>OGVI01000028.1_pt1 | contig 13075 bp, 14 predicted proteins | sample 1575701 | NCBI WGS metagenome assembly OGVI01 (sample SAMN07581551, study PRJEB24739) | freshwater metagenome | place: Singapore | collected 2015-04 | reverse complement strand
GTTTCCCAGTCACGATAGAAGTCGAGAACATCTATGGAGATATGTGTGCTGGATTCAAGGTTGCCCTCGGCAAACTTAGTGTCTCCTGGATTGTTGTTGCGGGCATGATCTTTGTTCTTAATAGTCTTGTGGTTGGCCTCATGCCCACCCTAACTATGATTGTTATCATTGCAATCTGTGTTGGGGCTAAGTATGGCGGCCGGGTGCCACGATATATTAGGGCCCATGTTGACAGGATTAGGGTGTCTTGGGAGAAAGGAGTGGATGATGATGATTGTTGTGCGCCTCTACCTGAAACATCTCTGGAGAGGGTTCCTACCAAGCTGAGGCCCAGATTAGCGTGCAAAATCGCCGTTAGAGCCATAGCTAAGGTAGGGCTACTCAAGAGGAGCGAAGCAAACTCTATGGTCTACCAGAGGGTTTGTCTCGATGTGATGGAGAGCATGAAGATGAGGTGGCACGACAGGCTTGTCATCTTGCCACAGGCAGTTCTTGCCTGTCTCGAGAGACCAGCGGAAGTTGAGGAAGTCATGAAGGCAATTGAGGCGTCCTGCAAGGGACGCTTTGATGTCTACTAGGGGTGCCTATTACAACACCGTGGTTACAATACTGCCATCACCAGTGTCATACCTGATGGAGTGTTGTTGAACCACGAAGGGATGGTGGTACGTAAAGGAGCCCCTATCACCAATGAGCGGAAATGGTACTCATTTGCTGGATATGCCAGCACTTACGAGTACGTTGTGCATAATTCTTCACTCGTCAACGTTTGTCGTGGTTTGGTTGAGCGAGTGTTTTGTGTCGTGCGAGACGGAAAATTGCAGCGTCCTCTACGCCCCAAGAATAACATTTTTGAGAGGAAGCTTGGTAATGTTGGTCGTAAAATCAGCTCTATCGTAGGGTACTGCCCCGCTATGACACGCAGTGAATTCTGTGACTCTTATAGCGGCACGCGACGCGCCACATACGAGAAAGCTCGATTGTCCTTGGATGTTCTCCCCTGTACCCGCAAGGATGCTTACCTTAAGACATTTGTGAAGGCGGAGAAGATCAACATCACCCTCAAACCCGACCCCGCGCCCAGGGTCATACAGCCACGTGACCCTAGGTATAATGTGGAAGTGGGACGTTATTTGAAGCCTCTTGAGCCCAGACTGATGAAAGCCATTGACAAACTCTGGGGGGAAAAGACGGCTATTAAGGGATACACAGTTGAGAAAGTTGGGGAAATCCTGCACCAGAAATCGTTGAGATTCAAGAACCCATGTTTTGTCGGCCTTGATGCTTCAAGGTTTGACCAACATTGCTCTAGACCAGCACTTGAGTGGGAACACTCGGTTTATAATGCTATTTTCCGTGACCCGTACCTGGCTGAACTACTAACGTGGCAGATCGACAATGTCGGGACAGCCTATTTGAAGGACGGATTTGTGCGGTATCGTGTTGACGGGTGCCGGATGTCTGGGGACATGAACACTAGCATGGGCAATTATCTTATTATGTCGTGCCTGGTTTACCAATTCTGTCAAGATATTGGCATTGACGCGAGTCTTGCTAATTGTGGTGACGACTGTGTACTTTACTTGGAGAAGGATGACCTCCCTAAGCTTAAGGCATTACCTGACTGGTTCGGAAAGATGGGATATTCCATGAAGGTGGAAAAACCCGTATTTACTGTAGAGGAGATCGAGTTTTGCCAGCAACACCCCGTGCAGCTTAGTCGAGGTTATGTGATGGTTAGACGGCCTGATGTTTGTATGACAAAGGATGTGTGCGTTGTCCGTGGAGGCATGACAACGGAGAGACTCCAACGTTGGTTGCATGCGCAGCATGATGGTGGTTTGTCACTTACTGGTGATTGCCCTGTTCTTGCCGCGTTTTACCGGCGTTTTCCCAATGGTGATGCCCGTGGGGAGTTGTCTGAATATTCAGATGCACATAAATTCAAGGCCGGTAAGCAGTATGGAGAGATAACGAGTCTCGCTCGGTATAGTTTTTGGTTGGCATTTGGCATTACGCCTGATGAGCAGCTAGCTATAGAGCGGGATCTGGATAACTGGACTCCCAATGTTGTGCCGGGGGATGCTGATCCTCGACCAACATTGCTGGACTACTGCTCAAGATAACTGACCATTATCACTATGTCGCTCGTTAAAAGAAACAATGGAAATAACATGGCTCTCATGGCTAAACAGGCAGCCAGCATCGCTGCTGTAAAAGCCGGGCAAGTGATGCTCAGTCCAGCTGGACGTGAGCTGGTATGGAACGGTGTAAACTGGGTGAGGAATAAACTATCACGCAGGAACAACAGGAACAACGGTTCTACTGTGGGGCACCCCGGCGTCATGCCGGGTGGTTTAGCAGCCCCAGTGTCTATCACACGGACTATACGAGGTAGCAAACCAACTTTCAAGAAATCAACCGGTAGCGTGACAGTAACGCACCGTGAATATTTGGCCGACGTGGCCGGGTTAGCAGACGGAAACTTCTTACTCAACAATGGTGAGGTTGCAAATCTCTACCGAGTTAACCCTACTGTGGCTTTTACTTTCCCTTGGTTGCTAAACATTGCTTCCAACTTTGATCAGTACAGATTCAAGAGTCTGTCTTTGCAGTACATACCCATAGTTCCCACGAGTACATCGGGGCGGGTGGCAATGTTCTTTGACAAAGACTCCCAGGATACTGGACCGTCTGACAGAGTGGAGATAGCTAACATGGCACATATGACGGAAACCGCCGCGTGGGGTGAATGCTCGTTTAACATTCCCATTGATAATGTAAAGAGGTTTATCCAGGATAGCGCCACCACAGACTCTAAACTCGTTGATCTTGGAAGATTAGGTTTTGCCACGTATGGTACGACGACGGCCCAATCATTGGGGGACATATTTGTGTCCTACACAGTCGAACTCTTTGAGGCCCAACCCTCATCAAGTCTTGTTGGTCTTTACATTGGTAGTGCTATTAACTTCTTGCAGCAGATTGGCACTAATTATTGTGTTAGATCAGTTAGCACATCTACTGCTACCACAACTCCTCTAAGATAGCAGAACGATACAACTTACCAAAACGAACCCTATCGGGAAAATTAAAATTGAACAAACAAACATGGAAATGAGGCCGATTATTAATCTCACCATATTCTCCACACATATAAAAACGAATCTTATTATTAGGAAATCGCTTACGCAGACGCTTCATCCAAAGTTGAAAATCTCGATAATCCAGCGATACTGCCGTGTCATCACGATACGTCAGCGTCACAAAACAGTTATCTACAAACTGTGAGGCTTCATGCATACAACGAGCAGCCCACTCACGAGAACGTTTCAAACGACATTCAACACACTGACCACACGGCAACGTAATGCAATTAGTACCAGCTTTCGCATGAAAAAAAAGCGCCCCGTCGGGAGAACGGAACGCTTTAATAGGACGAACACACACGTTCAAAGACGCCAACCACCACGCATAGGCGCCAACACCATATTAGGCGCTTTAGTGTGCATAGTATTAGCACGAAACTTACGAGCCGAAGCACGCTTATTAACCGGCTTACGCTTCAAAGGACGCATACAAACTCCTGTCTTTAAGGGCATGCGCGGGGCGCGCATGCCTAGAACATAGCTTATCCAGGGCGCGCCGTCAAGAGGCCCCTGTAACCCCGCTACGCGGCGTTACAGGCACCCCTCTATGACGGATTAACCGCCAAAACGCTGCAACAGAACACGAAGCTGATCAAGCTCACGCCCACGCAACGCGTGAATCTCCGAACCAACCATCTCCTTACCACGAGAACGAGTCAGAACCGCAATCTGAGTACGGATGCAAACCTGCAGCCACTGACGCTCGATAGCAGTCAAATCAGAACCCGGAACATCAATCACATTTTCTTTCGCCATGACATTACTCCTTAATAATCAAACAATCACCAGCCTTCAGAACCTCCGCCTTCTCAACGACGAACTCACCAGTCTCATCGTCAAGCTCACCCAGCTTCCACAAACTGAAATCCTCCGGATGCTGATACATCATGTTATTAGCATCGGCACGATTAACCTCGTCCGTGAAGGAACGAACAGCCGCAGGAACCGTAGGAATGAAAAACGGATTCACAAACGAACGCATCTGAGAATCAAAAACACTCATCAACATCTTTTTCATACTCACTCCAATCAAACCCGATCACATGACCGTGATAAGAGTATAACACCAACTCAGGAGAATGCAACAACTAAATTGTAACAAGCAAAAAAACAACACTGTGGTAAAAAAGAGACACAAAAAAAAAATCGCCCAGCGTAGCTGGGCGATCCTTACGACACTCTCCCACCTGGTGGGAAGGTGTCACCTAGCACAGTTACATCAAGTAGAAACTGTGCTAGCAGCCGGCTCAGCCGGCTTCTCCTCTTTACGAGAAACCACAAGACCGAGTTTCTCCATCTCTTCCAAATTATTAACATCCGAACAAAAATCAACAAACGCCCCCGGATCATTGTTAAACCGAGCGCGAACCTCTGCGGGCATCTGCATAAACGAATCCTGCGCCGCAATCACCTGATTCATCGCAGTATGATAATCAAAAACACCCTCAAAATCACCATACTGAGGGGCCCGCACGTCATTAGGCAACTCGCCAGTCAAACCGAAATTGCGCACGATCGTATTGATATCGCACTCATCCTTGAAACTTTGCTTAGCCAAACTCACATCCTCACAACGCAAGCCGCTTTCATCAGAAGCGGCATCAACATCGTAATTAAACGGAGCACGAAGAAAAACAGGCTTAACTTTCATCAGATCACCTCATTTAATAAAGGGCAACAAACTATGCGCGGAATTAGAACCTTTTACCACATCGGGAATATACGGCGCAATATTACGCATAAACCACGACTCCTGCTTAGTCTTGTCATTCGCAGCACCCGGCAAACTCATATTAATCAAATTCGCCTGATCCCGCGCGATACGCGAATAAAACGGCAACAACTCCTCACCACGCCGAACCTCAAAATTCGACAGCGCACTCTGAGACCCCTTCAACCTAGTATCCGCACGAATATTAGCAATCTCATGAGGAACCTTACCACGCAACGCGTCCGTAAACAACGCCTGAGCCCGAGCAGCAGCAGCAGAACCCTGCTTATGCTCAATATCCGCTACCATCACCTCAACCGACTTTTTCAAATTCTCCACAAGCTGATTAAAATGCGCCGCAGACGCTACACCCGTCAGCGTCTCCTGTTCCGTGCGCGGAATCTGCGCACGAATCAAGTTCTCTGTAGCACGCGACACTTCCGTATCTGCTTCGGTCTTACGCGTATTCGCCTCCATATTGTCAATGTTAGCAGACGCCAAAGCCGCATTAGAAGCAGCGGCGCCAGGGTTCCCCAACTGCACAGGATTAGCACCAGACGGAGTCGACGCACCACCATTATGATACGCCAACATGGGATTCAAACCAGCCGCATTCAAATCCTTCACCGCACGCTGATACGACGTATTAGACATCCTTTCCTGAAAATCCATCTGCGCTTGCGACTGCGCCAACATAGCAGAATTAGTCGACTCCTGACCGAACAAACCCATAGCACCAGAAATCAACGAACCAGCGCCGGGAAAACCCAACGAATCCCCGGCCACCTCCGAACCCAAATCCAACAACGTACCAAGAGCCATACGACCTCCTTAAAAATGATCAATCAGGCCCGGAACAGAATACAAGGGCATCGGACGCGCAGCACGAATATTAAAAAACGCATCAAACAGCAATTGCTGACCATTCGCGCCAGAACCCACCGCCACAACGCGCGAGACAGGAGGCGTATCCTGAATAAACGTACTATTAAGCGTCGGGAGACTCGTAAACTTCTGCGCCAAATGCCACGCATCAATCGTCCCGGCAGACGTACTACGCATCAACCCCGTAATTTGCGAAGGATTGTAGCGATACTCCGCCCAACGCTCCTGATAGCCAAAAACATTCGAATCATTTGCTGACCCGTCACAATAAATCTCCTTATTCAAAACCGCCTGTTCACCCAACATCGCAAAAGCGGGGAAATAAAAATCATACCGGGTCGACCGCGACCAAAACTTACGCAGACCCTGCTGATACGTCAAATCCGCACGAACAGACACAAGCCCAATAACATGCCCATGCTCCGTAAAACTCTGCGAAAAACCATGATTAGGCGCCAAATAAGTACCCATGGCAGCCAAATTACCCAACGGCGTCGTCGTACCACTCGCAGACGTACCACTAGTCTGCGCAATAGGATTCACCTGAATAAAGGTAGAACCTCCGCCAAGATATTCTGGACGCTGAAGCCGCGCATCAGGAGAAACAACACCAAAATGAGCACGAATAATCTCAGTATATCGCGTACCACCACGAGCATCGCGCTCAAGCAACTTCTGAATTTGGAACGACTGTCGCAACTGATTAATCGTTGCAGCCGTCGCTTGCGAGAGATCGGCATAAACATTCGCATTAGTAGAATTAAACGCAGTAGCAGCCGCAGTACCAGCCGCCGACTTAGACGCGACCCACATCGTGTTCGCACCAGACATAGAATTACTGCCCGTCGCCAAACCACCAACCTGCTGCGAACCACCAATCGCCTGTGTCACCAAAGTGGACGTATACAAACCAACTACCGGCGCAGACGTACCAAGCGGAAGAGTAACTGAAGTACCTCCCTTTTGGGGCCACGGCAAACAACCCGTAAAATAGTCGTGACGCTTACCGCGTCGAAGCAACGTATAATTAGAAACAGTATCCGGGCCATCACCTTTATCAACAACGCTCGAATTCTGCAGATTCTCGTCACGGAACCACTCATTATAAATCAAATTATAAGCCCGCAGCGGCAAAGCCGAATGCGACACCGTGTTACCACCACCAACTTGCCCAACCGTAGGCAAACCGAAATAATCCTGCAAACTACCAACGGCATAACCACCAGCCGGCGAAACCTGCTGCGGAATCACATAGGAAATAGAATCACCCGGATTATCCTGCTGACCCATAAACTTTTGCCAATTCGACCAAACGAGCCGATTCGGCACGAAGAAAAAGAACGAATCCAAATGCAGATTATCCATCACAGGAAAAATTGGCGTAGCCAAACGACCAAACGCCGTCATCTTCACACGAAACGAATCACCCGGAAGAACCTCTTCACAAAACACCGGGACCAGATAACCGGCATCAAACGCCGTCTTATAAGTCTTTTGCATATCAAACGACGACCGCGGAATATCCGCCTTCGGCACCATTGCAAACTGATGAACATTAACCGATTGATTACGATGCATGACCGCTCCTTAAAAAGAATTACGCTTCAAAAGCCCAACACGGGCGTTAACCACCTTCTCACGAACCTCAAGACGCTTAGGCGTCTTGTCCAACACCTTAACACCGACCGACTGCAACATCCTTTTTTCTTTCATCGCCTCATAACGATCACGATCAACACGGCGATACAACTTGTCATAATACCGCGCGGAATTCGTCTCCGAACCGCGCACGACCATACGACCATCGGGAAACACATCACTACGATACTTGTCAATCCAACCCGCACCAATACCCGGCTTAAGCGACATATGACAAAACTCCGGCGTACGCTGAGTAACCACACCCGTATCCGGATCAACGTGACGATAATGCTCGTCCGACAAATCACCCGTAACCTTCTTCATAATATAACGAGCAACATACGCAGCAGATTCGAACGTCACGTTACCAATAGTAGAAAAACCATATGGCCACAACTCCTCTAGATAAATTTGAGCTGGCAACGGGTGTAATGACTGAGTACTTGCATCACGGTAACACCTCTTTTGCGAATTCCGAGCAAATTCTGCAGGTGCTTCATATCTTCCAAGAAACGCTCTCAAATATCAGAAAACATGCCAAAGCCAGCCATGTGATAGTAACATTGGAGCACGATGCAAGATTTCGCTTATCTGTAAGAGACAATGGAATAGGGTTTAACCCTTCGGAAGAGTTGTCAGAATCTCATATTGGGATTCGAATAATGAAAGAACGCGCAAAGTCTATCAACGCAGAGTTGTCTGTGTGGTCTCAGCTAGGCCAAGGAACGAAGATAAGCTTGGATTGGGAAGAGCTACCATTAGCTTGAAGGAATTAAATTGGAAAAAATCAGAATTCTACTTGCGGATGATCACCCCCTATTTAGATCGGGCATGAAGTTACTTCTTCAACGACAAAAAGATATTGAGATTGTGGGGGAGGCAAGCGATGGTGCCGAATGCGTAAAGCTCGCAAAGAAACTGAAGCCTGACATGGTGTTGCTAGATTTGAATATGGAAGGCCTAGGCGGTTTGGAAACACTTCCGCTTTTGAAAAAAGAAATTCCCGACACTTACGTCTTGATGCTCACTGTGTCTGAAGGGGCGGATGACCTTGTAGAGGCCCTCAAGCTTGGTGCAAGCGGATATCTTCTAAAAAATATTGATACGGATTTCTTGCTTGATTCCATTAGACGAGCCGCCAATGGAGAGTCGGTCATGTCGCCACAAATGGCCGTAAATCTGGCAGATGCGATTAGGTCAGAAAAGAAGGTGGCTGCAGAGAAAGCTGAAGTACCGCATTTGTCGCCAAGGGAAACACAGATTATCCAATTAATCGCCAAGGGTGCCAGTAATAAGGAAATTGCGAGAGGTTTGGACATCGCTGAATCAACAGTAAAAATTCACGTTCAAGGGATATTGCGTAAATTAAACCTAACAAGCCGTGTTCAAGCGGCGATTTATGCGATTGATCACAATTTGGTAGAAAGTTAGGTTGTACTTTAACTGAACCAGTAGCTTGAATTAAATCAGCAGCTTGAAAAACTACGCTGCTGATGGGCTTATTTATTTAATGTCGCTCTGACTAGGTCAATATGTGATCTCAAGTTATATAGATCTTGAGAGTAAGTGATCGGTATTTTGAGCGCTTTTACCCTAGATTCGATTTCGTTCAACCTTTCCAAAAAGAAGCTCTTGTTTTGCACAGGACTGTTTTCTTTGAGTAGTTTTTCCAGGTAGCGCATTTCCGCATAGTATTTGAGCAGTTTTCTTCTAATCACCCAATCAAAGGCTTTAGGTACGATTTTGGAGAGCGGGATGATGATTGCCAATAGCGGCAAAATGATGATAATTGAGCGGCTAATAAAGGTAGATACCCAGAACGGTAGGTATTTGTCGAGCACAGGCAGGCCAGATTTATAGAAGTTTGCTGCTTGCGTTCCTAAGGGGAAATCGCTGGTGTGTGCTGAGGGGAAGGCGCCTTTGCTATTAAATATAGAAGGTTCATTGTGAACCTGGCTAATGATTTTCATCATGAGATAGATGAGTGCCGGATGGGTACTTTCTTTGCTAACTAGCATGGCTGATGGCGCCACTAGATGCACATTGTGGGCCGGAATGTTGCGTGCAATATCAATGGCGCCTTCTGGCAGGACTAGATGGTGTAAATAGGGATAGATGCGGCTAAAGGCCTCGGCGTCATCCAAGCTAATCAGGCGGATATTGTCTTTGGATAGTACGTGCTTAATCAGTTCTGATTCTGCGCTATCGATAATAATCATGGCATCGATTTTTTTGTGAATAAGCTGATTGGCAGCCGCTTCGCCGTCGATAGAAATTAAACGAGTATTACTGCTTGAAATGCCGCTGGCGCGCAATAGCGCTTTGGCCATTACGTTAGTGCCATCGCCTACGGCCCCAATGGCAATGCGCTTGCCTTTGAGTTGGTGTAAATGGCGGATTTCGCTGTCGCAACGGCAGATGATCCAGGCGGGTTCGTAATAAAGGCTACCTAGAGATTGTAGTGTGCCAGCGCCTTCGCTACGCGCTACACCGTCTTGAATAAAGGCAAAATCAACGCCCCCATTCGGATCTTTCAGTGCTTGAATATTTTCAATATCCCCAGTCGAATTTTTAATTTCGACTTGAATGCCCGCTTTTTGGAGCAGCACTTGATAAATGCGGGCAAAGGCATTGTAATTGGGCGAACTGACGCCAGTGGCAATGACAATGTGACGGGGTGGTGCTGGGTCAATAAATTTATAAGCAACAAAACAAGCAAACGCAATAATGAAAGTGATAGGCGCTAGTCTTGCGATTAACTCTTTGTTGAGTGCGTTGCTAGTGGCTTCTAAGCCTCGATGAATAACTTTTTTCATGGTGATAAATAGACGGTAGCTTGAGGGCTATCATACTATTTATCTGGGTAAATTTATTTAAATTTGCGCATTGAACCAGTCACGACGCCAATAATTGCAAGTTGCTCAATGTCCGCAAACAAAAAGCTTGGGTAGTTTGGGTTTGCGGCAAGCAATCCTTCTTCAGCGAAATGCCGTACTATATACTCTCCATTCACTTCAGCTAGAACGGCTTGGCCAGCTTTGGGAGCCATTGAGCGATCTACGACTAATACATCTTCATCGTAAATGCCTGCTGGTTCCATCGCGCTACCTTTGACTTTTACAAAGTAGGTATTGAATGGGTTTTCGACTAGGTATTGATCGGCACTTAGGCTAGCCTCAATTACATCAACATTCATGGATTGTTTTTTATAACCATAAAGTGGAATGAAAGCGCTGCGGCTTGAAATACGCTGGTAAATTTCAGCCACTTCTTTTTTGAAGTGAGCAAATGGATTGAAGGTATGGATTAAGCTTAATGTCGTCATATATTACCTCACTGTACGTTCGTTCAATATGGTGCATATTACGCATATGATTTGAGTGTGTCAAAACATAATTTGGTATTTAACCTAAAAATTTTAGGTGGCTACCGCAACCATTTTTGCAGTCAGTCGCACCTAATTGCTTGATTAGTATTGACCCTTTTGTTTTTTGGTTAACGGCGCACTCGGATTCCGTAAAACGTTCTACTTTAGTAATGCATGCTTCTTTGCTGTTGAGTAAGTAATCGATGTGCCACTTGAGCGATTTTTTCTGGCTTAAATGACGCCTGATGCGGGCTTCGATGTTGCTTTTGGCGCTACCCGTATAAATATAGTGGCCTGCTGGGAACTCAAATGAACCAAGTTTGCCAATAGTCAGAGTCACCTTATTTTTAAGGTGAATGCTGAGCTGGTAGGTGATAAAAGGTGGCTTCATACGGCTGCGGTTTTTGGCTTGAGTGTGGTATATTCACAAACTATTTACAATTAAATTGTTGGCGTTTTTTCGCTGACTTAAATTTTAATTTCATTTATCGATTTTAAGGTGTTTTGTTATGTTGGAAACTATTCGCGCGCATTCTCAAGGTTGGTTAGCAAAGCTTATCTTGACCTTAATTACCGTGCCCTTTGCTTTGTTTGGTATCGATGCTTATCTTAAAAATGCCGGCAATAGCGCTGCTGTTGCTAAAGTAGATGGCTCTACTATTTCAGTTCAAGAGTATCGTGGTGCGATGCAAACCTTGCGTGACCGTTTGCAAAAAGAAGGCTCAAAAGACCTTGCGGCCCTAGATTCGCCAGAAGTTAGACAGTCAGTGTTGGATCGCCTGATTGGTAATCGCTTGTTGGCTGCCGAAGTAACAGACCGCCGTTTTAAAATCGGTAATGAACAACTAACGCAGTTTATTACTAGCCTGCCAGAGTTCCAACAGGGCGGTAAATTCTCACAAGAGGTTTATGACAAATTGCTCAGTCAAAACCAAATGACGCCATCACAGTTCGAAAATAAAATTCGTGCCGATTTGTTAGTTGAGCAAGTGCGTGATGGTGTCCCAGGGTTGGCTTTTGCTTCGCAAGCAGTCGAAGATGGTGTTCTTAAAGTGGAGCATCAACAGCGTGAAGTCACTATCGCAGAAATTAAAGCTGCGGACTTTGTGTCACAAGTAAAGATCGATCCAGCAGAGGTTCAAGCCTATTACGATAAACATAAAGACAAGTTTAAGGTGCCCGAGCAAGTGAAGTTGGAGTTTGTGATGCTGTCAGCTAATACCTTAATTCCACAAATTCAGATCACAGAAGAGGAATCTAAAAAATTCTACGAAGAAAATGCAGCTAAGTTCCAAGGTGATGAGCAGCGCCGAGCTAGTCATATTCTCATCGGCTTTGGCGCAAACCCAACACCAGCGGCTAAAGTAGAAGCTAAGAAAAAAGCAGAGCAAGTATTGGCTGAAGTGAAAAAGAACCCAGCTAAGTTTGCCGAACTGGCTAAAAAATACTCACAAGATCCAGGATCTGGTGAAAAAGGTGGTGACTTGGGCTTATTTGCTCGAGGTGCCATGGTGAAGCCATTTGAAGATGCTGCTTTTGGTATGAAAGTCGGTGATGTTAGCGGTTTAGTGGAATCACAATTTGGATACCACATCATTAAATTAACCGAGATTGCAGGAAAAGGCCAAGGATATGATGCGCTTAAACCGCAAATCCGTGCCGAATTGATGTACCAAAAAGCATTGGCAAAATTCTCGGAAGAAGCTGAAAACTTCAGTAGCACCGTGTATGAGCAATCAACTAGCTTGCAACCAGCGGCAAATGCATTCCACGTGCCAGTGCAAAAAACAGAATGGCTCAGCTTTGCTGATGGTGCTAAGTTCTTCAAAAGCGATAAATTGATGACCTTGGTGTTCACGGATGAAGTGCTTAAAGACAAACGTAATACCGAAGCAGTTGAGGTTTCTAACAATACCTTGGTGGCAGCCCGCGTGGTTGACCACAAGCCATCTGCTCCACGTAGTTTTGATGAGGTGAAGGGTGGTATTGAAGACTTGTTGAAGATTGAAAAGGCCGCAAAAATGGCGATTGAAAAAGGCACAACATCTCTCGCCAGTTTGAAAGCAGGCAAGGATGCGGCTGGTCTTGATTGGATTCCACCAGTGACGGTTGATCGTAAAAACGCACAAGGTCTGACAGATTTAACGATGTCGAATGTTTTCAAAATCGATACAACAAAATTGCCAGCTTATCTTGGTGTTGCAGATAGCAAGAAAGGCTACTTGTTGATTAAAGTGACTGGTGTGCAGAATAAATTGGCTGATGATGAAGAAGCCAAGAAAACTTCAGTAGCACCGTGTATGAGCAATCAACTAGCTTGCA
>OGVI01000027.1_pt1 | contig 13174 bp, 15 predicted proteins | sample 1575701 | NCBI WGS metagenome assembly OGVI01 (sample SAMN07581551, study PRJEB24739) | freshwater metagenome | place: Singapore | collected 2015-04 | reverse complement strand
TTGGCGCACATCTCTAATGGTCACAGGACAACCATTTATCTCACACAATGTGGTAACTCGATACTTTCGGAAAAAATTCTCTACATCCAGAAAATCCCAATTATAAAAGTGACCATTCTTCTCTCGGAAGCAAATTTAACACTCGCAACAATCACAGTTGAACCAAATCCACCTACAGCCAACGCAAACGAACCATATACATATAATACAACAATCACAGAATATTAATTATGAAAACTTTGTTATTTTGCACGACATACTGTGCAACACATGAATCTTGGAATAATCGTGTATTAAAATGGATCAACGGAGCAAAAAAATCTGGTGTTCATTTCGACCAAATTTTAATTGTTGATGATGGTAGTCCTGTTCTACCAACCAGTTTCGATCATGCATTTATACAAAACGACACCACAGTATGTCCAGAGTCTGAGGTTGTATTACTACAATTCACACCAAACTTAGGCCGTAAAGCAGGACTAGACCATGCTGGTTGGGACCGTAGTTTTCATAAAGCATTTGAGTATGCTATCAAACACGGATTCAATAAAGTAATTCACCTAGAGAGTGATGCATTTATTCTTTCACCACGATTGGCGAATGAAGTTAATTCTATTAAAGAAGGTTGGCGTGCATGGTGGTGTCCAAGATGGCAATTCCCAGAAGCTGCATTTCAAGTTGCAGCTGGATTAGGTGTTGTCAGAGCATATGAAGATGCCAGGAAAGACAACGAGTATTGGCGGGGTCGATTTGTGGAAAGAGAATATCAATTCACAGAAGTGGATCAAAGATTCAATGGGGATAGATATGGTGAATACCTGAACGGTATTCCATCAAACGCCGACTATGCTTGTCAAGTATTAGAACATTGGATGATACCTTAATGAGTGAATTTAATAAAAATATGGAAAAGATTTTCGATGTAACTCCGGTTGAAACTAAACCACAACCATTGGTCACATCCACACCAGAACAATCATCACCTGTAGAAGGTGCAGACCTTAAACAGGACTTAGGTGATGCCTACGACCAAACCAAAAGTAACCTACAGGACCTAATCGACCTCGGCAAAGATGGATTGGATGAAATTCTACAAATTGCCAAAGCTGGACAACATCCCCGAGCATTTGAAGTGTTTGCAACATTGTTAAAGAATGTGGGTGACTTGAACGACAAGTTAATGGACAACCAGAAGAAGATTCGTGATGTTACTGGTGCAAAGAAAGAATCTGGTGACACCAAGATTGATAAAGCTGTGTTCATCGGTTCAACGGACGAACTTAGTAAGTTCCTCAAAGGTAAACAATGAGTGCTAAGTTAGACGATAAAGACAGTTACCGGGACAACCCCTTACTGAAGAAGGTTGGTGTCACAGTAGAATACACACAGGAACAGGTCGAAGAATATATCAAATGTTCCAAAGATCCCATTTATTTTGCAGAAAACTATATTACCATCGTCAACGTTGATGTTGGTTTAATGAAGTTTAAGATGTGGGACTTCCAAAAGAAGATGATTAAGAACTATCACGAAAATCGTTTCTCAATCACAAAATGTCCCCGTCAGGTCGGTAAAACTACCACATCAGTTGCATATCTTCTTTGGTTAACTATCTTTTCGGACACACAGAATGTGGCAGTTTTGGCCAACAAAGGATCTCTAGCTCGTGATATTTTGGCCAAGTATCAGTTGGCATATGAAAACTTACCTATGTGGTTGCAACAAGGTGTTGTTACCTGGAACAAGGGTAATGTAGAATTGGAAAACGGTTCAAAGATTATTGCAGCGTCCACTTCCAGTTCTGCGGTTCGTGGAGGATCATTTAACTGTGTATTCTTGGATGAATTTGCGTTCGTTCCAAACAACATTGCTGAAGAATTCTTTAACTCTGTTTACCCCGTTATCTCATCCGGTAAAACTTCCAAGATTATTATTGTTTCCACACCTAATGGTATGAACCTATTCTACAAATTGTGGATGGATTCCATCAATAAGAAGAACGGTTATAAGAACTTCGAAATTCATTGGTCGATGGTTCCAGGTAGAGATGAAGCCTGGAAAGAAGAAACAATTCGAAACACAAGTGAACGACAGTTTAGACAAGAATTTGAAACCGAGTTCTTGGGTTCTTCCAACACTCTGGTATCTGGTTATAAACTACAACAGATTGCATACCGTGATCCAATGGCACAACATGATATGTTGCGTATCTATGAAATGCCTAAGAAAACTGAGGTTGGAGACAAATCGGATCACCTATATTGTATCACAGTTGATGTGTCAGAAGGTAAAAACTTAGACAGTTCTGCGTTCCAAGTTATTGATATTTCTACCACACCATACAAACAGGTTGCAACATACGCAAGTTCTTCCATTTCACCAATTCTATTCCCAACAGTTATCTACAACGCAGCTAGAATGTATAACGATGCGTATGTATTGGTCGAAATCAACAATAATCCGCAAGTGGCAGACTCGTTACATGCAGACTTTGAATATGAAAACCTATGGAAAATCTATACAGGCAATAAGAAACCACAACAACTGAGTGCAGGTTTTGCTCGTGGCATTCAAATGGGTCTGAAAATGTCACCTCAGGTTAAGGCAATTGGTTGTTCTAACCTTAAAACTTTGATTGAAGGTGATAAACTTGAGATTGTGGACTTCGATACATACTCAGAATTGACCACTTTTGAACAACAAAAGAACTCCTTTGCGGCGGCCGATGGCGCAAACGATGACTTGGTAATGTCTTTGGTCATTTTTGCGTGGGCCACAACACAACAATACTTCAAAGAAATCGTCAACCACGACATTCGTAAACAAATCCAGTTGGAAAATATGAACCAAATGGATGAAAACATGTTGCCGGAACCAATCATCGAGGACGGAATGGAAACTCCGTTTGAATTGATGGACGGCGATTTATGGGAAGTTGCAAATGGTTCTGAAACCTATGCCAACTTTATTCGTGATAGACTTAACAGGTTGTAAATCCAGCCTTTCATAAATATTGATTATGGTATTTAACTACCAAGAAACATAATAAATCAAGGAGAAAACAAATGGCGTTTCAAATCTCTCCAGGCGTAAATACATCAGAAATTAATCAGACTACCGTAGTTCCTGCGGTTCTGACTACATCTGGCGCATTTGCTGGAAACTTCGCATGGGGTCCTGCCGACGAAATCGTATTGGTAGACAGCGAATTGACCCTAGCTAATCGTTTAGGTAAACCAACTACGGATACCGCAACTTCATTCTTTACTGCTGCTAACTTTTTGGCATATGGTAATAATCTTTCTATCGTTCGTGGTGTTGGTGCTGGTGCATTGAATGCTGGTGCAACAGATACAGCTTTAGTTAAAAACAAAGATGTGTTCGAATCAACATACTTGAACACAGACAATGCAAACGCATACGGCGCTTTCTTGGCAAAGTATCCTGGTGCATTGGGAAACTCATTGAAGGTTTCTGTGTGTGACTCCAACGGTTTCTCTGCATGGACATACAAAGGTTACTTCCAATCAGCTCCAGGAACATCCGCACAAGCACATACAGCTGGTGGCGCAAATGACGAATTGCATATTGTAGTTATCGATAAAGACGGTAAGTTTACAGGAACTCCAGGCCAAGTATTGGAAACTTTTGGTTATCTATCAAAAGCATCTGATGCCGTTCTAAATGGACAATCCAATTACTATAAACAAGTATTGTTTACACAGTCCAAGTATGTTTATGCAGTTGATCCAGTTCAATATGACGCAACAGCAGACACACAATCATCCGGTTACTGGGGCCAAACATCAGACACAACATTCATCAACATGACAGGTAATACAACAATTACTTTAACTGGTGGTGCAGATGATGCTCCCGGTGATACTATTACTGATGCATTTGACTTATTTGCAAACAAAGACACAACAGATATTTCCTTGATTATTACTGGTGATGCATCATCAACAGTTCAAGGGCATGTTGTTGGTATTGCAGCATCTCGTGGTGACTGTGTTGCATTTATTTCTCCAGCTTCAACTGATGTTGTTAATAACTCCGGAAGCGAATTGACAGACATTGCAACTTGGTTGGCTGCGGTGAACCAATATAGTTCTTATGGTGTTGCCGACTCTGGTTGGAAATATCAATTCGACAAATACAACAATGTATACCGTTGGATTCCATTGAATGGTGATATTGCCGGTCTATGTGTATTCACAGATACAAGTCGTGATCCATGGTTCTCTCCAGCAGGTTTCAACCGTGGTGCAATCAAAAACTGCATCAAATTGGCATGGAACCCAACAAAAACAGACCGTGATACATTGTATGCAGCAGGCGTTAACCCAGTTGTATCATTCCCAGGTCAAGGCACAATCCTTTACGGTGACAAGACATTGTTGAACAAACCAAATGCGTTCGACCGTATCAATGTTCGCCGTTTGTTTATTGTGTTGGAAAAGGCAATCGCTAAGGCAGCACAATCTTCATTGTTTGAAATGAATGATGAATTTACTCGTGCTCAATTTATTGCATTGATTACTCCATTCTTGCGTGATGTTCAAGGTCGTCGTGGTATCACAGACTTCAAAGTTATTTGCGATGCATCTAACAACACAGGACAAGTAATCGATAGCAACCAATTCGTTGGCGATATCTACATTAAACCTGCTCGTTCAATCAACTTTATCCAGTTGAACTTTGTTGCTGTTGGCACTGGCGTTGACTTCACCACAGTTGTTGGTGCGGCTTAATAAATAGAAATATAACAGGAGAACAACAATGGCATTTAATGTAGCAGAATTTAGAAGTCAGATGGTTGGTGACGGTGCCCGTCCCAATCTATTTGCAGTGACTCTAGTATTCCCAACAAATGTTGTAAATGGTGCAAATGCTGGCCAGAAAGTAACTTTCATGGCCAAAGCATCTCAACTACCAGGTTCTACAGTCGGAACAGTTCCAGTTTACTACTTCGGTCGTGAATTGAAATTCCCAGGCAACAGAACCTTCCCAGATTGGACAATCAATGTTATCAACGATGAGGACTTCACAATCCGCAACGCAATTGAAAACTGGTTGAATCTAATCAACAGCCACGCAGGTAACTTGCGAGACAAAACTGCTGCAAGTAGCAGCAACTACTCTATCGATGCAACCGTCACTCAATACGGCAAGACAGGTGAAGCTTTGAAAACTTACAAGTTTGTTGGTTTGTTCCCACAAGACTTGGCACCTATCGACCTAGATTGGGGTTCAAACGATTCCATTGAAGAATATGCAGTTACATTTGCATACCAATGGTGGGAAGCACTTACAACTTCTTGATATATATGGGGGACTTCGGTCCCCCTTTATGAGTTTTTGATTTCGTTAATGAATAAGAGAAAATATGGCACAATCACCTAATAAATTTTCATTGTTTGGTTTCACTATTTCCCGTGAAAAGGAAGAGGCTGAACAGGTATCACAACAATCTTTTGCACCTCCTTCTCAGGAAGACGGAGCATTAACTATTACATCTGCCGCTTATTACGGCACATATGTTGACTTGGACGGAACAGCCAAGAACGAGGTGGAACTTATCTCTCGTTATCGTGAAATGGCAATGCAGCCAGAAATTGAATCTGCGATAGATGACATAGTTAATGAGGCCATCACACAGGATGATGACGGTCAAACAGTTAAGATTATTCTGGACAACCTACAACAACCAGAAAAAATCAAAAAGGCAATCAAAGAAGAATTTGAAACCATCTTGCGTTTGATGAACTTTAAACGCATGTCACAGGATATCTTCCGTAGATATTATGTCGATGGTCGTCTTTACTACCATGTATTAATTGATAAAGAGATGCCACAAGCTGGTATCAAAGAACTGCGTTACATTGATCCACGCAAATTGCGTAAAGTCCGTGAAATGCGTAAACAAAAAGATGATCGCACAGGCGCAGAAGTGATGAAGGTGGTCAATGAGTATTACATTTACAATGACAAGGTTGTTACTGGTTCTAGTTCTAACTATGGGCCTGTTGGTGTTCGGATTACCACTGATTCTATTGTTTCTATCGTTTCAGGTCTTATGGATTCTCGTAGGGCTGTGGTCTTGTCTTACTTGCACAAGGCAATTAAACCCCTAAACCAGTTACGCATGATTGAAGATGCAACGGTTATCTACCGTATTTCTCGTGCTCCTGAACGCCGTATCTTCTACATCGATGTTGGTAACTTACCAAAACTAAAAGCGGAACAATACTTGCGTGATATTATGGTCAAGTATAAAAATAAATTGGTATATGATGCCAATACAGGTGAAGTCCGTGATGACCGTAAATATATGTCCATGTTGGAAGACTTCTGGTTACCTCGCCGTGAAGGTGGTAAAGGTACAGAAATCACCACACTACCAGGCGGACAGAACCTGGGTGAGTTGGAAGATGTGAAATACTTCCAAAAGAAACTATATGGTGCATTGAATGTTCCTATCTCCAGGTTAGAACCTAACCAAGGATTCTCTATCGGCCGTGTGGCTGAAGTTACCCGTGATGAATTGAAGTTCAACAAGTTCATCGAGCGTATTCGTTCCAAATTCTCTGAAGTGTTTGACCATGCATTGCGTGTGCAATGTGTATTAAAAGGTATCTGCACAGCCGAAGAATGGGACCTATTCAAAGAAAACATTTACTACGACTTCATCAAAGACAACAACTTCTCCGAATTGAAAGAAGCTGAATTGATGACTAACCGTTTGACATTATTGGGTTCTATTGATCCATATGTTGGTTCTTACTACTCTCGTGCATGGGTCCAGCGTGAAGTTCTACGCATGAATGATGACGATATCAAGTTGATGGATGACGAGATTGATGAGGAAAAATCAATGGGTCTTGGTTTACCAACTCAAGTTACCACTCAAGTTGCACAACAACAAATGATGGGTCAAGTTGATGGTGAAAACCAATTGGCACAAGCACAAGCCATGAACAAGGCAGGTTTAGATAAAGTAGAAGCTGCACAAGAAACTTCTGCCAAAAACCCAGAAGGTCCAAAATCAACATCTAAACCAGAATCTAAACCAGCAGAGAAAAAACCTGCTACTAAGAAAAAAGAATCTAAAGGTGATTTGACTTTAGAAGTTGATAATACATTTAGTAGACTGAAAAGAATACTATAAATATTTTATTAGGAGATAATTATGACAGACGCAACAAGAGCAATCGTAGACTACGCAGAACAAGATAACGCAAAAGATATGCGTGATGCGTTCTATGCAGAATTGCAAAACCGTGTTATGGCTCACATCGAGAATAAGAAAATTGAAGTTGCTCAAAATATGTTTAACAAACAAACCGAAACCGAAACTTCAGAAGAATAATAGGACCAAAAAATGGCAAATCAATTTACATACCAAGTGTTGAAGGATACTAATCAGAAAGCTGTGATTAAACTTACAGGTTTTTTTGATGGTGCATCTGGAGATGAATCTAATGCCGCTAGAATTCAAGCCAATACACTGTATGGTGCATTGGATGCCAACAATAACCTTTTTGTAGCAGGCAACACTGCAAAACCATACTATGGTCTGACCGTAGATAAAATTTGGTTCGAAGCAAACTTTGCAGGCACAGGTCACGCAAGATTGTATTGGACTTCTGGTTCTGCCGCAAATACCAAAACAATTATTGGTATCTCCGGTCAAGGTGTTGGTGTTTACAACGACAACGGCAACTGGATTACTATTCCAAATAATGCAGCTGGAACAGCAGGATGCAACGGTGATATTGGTATCACAACATTCGGAACAACCGCTAACGCAACATACAACATCATTATGGAATTGCGTAAAGAAAACGAATACTACCAGCGTGGTCAATTAACAGAACCTGGTGCATTTAACTATGGCACAGATTACGGCCTTCGTCCTTAAGGAATAAAAATGCGTTTAATTACCGAATTAACAGAAGATATTCAATATCTTACAGAAGAAAAAGACGGAAAGAAATCCTTGTATATCGAGGGTCCTTTCCTAGTCGCAGAACGAGTTAACAAAAACCGCCGCATGTATAAAGAAGAAACCATGCGTAACGAGGTTAACCGTTATATGCAAGAACACATTTCAAAAAATCGTGCCTTTGGTGAACTGGGACACCCAGACACCCCATCTATTAATCTTGACCGTGTATCACACTTAATCGTTGATTTGCGTCAAGAAGGTAATGTTTGGATAGGCAAAGCAAAAATTCTAGAAACCCCTATGGGTAACATTGCTCGTCAAATTATTGAAGGTGGTGGCCAACTTGGTGTATCATCTCGTGGTTTGGGTTCTCTTAAAATGGAGAACGGAATCAATGTTGTTCAGAATGACTTTCATCTAGCCACAGCGGCAGATATCGTAGCTGACCCTTCCGCACCTGGAGCATTTGTTCAAGGTATCATGGAAGGCAAAGAATGGATGTTAGTAGATGGCAAATACACAGAGATGAATTATGAACAAGACAAGAAACAAATTGTCGAAGCTTCATCTAAAGATATCGAGCGTGTAAGTTTGCAAATCTTCCAAAACTTCCTAAGAAAACTTTAATTATAAATATCCAATATAAAAATCAAGGAGATTTCCAAAATGTCAAAATCAAATCTAACTGATGCCGCTAAAGCAATTTTGATGAATGAAGGTTCAAAAGAAACATTTGAAGCTAACATTGCATCTAAGCGTGCTCAATCTGGATCAAGTGGTAAAGCACCTCACGGTGAAGTCGGTAAAGACAAGTTGGCTGGTTCTGTTGCAAACACAACTGAAGTTGATGTTGGTCACACACCTACTAAAGAAACTGATGCCAACCCAGACTACACAAAAGGAACACCAACAGCTACTGCTCCAGGTGCAACACCTCCAGTAGGTTCTGAACCAATGCACAAATTGTCTGCACAACCAGGCGATTCACAAGGCGCAGAAAAAGATACACCAGAAGCTGACGCAACATCTTACGAAAATATTCGTGACCGTGTTAAGGCTAAATTGGCAAAACAAACTATGCAAGCTAACCCAGGCGCAGCTGCAATTCAAGTTCCAGAAGAAGTTCAATCTGAAGAAGAAGTTGTTGCAGAAGAAAAGGGTGAAGGACATGAAGATGAAGCTGAAGATAAAGCTCTCATCAAGAAAATGTTGAAGAAAGAAAAAATGAAAGAAGAAGTGGCATCTGATGTTGACGCTTTGCTTTCCGGTGAAGACCTTTCTGAAGAATTCAAAACAAAGGCAACTACAATTTTTGAATCTGCCGTTGTTGCTCGCACTGCATCTTTGATGGAAGAAGTTGAAGCTGTATTGTATGAAGAATTCGAATTGGCTGTTGAAGAAGTTAAGACAGAACTAGCACAAAAACTAGACGACTACATCTCTTACATGGCTGAAGAATGGGTTAAAGACAACCAATTGGCTATCGAAAAAGGTCTTCGTGCCGAAATCGTTGAAGATTTCATCGGTGGTCTAAAGAACTTGTTCGTTGAACATTATATCGACATTCCAGAAGAAAAAGTAAATGTTGTTGAAGAATTGACCAACAAGATTGAAGAATTGGAATCTCAAGTTAACGAACAAATCCGTGCTAATGTTGACTTGCACAAAGAATTGAACGAATCCAAAAAACAAGAGGCTATACATGCAGTATGTGAAGGCCTAACGCAGACTCAAGTAGAAAAAATGAAAACACTCGCAGAGAGCGTTGAATTTACTACTGACGAAGAATTTGCAGACAAAATGGTTACTCTAAGAACATCTTACTTCACAGAGTCCGTTAAGCCTGCTGATACATCTGCACTTAACGAGGAAGTAATTGTTGAAGAAGATAAGAAACCTACACAAGTTTCATCTGATCCTACAGTTGCCGCAATCGCACAAGCACTATCAAAAACCACGGTAAAATAAATAAACTTTACCGTTTTAAAAATAACAAGGAGTAATCTCTAATGTATCTTTCAGAAGAACTACAACAAAAATGGGCACCAGTGTTGGAACATTCCGACATGGGTGCTATTCAAGATCCATACAAAAAGGCTGTTACAGCCGTTGTTTTGGAAAACCAACAGCGTGAAATGGCTGCCGCTGCAGCTCAATTGAACGAAACTGTTTCTGGCGCAGCTGCTCCAACTAACTTGGCTGCTGGTGTTCAGAACTTTGACCCAGTTTTGATTAGCTTGGTTCGCCGTGCTCTTCCTAACTTGATCGCTTATGATGTTGCAGGCGTTCAGCCGATGACTGGCCCAACAGGCTTGATCTTCGCAATGCGTGCTCGTTACAGCGACCAATCTTCCGGTGAAGCATTCTTCGACGAAGCAAACACAATCTTCTCTGGCACATCTTCTGCTAACAACCCATGGGGTTTCGCAAACAATACAACTAGCGACACATTGACTAACCCAGTTAACTCTTTGACAGCTAACGCTTTCACAACTGGTGTTGGTATGAGAACAGCTACTGCTGAAGCTTTGGGTGTTAACCAAGGTGAATTCCAACAAATGGCATTCACTATCGACAAAGTTACTGTTACTGCTCGTAGCCGTGCTTTGAAAGCTGAATACTCTCTAGAATTGGCACAAGACTTGAAAGCAATCCACGGTTTGGATGCTGAAACAGAATTGTCCAACATCCTTTCTACTGAGATTCTTGCTGAAATCAACCGTGAAGTTATCCGTACAATCTATACAGTTGCTGTTGCAGGTTGCCAATGGGGTACTACTACAACTGGTACTTTCGACTTGGATACTGACTCTAACGGTCGTTGGTCTGTTGAACGCTTCAAGGGTTTGATTTTCCAAATCGAGCGTGAAGCTAATACGATTGCTAAGCAAACTCGTCGTGGTAAAGGCAATGTCTTGATCGTTTCGTCAGATGTTGCTTCCGCTATGGCTATGGCTGGTGTATTGCAATATACTCCTGCTTTGTCTGCTGACTTGCAAGTTGACGATACAGGCAATACATTTGCTGGTATGTTGCACGGTCGTATCAAGGTTTACATCGACCCATACTTCGGTGGCTATTCTTCTAACCAAGAATTGGTTACTGTTGGTTACAAAGGAACTTCTCCTTACGATGCTGGTTTGTTCTACTGCCCATACGTTCCTCTACAAATGGTTCGTGCTGTTGACCAGTTCACATTCCAACCTAAGATTGGTTTCAAGACTCGTTACGGCATGGTTGCTAACCCATTTGCGGAAGGCACTGATGTTGGCGGCGGTCGTTTGAATGCTCGTGCTAACAAGTATTACAGAATTTTCCAAGTGAAAAATTTGATGTAAGTCAAAAACTATATGTAAATATAGTAAAAGTCACCATTAAGAGTGACAATTTAAAAGGGAATCGAAAGGTTCCCTTTTTTTTATTATATAAATACATATAGTTTATTACTAGGATAAAAGATGAAACATAAACACCATATAATTCCAAAACACATGGGTGGTTCAGATGATGAATCAAATCTCATTGAATTGACCATAGAAGAACATGCGGAAGAACATAAAAAATTGTGGGAACAACATGGTAAATGGGAGGATTATTATGCATGGCAAGGATTATCAGGAATAATACCTAAAAAGGAATTGATTAGACAAATACAATCCGTGGCAAACAGCAAACCGAAATCGGAAAAAACTAAAGAAAAGATACGACAATACAGATTAGGTAAAAAACAAACGGAAGAATCTAAAGAAAAAAACAGACAGAAAGCCATACAAAGACATAAAGATGGTGTTTATGATTATGAAAAGTTAAGGTTGAGTAGAATTGGTTTTAAACAACCAGATTCACAAAAACAAAAAGTATCAAAAAAACTTTCAAAAAAATGGTCAATTACAAGTCCTAATGGAGAAACACTTATTGTGGAAAATTTAAATAATTTTTGTAAAGAACATAACTTGGACCAAGGCAACTTATCAAGAGGTTCATACAAAGGTTGGAAGTGTCTTAAAGTTGCTTCCTAAATAGTGAGAAGGAGTTAAAATGACTGTTTTAAATAGAAATCCACAGAATACCAATCCGTTACAAGCCACGAAATTCTTATTGACTTTCGGTAGATTGCCTGCAACTCAATATTTCTGCCAAGAAGTTAATTTACCAGGGGTAACTCTTGGAACGGTCGACCGGGCAACTCCATTCTTGGACATGTATTCACCTGGAACCAAACTGAAATATGATGACCTAGACATTTCCTTTATTGTGGATGAAGAACTACAATCATGGAAAGACATGTATAACTGGTTCACATCTATTGCTGACCCAGATGGCTGGGAAGGTCGTGACCATCCAAGAGAACTGCAACAAAATAAACACCTATCAGATTGCACACTTACCGTTTTGAGTGCATTGAATAATCCAGTATTGAGAATTCAATTTACAAATTGCTTCCCACTTTCTATGGATGGTATTCAATTCGATACCAAACAAGATGCAAATCATATTATAACCTGTCGTGCCACATTCAGGTATCAATCATACAAATACTTGACAGTATAATACTTTTCTGATATAATCTACATTATTTGTTTTTTGAATATAAAATGGAAACACTAGAGCAAATCTTAAAACTTTGGGAGCGTGATGCGGTCATTGACCAGACTGAACCTTCCAAAGAATTATTAAAAATCCCCACACTCCACAGTAAATATCTTGGTATTTTAACCAAGCATAAAATTGCGTCTAAAAAGGCACACTTTGATTATCTTCGTATGAAGAAATTAAAGACTGAATATTTTGGTGGTCGTTTGGATAAAGATGAGTTGGAACAATATGGTTGGGAACCATTTCAATTTGTATTGAAAACCGACTTGTCTACATATATGGAAGCAGATAAAGACCTTATCAAACTACTTGAGAAAAAGGTCTACCATGATGAATGTGTATCAGTTATTGAATCTATTATGCAAGAATTGAAACAAAGAACATGGCAACTGCGTGACTTTATTTCATGGGAAAAATTCGTAAATGGCCAGTGATTTGATTATTACTAAGAAGGATGAGGTATACGCAAAGGTGCAATGTGAACGCCACCTTGCGATGGAATTGTCCGAATACTTCACATTCTATGTGCCTGGTCACCAGTTCGTTCCAGCCCCCAGCTATCGTGACTGGGAAACTCACGTGGGCTGACCGGTTTGAGCACATTATCTACGAGGCTAGAGGTATGTT
>OGVI01000026.1_pt1 | contig 14101 bp, 18 predicted proteins | sample 1575701 | NCBI WGS metagenome assembly OGVI01 (sample SAMN07581551, study PRJEB24739) | freshwater metagenome | place: Singapore | collected 2015-04 | reverse complement strand
GTTTCCCAGTCACGATAGCGGTGGCGCTAAAGTTTCCCTGAATTACTACATCGACACATCAGAAGACGAAACTATCTTTTACACTCCAAAGGACGGTATCGTTAGGGAAGATTACTATCAGTACGAGTTTAATGAACTTAATGTTGTGTGTTCCTTTTCGGCTAAGTCTGGAGAAGCATACCTACTAAACATTAATGAACTACATAGCGTTACCAAAAAAGACGATAAAACTAGGGTTTTTCTCCAATACTCTTGGAATGAAGACTATGAAATAGTTTTAGAGTCTTTGCAAGGATTGGTAGACTCCTAAATAATAAATAATTTTGTTGTCTTAAACACAGGAATCTGTATAAATGGCTTCTATTACAACTAGAGTTGATGGTTCGGGTCAGAGCGGAGTCACCGTTAAGGGTGCTCCTTTAACTAACTCTGAGATCGACCAAAACTTCCTTAGCCTAAACAATAACAAACTAGAATCTACTTGGACTGGTAATACTTCTATAGTTACTCTCGGCACTGTTGCTACTGGTACTTGGAATGCAACCACGATTGCTACTAACAGGGGTGGTACTGGTCTAACAAGTTTCACTTCTGGTGGAGCAGTTTACGCAACTAGCACTTCTGCTCTTACTACTGGAACTTTACCAATTGCATCTGGTGGGACGGGCATTACATCCACACCATCTTCTGGTACTCTTTTGATCGGAACATCTGGTGGTGGATATTCTTCTGCTACTTTAACTGGAACTGCTAATAGAGTATCTGTTACTAATGGTTCTGGTTCAATTACTCTATCAACACCACAAGATATTGCTACTTCATCTAACGTACAATTCGGTTCTATTGGTATCGGTACAGCAGCGTCAGGTTCTGCTGGAGAAATTAGAGCAACTAGTCAGATTACTTCTTACTACTCTGATGAACGATTAAAAGAAAATATTGAGTTAATTAGCGATGCGTTAAATAAAGTTATGACACTTCGTGGGGTTACTTACAATGCTAATGAACTAGCAGAGTCTTTTGGTTATCATGACAAACAAAAACAAGTCGGTGTTCTTGCTGCTGACGTCCAAAAAGTTTTACCAGAAGCAGTTAAACCTGCCCCATTTGATATTATCCGTATTGACGAAAATACAGAAATTTCTCGTTCTGGTGAAAACTACATGACCGTGCAGTATGAGAAAATAGTTCCTCTTTTGATAGAGGCAATCAAAGAACTAAATAAAGAAGTTATGAAATTAAAGGGGATTAACTAATGGCTAGTACAACTCTTGGCGAACAGGCATTATCTTTACCAGTAGGTACTACAGCGCAGCGACCAACTGGTGCATTTGGTATGATTCGTGCTAATAGCACTACTGGATATATTGAATATTATGATAGCGCAAACTCTCAGTGGACTGGTATCGGACAATTTATTGCCAGCGGTGGTACTGTATCTACATCTGGTTCATACACTATTCACACACTTAATACGTCATCTAATTTTCTTGTATCATCTGGCGTTAAAAGTGTTGACTACTTAGTAGTTGCTGGTTGAGGAAAATAAACCGGCGCGTAATCCGTGGGCTTCTTGGAAAAAGGAAGCGCAATCGGCTTTGTCACAGCTTCCTCCTGAAACTCAAAAGCTAATCCAAGAGCGAGAAGAGCAATTCCATAAAGGTATTGAGCAATATAAGCAAGACGCTTATCAGGGTCGGGCAATGAACAAAGCCCTGGCCCCGCACATGGAATATCTAAATCAAGTAGGCGTCACCCCAGAGCAAGCGATTCCAGCTCTAATTCAAGCAGAGCGTGTTTTGCGTACTGCTGACCCGCAATCTAAAGCCCAAATGTTTATGAAATTGGCGCATGATTACGGAATTGATGTAAATAGCTTGACAAACACCTACTTTGACCCGTATAAATATCAACAAGAGCAACAACTGTTTGCTTTGCAATCAGAACTTGCTCAAATCAAGCAATCTCGACAGATTGCGGAAGAAGCGCAACTCGGTCAGACAATCGAGCAATTCGCGCAAACGCATGAGTATTTCGACGAAGTTCGCGAAACTATGGCAGACCTTTTAGACAAAGGGTTGGCGAGTGACTTGAATGACGCATACTCTAAAGCAGTACGGTTGAATGACGATGTGTTTTCACGCACAACCCAACAAAGCGTGACTGCAAATCCAATTCAACGCGCAAATAACGCTGCCAAAGCTGCAAAGGCTGCTGCTGTACAGGTAAAGGGTTCGCCCACAGGTGGTTTGAAAGCCACTGAAGCCAAAAGTACGGAAGAAGCTGTCCGCAACGCAATGGCCGCACTCGGATTGTAAATAACTGAAAGGAGCCAATCATGGCATTTGCGAACTCCGCAATTAGCGATATTATCGCAACCACTATCGAGAGCCGTACCCGTGCTGCTCAAGATAACCTGACCAACAACAACGCCCTGCTGATGCGCTTGAAAGAGCGCGGCAATGTTAAGACCATTTCGGGCGGTTCGACCATCCTGGAAGAACTGTTCTACAACGACCCGAATACCAACAACGCCAACAGCTATAGTGGCTTTGAAACCATCAATATTTCGCCTGACTCGCCTATCTCTGCTTCGCAGTGGACGATGAAGCACTACGCTGACGCTGTGACCATCTCTGGCCCTGAAATGCTGCAAAACAGCGGTAAGGAACAGATGATTGACCTCATCGCTACCCGCGTTGAAGTTGCTCAAGCTCGTCTGGCTAACAAGATTGACTTCGACCTGCACGGTGACGGTACGGGTAATGGCGGCAAGGCTCTGGTTGGCCTGTCGGCTATTATCTCGACCACTCCGGCCTCGACGGTTGGCGGCATTGATGGCTCGACTTGGACGTTCTGGCAGAATGGTTCGTACACCGGCACTGGCATCACTGGTGGCGCTCTGACGAAGGACACAATTCAGAAGGCAATGAATACCGTTGCTCTGTCGCGTGTCCGTGGCAATGACCGTCCTGACCTGATTTACGCAGGCTCGGATGCTTATAGCCTGTACCTGGCCTCGCTGCAAAGCATCCAGCGTATTACGGATGACAAGATGGGCGCTGCTGGTTTCACGGCCATTAAGTATTATGGTTCGGGTGGCTCGGCTGACGTTGTTCTGGGTGGCGGTATCGGTGGCAACCAAACCTCGACCCGTATGGACTTCATCAATACCAAGTTCCTGAAGTTCCGTCCGCACAAAGACCGTAACTTCGTTGCTATCGGTGGTGACCGTCAAGCCGTGAACCAAGATGCAATCGTTCGTCTGATGGGCTGGAGCGGCGCACTGACCTGTTCGGGTCGCCAATTCCAAGCTACCCTCTCGACCCTGTAATTAACGCCTAATAGGAGAAAATCATGGCTTTTACTACTCTTGGTATGTCGGGCGTTGCCTTCAATCAAGTTGACGCTGCTCCTGGTGGTTTCCATCTGGGTACGCAAGCATTCGGTTCGGATGGCAAGCTGTACGTTTACGCTGTTGCTGGCGCAGACATCGCTGCTGATACCGCTGTTTGTGATGTTGACCCGGCCACGTTTGAAGTTGCCGCAACGGGTGGTGCTTACGCATCGCCGAATGTTGATGTTGCTACCGGCCAATACGCTTGGTTCGGCAAAGCTAGCGTTTAACCTTCGCTAGTGGTATAAAGAGGGGCGGCTCACAAGGCTGCCCCTTTTCCCTTTATAATTTGGAGAATTAAATGTCTGAGCAAATCGCTTATGTCGGGGATACCTCCGGCGATGAGATTTTGGACGTATCGTTTTACGAACAACTGGTTGATGGTGTAGTCAAGGAATTTATCCACATTAAAGTTCCTGGTGATAAAACCGTAGAAGTTATCTCGGAAATCACCGACCAATACAAACGTCGTTTTGGCCGCAAATACGAAGCATGGAAGAATATGCAAACGTATAACAACGGAACGCCTCTCAGCGAATGGGATAACGTGCCAGAAGGCTTGAAACGCGAACTTGAATACCAAGGCTTCCGTTTCATTGAACAAGTCGCTGGAGCGCCGGAAAGTGCCTTTGCTCGCATTCAAGGCGGTTTCCAATGGCGCAATAAAGCTCAAGAGTTTCTGAATCGTGGTAAGAAATCAGAAATGGAAGAACTTAAAGAACAAGTGGCTATGCTCACGGCTGCTTTGATGGAAAAGCGTGGGCGCAAATCCAAAGATGCTACCCAAACCGAATCGGAAAAGGTAGAATCAGAGGAATAACAGTAATGAGGTAAAACATGGCGACCCTTTTACAAGATATTCAAGATATTTGTCTGGAACTAGGGTTGCCTGTTCCTAATGCCGTTGCTTCTTCGACTGATGAAACGGTAAAACAATTGCAAGCCCTATTTAACCGTGTTGGCGATACGCTAACCACGGAAAACAATTGGCAAGCGCTGGCTAAAGAGTTTCGATTTACCACTAAATACGTTCAACGTGTAGGAACGGTGGTTGAAGGCCAATATACGATTCAATTGGCAGACGTAAGCGACATTGATTCTAATTTCCAAGTTATTGGCAATGGAGTCATGCAGGATACCTACGTTGTTTCTGTTGATTCTGGAACGAACGTAGTAACGGTTAACTTGCCGATTACCGCTAGTTATGTTGACGCTACTTATAACTTTGGGCAAGCCAATTTCCCAATGCCGTCTGATTACCAGCGTACGGTTAATAAGACGATGTATAACAAGTCTAACCGTTGGTCGGTTATTGGCCCGAAAACGGCCCAAGAATGGCAATGGCTGAAGGCTAGTTACATTACAACCGGCCCGCGTATGCGTTATCGCATCATGGGCGATGAGTTTGTTATTTGGCCTGCATCCTACGCAAACAACATTGTTCTAGGCTTTGAGTATCAATCTAATGGATGGGTTGAAGCGCAAGATGGTACGCCAAAGAACAAGGCTACGGTTGATACTGATACGTTTATCCTGCCTGACCGCCTTCTTGTATTGGGTACGAAGCTCAAATACTTTGAGATCAAAGGCTTTGATACGACCACTTTGTACGCTGACTATCAGCGCGAACTCTCTAAGTTCAAGGCGCAAGACGCTGGTGCAGATACGCTCTCGATGGCCCCGCGTTACCCGAACATTCTGCTGACTCAGAACAACTTGCCAGACACCGGCTTTGGCAACACTACGACTTAAGGAATCATCATGGCTGATTTCAACAATTCACCGTTTATGCAGTTTGCCAATTCTGGGTATGGTCAAGGATTGCTAAATGCTTATGGTGCCTCGCGTCCAAGCGGTATGCAAGGTGCAGATGCAATGAATATGCTGCAAACGCAAGGTTCTCAAATTGCAAATGCTTTCCAAAACCCAATGGAAAATATGCAAGCGCAACAGAATATGCAAGTAAATGCTCCTGCTCAGGCTATGCGCGATATGCAGGATAAAGCTAACCAGATGCAAGCATATAAAATGATGGCTGGCGCTATGCAAAACATGATGCCACGCCAACAGATGCCGTCTGGAAACACTGCTCAGATTATGCGCGACCAAAACCAATTCCGATTTGCTGGTAACCCACAACAACAAATGGCTCAAGCTCTGCGGAGGCGTTAATGGCTGACAACCGTAAACTCGCTCAAGGGCTAATGATGATGACCCCCGCCATGCGGGAGGATTTGGCGGGCCGTGAACAAGACATTCAACGTGGCAAAACCGTTGAACTGCTACGCCGTGCTGGTAAGGAAATGTACGAAAACCCTATCGTCAACACGGCGATTGGCTTTGCTCCGGTGCTTGGTGATATTCAAGCCGCTGGCGAAACTGTGGCCGCGCTAAACCGTGGCGCACCGTGGCAGGAAACCGCTGGATACGCTGTAGGGATGCTGCCTTTTGTTCCTGCGCTTGGCGGAATTGTTGCACCAAATGTTGCCCGTGAATTAAATACACTTCGTAAATTGCCAGAAGATGATGTTTTTAAGCAGGCGGTTGCAAATACCCCAGGCGCTCGTGTAACAGAAGAAGGTTTGTTTATGAATCTTCAGCGTGGACAAAAGCCAGAGCAAGAAGCTATGGAAAGCGTCCGAGGCGGCGTATTTTATTTGCCAGAAGGCTCGTCAAATATGCGCCACTACAAGGGCGGAGATTACGGTGGCAAGCAAATGATTGAAGGCGAAACGCTAATTAACAATCCGTTGTTTGTTAAGGGGGCAACTGGTGGCAAAGCTCCTGAAGCTGCTTACGATCAACTAATGGGCAAAGGCGCGTATCAGAAAATGCGACAAGAAGCATTACAAGCGTCTGGCGTTATGAATTTGCGCGGCAGCGGTTTGACTGAAGCAGACAAAGCAGAAAGAATTGCTAGAACGCTGCAAGAATTTGGTATTGAAGAACATATTGCCCCTGATATGGCGTGGAATATGCTTCAAAATAGCAAATCAGGAAACCAACTTCCATATGCAATTCAAGAAGCTATTGTTGGAAATACTGTAAGAAATGCTGGACACGATGTTGTTTTAGGGTATAGCAAAGGAAAACAAGGGCCGTTCTTGTCAGAGGTTTTTGATCTGCGTGAGCCTTATTATCCATACGAAACTGGCGAAGCCGTTGATATTTGGGATGTGTATAAAAAATGATTGCTAACCTATCCGGCACACCTTCTCGCCTATGCCAAAAGGCCATAGGTAACACATCTACTACGCTCTATACGGCGCAGCCGGATGGTCGCACCTGCATCATTGATATTATGGTTGTCAACACAACTTCCGCGCCGATCAATTTGACCATGTATATCGGTTCTGCTGCTGCCGGTAACGAATTTGGCTGGTATAACTCTACCGTACCTGTTGGCGGGTCGGTTCAATACAACGGGTATCAGATTCTTAATCAAAGCGAATCGTTGTTAGCTATTGGCTCTGCCGCTGGGCTTTCTGTAACTATCTCTGGTGTTGAGCGAGTATGATTCCTCGCGTTTACCCTGACCCTACACAGTTTTTACGCTGGAACTCGGTTGATGCAACGCTTGATGTTCAAATGGACTACGGCGTTACTCAACAGGTTGGCGAGGAAACTTACGCCCGCGTAAAAAACTTGACCGGAAGCCCAATCCCTAACGGAACAGTTGTAGGGTTTGCCGGAGCCTCACCGAGTTCGTTAGAAGTAGCGCCTTATCTGGCCGATGGTTCGCAACCAACTTTATACATCTTGGGGATTATGACCCACGACCTGCCAGATAGCGGAGAAAAGGGTTATTGCACAACTTGGGGATTTGTTCGGGATTTGGACACCAGCTCATTCTCTGCTGGTGATATTTTATATGCCAGCCCTGATACCGCAGGAGCGTTGACTAACGTAAAACCAACTGCACCTAATAACGTAATCCCCATCGCTGCTTGTGTAACGTCTGACGCTACCGCTGGCGTTATATTTGTACGCCCTACCATTGAACAAATGCAGTATTACGGCGTTTTCTCAAAAACCACCCCCCAAACCCCAGTTGCTACGAATACCGCTTATTCACTAACCTTTGACTCATTGCGAATCGGCAACGGAGTGGTTATTGGTTCACCGACATCAAGAATTGTTGTTCCGCAGTCTGGTTTGTATCAGTTTTCAGCAGAAGTTCAAATCACCAGTTCTAGCGCCAGCGCAAAAAATATATGGGTCTGGATGCGTAAAAACGGTGTTGATGTTACAAACTCTGCTCGATTGACAACTATTTCTATAAATGGTGGGTATGCTTCAATTTCTGTATCCGAACCAATATCTCTAAACGCCAATGAATATGTTGAAATCATGTACGCAACGAATGATACGGCTATTTCTATTGCTCCTGTAGCTTCTACGGCTTTTGCCCCTGCCGCCCCATCGGTTACACTAGAGGTTACGCAAGTTCAACAATAGGTGAGTTATGCCAGCTAAACAAAAAGTAGCAAACATTGTATCTATTCCCGCACCTATTGGCGGTTGGAATGTGCGCGACCCGCTTCCGAATATGGAGCCTACTTTTGCCCCTACCCTAGATAATGTATTTTGCCTTCCTTCTGAAATTCAAATCCGCAAAGGTTATACCAAGTGGGCTGAATTTGACGGAATTTGCAGGACTGTTGTTGACTACGACGCAGCAAGCGGTGAGGAACTACTAATTGCCTGTGTTGAAACAGACGCAGACTGCAAAATGCTAGACGTTTCTATTGAAGGAGCTACTCCCACACCTTTAGTAGAAGGTTTAACTAGCGCAAAATTCAAGCATTGTCACTTTGCCACTTCGGGCGGTTATTTTTCGTATTATGCAAATAACTCAAACCCAGCTATTTTGTATGATGGAACAACTTGGCACACAGTAACAGATACTTCTACTCCTTACGCGATTACAGGCCCTAATAATACAATTTTTCTTGATGTTATTTCGCACAAGAGAAGGCTCTGGTTCGTTCAAGATAACTCTTTGAAGGCTTGGTATCTGCCAACCGATTCTATCGCCGGAGAAGCCCAATACTTCGATTTTGCGCCTATCTTCAGTAAGGGTGGGCATATCATCAAGATTGATACCTGGTCGCTTGATGCCGGTACGGGATTGGATGACTATTTCGTTGTATTTACCACGGAAGGGGAAGTAGCGGTTTATTCTGGTACAGACCCTGCATCGGCTTCTACTTGGCAATTAACAGGTGTGTTTTACATCGGTACACCCACAGGAAACGTGGGATATACCTGTAAATATGGTGGCGACCTTTTAATTATTAACAAAGACGGCATTGCTCAGATGAGTAAATCACTCATGTCGAGCCGTGTTAATACTTGGTTGCAACTGACAGATAAGATTCAACCACAATTAGCCTCTGATACCACTACTTATGCTAATAATTTAGGATGGGATTTATTACTTTACCCGCCTTCAAATATGTTGTTGGTAAACATTCCAATTAGTTCTACGGAATCGTATCAATATGTAATGAATACTATCTCTGGCGCTTGGAGTCGTTGGACTGGGTTGCCTGCTCATTGTTGGTACATGGCGAATGACCTTCTATATTTTGGAAGCGATGGATTCATTGCCCAAGGTTGGAATACTCAATCTGACAACGGAAATAACATCGTTGCAGATATTCTCCCCGCTTATCAAAATTTCGGTGTAGCAAGCCAACTTAAACGCTGGACAATGGGGCGTATTGTTCTAGGCTCTACAGGCGACCTAGCTTATGGTGGCCGGATGGAAGTTGACTTTAACCTTATCACAAATGCAATTACATTGCCTTACACAGTAGACACCACAGTTGCAGCTTATGGTACAGGAACGTATGGTGCTGATGTTTATGGTGGAAATATCGTCATTAGAAACCAATGGAAAAACCTAACGGGTATTGGATATTGGGGGTCTTTCCACATCCAGTTTCAAACCAATCAATCTGATATTCGCCTCTACGCAATGGACGTTATGGGCGAAGCTGGAGGTAATATCTAATGGATGAACAATTCTTCTATCAAAACTACAATACGCAACTTTCGCCAGAACAAGAGCAAAAGTTTCAAGATTGGGCAAAGACAAACAATCGTTTAGATGATTTGTACGATTACGATTTGCGCGGCTTTTACAAAGCCGGCGAAGAATTTGGCGACAATGGTCATGGCGTTGATGTTTACAAAAAGCCAAACCATCCTACATTTAGCGACCAATCAATGTATAACAACACTCCTGCGCCTTGGGGTGGGAATTACGTTGGCGGCACATGGGAAGAATCGCCAAAAGGCGTATCTTATACCCCTTCATACGAAATGCTTACGCAAACCCATCCGTTGGGGATGCTGCAAGATTACATGGCAAAGTATGAACCTGGAGTTACTTTGAATATGGATAGACAAGCTAAACTAGCTGATATGTTGAGGAAACGATAATGCCTAGCACATCTGAAAAACAACGTAGATTTATGGCTGCCGCAGCTCATAATCCAGAGTTTGCGAAAAAAGCCGGAATCCCCCAGTCTGTAGCACAGGAATTTAATCAGGCTGACAAGAAGAAACTTGCTAATGCTTTGAGAAAGCATGATAATTCCAAAAAGGAGTAAACAATGTTAATCGTGGCAAATTCGCCAGAATTAAAAGAACTTGCTGCCGAAATCTTGCATAAAGAAATCGGTGTTCAGCCTAGCGCAGATCAGCAAGCTATTTTTTGGGCTAATCCAGACACTAAAGTAATTGAATGGTGCATTGGATTCACGGCTTTTATTGGTAAAACCTGCCAGATTCACGTTGTAAATTTCAATAAGAAATACACCCCACGCAAGCTATTGTGGGCGACGTTTGATTACCCATTCCGACAACTCGGACTGGAAGCGCTAATCGGTATTGTGAATAGCAATAACGAACTAGCGATGAAATACGACCAGAATTTAGGCTTCAAAGAGGTACATCGCTTTGAAGGTATGCACGATGACGGCGGTGATATTGTAGTTTTTGAAATGAAAAAGGCAGATTGCCGCTTCATTAAGGAGTTGAAAGATGCAGCTTGACCACTTTGGAATGTACCCAGAACGCGCCTTTATGAAGGTTGCTGGCCGAATGACTCTTGAAGGCGGTGGTAAAGGTTCTGCCCCTCCTGCGCCTGATTATACGGGAGCTGCACAAGCTACCGCTGCTGGCAACAAAGAAGCCGCTATCGCTTCTCAAGCCGGTAACATGGTCAACCAATATACCCCTTATGGCTCGGTTGAATATGCGCAACGTGGCGAAGTAAATGGTGTGCCGCTCTGGAGTCAAACGGTTAATCTAAGCCCAGAACAACAAGCCGCTTACAACAAAGACGTTCAAATGAACGCCGCCCTGCAAGATGTTGGGGTTCAAGGTTTGGGTTATGTTCAAAGTGCGCTTGATAAACCGCTTTCGTTTGAAGGTATGCAAGCAGTTGGAACTCCTGGCGAGATTCAACAACAAGCCTCTGATGCTGCATACCAAAACGCAATGCGCTATGTTGAGCCTCGGCTTCAGCGCCAACAAGCAAGCCTAGAGAATCAACTGGCGAACCAAGGCATTACTCGCGGTTCTGAAGCATGGAACGCTGCCATGCAAGAGAACGAGGCAAATAAAGAGAATGTGTATAGCCAAGCTCAAAACGCTGCTTATACCGCTGGCCTTACGGGTGCTAACCAAGCTTACAATCAAGCTCTTGGCGCTCGCCAACAGCAGATTAGCGAAGCCCAAACGCTGCAACAAAACCCGCTCAATATGCTTAACGCTGTACGGACGGGTTCGCAGATGCAATCCAGCCAACAGCCACAAGTTGGCACTTCTAGTCCTGGTCAACTAGCTACTTGGAGTGGCCCAGACCTTCTTGGCGCAGCTACGGCTCAAGGCCAATATAATCAAGGACTGTATAACGCCAATCAAGCCGCAAGTTCAAATCTGACCAGCGGTTTGATGGGGTTGGCTGGTACGGGCATGATGGCTGGCGGCATGGTGGCTATGTAATGAAATTAGGGCTTGCCTTTTCTGGCGGCAAAGATTCATTAGCTTGCCTACTGTTAAATAAAGAGCGGTTATCAGAGATAACCGTTTTTTGGGTTAATACTGGGAAAATTTATCCTGAAACCAAGAAAATAGTAGAGTTTGCCAAAAGCATTGCTCCAAACTTTATTGAAGTAATTGTTGATAGAGAAGGTCAAAACGATTATCACGGCATACCCGCTGATATTGTGCCTATTAACTGGACAGTTTTTGGACAAAGTATTGCTGGAGAAAAGCCTGTAAAAGTTCAGTCCTACTTGCAATGTTGTTTTGAAAATATTTCTGCACCGCTTCATAATGCTGCAAAAACACACGGAATTACGCATTTAATTCGCGGCCAAAGAAATGATGAGCAATATAAAGGCACTTCTAGGAATGGCGATGTAGTGGATGAAATTACTTATCTGCACCCAATCGAAACTTGGACGGCTGCTTCTGTACTAGATTTTATTGCTAAATACATGGAAATACCCACTCATTTCAATTTAGGGCATACTTCTTTAGATTGTTTTGACTGTACTGCTTACAAAAAAGAAACAAAAGACGTATCATCTTATCGTGAACTAAACCATCCAGAACTGCATAAAAAGTATCTGGCTCGTAAGGAACAGCTAGACAGCGTGTTGCGCGAGGCTTTGGAGATTTAACATGGCTGACCAATTCTCAAGATTATACGATGTTGAACGAGTGGGCGGAGATCAACGCGCCCGTTTGGCTGAAATGCTCCGCGCTGCTGGACAAAACCAACCGCAAGGCCAAATGGTAAGTGGTTGGTATGTTCCGCCTAGCTGGAGTCAGAATCTAAATACCGCCGTTTCTGGCGCTCTTGGCACTTATATGGGCGCTAAGCTGGACGAAGAGCGCAAGTCTCAACTTGCAGATTTGATGCGCCAGCGTAAAGAAGGTATTGCAATTGAACAACCTCAAGCAATGCAAAACTTCAACGGAATGGAGCGAATGGCAGAAGGCCAAACGCCGATTCAACAACAAGCGCCACAGAATGAATTGCAGCGCATTACACAGCGCCCACAGTCTGCCGATATGTCGCAGATGAATCCTGCTATGGCTCCTGTGCAGCAACAACGATTCCGTCCGATGACCCAAAATGAATTGGACGAAAACATGATGCAAATGTATCAAGTTGACCCGCGTATGGCTTCGCTGCTTTCCAGCATGGAAACAAACCGCGCTGTTAGAGAAGCTGCAAAGGAAGAAAAAGAAACCCAACGAGCATGGCAAGAAAAGCGGGATGAAGAAAATCGCAAATTCTTGGCTAGCGAACACGCCCTTACACGCGCAGTAACGCTTGCTGGAAGAACTCCTGCTTCTGAAAAGCCTTTGACAGAGTTCCAAGGCAAGAGCGTAATGTTTGGCACTCGTGCTGCGCAATCGCACAACATTCTTAATTCTCTTGAAGATACAACAGACCCATTAGCCGTTAAGACTAACCAAGCCGGTGGTATTTTGACAAACTGGGCTATGCCAGCAAATGTTCAACGAGTCGATCAAGCACAGAGAGATTTTGTAAATGCTGTTTTGCGACAAGAATCGGGTGCTGCTATTAGCGGTTCAGAATTTGAGAACGCTAGAAAACAATACTTCCCGCAACCAGGAGACAAGCCAGAACAAATTGCTCAAAAGCGCATGAATCGTGAATTGGCAATTAAAGGATTTGCTCGTCAAGCTGGTCCGGCTGGTATTAATGACATTATGCAAGTTTATAATGCTGGCGCACCGCAAATTCAATCATCTGCGCCACAAGCGCCGCAAAAACAAAGTCGTTTGGGCGGATTAACGCCTCCAAATACACAAGTTAAATTCTTGGGATTTGAATAATATGCCAGTTGCCAAATTTGAAATGCCAGATGGCCGAATTGGTCGTTTTGAGGTTCCAGAAGGCACTACGCCAGAACAAGCGCAATCAATGATTGCTGCTTCGCTTGGTGGGCAACAAACGCCAAAAGAACGCTCATGGGGCGATGTTGGTGTCTCTGCTTTGCAGAATCTTCCATCTAGCACATACGAATTTGGCAAAAGCCTAGCTGGTGCTGTTACAAGCCCAGTTGAAACAGTTAAAAGTATTGGCACTCTGGTTAAAGGCGCTGCTCAAAACATCTTGCCGGAATCTTTAGTTGGCTCTGACCCTAAAGCGCAAGCAATGGCTTCGCAACTTGCAGACTTCTACAGGCAGCGCTATGGAACTATGGAAGGCTTCAAAGAAGCATTGGCGACTGACCCAGTAGGTATTTTGGCTGATGTTTCAACCGTTGCTACTGGCGGCGGTGCTGCTGTTGGCAAACTACCTATGCTGGCGAAAGCTGGACAAGTGGTATCTAAAGTTGGGGCTGCTACTGACCCTCTGGCCGCTGCGCTTCGTGCAACTGGTACAGGTATCGAACTAATCGGCAAAGGCGCAGAGAAACTAGCTGGCATGGCTTCTGGCGTAGGAACAGAGCCTATTTCTCAAGCCTATAAAGCTGGCCGTGAAGGTGGCGCTCGTCAAGCGTCGTTTGTAGAAAATATGCGTGGCCAAGTGCCAATGCAAGACGTATTAGATACAGCTAAAACAGACCTTCAAGCCATGCGCCAGCAACAACAAGCTTCTTACCGACGCGATATGCAAGCCGTTAAAAACGACAAAAGCGTTCT
>OGVI01000025.1_pt1 | contig 14233 bp, 17 predicted proteins | sample 1575701 | NCBI WGS metagenome assembly OGVI01 (sample SAMN07581551, study PRJEB24739) | freshwater metagenome | place: Singapore | collected 2015-04 | reverse complement strand
GTTTCCCAGTCACGATAGGAATTGCCAGTTCTCCATCTACTGTCTTAATAAGAGTCTGCAATTTAGGATTTGCTTTAAGAATCTGGGCAGTCATAGGCTCAACCTTCTGCTCAGCTGCAATAAGTCGCTGCTGTAGAATATTAGCCTGGGCGGTAAAAGCCGGATTATGCTGTGCTTGTACTGCATAATAATCAGCCTGTTGCCGAAGTTTATCAATCCCCAAAGTTTTTTGAACTTCTGCCAATGCTTTGTTATGAGCATCTTGGAGAACATTAACTCCAGCTTGACGCATATCCATCATCAAGCGATTACGTTCTCCAAAATCTTTAGAAGCTTCAATCTTAGAAGAGAAATCTTTCAAAGATTGAAATGCAACTTCATATGGATCAGTAGGGGGTTGTTCTACTTTCTTCTCAGGAGCAGGAGCTGGAGTATAGGTTACAACATTACGACCTTGAAGAGCTCCTAAAGCTTTACCTTCTTCAGTGTTCGTAATCATAGAACCCCCTCGCGGGGGCTCTTGTTCTTGGTTTGCAGTCATCTGCCGATACATCTCATCTGTAACAGTCGAGCTAATAATCGGAGTGGAAGGTTCTGCAATTGATTGAAATACTTCATTCAAATCCATGATAGTTCCTTACAGATAGAAGTCGGATTCAAAATCGAAGGTAGGAGTAGTACTTGATGTAGCATAGGGATTACTATAAACATCACCATAATCTTGCCAATATGCATCAGCACTTTGATTAGACAATGTTAGACCATCCCAAACTCCTGCATCATTATTACCACCACCAGTACTAGACCACTGACCAGTTGAAGCATAAGGATCAGACCAAGTGATAGTACCGTCTTTACCAATAGTTGGAGTAGAATATCCACTCAAACCAGTACTACCAGTTGATACAGGAGTGCTACCAGCAAGCTTCATCAAGTCATTAAGATCCATCAAAGAAGCTCCACCACCGCCTGAATATGATCCACCTCCGCTACTACCTCCGCCACCAGAATAGCCACCACCTGAAGGAGCATCTGGAGTCGTAGTACTAGAAGAAGTTCCTTGCGAATTGGATGTAGAACTTTGACGAGAAACTTTAGTAAGATCCAATGCTTGAATAAGTGCCTGTACTGCAGGATCCATTTGAGAAGCAGAAGAGTTAAGCGTGGAAAGAAGTTGTGCTGTAATAGCTCCATACGACTTAGCTTGCTCTGCGGCCAGAGCTCCAGCTTGTGTAGAAGCATCTGCAGCAGCTTTCTGAGAAAGAAGAGCTTGCATAGATGAAGCCGAAGTTCCGGCCCCTTCTACTGCACGCTGAATAGCCGGCTTCTGAGCTTCAAGAGCCCTATCAGGAGAAGACTGAATCAAAGCAGCTGCATCACCAAAGGCCTTACTCTTTGTAAAATCTTGCAGAGTTGCTTTAGTAAGATCAATACCAGCTTGCTTTTCAGTAGCTTGCTTCTTCATCGTATCCGTACCACCAGACGATAGCTGGTTGATAAGGCTCATAAGGGTAGCAAGAGCTTCTGGATTATCAATCCCTGAGAAGCCGGTAGAAGAAGATGAGGATGTTTGTTGCTGATACGAACTAGAGGCCATGTTTAATACTCCTTAATTATCTACGCCCGCCTATGATACCGCGGAATTCCATGAATTGTAAATCGAAGTTTCCGTACAAAGAGATGGTATGCCACATAGCATTAACATGACATTTCACAGTATGCTGACGCACGTTAGTGAAAGATTCTGTATGCTGAATAGCAGTTTCGAGATCACGACCATCTATGCTTCCATCTACTACCACAGAGCCTGTAGAATTAGTACGGAAATGCAGAATGATTTCAAGAGCTTCTGTAAAACCTAGGCGATACAAACCGATCTTACCATATCGCATAAAAGTATTACCAGGCTTTGAAGAGAATACTCCAATCTTCCCAGTAGATTTCACAACTCCGGATTCCATACCAAAATTAGTATACGGAATTTGTGCATTCTGTACTGCGTTTAGAGGTGCCAATTCTACTAAAGCTTTGAAGATATTCTTCTGCTTACCCCACTTCTTAAGCTGAAGATCGAAGGTAATAGAACCTACATAAGTTGGATATGCTGGAACTGGCACACCATCCTGTAGAGTATAAGTTGTGCCTGGATACTCAAATTTAGAAGGAGTTACAGAATACCAACCATTCCCGTCATTCCCTGGTAATTCATATCCAATATCTATACAAGACGGAAGCTGACTCACTGGATTAATAACTCCAAGTGGCATATCAATATTAAGCATTTTACCAGTATCGTGATACATGAACTCTGCAAATTGATAGTAAGTATCAGGAGTGGTATCATAGTTTATTACATACCAGATACAGCAATTTGAGACTTTATACAAATGCCCGATATCATTCTCATTTGCTAGAATAGAACCGGCAGTTGGAAGTGCTGGAATATAACCCCAGTATTTACCCCAATCAGTTTCAGGAGTGAAATGAGTAGTAGTTGACGATAGAATATTATCTACGTAGTGCTCTGTCTTGGTATGCGTTAAGGTAATGTTACTAGAAAAATCAGTTAAGAAGCGAGCATCCGCTACTTCTGTAGCTGTTACAGAACTGGCAGTACTAACAATATGATCTGTTACATCAAATGTATAGTAGTATGGAGTAGACAATACAAAGATAACTTGATTAGGATGTACAATAGGTCCAAATTCTATACAAGTTGCACGAATATAAATCTCTCCGGTATCTGCTGAATATTCTGCTGCTAAAGTAGTTTCATCTACAGATACATTATAACCACCGATAGTATCAATAGAACCTACAATAGCTCTAAACATTCTTTTTAGACGGAATAGAACATGTTCAGCTGACATGTATCGAGAATCAATGGTATGTACCAATGCAAAAGGATATGTTATATCACTTAATACATAATCAGGAGTAAAGGAATAACGGAAATGTTCTCCTATAGATACATAATTACTAGTAGGATCAGAGGCTGCATTAGTGTAAGTAAGATGTATAGTCGCAGTTCCTACAGAATGGAAAGTATAAATATCATTGTGAACTGTGACTTTCAGAGTTGTTTCGATATAATCAGTGTATAAACCAAATCCATCATCATTCATATCACTAGAATATGTAGTATCTAGCGCATCAGTAAAATTAGGGGTCATTTCTCCATAGGTAGGATCAATAAAAGTATTAGCTTCAAAGTGAGCTTGAAGTTCTGCTAGGGTAGGAATATGATTAGTAACAAGATCTACTGGGAAAGTGTGAGTATTATATGTAAGACGAGTAACATAGGTTTTAACTAATTCAGTATCTTGATTAGCATAAGTTACTTCAGGGGTTGTGAAAGTACGATATGAGTTGCTAAGATCAAACTTATAGTAATGGCTATACTGACGTTCAATGCAAACTTGATGTAAGCCTACACCAGGAGATTGCTTGATAGTTAGAATATTTGTAACAGATTCCGGTTTAGGCCAATATACTTTTGAAGGATGGAATGTATCCATTGAAATATCAGTATTTACAAACGGATCTAAGGATTTAACTTTATACGTGTACGAAGGATTACTAGCTAAATAAGCAATAATATCGTTTGCATAATCAACAAGCTTATCAGCATCCAATTGCTTAGAACTGGCATATTGATTATAAAGTAAAGTAGCAACATTAAAATTAGCTGCATCTTCAGAAGATTTATTATCAGCAGTAGCTACCAAATTTTCTACTACAGTTTTGTTATAAGACTTCGGAAGGATAAAGCTCTCAGAGAAATCAACTAGATTGAATTGAGAATCTTCAGATGGATTCCAATTGAAGAATAGGAAGCTGAAATCATTCTTAGTAAAATTATTTACATAAGGAGACATGCTTGCATTAGTTGTATTATAAAACTGTGTTGCACCCACTTTTTTTGCAACAAGTGTAAAATAATCTACTAATTGAGAAATTGATGGATGCAAGTTATTATCACAAACTGCTACCCAATAGGGTTGATCAAAGGTTCCAGAATCTTCATCTGTTATGAGAGTTCCAGTAGGATTACGAAGATAACTCATCAATACCTGATAACCAGTCCACGGTCCAATATCGTTATTAGTATCCAAGGAAGTCCACAAGCTATCATCTAGAGTGATGCTAGGAGCTTTAAGAGAAGGAACTATTACATCTGTAAAAGACGTTCTCCCGCTGATATAAGAATCATCCACAACGAGAAAATGAAGATAACGAGAAGCATGGCATTCTATATAAACCGGATCACGAGATTCTTTCAAGTAGTCATATAATTCAGGAAGAATTGGCTCTTGTTCATATTGACGCGAAAGGGCATTATAATGCCCAATCTTCATAATACCAGCAGAGGTATATACAAAGTGTTCTTTATTCGTAGTACCTAGCGTAACAGCGCCTGCGTAAGCAATACCCATCTTAGAGGTAATAGCTGATGCATCCCACAAAGCTGTAGACGTATTCGCATAGGAGACACCAACAATAGATTTGGTAGCATATATAACGAAACCTTCTCCATGAGGGAGAATAGTCACAATACGTCCAAGCACAGCAAAGAATATAGTATTGCCTACCATATCCTCAATAGAAGGTTCAAAATCCGTTAGATCAAATGCACTGCTCCAGGATACAGAATTCTCAGAATCCCAGAAAGCCAGTCTACCATTTGCACGGAAGATACCCATCTGACCTGCCATGTTAAGGAAAGTAGGAACAAAGGTAGTGATAGTAAGAGTATCGTCAACCTTGATAACGTGAGTATGACCTTGACGATAAATATAGAGATTATTCTCAATGATGCAGTAGGTATATTCTTTATAGGTTTGAGTCGCCGTCCATTCATCAGTTAAAGCTACTGCCAAAGTCCATGCAGAAGAACCCGCGCGAGCAGTTCTAATACCATCTGAACAGAAGGCAATGATCATATTCTCATAAGTTTTTGACTGGAATACAATCACTTTATCACAAGGCTTCGGCAGCGCATCAAGAGTCATCTCAGTATCAATACCAAAATAACTACGGTAGCCATAGGAGGTAGGAAGGAAGTTATATCCTTCATAGGCAATAATTGGCATACCCTTTTCAGGAGTATCTTCTTGAGCCGTATATGATAGATTCTCTGCAAAGGCTTGAGGATCAACCGGAAGATAAGACTTCGTTACATCAATAATCTTAGCAGTCTGTGCCATGTTAACGTCCCTTATACTGAGTTTGAACAGCCAAACCAGCCCACTTATGTACGAACTGGATACGCAAAGAACCTACCGCAGATTCCCCTATAATAGTAAAAGTACTGGCATTAGGAGCTACGGCAAGACGAACATCTTTTTCAACACATATAACATCCAACTGAGATACTCCATCTGCTGGAATAGAAGCAGTTCCACCAAATTTAATTAAGCAATCTTCATTAGAAGAGAAGATCACTATTTCCACATCAGCTGGAACATTTATAACAGCAGAAGCCTCTGTGAATGTAAAGTTCTTTTTGATATATGAATGTGCCTTGATAATATCAAAAGGAATCGCCACTCCCTCAGGAGTGGATAATGGATAACGCTGAGAAGTTGATGCCATTATTTACTCCCAGAGATAGATACTTTGCTAGGACGATTAGCAAACCACCAGCCAATACATACACCAGCTTGAAATAGAAACCACTCAATAAGAGTAATCAGAATCTTCTCCATATTTTCGCCGCTTATCACAGATATAGATATCTTCTGAGAAATGGTATAGTAAATATAGCAAGCGAAAATGAAGAAGCAGAAGGTGAGGAGAGGTCTTACAGCCTGAGAGAGTTTTCCTACGAATGTAGTAGAATCTGGTTCAGCAAAACCATAAGATGCAGTCATTGCATTATAACCAGCTACCTCAATAGCTCCCTCTGTTTCAATAGTTGCTACACGAGTCTTTTGTTCATACTCGGCTTTCATGAACTCAAGATCTTTATCCTTCAACTTAAGTTCATGCTCTTGATCTAGCTTTTTAATTTGGAGATCAATCTTACGATTAAGATAACCTCCTACTAAACCTAGAAGAGAGCCAAAAGTGCCACTAGTTAGTAACGCTAGAATTGAGGTAATCATCTCGAATCTCCAGTATAAAGGATTGTTTATTAAAGAAAGAATTTAGAAGTGAAACAGCAGGCCTTGATATAAGACCAGCTTTCTTTCCTTCTATATATCCCAGCTTTTTAGCTGGAAGAATACATCCATATGAATGCCAATAAAAGTTTCCTGAGTGAATTAGGATTTCACTACGTCCAGGAACATTGCATACTTTATAACACCAACCAAACTTAGGTGACTTATGCCACTTAACTTCATAGATTCCAGCTGGGATACAACTATTACCTTTGGCATTATTATTCCAAGGTCGTTCAGTTGTAAATAAGGATAGATTCTTACACGTGAATCGTGAGAATGTTCCTTGAGCTGAAGAATCAAATCTTGACATTATAGCTCTTAACATTTTTTATCTCCTATTCTATATGTAGTATAGCCCCACCAAGGTATTCCTGAATATAGTATTCTGGAATTTTGGCGGGGCTATTATTACGGATGCTGAGAAGCTTGTAACTGTTTAATCTGTTCTGCGTGCGTAGTGATAGAGAGCTGACAGGCATTCAATTCTTGTCGCATATCCTTAAGTTCACTGATCTGCGAAGAAGCTACAACAATCACAAGAGTTTGAATGATACCAAGAAGCCACATACCTACTTTCAGCCCTCCCTTACCTTGATTGATAAGGGAGAGTTCAGCAGCTTCGTGATTCTTAAATGCCTTAGTGTGAGCTTGGAATTCATCTGATAAGCTCTGTGTCAAGAAAGTATTGGTATCTAGAGATACTGCAATCTTGTTCATTATAAGCAAGAAAGCTTTGTCTTTAGGATTATCAGCGGCAACAATTAGATCTTCAATTTGTTGCTGCATTTTATCAATCTCCCTTCTACGTTCAGTTAGCACAGGGGACTCAGATGGCATATAAAACTCCTATGTGGTGATAAGATGATTGCTACTAAACAAGTAGCGACTACTGGAAAGACTAAATCCAGTATAGCATCTTTTGACCACCGCCAAAAGTCGAATCCCGAGAGAGGGTTCAGATCTCCTACCATACCAGTTCTTGTAAGTTTGTATTCCCTCTGCGAATGTTCTCGTCCTAAGAAAAAAGCAGATGCAAAAGCTGCGCCCATCCACCACTCTCCTAGAAGAACACCAAATACAGCCTGCATAAGGATACCAAATATAGCGTGTTCAAAATTAGTTCTATTCATTCAAAGGAACCTCCGAACGTGTACTATAAATAGTAGGAGAGTTACCCTCTCCTATCCAACTTTGGTAAGCTAAGAAATCAATATCTTCAGCGGAATCGCAGGGGGATACTACCTTAGAATCAATATCTCGAATTACCAAACCTTCATCAAGAATAATAGTATACATATTACCAATCCGTTTCAGTATAAACAGAAGAAATATCCAGAGCTACCGCAGCTGCTGCTGTATTATTATTTCTCCAAGCCCTATGTGCAAGGAGGGTAGTATTGGCTGGAGTAGTGGTACCCGGAGTTCCTGACAATGTACCACTTGCAGTGAAGCTTGTTCCAATCCGTTCTACATAATAATAAATTACAGAGTTAGCATTAGGAGGACTCCATAACGTAATGTCATATAGTTCAGTTAGATTAACTGGGAAATTAGCACCTAAATCAATACGTGTCTGAGCTGCACTACCTCCATAATAAATAAAGAGATTCGTGTCATTTTCTTTATGACCAATACCAACAGAGTTTGTAAGAGTAGCAGGATCGACATTAGTTGGAGCTGCTGTATTAGAAGATAGGCCTACGAATGTGCGTGCTACTGCTTGAATCACTGCATCAGAAATACCAAATCGGCAAGAGTAGAAAAATCCCCCTACATTAGATCCATTACCAACAGTGAATTGTGCTTGGTTTAGATAATGACCTCCATAAGATCCTGCAGTTGTAGCTGATACATATGCCAAACGCTTTGCTCTTGTAAGTGAATTAGTTACCGCTACGTTACGAGATGTTGCTGTACCACCTGCTGTAAAGGTACCGAAGCCATCAATGCCTGGAACAGAAGTGCTATTACCAGGAGGATTCCAGCGAGATATCTTCTGTCTCCAAATAGAAGGCTGAAGGGTATAATCCATACCAGAAGGACCTACTGCAGCTGGCATAACACGAGAACCAGAAGGACCAAATCTTTTAGCGAAGATTTCTACGGTATCTGTAGCTGCTGCAATAACAGAAGCTGGAACAGTTAGTTCTAATTGCTGCTTTAAACTAAATACCCCAGCACTAGTAAGTCTAGCCGCCTCAGTTCCACCAGCCTGCAAGAAACTTATATAACCTGAAGTCCCTGTAGTAAATCCAAGTAATAGATTACCTGATCCTCCTACATGTTGAATACTAGTATCTTCTGCTGTTACACCAGTCTTTATTTCAAAAGTAGTTCCTTGTCCTGGAGTTGTAAGTCTAAAAATGCCTCCAGTAGAAGTACCAAAAAGATAACCACGAGCTGCACTAGTACTATCATATACCGTTAAGGTTCCACTATTAGAAATGGCAACTCTAGTTACTCCATCTTCTTGGAAATTAGTACCATTACCTGAGTTTATCGTAATAGGATAACTAGCAACTGATTCTAGTTTCAATCCAACACTAGCTCTAGTATCATACGGTAACGACAGTGAACCATAGATAGTAGAATCTGTGTTAAACGTCCAATTAAGAGATCCAGTAGTACCCGCTGTACCTGCTTTAAAATTAAGATTTGCAGTTGAATTAGCACCAATAACAACAGATCCTAAACTATTAATTCTCATACGCTCTGCCATAGTATCAGATACACGCGTATAAAAAACTAGATTACTAGAGATATAGTCTGCATCAGCTGGAATAGAGGATATTGAAACAGATTCTTTAGAAGCATTAACAGTATCTCTACCATAGAAACGTAATATACCCGTCTTTGTAGTAGTTGCAGTTGTGTTTACATTATGAATCGAAAGAAGAGTTTCAGCTGAATTAGATTGGAAATTATTATATTGTGCGTTATAAACAATAGAGGAACCTGATAAAGAACCTGTATCTAAAAGAATACTTCTATTTGCAGCATCTTTAGAAACACTGAAATGACCTCCAGAAGTTCCTGCATAGAAACCGATAGCAACAGCATTTCCATATAGATAACCTGCATTGGCTTGAGGGCCTATATACAAATCAGCTTCTGCCGATGTATTACCTAAATTTGTAGTACCAAGATCAGCAGACCAACCACTGTGATTTACTCTAAAACGTTCTATACTATCTGTGAAGATACCAACACTACCACCAGTTCCTGCGAGTTGACCTAAAATTGTTCGAACACCTGTAGTAGCAGTAAATATTCTAAAAGTAGTTCCACTATCTACGTCTACATTACCATAAATGGTGGTATTAGTTTTATCATAAAGCGATATTTGACCGCCTTCAGCACCGTCAGGAGATCGTACTGAAATATTACCTCCTGTAGTAAAACTATTACCAGCACCTACAGTTTGTGTAATAGAACCTACTACAGATAAGGCACCAGGAACTTGCAATGTATCGGCAGCAGAAAGCTCTTGAAGCGTTCCTGATACCACAATAAGAGGTTTTCTGACTGCCATGATTATTCCTTAAGCAAGAACGATAGGATCACTGAACTCAGCATTCAGTACAGTCGCAGAAGTTGCTACACCAACACGTTGAACCACGTTACCAGCACTAGCAGGAGCTGTAGAAGAGCAACCACCAGGAGTAGTAGAAAGGAATTGCGGCCCAGCAGTTAGGCCAGACTTACCTGTATTAGATCCTTCAAAATAGATGGTAGCAGTCGTAGGATGAGTAAATGCAGCTAGAACAAAGCCATGAGCTTCTTTACCTGCAGTCGTAGCATCTGCCTTACGCACAGCAGGAGTACCACCATTATTCCAGATATTAACTAGATCACCTGCTGCAAGAGATTCGGAGGTCGAAATAGCTGCGGTATCAGCACCAATACCAGTAGGCATAAAGGAATTATCCAGTTTACCAGAAGCATCCAATGCAGGGATCTTACCACTATCACCAGCACCTGCTGACGTAGTCTTTGAATTCACTATAGTAGAATCAAGAACGCCTGAAGCATTCAAAGCAGGAATCTTGTTAGCATCACCTGCACCAGCAGAAGTAAGCAGAGCTGCTTCTTCAGTAAGAGTGCCAGCATTGTTTTTAATAAACTTCTTAGTAGAAGCAGTACCCATGATTTACTCCTTAAAGGATAATAGGTTCACGAAGAGAAATATAAAGCTTTGTTGCAGATACAGGAAAGCCGATAATCTGGCTGAAACCAGTACTAGGAGGAGTTTGAGTTAAGAGCCCATTAGTAGACAAGAACACGGGCTGATCTAGTGTCCACGTCCATGAAGGTTCTTCTAATTCACCCCATCGTAGGATATCAATTGCAGCATCTGCTACCGCTGATCCTACTGTCATCCCTAAAACTTTGTTAACATGAGTCATAGCAGTGTTGTCAGCATATACTGCTTTACCGACAGCATCTAATACTACCATTCTATGACCACTAAGAATTGCTCCCGCAATCTTTGAGAGGTATTGTGTTCCCTCAGCCCCAACACTGATGTTAGTGTTAATAACATTAATATTGTTTGTTTGCTTAGGAAATATTGCAGTCATAATACCTCCTAGGCGAGATCACGCACTAATACATCGTAGCGATCTCGTGCAAATCCTTCATGAATCTTGAAAGAAGCATCATCTCCTATAGTCTTAAAGATTTCAGCAGCAGCTTTATCAATTACACAATAAGGAGATATTTCCAACATCCAGTGAGTTTGAACGCCAGAAAGAACCGCTGGATAGGTATAATACGCAACTTCCAAAGAAGGAGCAAGAGTTGATAGAATATACGTCAAATTAGTACCAGCAGTATAGAAGCAATTCTTCTGCATGATACCACCAGGAGAGAAGATCTGCGTACTATCCATTCGCTTTAGATAGGATAGTTTTCCTGGAACTTTGATATACTTGAATTCTCTAAAGCGGGTCAGAGAAGCTAAGGAGATCGTATCACCATACAAGCTGTTATTAATGGTAATAGACGATTCGATAATATCCTTATCGAATTTTTCCTTTAGGCAAAAATAAGAGAGAGCTGCGTTAACAGCTCTCTCTGTTTCTGCCTGCTTGTCAGGCCGCTTAGTAATACCCATCACATAGGATACTACATCAGCGAAAGTCATGGCTTACTCCTTGATGATGAAGCCTTGCTCAGCCAGCGATTCCAAAATAGCTACTTCATCCTCATCTTGCGGAATGTAATAGCCAAGAGCATTGGGTCGCATGATACGAGTAGCAGACTGATAACCAGTTCGACGAGAGATAACCTTATAAGGAGAAGTCTCGATCTCAGGAGCAACTACAACCACTTCTTGCACTTGCGGTTGTTGATCTTGCACTTGATCTTTATTAGCATCAGCAGCTGCTTTAGCAGCCAATTGTTCTTGCAACGTAGTCATATTCTATTCCTTTTAAACTACCCTCCGAAGAGGGTAGATTATCATAAAGACTGATTAAGCAGCAGCAGTCAGGCCAGTAATCACGCCGCAAGAATACGGATTGATAAGCTCAACAGCGCACTCAGTAGTCAGCGAACCACCAACACCGTCGACACCAGATTCTACGATCTTACCATTAGCACCGTATTCTTCTGCCTTAGTATCACGACCATCCATATAAGCCAGCTTAAGAGCTGCCATATCCATGATGATAGCAGTACCTTGAAGACCAAGGCCATTCATCAGCGGATGTTCGATAAGGTTGATAGCACCCTTATAGAACTGGAAGCGCGTGAAGTGCATACCAAAGGTAGTCTGAGTAGACTGGATCTGAACTTGACCAGACTTAACACCGATAGCATTCAGAACGCGAATAGCTTGAGCGTCACCGAACAGAGTACGTTCCTTCGGATTAGCCATATCAGTGCTATAAGCAAAGGCCGGCTCAAGCAGTTGAACAAGCTGATCATAGGTAGTGGTACCACCAGCAGCATTAGTATTCTGCGGGCAATACTGCTCCATAGCGTCGATAACACCTTGCGTAGCGTGCAGAGGCTGACCATTCGGGCCAGTAAACGGAGCCTTCGGCTGACCCCAGATAATAGCACTCTCGATATCAACAGAATGGAACATCGAGCAATCCTTGCGGTTCTCAGCTACGTTAGAGTAGCCTTGCTCAGCAAGAGAAGCACGAGCCGTATCAGTCAGACCCCAAGCATTACGGAAGATTTGCGTATAGTTCGGGATATACACAGTAGACAGACTACGAGCAGTCGGACGATTAGAACCTTCTTCAAAGGCAGTACCAATCTGAATCCACTTCTGACCGTTAGCAGTAGCAGTGCCAACAGTACGACCAAAGCCACGGGTAGCAGTAATCTGCGTACCAGAGACAATAGTCAGCACTCGGATAACTTCCGTAGTAACCATGTTATACAGGGTCATATTCGGAGTCATACCAGCAGTAGAAGCCAGATTCAGCGTAGTAGCACCAGCCAGATCAGCAGCCGTCGAGGTCGTGGTGATAAACGCCATCGTCTTCGAGAAGTAGCCATGAGTAGAAGCCTTCGCAGAAGACTTACCACCTTGAGAAGTCATTGCGAACATAGGAGCCGAACCATTCGGGAACAAGCGCAGAATAGTACCAGCAAACGAGCGGGTATTAAGTTCTGCAGGGTTCAGGCCAGCATTAAAGATACCAGAGAGAAGTGCCATTATTTATTTCCTTAATTAGAAAGATATTTACTCCAATCCATCTCTTCCTGCTTATTAGGAGCATCAGCAGAAGCGGTAGGATTAAGAGCAGAAGAAAGATCCGTGATGTATCGCTTAGCAGCTTCTGCAATTTCTACTGGAGAAGCATCCGGGTTCGCACGAGCGAATTGATCCGCAATACGATTAAGTTCTTGCTTAACAACAGGATGATTGAAGTTAGGAGCAGAGGACAAAGCTTGAGTGGTAAGCTGTTCTTTAACACCCTTTTGTACTTGCTTCTTTTCATACTCTGATCGCGCACTAATAAAATTATCAGTAAGCGAGGTATTATGCTGAATGGCGGCTTTGTATGCGTTTTGAGAAGTAGCTTGAATCACAGCCATAAAAGCTTGAGCATCACCTGCCAAAGCTTTATTGATTTGCTCTTGATCAATATTAGCAGTGAAGTTCATCTTACCTGCAACTTCGTCTACTACTTTAGGATCAAGCTTAAAACTAGGAGCTTGGATTTCTGAGTTACTAGCCGCAGTATCGTACAATTTATTGTAAACATCAAGCGGATTCGGAGGAGTGTTCTCAGTTCCCGGCATTTTACCATTTGCATCAGTTGCAGGAGGATTAGCAGACAAATCTTTATTCGGAGGATTGTTAGCATTATTGTTATTACTAGCATTATTGTTATTGCTATTGTTGCTGTTATTGTTATTATTTGCTGCGGGAGCAGCACGGAAGAGATCCATAATACCGGCCATGATTGTTACTCCTTAATAGATAGAAGGGTTGTTAGTACTTCGAGTTTACCAGTCACAAGAAGATGCCTGTTAGCTATATCTTGAGCTGGCATATCTAATGCATTAAAAGTAAGAAGTTCTTTGGAATCTTCTACTGCTAATGCAGTCAGATACTTTACAACAACAGGAGCAGATAGATGAGTTTGCAGTTCAACTATCTCAGCTTCTGTTAATTGAATTGAGGGAAAGATTTTATTCACAGACATATTAAGGTTTCCAAGTATGGCATAAAGAATAACCTAAAAGGTCTGCATTTAATAGCGTATTATATACAGATTCTGGAATATAAATATATTCAGTACAGCCTGGAAAAGATATATCAAATGTGTGGGATTCAAACTCATGAATAAAATCCTGTTCTTTAGAATATACATTAGGCCCCGAAAATACTGCTATAAATTCAAAACCTATAGGAGTATCTGCTACTAAAGAATTAATTCGTTTTTTATAGCTTCGAGTTACTCCTACTTTATAAAGATCATTAAATCCATATACTTTAGCAATATATAAATATTTATAAAAAGAATTAAAGTATTCAAATTTATTCATAATAAATCTCCTTAATTACATATTTGCCTTCTTTATCGTGACTGGGAAAC
>OGVI01000024.1_pt1 | contig 14591 bp, 21 predicted proteins | sample 1575701 | NCBI WGS metagenome assembly OGVI01 (sample SAMN07581551, study PRJEB24739) | freshwater metagenome | place: Singapore | collected 2015-04 | reverse complement strand
GGTTTCCCAGTCACGATAGGTTGGAGAAAAGTTCGAGCAACTTATGGGTGCTATGAATATGTGTAAGCCAGAGGAAATGCCAGGTGTTAAGCAATACAAACCAGAAGATTTTACTCAAACATTAAACCAAGCTGATAATATTGCTAATATTAAATTGAAAGCAAGTAGTATTATGACAAAAGCAACAGAATTAGTTGCTAACCCAACAACTGCTAATTATACAGCTATGACAGATTTAAGAACTGCCATGAATACAACTGTATCAACTGTTTCTGCTGCAGTTTCTTCTGATGCAGCCAATCTTGCTGGCGCACAGGCTCAGAATGATGCTATGGGTAAATTTATGCAGATGGCTAATGGTTTAAATAATGATAACACCAAAGATTTTGTAATGAAGGTGGCTAACCCAGATTCTAAAGACTTACTTGGTCGTGTACAAGTTGGTATGGCGAATGCGGGTAAAGTTGCTGGAGAGTAATAAGGAATTGCTGTAATCCCTTCAAAGCGAAGGACTTCTGGACGTGGGTTCGACTCCCACCACCTCCACCAAAAGCATACTGGCTCGTAAGAGTTAATAGCTGGATTGTACCAGACACTCAGTATGCTTCTGATGGGGGTGCCATGGTTTCGACAGGGGTAGATAGTGGAGACGGCAGCACGTCAGGCGATCGACGTAAATGAAGCAAAAACTATAAATGCAAATGACGCATTTTTCGGAGAACTTCGCTTAGCAGCGTAACCTCCGTGGGGTTTCGCCAGCTGTCCTTATAACCCAATCAGCTGGCACTAATTCGGAGATATTATGATTGGTGTAGTTATTGGAAATGGTCCAAGTAAGCAGTTATATAACGGTGAAGGCGATACCGTGCTTGGATGTAATATTCCAGAACATAAAGTTCATGCTACTGTAATCTGCGATGAAGAAGTCGTATATGTTTTGAAAAAAGACTTGACTTTAATACAGGTTCCAGTTATAATATCTACTAAGGTTTTTGAGAAAATGAAAGAACTTCGTATAGTAGATTCTTTCAATATCTTACATGTCTTTAAACTCAAAGACTGGCATAATACAGCGCATTATGCAGTTGATTATTTACTTGAACTTGGTATGGACGAAATTCATTTATTTGGTTGTGATTCGATTTCAGAGGATAATATAAAGTCGACAACAGATAAACATGTTGAAAAAACAATGGACTCAGCTAGATTCTTGAGACATTGGAGAAAAGTTTGGGATAAAAAGTTTGAAGAAGATATTAAATTCATAATTCATAAAAACCCTAAATAATAATACTGGTTCGGTGTTACCAGTCCAGAAAAACACCATTTACACTACACACAACACAGGAGGTACTATGTCAAACTTGACACCGTTCGAGATTCGCCTTGAACTTTTAAAAATGGCGAAAGAAATGTTGGAACAAGACTATTACGGTCAACGTGAAAAAGTTTCCAACGAGTATGCTGCGAAATGTGACCATGCTAAGATTCACGGTCAACCTATTCCAGAACATCCTGGATTTCCAGCATTTCCAAGCGAAGCCGATATTATTAAGAAAGCCACTGAGCTCAACGGTTTCGTGTCACAAATCCCAAATACACTAGAAAAGACTAGCAAAAAGTCCACCTGATAGGGATCGGGGTGTATGGCATCATACACCCTTTAACTTTAAGGAGATAATTATGCGTCGCGCAAAAATTATTCTAACAACTTTAGCAGTATCGTTTATCAGTGTTATATCACTGGCTTCTGCTATAGATTATAATAGACCATTGGATATAGGTTATAGCGATTTAACAAAAGATGCTAAACGACAAGTAGATTGTTTGGCTGAAAACATTTATCACGAAGCTGGTGTTGAATCAAAACAAGGTAAAAAGGCAGTTGCCTTGGTAACAATGAACCGCACTCAAGACGAGCGTTTCCCGTCAAATATATGTGGAGTTGTTAAACAAAAGATTAACAAAACTTGTCAATTCAGCTGGTTTTGTATGCCTGTGAAAATCAATAAGAATACTGACGCATACAAAGAGTCGATGGAAATTGCTCTCTTTGTTTATGCAAATTATGAGAACATAAAGGACATCACAAACGGTGCTCTTTATTATCATGCTGACTATGTTCGACCAAATTGGAAAGGTTTGAAGAAAACCACTATTATTGGAAGGCATATTTTTTATAAAGAAAATAAGGTGATTGACTTATGATGCAAAAACTAAACCTTCAGCTATCAGATGAAAAACAAAGACATTCGTTTTTTATCTTGATGGAAGATATTAACCTTGCTAGTGTCAAAAATGCAATTGAATGGATTTTTGAGTCTAACTTTTCAGAGGAAAGACCTGAACTATTAAACCTTCTAATTACATCTCCAGGTGGTGACTTAAATGCTGCGTTCGCTCTTATTGACGTTATGCGTGGTTCTGCTATTCCAGTTCGTACTATTGGTCTCGGACAGATTGCTTCAGCTGGTCTTATGATCTTTATTGCTGGTGCAAAAGGTCAACGTGTACTAACCCCTAATACATCAATTCTATCTCATCAATATACTTGGGGTGCAGTTGGTAAAGAACACGAACTATTTGCAACAGTAAAAGAGTTTGACCTAACCACTAAGAAGATGATTCAACATTATCGTAAGTGTACTGGTCTTAATGAGAAAAAGATTCGCGAAACTTTGCTTCCTCCACAAGATATTTGGTTAAGCCCAGAAGAAGCAAAAGAACTTGGTTTATGTGACAGTGTAAAGGAGCTATCATGAAAGAAGTAGTGAGTATTGTTATTGCCGTAGTTGTTGTTTTGGTTTCCATGATTGTTGGTGTAGTATATACAACTATTCAACGTGATCAAGCAATGAAATCCAACATTGAGTCTGCAATCGTAAAAGGTATTGATCCAGTTGCAGTTCGTTGTGCTTATAGTAGCAGTTCTACAGATGCAATTTGCGTTGCTTATGCAGCGACAAAAGCTGGAAAATAATACTTGACTTTTTATTCAAACTGGGGTATAATTATTATATCTTGATAGGAGTTTATATGATGTATTTGGCGACAAAAACCGAAATGCTTACAGAATTATCCCAACTCAGAGCAGATAAAATGAAGATGGATAAGTTTTTCACGATGTATCTTGATAAGTTTGAACGCAAGATGGATCCAGAGAAACCAAATACCCCAGTTTGGAATCTTTATAAACAAAAAATGAAAGAGTATGATAAAGTTGAACGTCAGATTAAGACGTTAGAATATCGTATCTCACAGGTATAATATGTTTAAAACATCAAACGAATTTTCCCTTTATATTGAAAAGGCAGCTAGAGAAAATCGCATGAGTCATATGGATGCGGTTTTAAAATACTGTCAAGAAAACTTCCTAGAACCCGAAGATGTTGCTTCTTTAATTAACAAGTCCCTAAAGGATAAGATTGAGATGGATTTTCAAGAAGCTAACATGTTACCAAAGACTGCACAACTAGATGTATAATGGACGGTTTTAAAGCATACAAGTATTACATGGCTATAAAACTTCATTTCACTTCCAAGAAGTATAACGTGTTTGAAAATCGTGGTCATGTAAAAGGATCTCGTGATACCTTTAACTCACGGAATGATAGATACATTTTTGAGAAGATTGCACAAAAACATCCACAGGATAAAGATATTATTCAGTTCTTTGTTTCTAATTTTGCTTATGGTAATGAAACAGCAATATATGGTAATGGTGAAGCTGAAGAATTATATTCTGAGTGGCAACGTAGAAAACAATCAATATCAAAGATATTTGTCGACGACCTAACCACTGTTATGAACTATTGTGATATTCATAAGTTTAATACAGATGGTGTGTTTACAAATCTTAATGGCGATTTACCAGTTCTATTAAATTTGTTTTTGGCTGATAAAATAACAATTGAGACTTTAAGAATTATCGATGACATTTACCCGTTCGTCGATAAATGGGAAGACAATTCTACTATTAAAATTGTCATGGGTGATAAACTACTCCGTATTCAAAAACTCAAAGGTTTTGTAAAATACGATTTAGATAAATTGTCCAAAGTTTTTAATCACTTTAAGGAAGAACTTTCTTTGTAATCATGGGTAAGACATATCATAAGCAATCACGTCGTTATGATGATGAAGTTTCCTCTGGGCGTTCAGGAAAACATGCTAAACATACCAACAATAAAAAAACTGGTGGTATGAGAACGCTAAATAACTATGTTGAAGAAGATTATGAGTTTAACGACAGTTTTGAGTTAGATGATGAGATTCACATACAACATAATACACAACGCTAATACTACGTTTATATAAGGAGAATATATGGATATTCAAACTCTACGCAAAATGCGTAACAATGATTTCGGTGCAATTTCTAACGCATTCGAAAAGATCGCCAACCCAAGCAGCGAAACGAAGTCATATAAAGATGACCGCTTTTGGAAACTAGAAGGCGATAAGGCAGGTAATGGTACTGCTACTATTCGATTCCTACCAAAGCATCCAGAAGATGAACTACCATGGGTTCGTATTTTCAGTCATGGTTTCCAAGGACCAACTGGTAAGTGGTATATCGAAAATTCACTAACTACTCTTGAGGAAGCTGATCCAGTCAGCGAACTTAATAGTCAGCTATGGAATTCAACTACAGACGACAACTCACCACAACGTAAGCAAGCACGCAATCAAAAGCGTAAACTATCTTACACTTGTAACATTCTAGTTGTATCTGATCCAAAGCATCCAGAAAATGAAGGTAAGGTTTTCCTCTTCAAGTTCGGTAAGAAGATCTTTGACAAAATCATGGATAAGGCTCGCCCAACTTTTGAAGATGAAAAGCCAGTCAACGTGTTTGATTTCTGGGAAGGTGCTAACTTTAAACTTCGTATGCGTAAGAAAGACGGTTATATTAACTATGACGAGTCTTCTTTCATGGAGCCATCAGCAATCGGTGATGATGAAGAAATCGTTCGTATCGCGAACAGTCAATATCGTCTAGCTGAGTTCCTAGAACGTAAGAACTTTAAGTCTTATGACGAACTTAAGAAGAAGTTAAGTGAAGTTTTATCAGGTGATGGTTTCTCAGCTAAGTCAGCTGCTGAACTAACTAAAGAAGAACTTCCTTGGAAGGATACTCCAGAGCCAGCTGCGTCTGCTCCAGCCTTTACTCCAAAGGCATCTAAACCAGCACCAGCTCCAACTGGTGATGATGACGATGAGGATGTAATGTCTTACTTCCAGAAGATTGCTTCTGAAGACTAATCTGAGTTAGATGTAATTAAGGGGAGCTTCGGCTCCCTTTTTCATTAGTATCTCGAAGCCATATACTTCGATTGACTAGATTCCTGATTTCGTACACTAGGTTTAACAGTTGTATTCTGAACACTACTTTGATTAACTTGTGTAACGTTATTCTGAGTTCCACCAGAATTACCTTGAGCATCAACAAGAGCTTGTTGATCAGCATTGGCTTTAGAAGTGTTGTAGATTTTAGCACCGTTAGCCATAGTCATACCACCGCCAGCAGCAACGAAAGCGATAGCACGACCCCATGGGAAATCATTAATTGCTTTCATTGAATTTGGATCAATGTCAGCAAAACCTTTCATAGCCTCGGCAACTGCGCTAATAGCATCCGCTGCACCGAACAACTTGTCGCCCATATTTGCTAGACGTTCTAGTTGGTCGATTGGGCTTCCTTGACCAGAAACTGCATTTAAGAAACCACTGACTAGGTTAGTGATACCACCAGCTACGTTTGCACCAGCGAATGCTATCAAACCTGCTGAAACGGCAGCGATACCTAAACCAACATTCATTAAATTATTACCATCAATAGCAGCTAGACGCTCAATTGATGTAGTAACTGCGTCGATAGTGTTTGTAATCACATCACCGATTGAACCAATTACACCGATAATAACTTGTCCGATAGTTCCAATAATATCGGGTATAGCTCTAATAGCACCTAAGAAAACTTCTCCAACAACTTCTGCGAATTTCATTAACACTGGAGCGAATGCTTCAATCGCTGGAGCAGCCCATTGTAGAGCTTTACCAATACCCATCATTGCTAAAGTAAAAGCGCCAAGACCAACAATTACAACTGGGTTAGCAAGAGCTCTAGCACCTGCGGCAATACCACGCATTAAAGCGGCGATACCTTTACCTGCTGCACCGCCAATCATACGCATACCTTCGCCAAGAACTTTAAATCCAGCACCAACTACACCAAAAACACCTGCGCCTGCCATACCAGTATCTTCTGTACCACCAGCAGCACTAGCATTGGCTTTACCAGCAGTGTTATTTGCGATTTGTTGTAGTAAATCTGTTTGTTTGTTTAGAATACGAATTGATTCTAGTTGATTTTCTTTTTGGGCTTGTTGATCAGCTAGTAAGTCTGTAGTTGATTGCGCTAAAGCACCTTTATCTGAAGGTGTCTTTACTAACGCAGCAGAAGTATCACCACCTGTAGCTTTAGCAGTTTTACCATCGGATGGTTGAACAACTCTTAAATCATTATAACGTTTTAGAGCTGCATTTCGTTCGTTGTATAAATCTGGGCGAGACTTTTTAATTTCATCCTCAGAAGCACCCATGCCCTTTAATCGGTCAATCTCTTCTTGCGAACGCAATACTTGTGTTTTGGCTTTTCTAGTTTCAACAGCGTCTTCTTTGAGTTCTTTCTTAGACTTTGTTGAACCCAACGCTTTCATACGTTTCACATAATCCATGTCCTCCATCTTATCGCGGACACCCTTGAACATAGTAAATGGACCAAGTAAAGATTTCTTAATTGTATCTGGGTCAAGAGCTTCAGTTAGGTTTCTTTTAAGCTCTTTAAACTTATCACCAAATGTCTTCCAGTCTTTATTACCCTTTACAATAGCATCAACTTGTTTATTTTGACCATCAACAAGTTTCTTTAGACTAGCATTAGCGTCTTTTTGTAATTCAATTTGTGCTTGTAGAATCTTAAGAGCGATAAGTTGACTAGAACCACCACCAGTTTGTTCGTCTTGTACAGCAGCAGAGTTTTCTGTAAGCTGTTTAAGGGTATCAGACTGTTGCTCTAAAACTGATGCGATGCTTTGAAGCGAGGTATTCGCTTTACCGATACCTCGCTGCATACCCTTCATTGGTCCTTTTTTAGCCATAAGTTACATTCTCTTCTTAGATTCGATACGTTGTTTTTCTTCTTCTAGATACTGAACTAACATAGCAACATAGAGCTCTCGTTCAAAAGGGATCATTTCTTCAAGTTCACTTAACGAATATTTATGATATTGCATAAGTGCAAAATTCATTCTGTAGTAGTTATGAAGCGTCTCATGCCCGAGAGCTGCTAGAAAAAATTTGCTAGACCCTCCAATACCTTATTATGTTCTTTATTACAAACTGGACATTTGTATTTTACTTCATAAGCCAACTTAGGAATTGTCTCGAAGAACTCTTGAACTTTAAGGAATTGTTCAGTAGTTAGATTGTTTAGGAATTCAATTAACTCAGATTTACTAGTTTCTTTGGCATAATAAATTTGATCATTGTCATAAATGTAATCAATTGAATCAGCTACCATATTGAAAACATCTTCAACGTTTTCTAAGTTAGCCATACCAACTGCAGATTCTAGAGTTGGGTATTTCATAACAACACCAACTCCATTAAATAATGGAATTTTATTAGTATGTTTTGGATCACGCTTAACTTCAATATCAGTTAAGTTAATAACCATTTTTACTCTTGCTTTGTCGTTTAATTCTCCGTGGTCTTCATCACACTGGAAAAATAAATCAACAGTTTCGCCAACTGACTTGCCGCGAATTTGAAGGAACATATATTCCAAATCAAATGTCGCTAAACTAGCTACATCAAGTTTATCTAATACGCATTCAGCGATAACGTTTCTTAACGTATCAGCCATAACTTGCATATCTTCAGTTTGTTGTGCGATTAGAAGTGCTTTTTCTTCTTTTACTAGGAAGGGACGAAATTTAACAGTTTTGCCTGTTGATGGAACCTTTAGGTTAAAGGTAGGCATGTTATTCATTGGTAAAGCCATATTATTCTCCTGACATCTTTTTAATCATATTACTCAATTCAGCGGTGCTACCTACAAAGATAGCGTTATTAGTAACCTTGCCTGTTCCTGCAGAACCTTTGGCTGGTTCTTCTAGTTTTTTCTTTTGTTGGTGTACATCCATTAACTGTTGGTTTACATCAGCCAACTGTTTAATTAAAGCACCAACGACTTCAAAAGCTCTTGGATGCTCAGACTGTTTAGCCACAGATAGAGCGTGTTCGAGAGCTTCTTTTCCTTGGTCAATAAGACTATGTAGGTTGTTTCTGGTCTTATCATAATCTGACTCAATGCGATCAGAAGTAACAATCTCACCAGTTTGAACTACTAGTTCACCCTTTGATTGTTCTACGTGTTCAACGTCAAAAACATTTGATAAAGATTCATCAGTATTCATACTAATATCCAATAATTAAAAAGTAATAGATGGGATTCTTGATGTTACTTTTGAGAATGATCTCATAGCATATTGTCCCACCGCACCAGTTAAGAAGTTACCAGCTTCACCAAGTATTCCAGAATTATACTTAGCTTGGAAACCAGAGAAGTCATTTCTATAACTTGCTAAATCAGCAGTTAATAACTGACCATTTGCAGTTTGTTGAATTAAATTAGAAGTCCAATATTTGTATTGGAAAGTTACGTCTAAGCGCATAGTATCTTTACCTTCAGCGTCTAGCGATACTGAAGACATTGACTTTGGATATGCTTCATACATACAAACTTCATATGTAACTTTATCTTCCAAATCTTGAATTTGAATTTTAAGATCAGTGATATAGTTTTTATACCACTGGAAAGAACGATTGACTGGATTTTGAATATACATCATCCATTCGTCAAAAATCTTTTTAACAGTCATATGACGGTCAACGTGGAAAGTCAATTGACAAGTATCGAATAACTTTTCGTAAGGAATTTCTCTCAATTCGCCAAATGTTCTATTTTGTGTAGTTGCGAAGTTAACACCTGGTAAAGATGCTTTTTCACAAAACAGTAGAGTCTTACGAACGTTCGCTGGATTTGAATTTGGTGGTGTTAGTTGAACCGTGAAGCGGTTGGTTCTCGCTAAACCTAACTGTTTAATTTCAGCGATAAAGTCTTTTTGTCTATTAGCCATTAACTAATCCTATTAACAAACTGACGAGATTTATCCCAAACTCTATCGTCAGCCAATTTAACAAACTGTTCAACTGGTAGAATAACTGCCGTTGTCCAATCGTATGCTCTAATTTCTCTAAACGTTGAGCGAAGCCCACCGTAACTATAATTGTGAAACGCTGGAACTGCTGCAGCGAACTTAGAAACTCCCTTAATAGCTGCCCACTGAAACTTAATACGAGTAGTTTCGTCCATCTTAGCGTTTGTTTTATACTGCATCAAACGATATAATAAATGAACTCTCATCTGATAAGGAAGGTAATGAAAGTTAATACCACTAAATCCGCTGATTGTACGCTTGTATAATAAAACGCAAGGGAAACGATCAAAATATGGTAAGTTTGACTTATTCAATGGATCATAGAAAAACATATACATTCTACCTGGCATCAACTTAGTTGTTAGTTGTGAAGGATTACCCTTCATAACTGTCCAAGGTAGAACACCCTGTTTCATCAACAAAACCATCTGTTGTTCATACCACGCTTTTGATTTTCTAAAGCTGGTTTGAAGATCGTATTTGTTTTTCTCAAATACGTCCAACATGGCTATCTGTGCAGCCGTTCTGTTTTGTTTGATTATTACAGCCATAACTACTATTTAGTTAGTCAAGCCGAGTTCTCTCTCAGTAATAATTTTGAACTCCCAACCTCTATCTTTACAATAATTCGAGGCTGCGTTCCATTTAGCTTGATTTTTCATGAAGTAGAACGATTCTTGTAAAAACTTCTTGGTTCTACGACCTGGGAAAACTGGAGTAACTGTTTGTTTAGAAGGTTTAACTTCTACGAGATATGTTTTTGTAGAGCCATCTTTGACCCTATCCGTGATTTTAAAGTCAACGAAATAACGATGTACCTTGTTATCGGTCGGACATAAATACGGGATTATTGTTTCCTCGGAACTCCACTTCACTATATTAGGGTTTCTATCACACCACCCAGCGAAACGTGTTTCCCAACTGGAGCGCATAATGATATTATTAGCGTCTCCAGCATATTTTTCTGGGTGAATTGGTGAGAACTTTCTTTTATGGAACATAAATATAATAAGTAGATTAACCACTTATTTAGGTACAGGACATGCTAGAAGGATTTACATCTGGTTTAAAACAGACTTGGCAATCAGCTCAAAACAAAGTCAAAGAAACTGCTGCTGACGTCAACAAAGCCACGTTGCCGCCACGTATGGACGCTGTGGATAAGGGTCTTAAAAGAACACTAGAAGACAAGTATAAAATTGACCAACATAGTTACCCATCAGATTTGATGAGTGAGGTTTATGGTGGTAACTATGCTGTTTTTTATATTAACGTGTCTGAAGATTCACGTTTAAACATTAAAGAAAATACCGTAGAATTAGATCCAACAACCGAACCTAGAATGCGTGGCGGATTGGTTGCTCAAGGATTAGATGTAGCAACTCTAGCGGCAGCTAATGCTGGTACTCAGATTTTAGGTGGTCTTGGTGGTGGTATTTCTAAAGTAGCAAAAGAAGGTTTCGGTGGTAAGGGTAGCAAATTAGGACAGATTACTGGTGGGCGAGAAACCGCTATTAACTCTGGTGGTGCGGCATTAGGTGTTGCTGTTGCAGGTACTATGGCTCCAGATGCTTCTAGAAGTCAACGTCGTTTAAAAACAGCCATCGCTTTGCATATCCCTAACCAACTTTCAGTTCGTTATGGTATGCAGTGGTCTGAAGAAGATACTGCTCTTGTTCAAGGTGCAGCTGATGCTATTCAAGCTGCTCTTGGTAGAAAAGGTTCTAATGGTAAGATGTCTACTTTACCTCAAGTTGCTAGAGAAGGTGGAGCAGCTATTGCTTTAAATAAAGTTCAAAACCCAGGTGCTGTGTCAGCAGCTCTTGGTATCGCAGCTAACCCTAAAAAGGAACAAGTATTTAAGGGTGTTGATTTCCGTAAGTTTACATTTGATTATCAATTCTTCCCAAGAGATGAAGCTGAAGCTCAAAACGTTATGAACATTATTGAGCAATTCAAATTACATATGCACCCAGAGTTTAAGAGTCAACTAAACTACGTTTGGATTTACCCATCAGAATTTGATATTATCTATTACACTGGTGGTACAGAAAATCTACATTTACACCGTCATACTTCTTGTGTATTAGAAGAAATGAATGTTAATTACACACCTAATGGTTCATTCTCTGTTTTCGCCAACGGTATGCCAACACAAATCAATATGTCACTAGGGTTTAAAGAACTACAGATTCTTTCAAAAGAAACTGTTATGGGAGGTTTATAATATGTACTTCAAAGATTTCCCTCAGTTCCTTTATGATTTTAACTACGGAGATGGTCAAATTCACACATCGGTAGTTAGAGATATTACAAGAAACGTTCGTGTTAAAAAAGAGATTTTATCAAATGTAGTTTTATATGAAGAGTATGATATTGTAGATGGCGAAACACCAGAAATTATTGCTGAAAAATTTTACGGTTCTCCAGAGTATCATTGGGTTATTATGTTGGCTAATGATAAATATGATTATCGTAAAGATTTTCCGATGGTTGAGTCTGTATTACAAAGACATATTGAAAGTAAATATAACCCAACTAAAAGATATTCTGGTTGGGAAATTAGACGTGGTGAAAACCCACGTGGTGGTAATATCACATTCGCTATACCAAGAGATAAAACAGACCCAACCCTTGAACCAGAATACATGACTGCTCCAGTAACAGTTACTCTTTCTGGTACAACTACAGATAGTGAAAAGTTTGAACACTCATTTCAATTCTTAAATGAAACACAAACTGGTTATGATTCAGTTAAAGATATGTTTCTTCAATATCTACCATCAGGTGTGGATTTTACTGGTGAAGCTGCAGGATTCATAACAGTGAATACTGTTGGAAGAGAACATAATCCAGTTCATTTTGTCAATAATCTTGGTTATAGAGTAAACCCTTCTCCAAACGCTATTCCAGTATCTGGTGATAAAGTTTACAGAGAAGATAATGACAGGAAACGTAGAATCAAAATTATTTCTCCAGCATTACTAGAAACTATTATTAAAAACTATGAAGAGCTTCTGAGATGACATTTAATTCAGGCAAATTTTTGCGTTTTGCTGGTGATGTTAATATTGATAAATGCGTGTTGACTTCAAATAACGGTGTATATCAAGATATTACAGCACAGGTACTTCAAATTCAATTCTTTGAAGATATCTTTAGTCCATTCTCCAGCGGAAGTATTGTATTAAAAGATGCGTTAGACTTTACTAACCTATTTCCATTAAGAGGTGAAGAATATCTACAATTAAGAGTTTCTACGCCAACATTAGAACGTGGTTATATTGAAGGTACATTTCACGTTTATAAAATGAGCGATAGAACTAAACTGGGAGACCGTGTTGTTGCTTATGAGTTAAATTTTATTTCTATTGAATCATTAGTTGATACTAACAAGAAAATCAGTAAAGTTTATTCTGGTAAAATTTCAGATATTGTTGGACCATTCGTACTTGACAAAATTGACGGTTTAGAAAGTGGTAAACAGTTTATCGTAGAAAATACTCGTAACACTATTAAGTATATTTCTACATTTTGGTCACCTGTTAAGAACCTATCATTCTTAGCAGACAACGCTATATCAGAATCACAATCGCCATCGTTTTTATTCTTTGAAAATCGAGATGGTTTTAATTTTAGATCTTTGGAAAAGATTTATAAAACCGAACCTATTATTGAGTTTGTTAATGACCGATATACTCGTGATAACTTCCCGCTTGGTGGTAACGCACTTAACCCGATCGAAGACTACAAACGTATTGTTGATTTTGAAATTCCAGTAACATATGACTATATGGACAGACTTCGTTCTGGTATGTTAGCTTCTAAACTTATGTCATATGATTCAACCAAAAAGACATATACAGTTAGAAACTATATTGCCGCAAAACGATACGATTCCCAGATTCACTTAAACCCTGATCCTGTGTTTACTGTTAATGCTCCAATAAGATCTAGTTCAAGACATATTCTTTATCCTCGTGCTTTTGAAACATTTTCTTCTTTCGGTGATACTACCAATGCACGTATTGTTCAGGAACGTAATTCATTCTTAAAGATGGCGGAAGCTCAAAAGATGATGATTACTGTTCCAGGTCGTTGTGATTATACAGTTGGTATGACTTGTAAAGTTAATTTACAACAGATGCGACCAATTACAAAACGTGATAGTCAAGATGAAATCACAGATAAGGTTCTTTCTGGTAAGTACCTTATCGCAGCTATAAATCATATTATTACACCAGAAGGGCACGAATGTCGTATGGAACTGACCAAAGATTCTTTCATGTAAGGTAGATAATGAACATTTATTTCGGTATTGTAGAAAATAGAAACGACCCACTAGAACTAGGACGCTGTCAAGTTCGTGTAGTTGGTTTACACACTCACGATAAAAACTTACTACCAACAACAGATTTGCCATGGTGTGCCACGATGCAACCGACTACTTCTGCTGCTATGAATGGTATTGGTTTTAGTTATGTTGGTCCAGTTGAAGGAACTTCTGTTGTTGTTACTTATCTAGATGATAACCTTCAACAAGGTCTTATTATGGGGTCAGTTGGTGGTATTGCGACTGAACCAGTTCCTATTGACTATGATGACTCTGGACCAATTTTAGGATCTACTGGTGGTGACACGACAGTTTCATTAAGAACAGTACCTGGTCCAACTACTGGTAATAAATTAAAGTTTTACGACCCCAACGCAAATAGAACAGATATTACGTCAAAGTTGAAAGCCAACATGCGTGTAAGCGCATATGGTATTCAAGAAGGTACAACTATCGTTTCTATTGATAGTGGTACTGAGGTTACTATTTCAACTACAGTTAGAGATTACGGTGAAAACATTGTAGAGTTTGATCCACCTCTATCAAATGCTACAAGCGTTATTGAGTCTAGAAATATTGCTTTAACGTCGAGTACTGTCGCTGCTGCAACAGTTATGTCTACCACTGCTGCTCCAGTTCAAAGTTCAGCAGTAAATAATGAAATTCCAACAATTCCTCCCCCAGAATATAAGAGCACTCAAACAAGAGCTTCAGAGGGTATTAAAGCACTTATTGCCGCTTGTGATAAAGTTGGTTTAACTACTAAAGAACAGAAGTGTGCTTTACTTGCAATTGCAGGTGGTGAGTGTGGTTGGATTCCTAAAAACGAAAATCATCAATACAGCACTAAAGAGAGATTAAAACAACTTTTCTCATTTTTATCTGATGCTGAAGCTTATCGTGACTGGGAAACAGATCGGAAGAGCACACGTCTGAACTCCAGTCACTCTCGCGCATCTCGTATGCCGTCT
>OGVI01000023.1_pt1 | contig 14900 bp, 26 predicted proteins | sample 1575701 | NCBI WGS metagenome assembly OGVI01 (sample SAMN07581551, study PRJEB24739) | freshwater metagenome | place: Singapore | collected 2015-04 | reverse complement strand
CAGAGTCCTATCTTTTCTATATTCTAATATTCTATTTAAGTAAAGGAAATAAAATGAGCACAGTAAATAAACAGATTGCAGATGCTATCATTGCAGGAGAATATCCAGAAGATAACTGGCAGTGTATTCTGCGATATGAGAATGCTTTTAATGGAAGCTTTGCTTATAAGCTAGTTAATACGCAAGGCTGTTTCACTACAGAAGAAATGCTGAAACAGATTCTTTATACCGCTTCGCGGATTCACACTTATGCGGCAGTAGAAATCTACTGGTGCCAAGAATATCTCAAAGAAGAACTCCTTAAAGCTGGTGTTCCTCTTACCTCTTTTGTAGAAAGAACCTAAGAAATGAATTCTCCTTCTATTATCAAACGCTCTCTTGCGGATATTATTGCAGAGAAGCGCCTAGCGGCGAAACAACAGCAGGAAGAAAAAGAAGCTTCTATTCTTGCAACCATTCCAGTCGGAGTGACGCCTTCGGCTATTCTTCCTCAATCAGCTACGCAGATACCTTCGGCTATTGTTTCTTCATCTGTATTCTCCCCTGAGAAGAGAAACGAGACCTTCTCCCTCTCCATTTCTCTCAACACAGAACAGCTCCTAGCGAAAGAACTGGCATTTTCAGGTAAAAGCTTTTGCCTTGTAGGAGCGGCAGGTACAGGTAAGACCACAGCACAAAGGGAGATTGCCAAAGCTCTACTAGAACAGAATAAATTAAGTTCTCACTACTTCCGTATTCAAGGAACTGGTGAGCGTATTATGGCACCTTCTATTGCTTTCGTAGCCTACACTCGCATAGCTTCTGGAAACTTGCGGAGAGCAATTCATAAAGATCCTGCGCTTGAAGAACGCCTCTTGCATAACGTGACTACTATTCACAATCTCTTAGAATATGAACCTGAATTTTATTGGGATTATGAAGCAGAGAAGGAGAAGATGCGTTTTGTTCCTCGTAGAAATGCTAACAATCCTCTAGATATTACGCATCTTATCATTGAAGAATCTTCAATGGTAGGCTTGAAGCTGTGGAATGAACTCTATGAAGCAATGCGCCCCGGCACACAGATTATCTTCATTGGGGATATTAACCAGCTTCCTCCTGTAATGGATAAGAGTATTCTTAATTATGCTCTTGTGCAGCTTCCAGTTGTTGAGCTTACTAAAGTCTATCGCCAAGCTGAGGATTCTCTCATTCTAGAGAACGCTCACGCTATTCTAGCTGGTAAATATAGTGAGATTAAAGAAGGAAAAGACTTCAAGATTATGCGTAATGGGGAAGTACAACACTCTCAGCACAAACTAGCTCAAATGATTGGCACTTCTTTTCCTCGATTTGCTGAGATTGAGATGATGCAGAAAGGAGAAGGATATGATCCTGAGCAGGATATTATCTTATCTCCTTTCAACAAACAGGACTTAGGTACAGATAATCTCAATAAGTGGATTGCTCAATTCCTTGGAGTTAAGCGTAAAGCTGTCACTCATGAAATCAAAGCTGGTATTGCTACGCTTTATCTTGCAGTTGGAGATAAAGTTATGTACAACAAGCAGGTGGGAACAATCACTAAGATTAGTAAAAACATGGAATACCATGGCAAATCTACTAAGACTCCTGCTATTGGCCTTACTCGATTCGGCACTTATATCCAAGTAGAAGGTGAAGCCTTCATTGAAGAAGATGAAGATGACTTCGGTATTGGCTATGAGGATATTGACTTGGAGAAGATGGCAGAGGAAGGGAAGAAAGAAGATCTTCTTCGTAGTGCAAGCCATATCGTTGATATTCTCCTCGAAACAGATCAGACTATCACTTTGTCTGCTGTAGGAGATTTCGCACCAGCCGTATTCTCTCTAGGCTATGCTCTCACAATCCATAAAGCTCAAGGCTGTGAGTGGAGAAAAGTCTTCATAGTCTTACACAAAGATCATTCTGTTATGGCTTTCCGTGAGCTTCTCTACACAGCAGTTACACGCTCTAGGGAATGCTGTATCATTATAGCCAAGGACTTTATGATCAAGAAGGCTGTAGAGAATCCGCGGATCAAAGGAAATTCTATTGAAGAAAAGATAGAATACTTCAACTCAGGCTTGCAGGATATTGGCACAGTCTATTGTACAAAGTGAGCTTCGCTCATAGAAAAGGAGAAACAAAATGATTATTCAAATTCTAGAATTGGGACCTGAGTCTGCCTTCTATGAGGATAGAAATTACCTAGAAGGAGGAGTCTTTGAGACTACCAAGGAGTCTATTGTACGAAAGAATTATCTCTCAGACCTAGTGCCGCTAAAGTTTCCTACCAATTTTAAATGGCACATCAAGAGCTTCCACTTCTATGATGTGAAGTGGAAGATCCTCTTTCGATAGATATAGAATAGGATAGAGTGACCACTCCGCTTATTCCGGCCGCCAGCGAGGCCCATTTGAGATTAGCTCGTCCCGCATGTCAAGGCAGGTTCTAAAAATTATCGAGCGCAGCGAGATAATTTTTGGATGCCTTGACAAAGGGCGAGATAAGCTCATAATGGCCTCCCTTGGCGGAAGGAGGAAGCGGCATTTAAGTATATTATATAGAGGCAGATATGAAAATTCTTTTAGTTGTTATCTACATTTCTTATACAAAAGAAGTTTCCTATCGCATCTATGAGCAAACTTCTATAACTGAATGTAAAACAAATGCTTCTATCATTCATAAGAATGTAAGAGCAGGAAAGGTGTATACAAAATGTCTCTAGCAGATATTCTTAAATCAAAACTAGGAGATAGAAATCTTCCTATATCTTTGCATAAAGCTATACAAAAAGAAGAATCCATTCCAGTCAGAGTCGAGAAAGATAAGGAGGAAGAAACAGAAGAAAAAGAAGATAAGGAAGATAAAATCTCTTACCTCGCAGCAGGTAAATATCTTAATTCCATAGAATTTGATTCTCCCTTCCTATCTTTCTATACAATCCTAATCAAGAATCCATACCAAAATATTATTGACTTTCGAGAACTGCGAGAATTTATATTAGGAGATAATCAATATGTTCTTAATTCTTTTCCTTCCTTAGATACACACAAAATCTTTTCCCTTTATATGCAATATAATCCCCCATCTGATCCATATCAGTTATACCAGTTATGGATTACATTATCTGAATTGCATCTCTGTATGCCAGCTATGTATCAAAGCTATATTGCAGAGATAATACAGAAAAATTGGGATTGACGAAATTTTTTGTTTTTGGTAAAATTTTCCTCGTTGGGATTTTCCATTCTATTATTTAAGGAGTTAGTATGTTGGCAGAAGAAGATGGAGACTTCCCTTCTGATATGAATCAAGAAGGAGAAGAAGAAGTTACATTTGCAGAGCTTCTAGCAAATGTAATGCTGAATGATGAAATTATTATTACAATCTCTCCTGAAGAAGTTGAACGCACAAAGACTGGTATTAAGAATACGAAAGCTAAACAAGCTGCACGCATGAAAGATGAAGGATTGGCAGTTGATAATTCTGTTCTCTCCTTTATCGTCACAGAATCCAAAGATTTCCCTGGCATGGCTGATCTTAAGATTATCCTTTCCAGAAAGAGTACTGTAAAGATTAAGAAGCTTACCATTCCAGACGGTGAGTTCTAATTTCTTTCTTTCATCAACCTGAGTGGGAGTATATATTATGAATAAGTGACTTCAATAAGGATTCTCTCTATCTTTCCAGAATCCAATAGAGGGAATCTTTCTTATTCTTTTTTACAACAGAAGGAAGAAGAAAGATGAGTCTACTAGATACTTTTAATAGCATCTTAGGATTTGATGTAGTTGAAATACCTCCAATTAAAACGCCTAAGTTTGCTTTGTCAGATAAATGTCCTTGCTCTGATAAGGTTCGTGAGGAGTTCAATGCTTGGCTTATCCAAGAGTTTGGATATAACTACGATTTCATTATTCCTCCTAACGAAATTATAGTTATGGGAAGAAATATTTTTTGCCGACCAGAAACGCTAGGAATTATAAGGAATCTATTAATATGAATCCACGTGAAGATCAACCTTATCTAGCTTTGTTTATTAAGCATATCCTAAGGACTGGCCCAAGTACAGCTTATGATCTAAGTGCAGCCTTCTCGTTATCTATTCGTAACACTCGCGTGTATTGCAAAATGCTGCATGATAACAAAAAGATTTACATCTGTTCTTATTATAAGCCATCTCGTGGGCCTTATGTTCCTGTATATGCTCTTAATCCTTTAGGTGATTTGGAAGATATTGAATATCCTAAGCCACTTACACGAGCTGAATATAGTAAGAATTACCGCACAAGAGTTAGACTTGCTAAAGGAGATTTATATGAAGGTGCAACAAAGCTGGCATGACCATCGCGGTCATGTTCCTCCCATTGATCCTGATAAGGAGAAGAAGTAATGTCCATTGAAATGTATACTCCTCAAGAGAAAGCTTCTGAGATTCAAGCGCGTATTGCTCAACTAAGTGAAATGAGTGATGCTGATCTTAAAACTGAGATGCAATCTCTTAAAGCTGCTATTATGCAGAATCCTGCTGCTTGTGCACTGCTCCTTCCTAAGGATGTAGGTGCAATGGTAGCTGCTCTTCGTCGTATTACTGGCTTTGCTATTCAGCAAGCTACTACATCGAAGGCAAAGAAAGAGAAGAAGCCTAAAGCTACTCCTCTCTCTGCTGAACAACTGGCTGCTGCTCTTGATGATGAGGATTTCTAACATGCCACTTACAGCTAATTTCCACTCTGTGTATCTCACAGAAGCAGAAGTTGGTGCTGTGTGTGAGCTTATTAACTTTCTTCAAGTCTGCAAGCTGAAACACGAAGAACGCAAAACGCTTACACGCATTACGCAATTTATCAATTCCATTCTTGCTATCAAGAATCAAGCAACCTTTTCTAAACCTTTTACTCTTTATTCTATTTCTAAAGAATATGCAGTTGAGACCAGAGATATAGTGTACAAGTTTACGTTCAAAGGAGAGAAGAAAGATGAATCCTAATATTCAGCACAAAGGTAAGATTCGCCTCTCACATTCTGCTCTTGATACCTTCCATACTTGTGAGCGTCTCTTTCAACTTAATCGTTTGTTGGTTGGTGCTCCTGAGAAGAAGGATTATCCTGCCACTGTTCTTGGTCACTCTTTTGGTGAAGGCGTAGCTTCTTATCTTATCACACAAGATCAAGAACTGGCGCTTTACAAAGCTTATATGCGCTACTTTCCTATTGAGGAAGATGATAAGCGCACAGAAGAAGTAGCTCTTAACCTTCTTCTTAATGCTTTTCCACAGCTTGATAATCTCCTACAAGATTATGAGATTGCATACTTCAATGGTAAGCCAGCAGCAGAACTTTCCTTCTGTCTAAACATTGACGAGAAGTTCTATTACGTAGGGTATGTGGATGTTGTCTTACGTAACAAGTGGACTGGTAAGTATGCTATCATGGAGAATAAAACCACTGGGTTGAATCTCTACGACTTAAGTTGTCTATATCAGAACTCAGGTCAAGCTTTGGGTTACAGTATTATTCTAGATCAGATCACAGGCCAAGAGAATACAGACTATGAAGTTATCTATTTCGTTGGTCAGCTTGGCTCAGGTAATGGCTTCACTCCAAAGATTCATACACTTCCATTTCCTAAGACCTTATCTGATCGCCTCAATTGGTTCATATCTCTCAAGCTTGATGTAGCCAGTATGGAGGAAATGCTTTCTATTAATGTGTTTCCTATGCGTGGTAAGTCTTGCTTGCAGTTCATGCGTCCTTGTTCTCAGTTCGGAACTTGTAACTTGCATGGCTTAGATGAATATCTTCCTCCTCTGGAGGATAACATTGTCTATGACTTCACGTATGAGCTTGAAACTGTAATTGTAGATCACCTCAATCGTATTTAAAGGAGAAACAAAATGTCTATTCGTGGCGATGTTGAAGAAGAGCAGCGTATGAACGCTGTTAAAGAGGCTATCAAATCTAGTCTGGATGTCTTTCAAGAAGAGATTGAGAAGAAACTAGGCACTCGTACTTCTTGGGGACGCAATGATTTGAAGTTTGTTATTGCAGAAGCTAAGCTTGAAACCGTATACAAAGTTTTGTAGGGAGAAACAAAATGGATAAGAATATTGCTACCTTCCTGCGGGAAGATACTAAGACTGTTGGAGTTCGCTTCATTCAGGATACATTTGATAAGAACTCTCAAGACTATCGTGCTGTAACTTTGTTAGGGAGTGATGACTATCGCCTCTCTACGAAAGTCTATACTTATGTAACTGATCTTGAATTGAAAGAGAAAGATTTGGTTGTAGTCTTTGCTCAGGGTGTGCCGAAGATTGTTGTCGTAGATCGTGTAGATGAAGAGATCTCTATTCAACCGAATGATGATGTTGAATACAAGTGGATTGTCTGCAAGATTGATCTCACTCAGTACAATGAGAATCTCATGAAGAATGCTGAGATCGTTCGTACTGTAGGACAATCCTATAAGAAGAACGTTCGTCGCCAATTTCAAGCTATGGTGACAGAAGGTTTGGAAGAAGCTGATCTTATAAAACTCCTTTCTATCGTAGGGAAGAAGAATGCTTAACGTAGGTGATAAATTACTGCTTACAGCAGAAGAGTATGAATTGTTCCTTGCTCTGGGTAACAGATTCGGATATCCATTCCCGTCAGAGTCTCTTCAAAAAGAAGCATCGGATTTACAAGTTAAGCAAGATTCTCCTAATCTTAGTAGCCTTTTATCTGAAGATCGTGGAGTTCTTGATATCCAAGTTGGTGGAGATCATTACAAACGCTTTGGTAATATGCAACCTTGGGAAGTATATGGGCGCTGGTTTACTAAAGAAGAACTGCGAGGCTTCATGAAAGGAACTGTCATGTCGTATCTTGCACGGGATAAAGAGAATCAGCGGGAAGATATCGAGAAGGCTATGCACACTATCCAACTCTATCTTGAGATTTCGAAGAAAGAAGGTAAAGAATGAAACTCTCTGAACTGGCAGCCAAGACGGCTAAGGTACAAGCCAATCATTCTGTCTTGCTGTATGGTCCACCTAAGACTGGTAAGACTGCTCTTGTTGGAACAGCAGCTAAGATTCCTGAAGTTAAACGTATCTGCTGGATTGATATTGAAAATGGTGCAGAAACACTACTCCACATGGGTCTTACTCAAGAGGAAATGGATAAGATTACTCTTATCCGTATTCCTGACACACGAGAAACTCCTCGGGGAATTGAGACAGTTCTTAAGATGTTCTCAGCCAAGACTCCTATCAACATCTGTGATGAGCATGGACGAGTATCATGTCCTGACTGCAAGAATACGGGTACGCCTTTCTCGCTTCGAGATTATACTCACAATGATCTTGTGGTTATTGACTCTGGCTCTCAACTTGGGGATAGTGCTCTTGCTATGGCTTGTGCTGGAAAACCAATTGAGTTTAAGCCCGGCTGGGATGAATATGGTCTTAGTAACAAGTGGCTCGGCGACATACTATCTGTCATTCAAGCTGCTACGTTCACTAACTTCGTGATGATTACCCACGAGATTATCATTGAAGAAGAAGTGAATGGTATCAAGAAGGATAAGATTCTTCCTCTCTGTGGTACTAAAGCTTTCTGTGCTAAGGTAGCTAAGTACTTTGGTACTGTAGTATACACAGAGATTAAGATGGGTAAGCACGCAGCGGGAAGCGGTTCAACCTATAAGGCCAATCATATTACTGGCAGTCGTGTAAATGCTAAGATTGAATCCAGTAAAGAGTTGAGTATGAAAGCTATTCTAATTGAAGGAGGTATTCTTAAATGACAATCTCTAAGAAGCAGTTAGAAGAAGAGAAAAGCGTATCCTTTGCTTGGGGAGTATCCAAAGGTAAGGAAGATGCTAAACGAGATATGCAGCTTATGCGTCAGTCTGGTATTATTGAACTGACTCATGCTGCTGCGGAACTCGCTCAAGCTAACGCAAAACTAACCTATGCAATGAGTCGCATTGCAGATAAACTTCTATAGAAAGGAAGTGACATGAATGTAATTAAATTCTATAAACCCAGTGGCGAAGTAGTTCGTATCCAAGTCTCGCAGTCTAAGATTGCTTGTGATAATCCGAGTACTATGACTACTCGCAAAGCTTATATGTTTGCTATCCAGAAAGGCTGGAGCCATCGCCGCTTGAAATAGAATCTTTCACAGTTCTCCTTAGCAATAGGGAGAACGATGAAGGTTTCAATTCTGATCCTTCACTTCCCTTTATCTTTACCTATAGGAAATTGCAATCATGGCTGAACAACAAATGCTTGATCTGGAACAACTGGCTAACGAAACCCTGGACGCTATCCCGGAAGCTCCTGACTTTGTTACTCCTCCGAATGGTGAATACGTTCTGTCTGTTAAGGATGCTATCATTGACAAGTACAAGGACAAGGAAGGCAATGCTAAGCAACGCTTGAAGATTACTTACGCAATCGACGAGACTGTTTCTGTTGCAGATAATGAGCCGCCGGTGCCGGATCAAAGCATCTTCACTGAAACCTTCATGGCTACTGAACAAGGTCTGGGCTACTTCAAGAAGCGTATCAAAGATGTGATGAATCTCTCTGATACTGCTGGTGTTACTCTGGGTGACATGATGAATTCTGTTAAGGGTGTGCAGTTCAAGGCTCGCATCACTATCAAGAAGTCTCCGAATCCTAAGGGTGGTGAATACGAGAACGTTCAGATTCGTGTTATCAAGCCGACTGCTTAATATCCCACAAGGATAGAGTCTAAACAAGGAGTCCTCCCACAAGGAGGGCTTCTTACTATAGGCTTTACTAGGAGAATTAAAATGAATATTAAAGAAGGTGAAGTTCCTGTTGGTATTGTTATCACAGAGAGAGATTTCAATCTTCTCTGTCAAGGTTTCATTATGGGATTTGAAATCTCTTTTGAAGGATGGAACGGAGAAACCTTTAAAGAATTTCAGCGCCCAATCTTAGAATCTCCAATCTTTAGGGCTAAGATGGAGGAAGCTATTATGGCTTTTCTTTTAACTGGTAGAACTACGGGAGAGAAAGATGTCACGATCAATTAGCTTTAGTGGTACAGTTCTTGTAACTGATCCTGAAACTGGGGAAGAAGTTACTGTTGAATATGAAGGAGTATATGAACCCGCTTGTAGTCGTGGTCATATTGATGACTGGACTCCTGATAATAGTTGGATTGAACTTGTCTCCTATCCTGAAGAATGGGAAGATACTCCCTTCCTAAAACAGGTGAAAGAAATGGCATGGAAAGATTTTAATAACAGTAGCGGAGGCTATTAAGAAATGCGTATCCTAGTTAATTACAGTGCAGAAGAAAGAAACTATCTGCCAGTTCTTCAGTATCATCTACGTGCGCGTGGCTTAGAAGCCATTGCCTCATCACAGCCTTACACTCTAGGAGAGCTTCTAACCAAAGCTCAAACCGCAGGGTGTAAGGCTATTCTCATTTGTAATGAACTTACATTGAAGAATTGCGTCCCAGGAGATAAGCCCACGCTTGATATGTATCGAGGCAGTCGGCTTAACTTTTCCATTCCTGCCATCGTATGCAATAAGTTAGCACATACACAGACAGTAGCGCATGGCACATGGCTTCTTCAGAAAGACTTGGATAAATTCAAGCATCTCAATGAGAAGGCAGAAAAGTTTGAATTCACAGCTCTCACAGAAGTAAAGATGTTTGAAGAAGCTTTCCATGTTATGAAGGAAAGTGCTTTCATCGCATACGACATTGAGACTGTTACAGTGGAGAATAGAGATGAAGACGATGTTCTTATTGATACTAATACTCTTATTACTTGCTGTTCTTGGACTGCTGTATCGCATGATCTTAAGCTTACGACATACGTCCTACCTCTTATCAACTTCATGCAAGAACACTGGCTCACGGATAAGGACTACGAAGAAGCCCTTCTATTTATGCGCAGAGTCAATGCTTTGCCTATGGCAAAAGCTATGCACAATGGGATGTATGATTCTCTTCATTCTATTGTGTATCATTGTGAGCCTCATAATTGGTGTCTGGACACGATGGCAATGATGCACTCCGAGTTCTCAGAGATTCCTAAGAGCTTGGACTTTGTCGCATCTGTAACTTTATACGATTATATTCAATGGAAAGCAGAGGCTGCTGAAGCTTCTAAAGAGAAGGATATTCTACGCTATTGGGCATATAATGGTAGAGATACATGGAATACTGCGCGGATTGCGATCTTCTATCTTAAGAATATGCCAGCTTATGCAAGAAAGAATTATGCCTCGCAGTTCAAGTTCGTTTATCCATTCTTATACACAGGCTTTGAGGGTGTTCTTATAGATCAAGAAGAACGGAAGAAGCTACGCAATGGTGCGAAGATTCGCCTAGATGAAAATCTCAGTGCTTTGCGTACTATGTTTGATGATCCGAACTTCAATCCTGCTTCTCCCAAGCAAGTGCAATTCTATATATACGATGTCTTCGGTGCCAATGATCCTAAGATTGGGATGAAAAAAGTTAATGGGAAGAAGGTAAGAATTACGCGCGGCACTGATGCTAAGAACCTTGCAGCTGTAGGAGAGCAGCATCCTATCTTGTTGATGGTGACAGATGCAATCACAAACTATAGAGAAGCAGCAAAAGCTATATCAACTTACTTCGATTTTGATCAGAAGTGTGGAAGACTCCTCTACTCTATTAACCCTTTCGGAACAGAATCTGGACGAGCTTCTTGCAACGCATCTTCCTTCTGGTGTGGGACACAGATTCAAAATATCCCCCCTTATGCTAAGAACATGCTTATTGCGGATGAAGGCTATGAACTTTGTGAAGTAGATAACTCCCAAAGTGAAGCACGTTGTACAGCCTACTTAAGCGGTGAAGTGAATCTGATCGCAGCCCTAGAGAATCCTGATAAAGATTTCTATAAGAGTTTAGGAACTCTCTTCTTTGGTATTCCTTATGAGAATGTTACTAAGGAATTCCGTAACGCTGTATTGAAGAAGATTGTTCATGGCACAAACTATATGATGGGAGCTAAGACATTCATCGAGAATGCAGGAGTTCAGAACCTTCTCTTTGCTGCATCTTTCCTTGGTATTAATATTATCATGGAGGGTAAACCTCAGGAAGGTCAGCTGACTCTTATGCAGTTTGCATCTCATCTCTTAGATTCATATCATAATCCCTTCCCTAGAGTACGGGAATGGTATGCAGAAACTAAGGCTTGCATCGCAACTACGAAAATGCTAGTCTCGCCGCTGGGTCACACACGATACTTCTTTGGAGATATTACTAAGGATCATAACATGCTGCGTAGTGCAGTAGCACATGGCCCTCAGAATCTCTCAGTCTCAATTCTTAATATAGGACTCTGGAAGATTTGGAATCTTGTCAAAGCCTCTGAAGCCCAGCTTCGATTGAAGGCTCAGATACATGACTCTGTATTCTTCCAGTATAAGAAAGATCGCCTTGATCTAAGAGAAGCTTCACTTAAATGTTTGGATAATCCAGTTACTATCCATAACCGAGTCTTACGTATTCCAACTGACTTCAAGACTGGGCATAGTTGGGGGAATATGGAAGAGCATAAGTAGGAAGAAAAATATGTGTTTCTTCTCCGATTATCTAGAGTATGTAGGGGAAAGTGAAAGTCCTCTTATATACCATCGCTGGACTTCGGTAGCTATAATAGGGACACTCTTAGGAAGAAACATTCACATTCCCTTTGGACACTCAAAGATATATCCTAATCAATACATTCAGTTAATGGGAGCACCGGGAACTCGTAAGAGTAGTGCTATCTCAATTGGAAAGAAACTTCTCAAGAACGCAGATTATCACAGATTCGCTCCTGATAGACTAAGTAAAGAACGTTTTCTAATGGAGATGATTCCTCCTTCATGTGAAGATTTAGATGAAGATTTGGAACTTCTAGTCATGGATAGGCCTAGTGAGATATTCGTAGTAGCAGACGAGTTCGGGGATTTCCTTGGACAAGGTAATATGGAGTTTGCTACTATGCTCACAAAACTTTGGGATAATGTAGATTCATATGAACATCCTAAGATTCATGGCAAAAGTGTGGTAGTAGAACAGCCGACCGTTAATATTCTTTCTGGTAATACAGTTCAAGGCTTGGCTCTTACTATCCCTCCAGAAGCTTTGGGTAATGGATTTATGTCACGAATTCTGTTTGTATTTGCAGAAGAGACTGGCATCAAGATTACATTCCCTGAAATACCAGATCAAGAACTGGGAGATAAACTCTCCCAGCACTTGAGGGAGATAAAGGAGAAAGTAAATGGAGAAGCAACAATCTCAAGAGAAGCAAGAAAAGTTCTTGATAGAATGTATAAAGAGTTCCATGGTATTGATGATCCTCGTTTCAAGTCCTATGCTACTAGACGCTTTACTCATTTACTTAAACTCTGTATCATCTTCGCTGCCGCTGAGTTACGTACCGAGATAATTCCACAAGATGCTTTGCGTGCCAATACTCTTCTGCATTACACAGAACTTAAAATGCCTAAAGCTTTGGGGGAATTTGGCAGAAGTAAGTATGGTGATATTTCTAATATCATCTTAGATGCTTTAAATAAAACAACTAAACCTATGACTCATAATGAGTTATGGAAGTTGGTAAGTAAAGACCTAACGAAGACTTCTGAATTAGGAGATATTCTTAAAGGTCTTATGGCAGCAGGTAAGATTCAGGTTATGACTCTATTAGGTAAGCAAGGGTATATGCCATTGCATGAAGATATTAGAGAGTGGTCGCCAGAACTTCTCCTGCATGATTTCTTAACTGAAACTGAAATAGCATGATCCGAATAACCGAGAAAGGATATAAAACGATGTCTGAACTAGAAGACTTTAAACGTCCTCTACACGCTGACTTTGCTACATCAGCAGAGCTTAAGCAACGAGAGTTCAGTGGTATCCGTATCAACTCTATTACTCAAGAGCAAGAGCTTTGGACTTGTGGTGACATTCGGCTGAGTATGCCGCTTTCTGTTATTCATGCAGATTCTACTGCATGGGACAAAGCATATGAAGCCATCTTTAAACTTAATGCTGTACAATCTGTCAACGTAGGAGGCTAATATGCTGATGTCTTATAAACAACTTTGTGACATGGTTGATGCGGGTATTATTACCCACGTTGATCTCTCTCAGGTTAACTCTGCTTCTATTGATATCCGTCTGGGTGATATTGTAGAACTTGAATACTGTTATACTGGTCCGGATAAAGAACTGGCAGAACTGCGTGAGATTTCTCTTAAGAAACGCGAAGCGCTTGTAACGCGTAAGCATTCATTCTCTAAGGATGGTCCACTTCGTATCTATCCTGGAGAATGTTTCCTTGCTCATTCTATTGAGCTATTTAATCTCCCGAATAATTTGAGTGCAATGTTCAAACTCAAGAGTAGCTGTGGTCGAATCTTCCTTGAGCATATGAACGCTGGCTGGTGTGACGCTGGTTGGCATGGCTCAGCTCTTACGATGGAATTCAAGAACAATTCTCGTAACCATGTTATTGTCCTAGAGGGAGGTGAGAAGATCGGTCAGATGGTATTCTTCTCTCATGAGATGGTGCCAGCAGATAAGAGCTATGCTGTTCGTGGTCGTTATAACAAGGATAAAGGAGTTAGCGGAGCTAAGCCCGCAATCGTATTTGGTGAAGAGTCTGATGAGATTGCTCAAGAAGTCTTTGAGGAGAATCAGAAGGCAGTTCCCAATATCATGTCTGACGATGCCGATCTTCGTCGTGACGTTATCATTAGCAATGAGGAGTAATACAAATGATCTCTATGACCAAGCAAACTTTTGAAGAACTTATGGACACTGCTACCAATAAGGGTGCTAAGTTGCAATTCGATGTTGGGCAACTGCAACAGAAGCTGCAAGAAACTGAGAAGGAACGTGATGAGCTGAAGACTCAACTGGATTCTATTATTCAAGCCAAGATGCAAGAAAACTCGTCTAAGGTTCCGGTCTCCAATCTTGCTGGTGAGAAGAAGTAACATGGACAATAGTACTGATATTGTTATTGATATCGAGACTACAGGAACTGCTCCCGGTTGCTGTATTCTATCTATTGGTGCAGCTACCACTGATCGTAAATATCATTTCTATCTTCCTATCTGGCATGCAAGTCAGAAAGAATTATATGGCTTGAAGGATAATCACGATACTTTGCGTTGGTGGGATAAGCAATCTGCTGCAGCTAGGGATGAAGCTTTCTCAGGAACTGTTGGTTTGGTTAATGCTCTTGGACAGTTCTCTGATTGGATTCAAGCTATTCCAGTCAAAGAGAAGTTCTTTTGGGGTAATGGAGCAGATTTCGATCAGCCTATCCTAGCTTATGCCTACAACGCAGTTGATATGAAGAATCCCTTTGGATTTAATAATCGCTGCTATCGTACTCTTAAGAATCTTTATAAGAATATTAAAGCAGATGATGAATTCGAAGGTATTAAACATCATGCGTTGTGGGATGCCAAGCACGAAGCTAAACACTTGTCTCGCCTTCTTCAGCATCACTTCACTATGAATAGTCCTGCGAAGCAGCAATTCCAGGACTAGCATTCTTTTTAAGGATAATAAAAAACCCTCCCTTCTTGCGAAGTGGAGGGTTTCTTTTTTGCTATACAAAAGATTTAATCAATATCTTCTATCATCATATTAAGAGGTGACGAAGGTGAGAGATGATTCCTTACAGCACTAACACCAGGAGAGTCTGTGTCATGCAACGCAGTATTCACAGCACTTCTCCATCCCGTCGCAGACCCAGTTCTCATGTACTTCTCACTTACTCGTTCTACAATATCTGGTGATAATGTACCACTTCTGATATGATTCTTTAGCACAGACATAGCTTCACTACGCTTTATCGTGACTGGGAAAA
>OGVI01000022.1_pt1 | contig 15132 bp, 34 predicted proteins | sample 1575701 | NCBI WGS metagenome assembly OGVI01 (sample SAMN07581551, study PRJEB24739) | freshwater metagenome | place: Singapore | collected 2015-04 | reverse complement strand
GACTGGAGTTCAGACGTGTGCTCTTCCGATCTGTTTCCCAGTCACGATATGCCGGCCCCATAGTTATCATGCTCTATTACCTGAACCTGTAGGCCAATTCTGACAACATCACCATGTGAATCTTCATATTCTGCTACACGGAACTCATATGACACCGGTTTCACCAAAGTAATTGAAGATTGTGGAACCTCCATTTTGAAAGTTCCACCAGAACCTTGAAATGTTGTGGATGATGTATTGAATTGTGTAACAACAGTTTGTGTATTCAAAATTTGCATTATAACCACCAACGAATCAAAGCTGTAAAATCAATAACAAAGAGAAGGAAATAATTGGCCAACATACCAAAGGAACGGCGAGAGAAAGCACAACCTGCATACATCAAAGTGCTGGTTACCCATGGTATGTAAAGATATTTGAGTGGTGGGTTTGGCACGGTGATGGCCATAGTAAGGGCACAACCCACACTAAGAACCCATGCAATCACTTCAATACAGAACCGAATCTTATGGCTCTTGTAATCATTACGAATCCACTCAAATATTGGACCAATTATTTCATTCATTTACAATCACAACTTTCACAAGAACCACCACAACCCGTTTGGATTTGTGGCACGAATTGTAGTCGACCATAATCAGAAAAACCACAACCTCTCAGGAACAATTCAATGTTCTCCAAAACCTCATCAATGGAATCTTCATCAAATTCCACTGTATTTCTATATGAGATTTCATTCAGGTTACGACCAGTGAATTGGTCATATCGTGGCATTTCTGCCGTCAATGTGTATTTCATTTCTTCTTACCTAGAGTAGGAATGTCATCAAAACTTACACCAAGGCGTTCAGCATCTTCTTTAGTCTTTTCCGCTTTGGCTTTAGGGAATTTCTTAGCAATATCTTCTGCTGTCACGGTTTGCATTGCAAATTGTTTGAACAACTCATAATGATCCGCAACACGAATAACATTCTTATCTGTAATCAATGCACATCCACCATCTTTCATAGGTGCAATTTCGGTGATATGTTCCAAATTAATAATAACAGGACAATTTTTGTCCAATGAAGTCACTTCAACAAACAAACTCATAATTATTCACCTTTACCTTCTTTGAATTTAGTTTTACGATGGTCTTCCACAGCCAAGGCAGCTTGAATGAAAGACTTTTTCCACAAGTTGCGTTTATGTGGGTCTTTAATGCCACTCAACATATTTTTGTATGCGTTAGGCATCTTAAAGTTTTTATCTGGTTTTCTCACATTTTCTCCTTACTTTTTATCGCAATCGGCGACACGAATTAAATAAACAGTCACATCATCATTTGGACGAACAAAGAAACATTGTCCTTTGATATCCCATGCAAGGTGGTTCTGAACACCATCTTTATAGTCTTTCAATACTGGATTAACCTTTGGTGGTTGCATGAGGCCAAGTATTGCAGCAACTATCAAAAGGATAGATGCAAACAATGGCATAATGTTATCATTGATCCAATCAAAAATCTTTTTCATATCAAGCCTTTAACAAATATAAAACATAACCTAAACCGGCAAAGCACAACAAAAGAAGTAGAATGAAATTCATGTTGATACATTCTTCACCAAAGTATTCTTTCTCCAGTTTAATGAAGTCTCTTTGAGCTCTTACCATTTCTGGTGCTTCACGGTTGCCTCCAAGCATTATAACAGATTTTTCTGCCTCTTTCAAGCGTCTATATGCAGAAATGTAATGCAGGTAACACATCATAGGAAACCATCCTCATTTTGTGGTGGTTGTTGTGGTGTTGCATCTGAATAACGGTAAACATATTCCGTTTTTGGTGTGTATGGGAAATCCACTACCTTACGGCTCTCACGGCAGGTGTAGTATGATTTATAAACACTTTCACCTGGATACCCTTCATCATCTTCATCCAGTTGGCGTTTACACCATTCCCAGAAAACATATCCATTGATATCATAAGCACCTTCTTCATCTTTGAATACATGACTACAACGAATGTTTTGATAGGTGACATGGCCATTTCCATAATCATGTTTGACCCATTCATCATCAGCACCTGTCAATGGTGTGAGTGGTGCAAACTCAGCAATCTTCTTAAACAAATTAATGGCATAAGGTGCAGTGGATCCAGAATGTCCTTCTTCCGCAAAAATGTCAATCATTTTCATCACATGACTGCAAATCATACCTTGCATTTCATCTTTGAATGTGCCATCTTCATTGGTCCATCCTGCGGCCTTAAATTCTCTCAAAGCGTGTTTGTGATAGTTATTCATATTAATCCCACAAGGTCCTAAAATAAACTCCAAAGAGGCGTAGCCCATTATCAATACGGCGATTGTGTGCTTCTAGTCCTTCACGGTCAACTTTCATTTTGCCGACCTGTGACATAATATCAGCATCATAGTCAACCTCAGAATTGTCATAAAATTGTGCATCATGGTCGTCTTTACACAATTGTTCAAATGTCCAAATCATTTCATCCAAGACCCATTCATAACGAGCCTCAGCATTCTTGTCCCATTCCCATTCGTTATCAGGAAATGCATAGATTGATTGTAGATGTTTTGGCACATCTTCATCATCAATCATTCCATAACCATGTTTGACTTCTTTTAGTCGTTTTAACATCGGCAGAATAATAGGTGATAGTGTGCAATCCATAGACCACACATCCCAATAATCAATTTTGATAGTGTCTTTATTCCATGGGAATTGACGGCGTTTCTTGTCATACCATGTTAGGAATTTGGCCAACCATGTATCATGTTTTTCGCCAGCCAAGAAGGTACCAAAGTCATGCACCCAATCTGGTTTATCTTTGAAACCGTATTGGTCTTTGGTGCTTGGTGCCCAAAAGCATAGTGCTTCGGCCAATTGATATGGACCAAAATAACTTACCGGTTTCTTCAACTTTACCTTCATATTTTTTCCTTCATTTTACAATTATCACCGTGCCATCGTTTATAATTACCTTGACCACCAACAGACTTACCACAATGCTCACAAATAATTTTTTCGTTTACGATGCCTTTGTTTGATGGTATTCTACCTTTACATGCATTTGAAATGTTTTTCCTTCTCTCATCCGTGAATTTTTTACCTTTTAGTGCATTTGAAATGTTGCGTTTGTGTTCATTCGATTTTTCTACACCTTTCCATTGTTTACTAGCATTTTCAGCTAACAATTTTTTGGTTTCAACGGTGTGTTTCTTACCATAAAAACTATTGCTTTCACCATCTCTTAGAGCCCATAATCCATTTTTATTGATGTAATCAAATCCACCAAGGCCGCCTCTACGAATGTTATAAACATCCTCACGCAAAAGAAATTCATCGTTGACAACTTCTTTTTCTTTTTCTAAAGCTTGCTCATAAGTATCAAAAAATTGAATTATTTCTTTTTTGAAATTTTGTTCACCATGTTTTTCAATGGCAGAAACGATTATTTTTCCTGAACCCATATAACCATCGTTTAGGTCATTTGTCTTATGAACACCAATATAAATTTTATTGTTTATTGTGTTTGTTATTTTGTACAAATAGTGATACATATTTTTCTCCCAATTGTATTTATACAATCTGCGAGTTGATACGCACCAAACACAAAATCATTCATCCTTATAATCAATCTCGTTAATCATATTAAGTTTTTGTTCCTCAGTCCAACCTTTGAGATAGTCATTGTCCTTATCAAACAACTCCAAGTATTGTTCTTTGGTCACTTCACGGGAAGAAAAAATATGTGTGCCAATGTGTTCTTGTGAAAACTCTTTAAACTCTGTGTCATGTTCATTACAAACGACTTCATCCAATGCGTGTTCTTCACACTCTGCTTCAACAACATAACGCATACGGAAGGTGGACATTACATCAACCACATACAGTTTCTTTTCCATAGGATCCTTATATTCATATTCAGCCCAAGATGCATATGAATCATTCACACCAAAATCTTCTTCTTGCAACGCATGAAGGTCGCAAAAATGATGGTCACCGGCAAATTGTGTCATACGAAACCAAGTGGCCTTTTCATCACAACGAATACATTTCATTTCAAATTCTCCAAATACGCATTACGAATAGCACGAGCATCCCACAAGGCATTATGTGGCACTTCCGAATTATACTTGATATTGAAATCCAAGTCAAATGAAAGGTTGGGAATAGGCCACAAGCATTCACCAGGACCAGTAATCAATGATTCGCATAGGTATCGAATGTCATCTGGCCAATCCGCCACAATGGTGCATGGTCCTACCTTATACAGGTAGTGTTTCAGTTGTTGTTGGAATTCAGATTTGGTTGCAGGAGTCAGAAACATGTGTGGAACCACATTCTCTTTCACCCATGGATCCAACTGACCTTTGAATTCCAATTCAACATAAAATTCTTGGCCATTACGGTATTCAGGCACCAATGCCATAGACAAGAGTTCACCTTGAAACCCATTGAATTCTGTATCTAAAAATAACCTCATTCTTCAACTCCTGCGTCAAACCGTTGTAGGTATAACTGATATTCTGATTGGTTTAATTTATCAATTTCGTTTTGTAAAGATAAACCATGATTTTTTTGAAAATCATTAATCATATCTTGTGCGGTCTGAAATTGGTTGTCTTCCAACTTACCACCGTATTTGTCAAACCATTCTTGATATGTTAGTTGTTTGCTCATTCTTTAACTCCGAAAACTTCTTTCAAGTAATCACCCAAATCTTTACTATGAACATCTTCAATGGTCTTAGCACATTCCCTAACAATCAACTCGGCGAACTTTTCCAAATCGTTTGATGTGCAATAGATGGTTTCTTTTGCCAATTCGGAATCAACTTTCTTTGCAAGTTCTTTGATTCGTTCGTTCACATCAACCTCGCAACAACAGGAATCAAATTCATACAAACCGCAAAGGAGTTGAGAACCACCAAGCCCACTTTGCCTTCACCGACAGCCCAAAATACAATCGCACTATTCAACACAACAAAAAATAGATTCAAAAAAATCATATCAAACTTCCACAGTTTTCAGTGTGAAACGGTCCGCTTGGTCTTCGTAGTCTTTGTAACCACGAGGATTAGCAAACACACGGGTTGAACCAATCATATAGTCAAACTCATGGTGAGTATGTCCATGTGTCCACAATTTAATTTGTGGACGATCCAAAATGAACTGTGTCAAATCGGAACTGTATGCACCATTCACCATCACATTATCTTCATATTGTGGTTTGGTTGATTGTTTGCTTGGTGCATGATGACCAACAACAACAAACTTTGCCCAAGGCCATGCAGCAGTGGTTGCACTGATATGTGCCAACATTGCTTTGTGGTCTTCCACAGAATCTTCAGGAATAAAGTGAGCAGGACGCAATTCGTCAATGTAGGCAATCACATTATCCCAATCGTATGCACCATTTTCTTTCTTGCCATACTCTTTGTGTTTGACTTTGACCATCTTGTTACTGTTTTGGATGATGCGGTAGTCATTCATGTAACCACGAATACTATTCATGGTGATTGGATCTTCCTTGTTCATATCAGTCCACAAGGTGCCGCAAATGAATGTTACATCATCAAGCACAAAGTTTTCTTTGTCCAAGATATGCAGGTTTTCCAAATAACCAAGATGAGTTTTCAAATTAGTCAACGACTTGGCAAAATCACCATGATAGTGTTCATGGTTACCCATCACATAAATGACATGAGGGAATTGTTCGCAACAATTTTGGAAAAAGGTGTGGATTTTGTTGTTGTCGTTCTTACCCATGAGGCCATAATCATCCTTGACACGGACATCCTTGGCCACACAAATATCACCAGACAACACCAACACATCGGCATTGTCTTTGTTTTCCAATGTAATATCACCAAACTCCAAGTGGAGGTCGGAACAAACTGAGATTTTCATTTTTTTACTCCTAAGTTTGTATTATATCACCAAGGACCTGTTGTGGCAACCTTATTCTCACGGATAATCCGGACTTGTGTATCTGGAACAACAAAAATCCTTGCATGGAACCGGTGGGCACCAGTGGCCATGTCCTGCATCTTGGTAAACTCAATACTCTTATCCTGATACATTTGTTCAACCAATTGATCCATCAACCTTTTTTTGATTTCCACTGGATCTATTGGTCTTTCAATATAATCCAAATCAGAAATTTCGCATGAAGTTGTCAACATCCTGCCTTGAATGGCATGTTGTTTTTGGTTCATAATGCTGGATGCAGTGACAGTTCCAATTCCACCATTGGAGATAGTTGTGACACCGACATCCCATGGATCATTACTATACAGGCTTGGTTTGTGGATCGCCATATCTCCATCCTTTCCCAATAAATTTATTCTCACGATGTATGCCGAATGTGGACGAATTGTTCACCAACAATATCTTATTCATATTCAAATCGTATTGTTGTTTTGAAATATACAATTTCTGGTCACGGGAATCAAAATATGGTGTGCAATGAGCAAAGTCAAATGTTGCACGAATTTGTTCCGGATATCCATAATGCTTGGTGATAATTTGAACACCACTCTTTAATGTGATGGCATTCTCTGTAATCAGTTTTCCCCCAGGATTTGGAACATCACGATACTTGTCATTATACTCCGCAACCTCATGCATATAAGAATCATCCTGAGTAAACAACCGAGTCACCCGTTCAGCTTCAGCTTGGCTGAAAAAGTAAACATCAATATCATTCACTTCTTCACCACGAAGCAAAGAACCAATACAACCACCAGAAACAAACCATGATTTGGATGAACCAACTTTTTCTGTGGTCATCCAAAAGGTTTGCAAACGGTTGACCAATTCTTGTTTGGTTGTTCTGATTCTTTCAATATCAGATAATGTAAACTCAGCCATCATGTCATCATCACCAATCCAATAGTTAGTGTATTGAGGTAGAGGTGTTGTTGGCCATAAGGGTTTGTGTGTTTTCATGCATCTTCACAATTTCAGCTAACAAACGACCATAATGATGTGAGTATTCCAAATCTTTTGCGAGGCGTGTCATACGAGCCAAGAATAGACCTGTAACTTCCAAAGGACTCATTTGATATTCATCAGCAAAATCCAACATAAATTCATCGAACACATTGGCCATTGCAATCAATTCTTCATCAGAAGGCATCGTTACTTTCATTCGTCAATCCGTTCAATAGTCATTTCACAATCAATAATCATTTCGGTATCACCATTGATCCATCCGTGTTCTTCCAAGTCAAACACTGAATTCTCTTCCAAGAATGCTTCCAACCATTCACGGGTTTCATCACTACATTCATCGTAGTCACAATCATCCCAACATCCATCCGAGCATTCAACCAATTCAGATTCATAACCGCAAGCGTAAATGTCTACACCTGGTTCCAACTCTGGTGGTGTGTCATCATCGGTATAAACAATAAATTCACCCCAACGCCAGCCAGTTTCATAGATGAATCTTTCACCATCTTTAGACCACTCTTGTCGTTCAATGACAGATTTTTTCCAATTAGGTGTTACTTTCCACTCAGCCATTTTTCTTCGCCTTTTTCTTGGGTTTATTTTCTACGGATGCAATCGCTGCTTCACATTCACGCTGCAATGCATCATGGTCCCATGCCAGCACCGTATTGCCATCTTCAAATTCGGTTACCGTCAAATGTGTGCCTACAGTAATCTTAGGCCATGTTTCACTTTTCTTTTTTCGAGTTGCCATCTTTTTTCTCCACAATAACAGGTTGTTCAACATAATCCACAGGGAATGGATCCGCACGGTGATTTATCATATTCAGAATAGCAATACGAATTGCATGTAACGGGAAGAACACCAAGGCCAAGGCCACAGTAAGAACGATACCCAATGCAGCAAACATTTTCACATACATTACGAACACAATTTCAAGCAACAGGTTCCAGAAACCTTTGACACCAAAATTATTTTCATCCGTTTCACCGTTATTAAACGCTCGAATATGTTTAGCAAAGGCATCATTCAAACCTTCACAACGAGCCGTCAGAATATCCACAATACCACGATATAATTTTAACATTAAGCCACCACCTCATAAGTTACTTCATATCCGCCTTTACGCTCTGTCCACCAGTCATCGTAATCACGGTCCCATTCAATCTCAACACCTTCATTATAGGCATCTTGTAATACGGTTTCCAAATCAGCCTCACCTTCAGCCAATTCTTTCAATAATTTTTTGGCTTCTTTTTTCGTCATATCCGGATAAATCTCCATCAATGTATCTTCATCAATATCAGCCAAAAATTGACTATCAACTTGATGCCACTCGTGTTTCATAATTTGCATAAAAGTCCTCAACGAATAGTTTGTTGAAATACCACCGCATTTGGTTTGGCCAATGCAGCATCACGGCGTTGTTTGTATTCTTCGTTGGACACATCCAACAGGTTAACACCTTTAACCTTTGATTCGGCCACATACTTTGGCACTTTTGTTACCTCAACTTTGGTAACTTTTGTTACCTGACGGTCAGCAGATTTTCTTACCTGAGGTTTGCGGTCCACTGCTACCAGAAATACTTCCGAACCAGAAATCTTTGCATCCATCCAATTCTTTTTGCAGAAGTATTTGTCGTTAGTCAACTCGGTGCAAGCCTTGACATATTCTTCCATGCCAACAGGTTGAACCACATCATCATCAGAATCGACCTTTGCGGTCTTTTCTTGTTGCTGTTTGAACCAATTGGCTGCAAACCATGCGGCTGTGCTGGCGGTGCCTGCACTAGCGACACCATGCACAAACAAAAGTATTACCAGGAGGTAACGCATGATTACTTACGAATTGGGTTGCAATGCACATTCACAGGAACCATCACACGGCCATAGGCTGTTTTCTGTGAGATATATTCCACGAAAGGACGCATATCGTGGTTCTCACATTCAACGGTAGCACTGATAACCTCATTACGGGTCAGCATACGAGCTTCAAACTCAGGAATGGTTGGGTATTTGACCTCAGCAGTAGGTGCGGGAGCAGAAGCACAACCAACCAAGGCAACCAGAGGGAGAACAATCAAAAGTTTTTTCATAACAAAGTTTCCTTAAAAGAATGACTGTATTGTATCATGTCCAACAGGAATGGCAAGTATCACTTTAGTCTTACATTTCTTCTCGGTTTAGGACCCATACCCAGAACAACAACATTAGGAAGGTCCCAATACCAGGTTCTAAAAGAAAAGTTGCGGAGGACCATCCTATGATGAACCAGACGAAATTATCAGAGGCTAACCAATCAAAGATTTTTTCCAACATTTTTGATCCTGTTCAAAATGTTTTTGGCTTCAGTAACATCATCATGGTCCATCACGGCCAAGTCCTGTAGTTCAATTTGTTCCATCATAATCTCCACTTTGGATTGACGAATTATCTCCAAGGCATAATCAATGTCATCCATCGAAGCCTCTTCCATCCATTTGTCAAACTCATTCTGTGGAGCATACAAAATGAAATCTAGGTTTTTCTTGTCGTGGTCATTCATGCTTTGGTCTTTACTTCCGCACCCTTAAACAAACCTGTGAAAAGAATGTTTAGTCCCCATGCTTGCATCCATCCAATTTCATGCACACCATCAATAGCAGGCACCAAACAAGAATTCCACAACAACCAGATTGGTAGGGACAATAACAGTCCCAAGAACACAATCAATGCTACAGCAAAAGCAATTTTACTCAGTAATTGCATCTTCAACTTCCTTTACAGTTTGCACTTGTGATTGAACTTGTGGACCAACATAACGACCATGTTCATTGAACTCGGTGTAATTGACCAACTGATAGGCCGACACTTTGCGACCATTCTTGTGGACTTTGATAATGCCACCATCCTTGCGGATGTTGTAAATGTTGGTACTCAAACGATACAACACTGCCTCTTGGTCGGTGCCTTTAAACACTGCCTGAATTTCCTCAGGTGATACTGGTTTACCAGACAACAAAGTGACTGCGATTTTTTCGTGACGATTGGCTTTGCCTGTGTGCTTACTCATAATATAGTTCCTTCAAACGATTGTAAAATTCAATGTGATATGGTTGACTGGCTGAATGGGCCGATATGTTACAACCCATTCAGCTTCATCAAAAGGGAATTTCTTTGCCCAAATCAGCAGATGTGATAGTGGCAGGTTCAACTTTACCACTTGCTTTGGCATCCACTTTAGAATACAGGTCAAGGAATGCTTCCTTAGTTTCTGTATCAAAGCGAGACACACAAAGGTTGATTGCCTTCATACGATCCTTGAAAATCTTAAAGGCCTTTGCAATGTGAACCAAACGGCGAGTGGAGATAATTTCATCAACACCACCTTGTTGGAAGGTTTGACGAACAATATCAGCCCACTGACACAAACGATCCACAAATTCTGCATCACTAATCAATGGTGTGAGAATTTTCTTTTCTGTTTTAGAATCAGGATATTCCTGTTCGACAGTAATTGGGAAACGCTCCAAGAAGGCATCATCCAAAATTTGGGACAAGTATTTGCCTTCTTCACTGCCACGACCTTTGGTGTTAGCAGTAGCGATAACTGTGAAACCATCTTTGGGATAAACCATTTCACCAGTTTTCTTGTTGTAGTATGGTTTGCCTTCAAGGATACCCTGCAAACACATCAACTTATTAGAACCACGGTCAACTTCGTCAATCAATAGAACGGCGCCACGCTTCATTGCGGCCAATACTGGACCATCACGGTTAACAACATTACCGTTGATGAGAGTTGGACCACCCAAAAGATCCGATTCATCAGTCTCAATAGAGATATTAACCCTGATACATTCTCTTTGGAGATTGGAACAAACCTGTTCGACCATAAGTGTTTTTCCATTACCAGAGAGGCCAGTAATGAATACAGGATAAAAATCCCCAGACCTAATAATGTTCCGCAAATCGTTAAAAAAACCAAAAGGGACATAATCAGGATACTCCGTTGGAATGGAAACATCAGAATCATCAACCAGTTTAGGTTGACGCAAGGCTACGACTGCACCCATTTCCATTTCGAGAGCAGGTTCTTCTTTGACTACGGCTGCGGTAGTCTTAATGCCACTTGCTGGCAATAGGTATTCGCCTCGACCATGGCGATACTCAGATTTGGTCACCAACCAATAGGGAAAGGACAAATCATTTTCTTCACATACATGCTGAATACCGTCACGGGTCAAAATTGCATTGACACCGAACTTTTCTTCAGCTGCCTTAACAAAGGCTAGTTGATTACGATTTAAACTCATACAACCTCATAACAAAAAACATATTATAACATGCCAGAACGAATCTGGCAAGCTATATTTTAACCAAAGTTGGTCACAAACTCAGGTTCTTGGTATGAGTTGGCATTTTCCTGCACAGGTGCGGTGAATTCCACGGCATCTTCAGGGTTAACACCAACCTCACCAATGACTTCATAACGGCAGGTACGACCTTTGCTGTTATTGTAGTCCACGGGAATGGAAACCACATCACGAGGATTGATTTTCAAAATCATCACATGGTCACCATGACCACGGCCAAAGTGAGGCAGATACTCTTGTGAGCAGAAGTGCAAACCAGCAGAACAGGTTTTATCCTTGTCGTCATCCACAGAGTTGCGTTCCATTTCACACACAGCACCAACAGAGTTATCAAAGGTGCCAGAATGGATATCTTTGTAGTCGTCACGGACTTTCTTGTATGCAAGGAAGTGGCCATCAGGTGTAATTGGCAGGTCATTCTTTTCCAAGAAACCAAACAATTCATTGACTGCACGGTATGATGGGTTTTCCATCAGATTTTCCATAAACAGAACCAATGGTTCGATAGGGAAATCTTCTTGCAACATTGCAAACATACGCTTAGACATTGCATTGTGGAATTCTTGGCCTTTCCAAAACAGTTTATCGCCTTGGATAGACAGGTGACCAGAACCATAGTTCAACACCATTTTCTTGGGGTCAATGATATTCTCAACAACATCCCATGCACCATCTTTAATCGCTTGCTTCACCTTTTCATAGGTGGGATGGGTCTTACTGATAGTGTGTGGTTTGTTTTTGATGACAATAGTGATATTGGCACCCTGGATAAGATATGGGAAAGACATGACAATTTTCCTTTCAATTAAACTTTGTCAATCAAATTAATGTAGTGGATAACTTCTTCTTCTTTGCAAGAGTAATCCAATTTTTCAATCAAGGGATAACGCTGTTGAATCTCAACAAATTTCTTGGTGTAATCTTCAACCATTTGTTGCAAGTGCATACGATAGTTGGGACTGAATGTTTCAGCCAAAGAGCGAACACTATGGTAGTTATTACTCTTAGGCACACCAATAAAATCTTTCAACACATCGTGAGCGAGGCCAACATGAACATTATTTGCGATTTCTTCCAGATTATACTTCAAAATGGAAGAGAAGGCAAGCTTCTCAAGGACACAACCGAGGGTTACCTTGTCACCAAGTTTGTTGAACACATCTTGGACATGGGTTTCCAGGTTGATCCAGTTAGACTTTTTCTTGATATCCTCAATGTCACCTTTACGGACACCAAGCACACGAACATCCTTGAGTTCAGGTAAACCGGAACCACGAATCAGTGTCACAAGGTGAGCAACAGTGCTGTAGTTGGACAGAATTTTCCATTGTGGATTGAAACCACTCAATGGAATGTAGTAGTGGTTTTGTCCACTGGAAAATTCATCGGACTTACCAGCATCACGCCACACCAAATCTTTAGACTTTGCAGCCCAACGAGGACCACCACGCTCTTGCATTTCCAAAATGGTCACATTCTTGCCAAGGCCACCAGTGCTTTGGGCACGGTCTTTTTGGCGCAAATCAGAAGCCTTCTTGCGTTGTGCTTCAGGTGGATTGTGCAACAGTTTGTAAAACTCATCCAATTTTACTGGTTTGGTTTTATCAATCGGTTCAATCACATACACTTTTGCACTTGGCTTTGGATTCTCGGTGCGGTAGTGATGTTTGGATCGTTCCAATGCACCAACTTTGGTATCATTCTCAATGAAATGAGTATTGTTTGCCAAAGAAATAGACCACTGCTCTTTGATAATCGCACTACCATCAGCATCACGACCCGCAATGATGCGAGAAGGTTTCTCAGTTGCCATGGCATTGTAATGTGGAGCACAAGAGAAAGCACGCAATTGAATGTTCAATTCAGCGAAATCTTCAGCCTTGATTTCAAAGTAGTGGCTGCTATAGTAACTATTGGCATTCATAAGTGCGAAACCTGTTTTGGCCACATACTCCTGCACAGCAGCAGAAAATAGAGGAGTGCGTTTCTTGCCGGACAAGAACAAAGCCTTTTCCCATTCATTCTCAATCTTGTCAGCTTCTTCAGCAACAAATACCGACAGGCGTTCATTCACCAATTTCAATTTGTTTTTGATAGCTTCGATAGTTTGTGGAATGTAGGACAAACCTTCACGACTTGCTTGGAAGTCCAATTCACCGATGCCAAATTCCATCACAAGACCACAAGGCAACAATGCTTTCAATTCACCAAGGACTTTATCCGCTTGTGGAATTTCCACAGGGTATGCAATGTTACCCATGATAGCAATGGGATTGTAAGAACCACCCTTACGAACATGAACACCAGGAATCAGGTTCTCGGTTTCATATTCTGGTTTGGTCACATTAACGGACTTGCCAGTGAAATTTGGTTGTTCTTTGAACCAACGGAACACATTGTTGGCTTCGTTGTCAAACTTGTGAAAATCATTTTGGTTTTCCACAGCGAAACGAATCTCAACACCATTGTGTTCATCAGTTTGTTCGGTGTCCATCAGAGCGATAGAAGGCACGCCTTGGTCATTGATAAAGGCAGTGTAAATGCGTTTGGTGCCATCCTTGATAGCAGTAACGGTAAAGTTCTCGGTGTAGGAGAATGGAGACTTGGAACCAAGACCAAGAGCACCAATGAATGAGTTGCTATTGGTTTTAGTGGACTCAAAGTAAGTGGTGTAAATGTTGGTCACTTGGTCATGGTCAAGACCAGTGCCATAGTCACGGACAGAGAAGTAGGGTTCCAGATATGTGGGAATATGCACATCAATCGGTTTGTTGTTGCCTGCTGCCACATGGGAATCCAAGGCATTGCAAGACAGTTCACGAATGACGGCTTTGATTTTGTTGGCGTAGAGGCCAGAGGACAGAATGTTAAAGGCCTTAGCGGAGTTGCGGATACGGAATTCACCGATTTCGCCTACATTAGAGACAACCGCTTCGTTTTGTGGTGCATTGTTCAGAATCATTACAAACCTTATTTCAATCAATCAATACACGAATTATACCACACTTGATGGTGTGTGGCAACCATTGTGTTGCAGGATTACAACAACTCAACCATCCCAACCTTCGGTTTGCATAAAAGATTTCTCCTGTACGGTTTCTCCATGTTTGTGTGTGTGCCTTGGATTTCCACATAAAAAACATTCTGGATTGCCACAATCGAGCGCATGATGTTTTGCGAAACGGTGTGGTTCTCGTTCCACTTCCAAACGGGATAACCCGTGTTGTATAGCAATCTTCTGTTGTTTTCTAATGGCAGATTCTTCTTTGTGTAGGCGTTTGCTACGAAGCTCTTTTTGTTCAGGATTGCTCATGTAATCTCCTTATGTTACTAAATCAATCAACCATATGTAGGTCAGTGCATGAAGGTATTGGTCAAGACCAAGTAACCACCAAAACTGTTCATGTGTGTTGGGTCCCCATCCAAATTTCTTGTTAGCGTTCATCTTCCACCAATCGATGTGATAGTGTGTAATGAAGTCAGCAAGACCAAGCCAAATACAGGCCAATGGTGCATACCACCAGAAACACAACATGGTGCCAATGGCATGTAGTGATGCGTGAAGCAAACCACCAGGGTGTCCGTATTTGTCCTTGTTTGACCATTGAAATTTGTTTTGCAATGGGAAGTCCACAATAAAATGTTTTGTGAACAACAGTGCCACCAAGATTAGTGTATCATTCATCATTCAACTCCGAAATGTTTATTAAATGTTTGTTGCCAACTGCGTAACCATTCGATATATTCGGTAGGTCGTTCACTAGGTTCGAAGCAATGGTAAGATCGGAAGAGCGTCGTGTAGGGAAAGAGTGTAGG
>OGVI01000021.1_pt1 | contig 15143 bp, 30 predicted proteins | sample 1575701 | NCBI WGS metagenome assembly OGVI01 (sample SAMN07581551, study PRJEB24739) | freshwater metagenome | place: Singapore | collected 2015-04 | reverse complement strand
GTTTCCCAGTCACGATAGGCTGTGCGGGGTGAAAAGCCGACTCTCAGAAAAAACTGAGAGTCAATTTAAATTTTATTTATTTATTTTTTAATGCAAAATAGCGTAACCAGTTGACTAACGTTAGCCACTCGCAATGCATAGCCCGCAACCATCCCCGCTCCGAACGGTGCTTGGCCTTGTATCCTAAGCGAACCATCGTGGGTTTCTCCATTCTGTTCTGATCAAAGTCTTGTCCTGCTTGCGACCGTTGCAGCTTCGACACATTGACTGCAGGTTGTCAATGCTGTGGTCTGGCATTCCACCGGTGCTTGCTGGTGGGTTGATGTGGTCTATTGTCCAGTCGTTGCCTTCTAGTTCTTTGTGGCATACGACACAGCGTGGGTCGAGTATGGTTTTGGCGTAGGCTCGTGCTTCACGCCATTCTTTTGTGTCGTGCCAGTCAGCCACGGTAAGCCTTCTTCCTTCCGTTGCTCATATGGTAGAGACGAATACCTGGCACCAGTTCACGAATCACTGCCAAGATGTTGGTGTTGTTATCTGTGTAACTATCGGCTTTGATTCGTTTGAGTATTGCCGCTTTACGTTGGCCTTCTTGTTTGTCTGTGCCTACTCGAACTGAATGTATGCGGGTTACGTTTGGGAATTCTTTGCGGACTTGCCTGTATAGGCTTTCGTGTGAACCGGCTGATTGTGCAGTGACTATGACGAATGGCCCACGTGGTCGATAAATTACCGATGTTAGGTTTTCGGCTGGGTAACTTACTTCGGCTAGTGTGCCGACTAGGTCGTAGGCGTTAGCCATTGTCTTGCTCGCATAGGTGACAAGGCACGGTGCCGCCACATTTGTGTTCATTGCAGTAGTAGACGTTCATCTTTTGCAACCGTCACAGTCACACTCATAGTCATCCAGGTATTCGTCACGGTCTTTCTGGAGTATGGCGAAGCTGATGATTAGTCCGATGGTGTATAGCCCACCTAAGCAACTTAGTGCGACGAGTATCCAGCCGATTAGTTCTTTCATTTGTTTGCCGCCTTTACCCAGTCAAGGACTTCACACAGAATGTCGGCAGGGTTCAGTCCTTTGTCGTGTCCGTCTTGGATGATCCAGAAGACGTCAAGTCTGGCTTTCGTGTTCTCAATATTGATGAGATCACTAAACGCTTTTACAAGCTCATCGGCTTGGTGTTCTAGTTTGCTCATTTGTTTGTCCTTTCGATGATTTGACATTCGCTGATTGGTATTTCTAGGAATAGTTCTTTGTCACTGAACACGGTGTCTTTTGTGACGATTCGTGCTTCTAGTAAAGCACTTGGTGGCACTATTAGGAACGCACTCCAGTCTGCGTTGCAGGTGACGTGCATATGGTGTGGTTGGTGCCATTTCATTTTGCGTGCTGAGATGTGGAGTGTTCGGTATTTGAATGTGCCGGTGTCCCAGTTGTTTTTGACTTCGACTTCGATTGTCCAGGTTTTACCGTTTCGTCCGCTGGTGGCGATTAGGTCTGGCCCGTATTTGTCTGGATTGACGTGTACGTTCAGCCAGCCACGATCTTCAAATTCTTTGATGATTATGTGTTTGGCTAGGTCGTGTATTGAGTAGCGGGTTTGGTCAAAGTCTGGGTGATTATTCACTTGTTCTCTCCCTTGATAAGAGCGAGTGCCTTATCAAATCCACGCTCAAAAGCAGGACACTTCTCGCAGTCGGTATTAGAGCAAACTGGCTCACGCTCAATCTTGTCAGTTTCTAGCAGTTTGATAATGCGTTCACGCTCAGCTTCGATACCTTTTTTGATCAGGGCAGCACGTATGGATGCACCTGGCACTTTTGCTTTTGCTAGTTCTTCGTGAAGAGTCATTTCTTTTCCAGTGTTCTTTGTAGTTCGGTTAGTTCGATGATGGCGATAGCGAATGCTTGTTTGACTAGGTCTGAGCTTGTGGCGTTGATTCGGTCTTGCAGCATTGCTTTGTGTGCTTCGATGGCGTAGCGGGTGCGTTGCAGTTCGGTTTGTTGGCCTTGTTTGCGTGCCATTTCGTTGGTGACGATTCCTGTGATCATTCGTGCGGGTAGTCCTTTCTGATTTCACCGTTTGGGAGCCAGTATGTTGCGAGACTGGTTTTTTTGTAGATCAGGTTGTAGCTTTGTGATTTGTTTAGTCCGGTGAGTCGGATGATGGTTTCCCAACAAGCGTTGCGTTCTCGTTGGTAGTTAAACCAGTTATCTGAGTAGGTTTTTTCTTTGCTGAGTAGTGTTTGCCATTTGAGCCAGTTAGAGCATTGGGTTTCGATTATTTGGCGGTTGCCTGGTGTGAGTTTTTTTAGAGCCATTATTTACCCCTAGGTTTTGGTTCTAAAACTGCTCGTGCGTTTTCGTCAGCTGCAATACGTCGCAACCATTTTCTAGCGGTAGCAATTGTGGTGCCCATACGTTTGGCTAATTCAACTTGCGATTCATAAGTCCAGCACATAACTTTTTCGCTCATTACTTGACCAACTTGACTAGGTAAACGTATCCGGTCATTACGAAACCGATGAACGTGATTGCTCCAATGATTTCGTTTGCAAATAGCACGTTGATTAGCAGTGTTGTGATTGTTGCGAGTAGCCAAAAAGCGGATAGGACGATGATTGTTCGCATTGTTTTCCTTTCGTTGCGGTGTTGCTGTTTTAGTTTGGCACAAGCTTGCGACATAAAGCAAACACGTTTTTGTTGTTTGTTATGTAACTGTTACCAAGAGATCATTATTCGGACTCCGGGTGGTGTGTGGTCTGCGTAGCGTTTGCAGGCGTGTAGGTCGGTTACTTGGGAGTCGTCTTTGATGATTTGTGTGTAGCGTTCGAGACTGATTGAGTCCATTACTGCTCTGATTAGTTTGTCTAGGTCTGGTTTAGTCGTAGGAGTTCTTCTACGGCTGATAGGAACACTTTTAGGTCTTGGTAGGGTAAATACTAATTCTAGGCGTATTGAGCCTTCTACGAGCCTGTGAGCGGTTTGTGTGGCTATTTGGTCGGCGATGGTCTGTCGCCAAAGGTTTAGTTTTGGGTTGGCCGCAATGATTCGACCGTTACCGATATGCCGAAAGGAGCCCTGCGGAACAGGACTCCCTTCAACGTTTAGTTCTAAAAACAATTTAGAACGGGTTGTCATTCAGGATTGACTGGTTGAATGAACCGTATTTGCGTTCATCGTCCAGGTCACGGCCTTCAGCACCAGAGTTATCTTTCAACTTGTAATCAAGAATGGTTACGTCGTTGATGTTTAGATCGTGAGCTGTGATGGTGTTGCCTTTTGAATCAACATAGGTTCTAGGTGTTCCATCCTGGTTGGTTGATGGTCGAACCGATAGGACACCGGTGACTTCACACCAAGTTCCTTCAGTCCAATCCAACGGAACCGACATCCAAACCTTGTAAGCCTGTTTGACGTCTTTCTGAAGTCTGTCATTGTATGTGGTGTCCCACAAAGTAAGAACAGAAGTTGAACCCGATTTGGTTAGCTGCACGGTTCCTGCAACTGTAATCTTTGCTGCCATTTTTCTTGTTTCCTTTCATTGGATTTCCTATTAAGTATATTCTTTCTAGTTCACTTAATAGTTCTTATATAGTTTATAGGACATAGATGTCCGCACTTAGTGCCTTAGATGTCCGCACTATGTGCCATAAATGTCCGCACTTGCTACCTTAAATGTCCGCACCGACCGACGATGATTCAAAGTGCCATCACACCAATCAGGACACAAATCAGCAAGATAATAAACATTGGTTTGAGCCTGTGACCCTTTCATCCAGGCACCGTGAATTTCAACTTCTAACTCACCCAACTCAACCAAGTGATCAATAGAACGACGAACCTGACGAACCGACACATTCGCATACTCAGCAAGTGTGCCCTGAGAAGGCCAACAACCGTTCAAACCATCCTTCCCTATGTGGTAAGCAATACCCATAAGAACAACCTTGTCCGTGCCGGTGGCCCGACTGTGATGAAGAACAGCAGTCATTTCCTGAGTCGACATAGTAGAATCCCCTTTAGACGGTCTCTGTTGCGGTGACCGAGCCAATAGGCTGCACCCCTGACGTTTCTTCCTTTCCGTCGGGGGTGTTCTTTTGTTTCTGGGAAAGTTGCGAACCAAGAGTCAAAATTTGTTGAACAATCACAGGATCAACAGAAGATTCTTTCGACTCAGTGTAAAGCTCACGCAACTCATCCAGGTCACCTTCGTTGAACGCCAACTGTGCAGAAGCCAACAACACACGACCACGTTTAGACATTTCCGAAGCCGAAGCACGTTTCTTCGATGGGGATAGTTCACCACCTAGAAGCGACAAAGCACGACCGGTAGCCGACGTGGTGCAGTTCTCGACAGCAGAAGTGGCGTTGATACCTTTTTCAGTGATTGGTTCCTGAGCAAAATCGGTGGCATCAGGTAACTGGTTGGTGGCGTTCTTCCAGACAGAACATTTGATGATGATTTCTTTTTCGTCAGCCCGAACTAAGTCATTGAAGATTCGACCTTCAGGGTAAAGTCGCCAAAAGATTTCGATACGTTCCTGAACGGTTTGGTAGTCGGCAAGATTGAAAGCCATTGTGATTCCTTTTCTCGTTGCGGTTGGAGAAAAGAAAACCAGACACGTAGGGGATTCGTGCCTGGCTTCCCCTTCTAACAGATGGGAGGATCTGCTGAAATCGACTATAGCAAACTTCTAGGACTTTTTAGCAGTGTCGGCTTTAACTTTTTGAATACCGGTGTTGATTGCTTCGTCAAATGCTTCATCCGTGACTCGTCCTTTAGCGGCGTATTCGAAGCTGATAGCAACGACCACAACTAGGACAGCACCAAGTCCACCAATAAGCCCTGCGTGTAGTGGTGAAATTCCCCCGATGGCTCCAGCGGTCACAAATACAATGCCAGCACCAAGCCCGAACGCTAAGACTCGAAGAAGTCGTTTCAGTTGTTTGTTCATTTGGCAAGTCTCGCTTTCGTGGCTTCATCCATAATTCCGGTCTGTGGTAATCCTTTTTTGATTTGGTAGGCAAGAATCTGTTCTTTAGTCATTTCAAGCCCGCCAACAGGCTCCTGTGGCTTTTCTAATAGTTCGTAGTGTTCTGGAACAAGCGGCATTTCAGCAACATCCGTAACCGGTTCGATAGCAGAAATTTTAGCAACCGTTTCAGATTTCACAGGGTCAGTAAAGTTGAACGGTGTTCCCCAACCAAGAATCACACCTTTACCAGTAATAATTTTGGTAACAAGTTTGTTCTTGCCCTGATCAGCACCAAAACACACAAACTGTCCTGACTTGTTTACCGAGTGGAACATTGCAACGTGATCGCAACCACCGTCACCGTTCCAGTCATAAATAACAGCGTCACCTGGTTTCGGTGTTCCCTTTTTAGTCCAAGTTTTGTTGTCCTTCATACGTTTGACAAGTTCAGAAACCCACACAATTTTGGTTTTCTTACCCAACACTGCGTAAGTGTAACCTGCTGCACAGTCCAACAAGTGTGGTCGACCTTTTAGCCAGGGCATTTCTGAACGTGGTTTACCTACAAACGAACGAAGAAATTCGAGAGCTTGTTTACGTGTTTTGACTTCCATTTATGCTCCTAAAGATTTGATGATGATTGCGACGACAACAGATGACACACCAGCCGATAATAGACCGGTTAGCCAGGCACTAGACCAGCGAGCCTTTTCGAGTTCTCGAATACGCATTTCGTGGTCTGCTACTGAAGCAATACCTGCTTTGATGTCTGCTACGTCTTGTAAAAGTTGAAGAAGTAGTGCTGTTTGACTACTCGGCCGTTTCTGTTGATCCATTAGTCTTTTCCACAGCGTTAGTGATAGCAGTCATACAGGCACCACACATAAAGTTTGGTGAGTCTGTTTCAAGTTCCAACGGAATACCAGAATTTTGGCAACCATCAGTTTCACAAGTGAGAATCATTACTGGCATTATGAGTTTCCTGTTCCTGAAGAAGCGGTCATTTGGGTAGCAATGTAGTGGACGGTTCCTGCAACGGTTGAAGCAACAGCACCAGCGGCTGCACCGTTTGGAACATACCAAACATAGAAAGTTGTTCCAGTGTTGGTTGGTGTGGCAATGGTTGTTGTAATTCGGGTGTTGTTACCTGAAGCAACTGTTGAAACTACTGTTGGCACTACACCGCTAGTGAATGACACAGGGAACGTTACAGCTAGTGAACCGGTTACTGAGACCTGACCAGTAATCATTTTGAACGGAATACCGTCCATTACGTTGGTGTTTAGTTGTGCGGCAGTGAGCGTGTTTCCTGCTGTGAATGTAAACCTTCCAGGCATTACAGTCCTTTCCATAGTTGATAGGTTGTAGTCCAACCGTCAACGTCGATACTGTGGCTTGTGCCAACAATTTGGTGGTAAAAAGTTGTTCCCCCAAGATAGGTCGGTGCAGTTTTCACTTCTTGACCGTTACGCCAATAATACTTTGGGAAGAAGTAATCGCCACCAGCACCATACCGAGCATTATCAAAAGTAATGGTTTGGTTTGTTTGTGCTGTTCGGACAGTTATTTCAAGCGGTTGAATGTTTTGCGTGTATTCCCTGATTTTGTTAGCAATAGTTGGCATAAAAGATAGCGGCACATCAAGTGTTGCCGAATAGATTTGTGGGTTACTCAAAGTATTAGCGGTTGTTGATCCGTAAGAATAAATCCCGCTCGAATTGGATAAATCAAAAGCAGTCGGAACATTGGCACCATCTTGGCCCACCATCATTGAACCAATAAGTGATTCAGGTATCACTTCACCTGCTTTGGTATTAGCTGTGATTGTGTATGCAGTCAGAGATAAACCAACATCCCAAATACCGGAACCATAATTTTGGAAATAAGTTGGGAAATAAATGGCGACTTCTGAAGCCAAATAATCCTGTATCCACTCACCAAAAGATTTAGTTTCGTTCACATTTGATTCGTAAACAGCACCAAGTAAACCAAACATACTGAAACCAAAGTAAGGACTAATCTGTCCAGCATCTTTTGCAGCATTGAAAGCAGAAGAAAGTTGTGCCGCTTTACCAGTAACTGTTGATTTAGCAATTGCAAAAGGAACATTGGCAATCCCCGAAAATAAATCGGTAGCTGTGATGTTCAAGTTGGTGACAGCGTTGATTGGGTCAACGTTGATTTGTAAATCACTAATTTGACCGATAAAGAAAACCGTGTTTTTACCAAACGTTGGGTGACTATTAGTAGCTTCATTTTTCAACGTTAGGAAGATTTGTTTACCGTTGTAAAGTTCCTTGACCGTGTTCGCATCCCAAGAAAGCAACTGTGCCGACAAATCCATAGTGCCAGGAGTGAAACTACTGAACACAGACTGATCTGGTTGTCCACCGTCCTGCAAATTTATGCTGTTGATTCGTAGCGGAAGCACCTGAATAGAACCGGTATCGGTAGAACCGCCTAGAACGTCAGCACCGTCGAGCGTAGAAAAATCTAAACGGAACTTACCGGAAACAGGCGTATAAACCCACACCTGCCAGTCGGTCGGTTTGTATGTCCTAGAACGAGTAGCCATTATTTCAACAAATCAATCGGAGCAACACCACGAGCACCAGCCTCACGACGGAACGCTGAAATCACATCTTTACCATTCAACTTCACATCAACTTTGATGTAGTTGTTTCCGTATCGACCACGATTATCAATAGTTTGCTGATCGTTGTAAGCTGGTGGTGGTGTAGAAAATGGGTTGGTTCCGTTAGCAATGTTGCCAATGACTGCTGGTGTGCTGAATTTCAACATTCCGCCAAGCAAATCGAAAACCCATTTGTTTTCAGACAAAGTTTTTACAAGTTGAACCATAGCGTCAGCAATAGCAATCAAACCATCAACATAAGACTTCAACGCTTCTTTACCTTCTTTAGAACCTAAGTAGTCAAAGAAGTTCTGAATTGCTACGAAAATGTCGTCAACCATTTTCTGTGCTTGTGGGCCAGCCAACCAGTCAGCGAACTGTTGAACATAAGGAAGAATGTAACCACCAAGACGTTCAGAAATGTCGTCAAAGATGATCTGTATTTTTTCGAAAGGTTTTTGATTACCAACTTCGGCTGCGGCACCAGAATAGTTGTCTTTCAAATACTTCATCTTGTCGCCAGCATTTTTTAGACCTGGAACAAGTTTGTCTAAAGCGGTTTTGTTACCGCCCAAGTATTTAGCCATCGCCTGGCTGACAACGTTTACATCCTTACCGGTAGCGGCAGAAATGTCCAACGCCATCGTGAACGCTCTTTGTGCTTTAGTGCTGTTCTTGGTGACTCGCACGATTTTGGCGTAAGCAGGTCGAAGTTTGTCATCCTGAATAGCCGTCATATACGACATTTTCTTGATGTAATCTTCAGCCTGTTGACTCATCTTGTCGGTAGCTTTCCAAGATTTGTCCATAGCGTGGCGAAGAACCGCCATCGATTGTGCTTCTTCAGCAGCAGCTTTAGAAACCTTTTTTAGACCGTCCCAAAGGAAATCCAAACCAATAGCAATACCACCAGCCCACGCCGCTTTAACCGCTAACGAAATCTTTTTGGCCGCTTTGCCAAAACCTTTCATTTCCTTTTCAGCACCACGAGTGGCTTTAGATAGTCGGCTGTAAGAACCAGCAATTACTACTTCAGCAAACATCTTTGGTGATGCCATTAGATAAGTCCTGTCAAATCAGTTTTTGGAGTGGCTAATTCCATAAAGGCTGTGAGTTCGTAAGTTGTGAGCTTGCGATACTCACTTGGTTGAATGTTGAAAGCACTGCAAAAACTAGCCATTCTTCTTGCTTGTGCTTCCCTAATCATTCTTTTGGGTCGTCAGACTGGTCTTCCAGTAGAGCAAACAACTGATCTAGCGATAGTTTCCCAAGTTCTTCCCAAGTCATTGGTGTTCCCTTAGTGTGCAACGTTAGGAATACGCTGGCTCGGTTAGCGTATGGGTGACGTTTCTTCTGGTTGAACAAAACATCCAGGGTCACACCTGCCGCTAGTTCTAGTTCTTCCATAACTGAAACTGGTAAGTTTTCAATCGACATTTTTATCCTTTACTTCTGGTTTATCTGTGAACCGGTTGGTTCGTGTTTTTTTATGAGCTTTTGAAGATTAGCAACGTAGTTAGCCAAAACTTCATCTCTAGTGTAACCGAGAGCCTTAGCCATAAACGGATTTGGTTTGATGTTGCGACGAACACCAGTCTTTTTATCCAAAAACCATCCCCAGTGAATTGGGTTAGCGTATGGGACTCGTTTCGATCCTGCACGAATTTTAACGTTAGTAGAAACGTTAGCTACACGAATTGTTTTGCGTAGAGCACCAGTGCCACCTTTGAAGTTCGCTGTGTTCCTGGCTGTTCGGGCAACAATTTCACCAGACTCACGGTTTGCTTCTTTTATGGCTTCAACAGGGGTTCCTACAGCCTTTAAAGCACGAAACAACTGAGAAAGACCATCAACTTGGATGGCAGTCTCGTTTGCTTTAGCCTTGTAAGCCATAGGAACGCCCTAGAAGGATTTAGGCAGTTGCGATGGTTAGACCGTAGTAAAGCTTTGCACTGGTGTCTAGACCGGTGTTCTTTACACGCAAAGTAACCGAGAACGACATTTCTTCGTTTGAAGTCATCGAAATTGGTGGTAGTTCGTTGAAGATTAGGGTTCCGGTGTATTTAGGGTTGTCGGTGCCAGTAGTTCCGCCGCCTGGGTTGATTTCGAAAGCAACTTCAGTTCCGAAGTTATCCCAGAGTAGACGGTATAGCGAACCAGCCTTCTGGCTGAAGTGACCGTCAATTTGCATAGCCCACTCGCCCTGAACACGGACTTCAGAGAAAGTCTGAATACCACCAGGAGTGTCGCCAAGGGTTAGTTCGACCATATTCACTTCAGGGGAGTATGAAGTTGAACCGATCTTGAAAGTGATGTTTCTAGCAACAACACGAGGAACAGCAATAGCCATTTTTTGTCCTTAGATAGTTATGCGAAGTTCCACACTGACGTTAGCAGTTAGAAATTCGGCGTTGTTTGTTTGTAAAGCGTATGGTTGGCCCACAGAAGTAACTTTTGCGTAGCCAGGGTTCCCTTTGAGAAAAGTCTCTAAGGCTTTGTCCAATAGTTCAGTGGACTTCACGTTCACTGCTGTTGCTGACACAACCATTAGTTCAAGATTCATTGTAAGCTCGTGCTCCAACGTTGCTGGAGTGAGGTAAGGTGAACCAGGCCCAATAATTACTACTGGTGGAACTACACGTTCCGGAATGTAGGTGCTGACTTTGAGACCAAGAGCGGTCAAGGCTAAAGCGTATTCAGCCTTGCTTGCAGTGATCTCATTGACAGGCATTAGACTCCGAAGCCTACATAAGGTCGTAGCAGTTCCCTAGCGGCGTTCATAGGGTCTTTAGCGGCACGAACAGGACTTCCGTCCATCGAAGCAAACTGAGTGACACCTTGAGGCGACTGGCGACGGTAAAAGAGTTCGCTCGAAGCGATAAGAACAGCGTTGTCGTGAACAGTTACAGGAACCGTTGCATCGCCAACAAACTTAGTAACTAATGCGTGACCTGCGGTCAAACATTCAGAAACAAAGTCGCTAGTCTCATCCGTGCCAATGTAAGCACGGAACTCTTCTACCGTCACAGCCATAAGGGTTACCTACTAAGCGGTTACGTCTAGCTTGACGATAGCCGACTCAAATGGAACGGTGATTGCAGCGAAACCGTATAGCGACAAGGTGTCGGTTAGGGTCGATACATCCTGGCTCGATAGACGAGTTCCAGAACCGTTGGCTTCAAGAACCTGAAGAGCCTTGCTGTTTGCAAGGTAAGCAAGTCCAGTGCCTAGAGTCGGGTCAACAACAACTGGAATACCCCAGATTGAACCGGTTAGGTCGTTGTTGGCGGTAGCGAAGGTGTTTGAACCGTCACGGTTTACGTTCACGATTGGACGGCCAGCAGAGTCGGCAATCTTCATGAAGTATTTGTAGCTGTCAGGTGAGCAAAGGATGAACTCAGCGTTTAGACCAGAGTTAGCCTTGATGTATTTAACACCGTCGATTAGACCTTCGATAACAGAAGCAGCAGTTCCGCCATCCAAGTCCATTACCTTGCCAGTGAAGTCAAGCGAAGCAATCTTCGCCTTAGCAGCAGCGTTGGTTGCGTTTGCGTAAGCAACAGCAAGAGCATCAAATACGATACCGGTGTAGTCAACCGATCCACGAAGAATAGCCTGCTTCGATACCTGGGTGTAACCACCGTAGGTCTTGACAGCAGCCGAAACGTTGTCGATGGTTAGGTTACCGAACGATAGTGCTTCGTTCTCTGGGTCCTGCTCGCCAACAGCAAGAGTGTTGGTGGTGATAGCAGCGTATTCAACAGTCATACCGGTTGCTGGTAGGACAGCCTTCGACCAAACGTTCCAAGATGGACGGTTAGCGTCGATTAGCTTGTTGATGTAGCCGATGTAGCCTGGAGCGGCGTAGGTGTCGGCTGAAGTCGAAGCGGCACGAGCCAATTCAACAGCGGCAGGCTCGCCCTTAGCGAAGCCCTGAACATACTCGCCGAATGAGCGGTAGTTCATGTAGTCAGGAGCAACTGGTGCTACTGGTGCGACCGATGATTCAACTACACGACGAAGTTCTGCAACTTCATCCTGCACTGAGCGGACGTCGAGTTCAATGTTGGTGTCCAACTTCGACTCACTTTCTTTGATAGGGGTAGGGGTTGGTTCGGCAGGCTGAACAATCTCTCGTTCTTCTTCCCGAACTTCGGTGATACTTGCACCTGCGTAGGCAGGAAAAGGCACGACCGAGACTTCCTTCAAGGAAACCTTGGTGCGTGTAATCGTTGAGCCATCCTGTTCCTGAGAAACAGGCACGAAGCCCACCGAAAACTTGTTTAGTGCTCCGTCACGCATAAGCGTAAGAACATCGTTACCGAGAGACGTTTCAGATACTTTCGCAGTGATCTCAAAACCGTTCTCAGTGTCACGGCCGTCAATGACCACACCAATCGGTGTTTCGTGGCCATAAAACAACTTGACATCTTCAATCGAGTCAATAGCACCCGGAGTAAAGCGTTCAATGTATGCTCCACCAATGTTGGCGTCCTGACCATAAGGAACAGCCAAACCAGTAATGGTGCGTTCTTCCAAGTTGTTTAAGCGTAGCTCGAGTGAGCGGGTTTCAATTTCAGACATTTAGACCTTCTTTGTTAGCGGCATACTCTGGAGTAACAATGCCGGCGGCAATAGCGTCTGACCACATAGCCAAACGATCAGACTTGGAAAGAACCAAATCTTCCCACATAAATTCGACACGAGTTCCACGAGGTAGACAGTTGCTTAGAGCGTCCTGAATAGGTCGTGTGTAAGCCTGCACAGTTTCACGAAAAAATGCTGACTCTTCGTCTACAAGGTTGCTGTAAGTGTCGCTAGTTCCGTCAACACCAGTCACGAGCTTGCGTGGTGGGATACCAAACAACCTGGCGATACCCTGAACCGCTTGTGACGATACTTCAGTGAACAAGGCTTCCGAAGGTTTTAGAGCGATTTGCTGATACTCAAAACCATTGCCCAGAACAGCAATCTGACGGGTGGCTTGTTTAGTGTTCCAAGTGTTAGTGATGGTTTGAGCGTCGTCAGGCGATATTTCTTTACCGGTCTTGAGAACACCGGTCGGCACACCACCGCTACTGAACCAGTTCGCTTGGTAGTCTCGCAAATCCAATGCACCGACGATGTCTTGTGAACAGGTGTCGATAGGTGATGGGCCTTTGAGCCAGCCAGCCCTAGGAAAGAGCTGCAAGTGTTCAATCTGGTTTGCTGTATAAACCTTGTTCAGGTAAACGAAACGTTTAGGCGAGTTGAGAGCGTCACCATCGGTTTCTACTGTTACCTGGTTGCTAGGAATCTGCATTACATCGACTACACGACCAGCAGTATCGAATTGCTTATACCAGAAAGCGTTTCCGTAAAGTGCTAGATCACTAACAGTTGAGTAGATGAACTCACGACGTTTGACAACTAGCGATGGGTTATTTACGAACGCAGGGTTCTCGATAATCATTTCCATACCGGTCGCATAGCGTTTGGTTTGGATACCCAAGTTAGAAACAGTGGTGGCAAGTATCTGGACGCTTCGCCAAACTGCTGTGAGCGTGAGAGCAGATTCAGGGGTGGCGATAGTCGAAGAGCGTGAGGGAATCACAGGCGTTACAGCCCTAGTCTCAGTTTTACCAGTAATGCGTTGCCAGATACTTGCCATCGCATAAATCTTACAGTGTCAGATAGACATTATGGCAAGTGATTCGGCGTGTCTAAAAAACTCCGATACCGGCTGGCGTGTGTTGAGTTGCAACATAAACTGCCATCAACGTGGCTGTAACTGCATCAATGTCACCAAACGAGTCACGCCTAGACAAGAACCAGTTTTCGCCAGAGTAACGAACAACACCACGGGGAACCTGAGCAATCAACAATTGATCAGTTCCATTCCACTCAATCTTGCCCTGCTGGAACAAACTGAACGAAGTAGAAGCAGCAGCAGCAACTTCCTTAGACCACAACGACCACAACGGATACCCGTTCTGTTTCAAGCGTTTCTGTAAGTTAGGCATACGCCCACCATCCACCACAACAGCTGTGGCTTTTGTGCGACGTATCAAATCGACCAGCAAATCATAAATTTTGCCTTCAGACGGGTTCACCAACGAAGCAACCAACTCAGTCTGCACCTTGTCATCAACCTTTTTAGCGGCAACAACCGTTGCGTGGTCAAGTTTGCTAGTAATGTCAACAGCCAAAACACAACTCTCAATGTCACCAATGCCTTGTCCCTGGCACGCATAAAACACCGGTGCAGGAAGCCAAGACTCCGAAGAACCTGAAATGAACTGGTTAAGACGATACCTTCGAGCTTCGTGTTCAGGAATAGTCGCCAAGTCAGTCATAATACGTTCAAGCGGGATACGCCCACACTCAACAGCAGGGTTAGAAGCCAAAACCGCTTCAGCGTCAACAGCCGACCCTTCGGGTGCTTCCCAACAGAAGAAACCAAAGCGTTCCAGAGCAGGGTCGCCATTTACCGACCGGTCGCCCTGTTTGTAGAGATCAATAAGTGTTTCCGAAGTAGCATCACCAGCAGTCGTGATTCCGATGATGATACCTTCAGGACTCGCTGTAGTTCCCTGAACAACTGCTGTCCACATACCCTTTTTCCAAATGTGCAGCTCATCAGCCAAAACTGTATCCACACGCAAACCTTGCAGAGACGATTCTTTAGCCGGTCTCACGTCATACCTGGATAAACCGTCAGCCGAAACAATACCCCTACGCTCAGTAGTCTTTTTGAACATCGACTTCAGTTCATCGTTGCTCATAATCGTTGCCAACACTCGAGAGTAAATAACCATTGCCTGTTCAACGTTGCTGGCCAGAGACAAAGTTTGACCATTACGCATAGCCACGCCCCAGAGTCCGAGTATTGATCCAATGAGCGACTTACCAGACTGGCGGGGAATTGAACAGACAACAGCACGATAACGAAGTTTGCCAGCCAACTCGGGGTCCGGGTGGTCGACTGGGTAACGTTCAAGGATGTGACGTAACAGCCACCGTTGCCACTCATCAAGTTTCACACCGTCAGGGTTATCCATATCACGGTAAGCCAAGTCCACCACTTGCAAAAGCCGGTCAGCGTCTGACTCAAAATCTTCCGACAGTGGTTTCGTCCACCTGGCAGGGAAAAGCATTACCGCTTCAACAACTCCCGCAACGGATTCACCTGTTCAGGCTTACCAATCATCACTTTTAGTTCGTTGATGGTTTTGCGAAGTTCACCGGCGGTGCTGGTCTCACCCTTATCGTCGTAACGAGCCGCCAACGCCAAAGCAAGGTCTGCGTGAACTCGAGACTCCACATCAAGCTCTAGTGTTTCAATCCACTTCTTAGTGGTTTCAAAAATCATTAGGTCTCTTCCAGGTTGATTTCAAACTTTTTACCCCTTCGGTAAAGAAAGGCGAGGCTGTGTGGGCGTCAATATCGTGACTGGGAAACACTAGAGCTTAGATCGGAAGAGCACACGTCTGAACTCCAGTCACTCTCGCGCATCTCGTATGCCGTCTTCTGCTTGAAAAAAAAAA
>OGVI01000020.1_pt1 | contig 15555 bp, 25 predicted proteins | sample 1575701 | NCBI WGS metagenome assembly OGVI01 (sample SAMN07581551, study PRJEB24739) | freshwater metagenome | place: Singapore | collected 2015-04 | reverse complement strand
TATCATTTACAGTTGTGGGAACACCATCTGAAACATTCAGCTAAAAACAACTAATCGGGAGGAAATGAAATGAAGCTACCAATAACAATTGAATATAACTCAGGAGATTCTGCAACCTATACAGCAGCACCACCTGAGTGGGTAAAGTGGGAGAAGTCAACAGGCAATACCATCTCTCAGGCTCAGGAAAAAATCGGCATCTCCGATTTGACCTTTCTTGCTTATCACGCCATGAAGCGTGAATCAGCAGGCAAGCCTGTAAAGACATATGAGATTTGGATTGAGACTGTGGCCGGCGTAGAAGTCGGTGATGCGAACCCAAAAGCTACCCAGCCGGAAGCCTAAGCCGTACTCTGTGGGAGCTCACATTAAAAACTGGGCTCCCACAAGAGGCTTTTGAAACAGCTGAGGATGTCCTCACTGTCCTAGAGATTTTGGAGAAGCAAAATGGCAACTGATTCAATCAGTTATGACAAAGCTGAGTTGCGCTCCATTGTTAAGGCTTTCAAGGCTATGGATGATGAATCTGTTGACCAGGCAAAAAAGGTGTCATCAGAGCTTGCTGATTTTGTAGCGGATAAAGTCAAAGCCGCTGCCCGGCAGACAAAAGCAATTCCAAAAGTTGCCACCCGTATTGCTGAGGGTTCAAAAGTCTCCAAATCTTCAAAGATTGGTGAGATTTCATACGGTTTTGCATCTCAGAAGTTTTCCGGTGGAGCTACAACAAAAGACCTTTGGGGTGGCGCAGAATTTGGTTCAAATAAATTTAAGCAATTCCCGGTGTGGTCAGGGCGCGAAGGTCGCGGCTCTCGCGGTTGGTGGATTTATCCAACTTTGAGAAGTGTGCAGCCTCAGATTGTTAAAAACTGGGAAGAAGGATTTTCAAAGATTGTGGGGAAGTTTGACTGATGGCCGGTTCACGCACACTTAAACTCTCCATCCTCGGAGATGTTGACAACTTAACCAAAAGCCTGAAAACAGCCTCACAAGACACTGAGGATTTCGGCGATAAGATTGGCAAAGTCGGCAAAGCCATAGGTGCTGCATTTGCAGCAGCGGCAGCAGCCGCCGGAGCCTATGCAATCAAAATTGGCGTTGATGGGGTCAAAGCCGCCATTGAAGATGAAAAGGCACAGACACAGCTTGCTCTTGCGTTAAAGAACGCCACAGGAGCCACATCAGACCAAATCAAGGCCACTGAGGATGTCATTCTTCAGATGTCTCTTGCCACAGGTGTGGCTGATGACAATTTGAGGCCGGCGCTTCAAAGACTAGCCATCTCCACAGGCTCAGTCAGTAAAGCTCAGGATTTACTCACAACAGCTCTTGATATTTCAGCATCCACTGGCAAGCCGGTTGAAACCGTTGCCAATGCTCTTGCAAAGGCTTATGACGGAAACACAGCAGCTCTCGGAAAGCTAGGCATTGGCCTTTCAGCAGCTGAGCTCAAAACAATGAGCTTTGAGCAGGTACAAAGCAAGCTGAGCGATTTATTTGGTGGAGCAGCAGCGGCCAACGCTGACACCTACTCAGGCCGCATTGCTCGCATGCAGGTTGCTTTCAATGAAGCAAAGGAAACCATTGGTTACGCTCTTTTGCCTATATTGCAAAAAGTTATGGATTTCATCAATCAAATTGCAACCCCAGCAATTCAGGCGCTCAACAAAGGATTTGACGGAAACACAGGCCTCGCCTACTACATCAACTATGTCTCCAAAGTAATTTCATCAATCTTTGTGCCTGTGTGGAATGGGCTTGTGTCAGCGTTCAATGACATCAAATCTGCCATTGGTGACAACCTGGACACATTCAAGACTTTTGGTAGCTACATTTCAACATACCTTGCGCCTATCATTGGCACAGTTTTGGGTGGCGCATTGCAGGTTGTCGGTAAGGTTGCCGGCGGTGTGATTGATGTGATTGCTTCCGTTGTGAAGGTCATCAATGGACTCATTGGCGGCGCAATTGATGGCATCAATGCTCTTATTAAGGCTTACAATGCAATTCCGCTTTTGCCTAATATTCCAACCATTACAAAGCCAACTTTGACAGCTCCTAGTGTTTCAGTGCCATCTGTCACAGTGCCATCCATCCCAACAGTGACAGTGCCTACTCCAACAGCGAGCGGTTCATCATCAGGAGTTAAATCAGCAACTTCATCAGCTGCCGCCGCATCTTCATCTTTGGTCAATACAACAACTCTTGCTGGAATCGCTGCCGCCAGCCAATTTGGCTCTTCAACTCCCTGGGCTCAGGCAGCTGCGGCATCCGCTTATCAGCCAGTCATTGCACCAACAATCAACATTGGTGTGGCTGGAGACCCGGAGGGTGTGGCTCGCAATGTTGTGGATGTAATCAACCGCTCTTACAGCCGGGGAGCGCTAGGCGCGGCAGGCTTTGACCTATGAGCCAATGGACACCTGAATGGTCATTGACCATCAATGGCGGTGGAGATTACACAAATGTGACTTTGGCAAGCGTGACCATCACATCAGGTCGCACTGACATTTATGCTCAACCTGTGGCTGGTTACGCCACAATGGAAATCATCAATCTTGACCAGTCAGCAATTGTCATTGATGTAAATGACCAGGTGAGCATCAAGGTTAAAGATTCAACAGGCACATTTGTCAATATCTTTGGCGGCTTTGTTACTGACCGCGAAGTTGCGGTGACAACATCCGGCACAGGCGGCATCAATGAAGTCTTGCGTGTTACAGCTCTCGGAGCTCTCTCAAAGCTGCCAAAAGCTCTCACAGCTGGGGTTTTGAGTAAAGACCAAGACGGAGACCAAATTTGGACAATCCTCTCAGCTGAATTATTCAACACATGGAATGAAGTGCCACCTGCAACAACCTGGGCAACTTACAATCCAACAACCGATTGGGCAAATGCGGAAAATTCAGGGCTGGGAGATATTGACCGCCCAGGCAATTATGAGCTCACAGCGCGTTCATCCAATGTCACAGACATTTATTCTTTGGTTTCAGAGCTCGCCACATCAGGGCTTGGTTATCTATACGAAGATGCGCAGGGGCGCATTGGCTACGCAGACAGCACCCACCGCAGCACTTATTTGGCGGCAAATGGCTATGTGCAGCTTTCAGGCAACAACGCTCTGACTCAAAATATCCGTACCATTCGCCGGCTCGGAGATTTGCGCAATAAGGTAACGATTCAATATAAGAATGGGGCTGAGGCAACCGCTACGGATGCAACCTCAATCTCAACTTATGGCCAGCAAGCACAGGTGATTTCAACTTCAATTGAGAATAGCGCAGATGCCACATCTCAGGCTGACTTCTATTTGAAAATACGCGCATATCCGCAAGACATATTCCAAAGCATCACATTCCCGTTGGGCAATCCTGAGATTGACGATTCTGACAGAGATGCGCTTCTCAATGTGTTTATGGGTCTGCCTGTGGACATTTCAGATTTGCCAACAAACATGGTCAATGGCCGTTTTCAGGGCTTTGTCGAGGGCTGGACATTCCGGGCTTCATACAACAATCTCAATCTGACTCTCAATGTCTCTCCAACAGCTTTCAGTCTCCAATCAATGAAGTGGGATGATGTAAGCGCGTTGGAGACATGGAACACAATCAGCGGAACTTTGGACTGGAACAGTGCCACAATAGTGGCGTGAGGATAGGAGCAAAATGACAACTACAACCACAAACTTTGGGTGGACTGTACCTAGCGACACAGACCTGGTCAAAGATGGCGCAGCAGCCATCCGCACAGCTCTTGGTGGCGTTGACACTTCATTTGTTGACCTTAAAGGTGGCACAACCGGCCAAATCCTTTCAAAAGCATCAGGTACAGATTTAGATTACACATGGGTGGATGCAAACCCAGGAGACATCACCGGCGTTACAGCTGGCACAGGTCTTTCAGGTGGCGGCACATCAGGCGCTGTCACTGTTTCATTTGATTATTCTGTTGGCAATCAATCTGTTGAAAATGCGCAGACCGGAACAACTTACACATTGGTGCTCACTGATGCAGGCAAGATGGTCACATGTTCAAATGCATCAGCAATTACTCTCACAGTGCCACCAAACAGCTCTGTGGCGTTTCCAACGAACACAAGAATTGATTTGCTCCAATATGGAGCCGGACAGGTAACAGTGGCAGCAGGTTCAGGTGTCACGATTTATTCAAAGGCATCAGCGTTGAAGCTGTCTGCTCAGTACGCTGGAGCAACTTTGTGGAAGAAATCCACAGATACATGGGTGCTCGTTGGAGACATAACAGCGTGACACCTCTTGCTCCTTTAGGATTCTTCGCCAATGCTCCGGCAGCAGCTGGTGATTATGAAAGCATTTCAACGGTAACCGTAGGTGCCGGTGGAACTTCATCAATCAGTTTTAGCTCAATTCCATCTACCTACAAACATTTGCAAATTCGATTCATTGGAACTTGCACGGTTTCAGGAGAGTATTCACAAGCTGTTTATATGAGAGTTAACAGTGATACTGGCTCTAATTATTCACGCCACAGTCTTGGCGGCAATGGTTCTACAATATACGCAGGCGGAGCAGGAAGTTCAACATACGCTTATGTTGGTTATATAACAGGGCCTTTATCTCCTAGTGGAGCTTTTGGCGTTGGAATTATTGACATTCTTGATTATGCAAACACAAATAAAAATAAAACTGTGCGCTCGCTAACCGGCTATGATAGAAACGGCGCAGGAGATTTGGCAATGCATTCATCTTCTTGGCAATCAACTTCGGCAATCACTTCATTGCAATTTTTGGTCGAACTAGGTGGCGGGTCATTTGGTCAATATAGCCAATTTGCGTTGTACGGGATAAAGGGTTAATCATGGCAACAACATATGAACCAATTGCAACCACAACTTTAGGGTCAACAGCTTCTTCTTACACTTTCAGTTCAATTCCTGGAACTTATACAGATTTGATTTTGACAATCGCTGGGTATCAATCTGGAGGCTCCGGCGATTTTGTTGGTTTTCAATTTAACAATGATACATCAACAACATATTCAAACACTTATTTTGGCGGCAATGGTTCTACAACATTTACAGGTCGGGCATCAAATTACACAAACTCTCGTTTTGGTGCTCTTTATCCAACTGGACAAGCAAATATCATTTGCCACATTCAAAATTATTCAAACACAGTGACTGACAAAGCGGCAATCTCGCGTTCAAATAGTCCTGGAGATAATGCTGTTGCATTTGTTAATTTATGGCGGAGCACTTCGGCTATCAGCACCATCAAAATACTTATTGAAGCAAATAATTTTCAATCAGGCACAACCTTTACACTTTACGGAATAAAGGCGGCATGACATGGCAGCAACATATAAACTGATTTCGGCTGTGACCGTTGGAGCCGGCGGTTCATCAACTATTTCATTCAGTTCAATCCCGGCCACATACACTGATATTTGCTTGAAATTGTCTGCTCGTTCAACAAGCAACACAAGTGGTCAGACAACAACTTATGTCAATTTGACATTCAATGGTGATTCAGGTGCTTATTATGACCAACGAAATGTAAGCGCTTTTTTTGGTGGGACAATTTCAAATCAAAATTGGTCAAATCAAAACTCATTTTATGTGTACCAAATAGATGCAAGCACAGCAACATCTAACATCTTTTCAAACACTGAAATTTATGTGCCAAATTACACATCAACTTCAAACAAATCCATCAGCAATGATGGGGTGGCTGAAAACAACATAAGCTCAGGAACTGACAGAGTGATTGCGCTTGTGGCAGGTTTATATCATCCATCTTCAAACATTGCGATTTCAAGCGTAAGCCTGACAACAGGTGGAGCTGGAGATTTTGCACAATACACAACAGCTTATTTGTACGGAATAAAATCTAGCTAAGGAGCAACAATGACAAAAACAACACCAATGGTCATCATCAAGGACTGTTCAACAGGTGAGCTCATTGAGCGCCCTGAGACAGCTGAGGAAACAGCAGACCGCGAAGCCGCAGCAGCAGCATGGTTGGAGCAAAAGCGCATTGAAGAAGCTGAGGCGGCAGCGCTCGCAGCTACAAAGGCAGCTGTGCTTGAACGCTTAGGCATCACAGAGGAAGAAGCAAAGGCGCTCCTGTCGTGAGTTATCCGCAAGGCACAGCAGCTCACGCAATTGAGATTGCAAAAGCTGAAATCGGCTATGTAGAGACTCCTGACAACATCACCAAATATGGTGAGGCAATGAAAGCTCAGGGATTGCCCTGGTGCGGTTCATTCTGCAATTGGGTGCTCAAAGAAGCTGGTGTGCGCGTTCACTCTGTTGTGGGTACAGCGCATGGCGCTCAGGTCTTTCAGGATTCAGGCCGCTGGTCACAAGAGCCAAAACTAGGTGATTTGGCATTTATGGACTTTCCGCATGATGGTGTTGACCGCATCAGCCATGTTGGATTGGTTGTAGGCATCAAGAGCAACACAGTCATCACCATTGAGGGCAACACATCCGGAAGTGGCTCTCAGCGCAATGGTGGGATGGTCATGGTCAAAGAGCGCACAATTGGAAAAGAGATTGTGGGTTTTGGTTCTCCAAAATATGTCCCATATAAGGGAGAATTTCCAATCATTGAGCCGCACCCAGCGGAAGGCAAAAAGAAGGGTAAAAAGTAATGGAGCAATTTAAATCAATGGCAGCCTCATGGACTCGCTCATTTTTTGCTGCTGTCTTAACACTTTACATGGCCGGAGAGACTGACCCAAAGACTCTCGGAATGGCTGGGATTGCTGCGGTTGCGCCTGTGGTTCTACGCTGGCTCAACCCAAATGACAATGGATTCGGGGTTAAGGGGAAGTGACACCGAATGAATGGGCTGCCGTTGCCGGTGGCGTAATTGCTACTGTAACGGCGGTCTATTCGGTGTTAAAGCTAATCATCAAGAATGTATTGCATGAGCTTCAGCCCAATTCAGGTTCAAGCATGAAAGACCAGGTGACACGCATTGAGGCTCGCGTTGACCGCCTGTACGAGCTTTTGACAGAAAATCGGTGAGACACGCCGAAATAGATTTGTTTTTTCAGTCATTTATTGCAACCCTTAATCCATCAGCCACAAGGCTGACTGAATCGGGAGAACTCAGAATGACAATTTTGCAAATCATTTTATTCGGTACTCACATCTTTTTCCTCACCTGTGGATATTACGCAGGCCGGGAGGATGGCTACAAAGAAGGAAAAGCAATCGGCTATCGCAGAGGCGTAGCGGTTAAAAATGCCAATCGTTAAGGCCAAAAATGGTGTTTATTGCGACACTTGCCGGGACAAATGGGGCTATGTAAAGGGTGATGATGGCCGCACAGTGCCACACCCAAAGGGAAGCCGCCAGGCATATTCAACACTCATCAGCGAGACACACACTGGCAAAGAGCCGGTGATTCGCTCGCTTTGTTATCCATGCATGGATGAAGCATCACGCTGGCATGATGGAACGATTTGGACTCTCGCTGAGCAGGTTCAATACGCAAAAGACAATCGCAAATTACAACAAATCAAAATCGGGGGTTTCTAAATGGCTTGGGATTTATCAAATTATGAAGATGTGGCGAGCAGGGTAAAGCGCTTTCAGGAGGCCTACCCAATGGGGCGCATCATTGTGAAGGTTTTGGACTATGACAAGACCAACAAAGCAATGTTAATTGAGGCCAGCGTATATCGTACAGATGCGCCGGATGAACTACCAGCTGCCACTGACATTGCGCTGGAGTGGGCATCCAAATCCAAAATCTCAGCAATGTGGTGGGCAGAAAACGCCGCCACAAGCGCAATCGGTAGAGCTATTTCAAGCGTGTTGCCTACGGAAAACAAAGCAACGCTCCAAAACATGCAGCAGGTCAAAGCCATTGAGACTCATGAAGCTGACCCCTGGACAATTCAGGAGAAGCGAGAGCACATCAGCTCAGGTGTGGAGCTTTTACAAGCCGAATTGGGAGCTGAGCAAATAGCGGAATCACCTATCTGCTCACATGGCCACATGTTAAAGCGTGAATCTAAGGCTGATGCTCCAAAAGAATGGTGTGGCTATTTCTGCCCTGAGAAGGAAAAGAAGAATCAATGCTCGCCCATTTGGATGGTTCGCTCAGCTACAACAGGACAATGGAGGTTGCCATAAATGGGTTATGTGGAGATTTTCAGACCTGATGGCTCATACGCAAAGCTACAAGGTGGCGAGCTCACAGAAGAAGGCACACATTTTCATTGTGATTGCTGTGCACAAATCAATCCACAATCAGGCTCAGAGATTACAAGCGCGGATGGATTGGCGCTTATTCAACTCTGTGCAGATTGCAAGACTTTATCGAAAAGAGCTGTTAAATGATTGTGCAACTATCTAATGATGAACAGATTGCAATTACTCAGGCAGGCCTACACAGAGCCATTCGATACAGGCCACAATGGGAAGGCATGACAGTCAAACGCAATTATCAGCATGACAAAGAGCATCTCAACTTTGCTGAATTTGTGGTGCAACAATCCCAGGCAATTGCCGCTGAGGTGGCTGTTTCAAAGTATTTCAGACAACCAATTGACCTGGACAATATAAATTATAAAGAAAAGGCTGATGTAGGCCACAACATTGAGGTGAAGTGGACAAAGTGGCTTGATGGCTCACTAATCCTCACAGAGCTCGACAGGAAAGAAGATATTGCCATCCTTGTGACAGGCTCAATGCCCAAAATGAGGGTGTGCGGATGGATTCCGATTGTCATGGCTAAGCGCCACAGGCAACAGCGCTCTGATGGCTCCTGGTGGGTTGGACAACACGATTTGCACCCAATGGCTGACTTTTCGAGGAGTATCTATGGCTCAGGTTATTAAGTATCAATGCAGGGTTGAGGGTAAGCTCACAAATCAAACCATTGTGGAAAATGAATGGACATTGCCGCAATATGTGGTCTGCTTAGAGTGCCAATCCTGTGGAGTCATGGGAATCGCCATGCTAGATAAGGAGACAGCCTACGATGCCGATTTATAGCTTCAAATGTCAAATGTGCAATGCAATGGCAGACATTGACATCAAGATAACTGAGGATGTGGTTGCGCCCATGTGCTGCCATATTCCAATGCAAAGAGACTACACAGCACCGGCAATCCATTTCAAAGGTACTGGATGGGGAGGTTCAAAGTGACACGCCGAAACAGGCCTCTGAGCTGGGGTTTTACCAATTTGCTTGACATGTATTTGACAAAGGGATTACGCTCCATCCGCTCCCAGCGAGCGCCGGAGGCTGGTAGCTCGCGGGGGCGTTTGGTGCTTTGGGGAGTGCTATGTATTCAGGCGGTTGGCCTGACTAGCGCACACGCTAATGAGATTGATTCCCTAAGACTTTATGCACATTCAAGACTTGTAAATTACAAGCAATTTCAATGCTTCAATGCAATCATCACTAAGGAATCACATTGGGATGTGAAGGCTGTCAATGGCTCACACTATGGCTTAGGACAGATGCGCTCAAAGCATTATCGCAACCTTGATGGATACAGACAGATTGATGCTTCAATTGAATATATTACAAAGCGTTATGGTTCAATGTGTAATGCATGGAAGCATCATCAACGGAGGAACTTCTACTAATGAGCTCACTCAAAGCTAATGGAAGCACAAGCGAATGGCGCAAGATACGCGCTCGCATATTGATAAGAGATGGATACACATGCCAGTGGTGTGGACAAGAAGCCAACACAGTTGACCACATCATTGAACGCTCACAAGGAGGCTCAGACCATGAGGACAACCTCATTGCAGCTTGTAATCGTTGCAACTTTGGTCGTGTAGGTCGTAAAGCACTAAATGGTGGTTTTTTTAATACACCGGCAACACCCCTGACTCTCCCTGGGGGATTTATCCCCGAAAACGGTTCAAAAAGCCATGACTAGCCACGCAGGAGCCTCAAAGGGTGCAGATAGGGATGAAAGTGGCTCAAATCGGCTCACACAGGTTTTGGGTAGGGACACAGAAGCTGTTTTAGGTCATTCAACCCCTAGAATCCACACTCCGCTCAATGATTTGCCATCAAAAGGCCATGAATTGATTGAATTGGCTGAAAAAATCGGCATTGAGCTGATGGATTGGCAAAAATTCTTCATCATTAACAGCCACAAGGTCAAAGAAGATGGGCGCTGGGCATCCCCTGTTTCGGTGTGCGTGGTCGCTCGCCAAAATGGCAAGAGCTTTTTGATGCAATTGCGCATCCTCGGAGGACTGTTTTTGTGGGGTGAATCGCTGCAAATTGGGTCTGCACACCGGCTCTCAACATCACTGGAACAGTTCAGGTCGCTGGTAGATACGATTGAAGGCAGCCCATTTTTGGCTGAACAGGTCAAAAGAATCCGCTGGACTCATGGCTCTGAGGAAATTGAGACGATTCATGGCACACGATTTATCGTGAAGGCCGGCGGTTCGGCTGCTCGCGGTGTTTCAAAGCCGGAGACAATCCACCTGGATGAATTGCGCGAGATGACAGACCTTGAAAGCTTTGCATCTCTCAGGTACACCTTGATGGCTGCAAAGAATCCAATGATTCTCGCCTACACAAATGCTGGTGATGCCAGCTCAGTAGTGCTCAACCAATTCCGGGCGCGAGCGCTCGCCGCAATTGGCGGTGGTGAGGATGACATTGGCTACTTTGAATGGTCAGCTCCCACTGATGAAGTCAGCATGGAAAATGCTGCCTACTCCAACCCGGCTTTGGGTACAACAATCCACCCCGACAATATCCGGGCGGTTTTCAATGACCCGCCTGATGTTGTGCAGACAGAAGTTTTGTGCCGCTGGGTACAGGCCATCAGCTCATGTGTGGATGCTCAAAAATGGGCGGCTTGTGCTGATGATTCATTTGAATTGTCTGAGGACAAATCCACATGGCTGGGCATTGACCTCAGCCCGGACAGAAAATTTGCTGCGCTTGTGGCAGCTCAACAGTTGGATTCAGATGGCTCATTTGGTGTGAAGCTCTTGCACACCTGGGACAACGCTTTGCAGCTGGATGACAAAGGCATTGCCAATGACCTGGCTTACTATGCACGCAAATACTCAACAGATTATGTGCTTTATTCAAAGCGCACAGCGGGGGCGGTTGCCGCTCGCCTAGCGCCTGCCGGCATCCCAACTTATGACATGGATGCTGTGTACCCACAAGCGTGTGACGAAATGCTGGGGGCTATCAATTCAGGTAGGCTTCACTACAAGCCGAATCCGGAGCTTTCAACCCAAATGCTTTCAGCTGTTCAGTTGCGCAGGGGTGATGGCGGTTGGGTCATTGGCCGCCGCGCATCCGGGTCGGTGGTCTGCGCTAGTGTGGCAACAGCTCTTGTGACACATTTTGCGACACGCCCACCGACAGACCTTGACATCTTTGTGATGTAGTGCTCTCGCCAGCAGTAAAATTCACGCATGGGTTTTTTTGATAGCTTTGTACCTCGTAAGGTAGAAGCTGCTCAGCCTGAAACGGTTGATGCATCTTTGCAGCCATATTTCGGCAACTCAATGGGCATTTGGTATTCAACAGATACAACAGCCACACGCGCAGAAGCAATGAGTGTGCCAACAATCAACCGCGCATGCTCAATCATTCAGACAATTGGCTCATTGCCAATGCGTGTGCGCAATGAAGCAACAGGCATGAAGGTTGAGCCACAGCCACGCGTTATCAATCAGCCTGACCCACGCATTGCTGGCTCAGTATTTTGGAGTTGGATTGTTTCAGATTTATTTTTCCACCCTGTCGCTTATGCATACGCAACTGACCGCTACGCAGACACAGGCCGCATCCGTTCAATGGAGCGCATTGCACCTGAGCGCGTAACGATTCAGACAAATGCACAGAGCACTGAAATCACCGCTTACATGATTGATGGCAAATACATTGATGCGGCAAATCTTGTTGTCTTCAATGGTTGCTCTGAGGGATTACTCTCTCGCGCTGGTCGCACAATTAAGGCAGCGGCAGCGCTTGAAACAGCAGCTCTTGATTTTGCTCTCAACCCAAATCCTCAAATGATTGTCAAATCAAATGGCACATCATTGCCGCCTGACCGCGTTTCAAAACTCATGCAGGCGCTCTCACGCCGCGTTAAAAAAGCATTTGTGTATCTCAATGCTGATGTGTCTTTAGATTCATTTGGTTATGACCCAAAGAATCTTCAACTCAATGAGGCTCGCAACTATGTCGCGTTGGAACTCGCACGCGCCACAGGCATCCCTGCATATTTTGTGGATGCTCAACAATCAACATTTACTTATTCCAACGCTCTTGATAAGCGCCGGGATTTGATTGATTTTGCTTTCCGCAATTATCTCTCAATTATTGAACAGCGCATGAGTTTCAGTGATTTTGTACCAGCAGGTCAGACAGTCAAATTTGATTTGGATGATTTCTTGCGCGGCTCACTAGCTGAGCGCATTGCAGCGTACAAGACACTTTTCGATATTGGCGCAATGTCAATTGATGAAATCCGCGAGGAGGAGGACATACTCTCATGAAAAAACTCATTACACAGATGAAGGTGACAGCCGCTGATTCTGTTGAGCGCACAATCTCAGGTCGCATTGTGACTTTTGATGAAACAGGAAACACATCAATCGGCAAGACTCAATTTGCAAAAGGTTCAATTGAGCCAACACCTGTGCTTTTGAATCTTGAACATGACCGCTCACGCCGCATTGGCAAAACTCTTGACATTGCAGCAACTGACACCGGCATTGATGCCACATTCAAAATCTCTCAGACAACAGCAGGCACTGATGCTCTCGTTGAAGCTGCGGATGGTTTGAGAGATGGTTTTTCTGTCGAAGTTTCGATTTCAGATTACGAAACTCTTAAAGATGGAACTGTGCGCATCCTTGCAGGAGAGCTCACAGGCGTTGCACTCACATCAGAGCCTGCAATCCGTAGTGCTCGCGTGTCAGAAGTAGCAGCAAGCGAAGAAGATTCTGAATCCACACCGGATGCAGAAGAAACAACAAACGAAGGAGACGAAGTGGACAACACCGTCACACAAGCGGATGCCGTTGAGACGGTTGAAGCCGCAGAAGCAGTAACAGCTGCAACAGCAGCACCACGCTACTCAGTAGGAGCTCAGCGTGTTGAAGTAACAGCTGCAAAGTATCTTGAAAACAAGATTCAGGCAGCTCTCGGTGATGAAGATGCAAAGCGTTATGTTTATGCTGCGGATAACACCACAGACAACAGCGCATTTAATCCAACACCACAGATGACAACAATTATCAATGGCCTTTCAACAATGATTCGCCCGTCAATTGATGCTATCTCGCGTGGTGTCCTCCCAGGGGCAGGATTAACTTTTGAAATCCCAAAGATTACAACAGCTCCAACAGCGGCAGCAGCTGATGAAGATGCAGCATTTTCTGAGACAGACCAGCAGAGCTCATTCCTCTCTGTAACTGTTAAGAAATTCGCATCACAGCAAAAGTTTTCTGTTGAACTCCTTACACGCTCTAACCCAGCATTTTATGATGAGCTTTACCGCAACATGGTTGCTGCAATGGCTAAAGCGCAAAACGCTTATGTTTCAGCAGCTCTTGTTTCAGCTGCAACAGCAGACGGAACAACAACAACAACATATCCAACAGCGGCAGAACTTCTCGGTTTTGTCTCTCGCGGTGCAGCTTCTGTCTATGGCGCAACAGCAGGGCTTCCAAACCCATTCGCAACACGCTTAATTGGTGGAACAGGTCAGTGGGGCAACATCATGACTCTCAATGACGGAGGCCGACCAATTTATATGGCGCAGCAGCCACAAAACGCTGGTGGAGCGGTTTCAGCAACTTCACTTCGCGGCAATGTTGCAGGCCTTGATTTCTATGTTGACCCATCACTCAACTCAGGTGATGCTGATGGCACACTCATCATGGTCAACCCTGATGCATACACATGGTACGAAGATGCAGCAAATTATCAGCTTCGCGCTGAATCAACAGCAGATGGCTCAATCACAATTGGCCTCTACTCATTCGGTGCTCTTGCTACAAAGATTGCAGCAGGCGCATTTAAGAATAACAAGGCTTAATCAGCCACCACTAATCATGGGCTAATCCTCCCGATTTAGCCCAGCAGTCGAAAGGATGTCTCATGCCAAGCATTGTCACAGCAACCCAGCTTCGGGCGGTGCTTGGCGTGAGTCAATCCCTTTACAATGATGCTTACCTAAACGAAATCATCAATACTTCTGAGGCAGTTATTCTGCCAATGCTCGTTGCTAACACAACCGCAGTTGATTCATACAAGCTCACCAGCAATGTGGCTTACTTTTACACATTGCGCCCACATCATTTTGTGGCAGGTCAATCCGTCATAGTTACCGGCCTGCCATCACCTTTCAGCGCAACTCACACAGTTGTCGCAGCCGGAGATTTTCATTTTACCGCCGCACTCACACACGCAGATGTGACTTTGCGCGAATCAATCCCATCCGGCACAGCTACTCTTTCAGGATATTCAGCAGCTGAAATTTATGCAGGCAATGATGCAATTGAGTCAGCAATCCTGGCTGTCTCTGTCGAAGTTTTCCAATCTCGCGTTGCAGCAGGTGGACAGATTGAGGGTGTGGATTTTGCATCTACTCCTTACCGCATGGGGCGCAGCCTTACCAACCGCGTGAGCACCTTGCTTTATCCATATTTGGATGCCGAAGGTTTTGTGCAGTGACCGCATCCACAATCGCCGGAACTAGGGCAACGCTGGCATCAGCTTTCAGCTCATTGGCTGCCACTAGCTACTCATCAGTGCCTGAGTCACCAATTCCACCAGCAATTGTCATTGTGCCATCATCTCCATATATGGAGCCAAAACTCATTGGTGCTCTCACAAAAGTAAAAATCAATTTTACAGTCACAGCCATTGTGCAATACAACAGCAACCCAGCCTCCCTGGATAACCTGGAGCAGCTGGTCATTGGAATTCTTGCGGCTATTCCGCAGGGGTATGAAGTCGGAAATGTAGAAAAGCCAGCACCATTGGAGGTCGGAGCATCAACCATGCTCTGTTGCGACATCAATGTTTCTACTTACTACACACAAACAAACTAAGGAGCAAAAGTGGCAACTACAATCATCACTGGTCGCGACCTCACATTGACGGTTGCCTCCACAAGCTATGACGCACAAGCGACATCAGCGACTCTTACAAACTCACCAACCATTGAGACTTACCAAACCCTTGATGGCAAGGCATACAAGCACATTGATGACCAATGGACATTTGATGTGTCAATGCTCGCTGACTGGGGCGCAGCAAGCTCACTTTGCGAGGCGCTATGGTCTGCATGCGAATCAGCACCAAACACAACTTTGGCAGTATCTTTGACAGCAACAACAGGCGCTGTCTTTGCGTTCAATGTTTTGCCAGTATTCCCAGCAGTGGGTGGCACAGCTCCGGATGCACAGACTGTTGACCTATCATTTACAGTTGTGGGAACACCATCTGAAACATTCAGCTAAAAACAACTAATCGGGAGGAAATGAAATGAAGCTACCAATAACAATTGAATATAACTCAGGAGATTCTGCAACCTATACAGCAG
>OGVI01000019.1_pt1 | contig 16827 bp, 20 predicted proteins | sample 1575701 | NCBI WGS metagenome assembly OGVI01 (sample SAMN07581551, study PRJEB24739) | freshwater metagenome | place: Singapore | collected 2015-04 | reverse complement strand
TTCCCAGTCACGATATGTCCTACAATAAATAATTACATAGTATGGCCCGCAATAAACATATAGGCAAGTCGTTACCCAAAGCTTTGAATGTTAAGGAACAACTATTTGTAGACTGTTATTGTGGGCCTGCTAATTACAACGGTAAGAAAGCATTTGAAATGGTCTTGGCTAAGGAACAGCCTTCGTCATTCTGGCACCAACTAACCGCCAATCAATTATTGAAGATGCCTCATATCCAGGAAGCAATCAAGAAACATCAAGAAAAACTCTCTAAGAAGTTTAATATTCAAGAGATAGATATTCTTGAAAGGCTCTGGGTAGAGGCTAACAGAGAGGGTCAAGGAGCTAATCATAATGCTCGTATTACTGCTCTGGTCTGGCTAGGAAAGCATTTTGGAATGTTCCAAGATAAGAAACAAGAGCAAGGACCTGCTAGTATTACTTACAATATTGTAAACTATTCTGAAGCCCCTCAGAAGGAGAAAGTTATAGAAGAAAAAGATGTAGAAGTGCAAGAACAAGAAGCCTACCAACTTCCCTCGAGCGTTGTAATACAATCTTATGCGATCTCCGAAGAAGAAAATAAAGAAGATAACTGAACCAGACTTTGAATTATTTTACGATGAAGTAAGAGATACTACACCATTGAGACCTAAAACTATAGCTCAAGCCAATTACATTCGAGCTATAGACTCGTCTCAGATTATCTTCTCCTCTGGTCCAGCAGGAACTGGTAAGACCTATGTAGCTGCTGTTAAAGCTGCAGAAGCAATTGAACGTAATCCTGAACTAAAACTTATACTGGTTAGGCCAGTTGTAGAAGCAGGTGAGAGCCTCGGCTTTCTTCCTGGTGAACTCGAAGAGAAGTATGCTCCCTATCTGGAGCCTTTCATGGATATTCTGGAACAAAGATTAGAACGTGGATTTGTTCGTAGATTGCTTCAAACTGGCAGGATAGTCGCCAAACCTCTAGCTTACATGAGAGGCAAGACTTTCGATAATTCTTGGGTTATTCTGGATGAAGCCCAGAATACTACCCCAAAACAAATGAAACTGTTTCTGACACGTATTGGAAAGAACTCTAAGTTCATAATTGATGGTGATTCTGATCAGGTAGATATCAAAGGACCTAATGGTCTCGAAGATGCCTTCAATAGGCTACGTGATATCGAATCTATAAGGTTTATAAAGTTCTCTCCTCACGATATCGTTAGAAATGATGTAATTAAAGAAATACTACAAGCTTACGGTAATTAATATGTTTGGAATTGACGCAATTGCTGGATTGGTTGATACTGTTGTTGATAAGATTTGGCCCGATGCAAACATTGCCGCCAATTCTAAAGCAGATGCTATCAAAGCAGAACTGACCAAAGAACTACAATATACACTCGGTCAGCTAGAGATTAATAAAATTGAGGCAGCTAATCCTAACGTATTTGTCTCTGGCTGGAGACCTGCAGTGGGTTGGGTTTGTGTAGCTGGTTTCGGATACGAACTTTTGCTGAGAAATATTGTGAATGGAATACTGATATCTTTTGGACTTGTACCGGCATTTCCCGGTATAGACGCAGATGCCCTCCAGGCACTGTTATTTGGTTTACTTGGCCTTGCCACTACTCGTACTGTTGAAAAAGTTAAGGGTGTAGCGAGGGTTTAATAATGACACTATCAAAAGAAGAGCTTAAAGAAACTATTGAACAAGTTTTAGATGAACGATCTAAAATAGATTCTAAAACTCATCTGGACCATCATTATTTTGTTGCTAAACTTATGAAAGAAGAGGCATCTCAGGAAGATTTCTGGGGTAAAATTAAGCAACAAGTCCTTGGTTGGGGCATGATAACAGTAATTGGCTTCTTTGGATATCATCTTTTAGATAGTCTCAAAGAGATACTCATACACGTACTTAATAAAACGATTACACGATAATGGCAAAAACTTATACAGCATATCCAAATGATGCCACTTCTGGACAGTTTACGGAGAACGTAAATGCTGCCGGTGGTGTAGGTGGCGGCGGTGGCTTAACTAATACCGAACTCCGTGCATCCCCCGTACCAGTTAAAACAGCGGCCGGAGTTACTAAAACAGACCGATCAGGATCAATAACTGCCGGCGGTACTGCACAGCAGTTGATGGCGGCCAATGCAACTAGGTCTGGTTGGCAGATCTGGAATCTCTCTAACGGAGATCTTTGGGTGAATGAAAATGGAAGTACTGCAGTTCTAAATCAGCCATCATTCAAACTTCCTCCTGGAAGCTATTATGAAAATTCTAGTGGTGGTGTTGCCGTAACAGCCGTCTCAATTATCGGTGCTACTACCGGTCAAACATTTGCCTCGAGGGAGTGGTAACTATGTTTTTTGCACCTTCTGGCTTACCGTTTCTAGGCTCGTTCACGTGGGCCACTCGCCCGAGTGCTTCGGCCAACGCAGGTAATACGTTCTTTTGTTCGGACTTGTCAGACGGCGGGATAATACTGGCGTCAAACGGTAAAGTTTGGCGATCACCATCTGGTAGTCCTATCCGGGTACTAGGGTCGAATCTCCCTGTTGTAATCCCGTCCTCTGGGACTATGGCTGCCAACGGTGCCGTTACTATAACCACAGGTCTAAACGCTGCACTTGCCACCGCACCATTATGGTTGTTTTTCCCTGCTGGAGCAGTGTACGCCGGCAGTGTTGCGGGTCTGTATTACACACAGATGGCGACAACCACAACAGGGACCGTATTTGATAATGTTTATGCGGGTGGTAGTAATGCCGCACCGGTTTCTCCTACCCCTATTGTCGCTGCGGGTCCGGGAGCATATACCCAATCGTTGGTGGAAATAACCCTGTTTTCTGGAACACTTCCTGGAGGTTTGATTGGACCGAACGGGTCAATTCAGTCACACGCGATTGCTCAATATACTAACAGCGCAAACGCCAAGACTTTACGCCACAAGTTAGGGACGACTGTTTACGGTAGTTATACGGCCTCAACAAGTGCGTCCGCTAGCCACAACGCGTTTATTGAAAACCTAGGGGCTGCCAATCGTAATATTGGATATCCCAATAACCAATCTTCCGGGTTCGGTGTTGTGGGATCGGCGCTAAACAACGTGGCCGTTAATACAGATGTAGACAATACTTTTAATTTTACAGCACAGTTAGCACTCGCCTCGGAAACAATTACTGCGGTAACAATCAACTTGTGGGTGGACCCGCAATAATGGCTATATTGACGTTCACAGGATTAACGGCAGAACAGCAAGCCTTGGCGGTACAGGGGCCTAAATTCCTATGGATGGATAATGGGCGATATATCGTATATACCGGCACTGACATGCCGGTGGTGCAAAAAGAGATACAACCGGATTACGAAAGGAACGATTTCCCTAATGCCACCAACGATACTCAGTTGTACAACGCCCTCAACTGGTATGGGGGTGCGGTAATACCTCGGGGTGCCGACTTCATCGTTGATGGGTTAGTGGTTCCAGACAACGCAGTTATAACAGGGACCGGAACATTACGGTGGTTAACTTCTGATACGGCGAACAAGACCTTAACCCTTGGTAACGGGTCACGGTTAGAGAACATCTCTCTGAAACCGGATGTGGCCAATATTAGCGCTGCAAAAACAATTGCGTATGTCGCAACAAATTCCGTTGATACGGTGGTTAGTGGAATCCGATTGCAAGCTGAACGGAATGCAGATGGGTCAACCCTCGAAAAGTTATTGGTATTGGAGCAACATTGTGACAATGTAACGGTGGAGGGTGTTCGAACCAAGAACGGTGGGTACCCATTCATAGGGATTGACACAACCAACAGTCACTTCGTAAACAATAAGTTTTATTCAGGTAGTTCTGCTATGAATTTCTATGGAGGGAAGTTCAACAACATCCTCGGTAATAAGGTATACGGGACCAATGTCCACGGGACAACCGGCGCACCGACAGTAACCAATAAGTCTACCCGTTCCGGCATCAATATGCTCACGTTCGGTTTCTTGGGTCGCTCGCGCGGTATCGTCGGTAACATCATTGCCGGAAATCATGTGTTCGGAGTATCGGAAGAAGCCATTGGTTTGGACACACACGGTAATTCTGCGGCTGATTCTGCGGAAAACCCGTGGATACCCTTGGGTACTGTTTGGTCGGTTGGCATTCAGAACAACCATCAAATCATCACCGTACAAGAGCCAACCACTACCAATGGCGTGCCTGCCCCATCTAATTGGGCCAATGATTGCTTCATGTGTGTTTTAACAGGGGCAAATACAGGATATATGGTCCCTGTGGTAAATGGTTTTTCTGTAGAAAGCAGTCTACCTAATACGGCATCGTTTCGAATACCGCTGAGTGGAGGACCAGTAAACCTGGCCAAAGGCGACAAAATACTTATTACTTACGGAATTGTAGACAACACTATTGAAAGCAATGTAGTCAGATCGTCTACAACCGGAGTTAGCTTGTGGGGATCGTCGTGGTCCAACGTTGTCAACGACAACAGTATCTCAGCTATTGATGCGGGAGTACAAGTTGCGTCGGTACTGGGCGGCGCAGCAACGCCTGGAGTAAATAAGAACACTCTCGGATATTCGGGAGGAAACTCGATCACTGACAACCGTATTCGATTAGAGTACTCCGCCCAGTCCGAGTTGACTGCACGTGGAATATCGCCGTTGAGGATTGGTACGTGGGCATACGGAACGCCCGACCCAACCATACCGAACAACGTAAACTCTACTATTTCTGACAACAAAATAGTGTCTTGCAAGGATACTCTTGTGGGTGGTTCTTTCGGATCAGTGGACGCTGGAACCTCAACGGTTTCAGGGACGGTGGTTGCTGATAATAAATTGTCTGGTCAGGGCACACTAGTTGTTGGAAAAACGACAGATGTGTCCATAGGTAAGAATTACCGAAATGGGATTAGAGAAGATTATAACGCCGTTAAGTCAACGACAAATACTAGACTATCGTTGGTGGGCTAAATACTCTCCAGCATGCCAATCTACCGCCTGCAAATGGAGAATTCCATCCAGAATCTATCGAAAGCGCAGCAACCAACCGCACTTCTGCGCCAATAATGCAACGATTGGTGGCAGGCTGTTAATTTTAATTCCAAACAAATAAACAAACTATGTCGATAGTTATCCCTTATAACTTTAAACCTAGAGTATATCAACTAGAACTATTAAAGGCCTTAGACTCAGGATTCAAAAGGGCTATAGCAGTCTACCATAGACGAGCCGGTAAAGATAAGACGCTGTGGAACTTAACAATTAAGAAAGCTTTTGAACGAGTCGGGGTTTATTACTATTTCTTTCCTGAATTTGCTCAAGGTCGAAGGGTTATTTGGGATGGCATGGATGGTTCAGGATACAGATTCCTAGACCATATTCCAGCAGAATTGGTTAGAAAAGCTAATTCTACAGACATGAAAATTGAACTTGTTAACAACTCAATAATCCAAATCATCGGTACTGATAAGTTTGACAAAGTTCGAGGATCGAATCCTATTGGGTGTGTGTTTTCTGAATATGCCTTTCAAAACCCAAAAGCATGGGAAATTGTTAGGCCTATTTTGACTGAGAATGGCGGGTGGGCTGTGTTTAACTCCACCCCCTTTGGCAAGAACCATTTCTATGACATGGTTGAGCAGGCCCGTTCTAATCCCAACTGGTTTTTGCAAGTTCTTACTGTTGAAGATTCAGTCGATGAAAATGGAAACCGATATGTTTCTGAAGATTTGATTGAAGAAGAACGTGCTTCTGGAATGTCAGAAGATATGATTCAACAGGAATATTACTGTTCCTTTACAGCCAATGCTCAAGGATTCTACTACCTCAAATATCTTGAGGAAGCCGAACAAGAAAGCCGTATTGAAAACCTACCTTATGACCCATCTTACCCCGTTGATACGTGGTGGGACATTGGTGTAAGCGATAATACAGCCATCTGGTTTACACAGACCATTGGCAGAGAGATTCATGTAATTGATTTTTACCAGAATAACTCTGTAGGTATTGAACACTACGCTAAATACTTACAAAAATTACCTTATGTTTACAAATCAATCAATTTCCCGCACGATATTAAGAAGACGGAATTCGGTACTGGTAGGAGTTCTTACGAAGTAGCCGAAGAGTTATTTGCCGGCATTGAACTGAATATTGGCCCTAAACTGGACTTGCAAGAAGGCATTAATGCAGTTAGAATGATCTTACCTATGTGTAGGTTTGATCGTAAACGTTGCGATGAATACGGCGGGCTTAAAGCCCTGCAGAATTACCACAGAGAGTGGGATGACTACAGAAAAGAGTTTAAAAACAAACCTGCTCATGATTGGTCTTCACATCCAGCAGATGCCTTTAGAACTCTCGGAGTTGGTCTAACAATTCCACAAAACAAAACAATTAGAGAAAGGTACTTAAAAAACTACAGGCGATTAAGTACTCGTCACTGGCAACTATCTTAGATCAGGTAAATGGCGACAATCAAACAACTACAATCTAATTACAAGCTTGCTCAGAGTCAATGGGGCAGGTATCTCAATGGATTACAGCGCGGCCATTTACAATTTGAGAGCCAAGCTAAGCTATGTGAAAATTTTTATTTAGGCGCCGGTAGGCAATGGGAAGACGAGTTACGTAAGGAATTAGAAGCCGAGGGTAAGCCTGCACTCGAAGAAAATATTATCTTCTCAACAGTCAACACTGTTTTGGGCTACCAAACCCAATCAAGGATGGATATTGCATTTAAGCCCAGAGAGTCTGGTGATCAAGACGTCGCCGATATTCTCTCCAAGTTAGGGATGTATGTTGCAGATCAGAATAAATATTCTTGGGTAGAGTCTCAGGTCTTTGCAGACGGCGTTATTCAATCCAGAGGTTATTTCGATGTTCGAATGAATTTCGATGACAATCTGTTAGGGACCATTAAAATTTCTGCTTTGGACCCTCTGGATGTAATGCCAGACCCCAATGCAAAGTCTTATGATCCTGAGGACTGGTCTGACGTCATTGTCGCAAAATGGATCACTATGGACGAACTCGAAGAGACCTACGGAAAGGCTAAGGCTAGAGAGATCAAGTCATATTATGCATCGGACAGGGATTGGGGCGATGATGGCTATGAAGTACAACGCAACAAATTCGGAAACTTTTTCATCTATGCTGCTTATTACACGGATGATACTGAAACCCAACATGTCAGGATTCTAGAAAGGCAATGGAAAAAATTGCAGCTTAGAGAGTTCTGGTATGATCTGAACACAGGCGATTATTATCCTGTGCCAGACGATATGTCTCCCAGGGAAAAGAAAAAGATCGCTAAACAGAACGGCCTAGAAATTATCCAAAGGACTGTACAAAGAATTCGTTGGACTGTTTCTACCAGGGATTGTGTGCTTCACGATGAATGGAGTCCCTATGAAACGTTTACGATTGTCCCATACTTCCCGTATTTCCGTAGAGGCGTCACTGTTGGATTGGTCGACAACCTGATCAAAACGCAGGAAATGTTGAACAAGGTTTTCAGCCAAATTCTGCATGTTGTCAATACCACCGCTAACTCTGGGTGGATTGTTGAACAGAACTCTTTGACCAACATGGATATAGAGGATCTGGAAAGTGAAGGCTCCAAGACTGGTCTGGTACTCGAAGTTAAAGCTGGCAGGGATAAGCCTCAAAAGATTGAACCTAACCAGATACCCACCGGGCTGAAGGATCTTGTTACTACTGGAGTAGAACTTATCAGGATGATCTCTGGTGTGTCTGAGACTTTCCAAGGTGGAAAAGGGCCAGAAGTTTCCGGTACTGCTATCCAGTCTCGGGTTCATCAAGCGGCTATTCAGCTAGCTACACCTATAGATAATCTATATAGAACTAGAAATATATTAGGTAGAATTATACTAAATCTATTACAACAGTTCTATACAGAAGAACGTATGTTTATTATTACATCTGATTCTGATAATGAAGAACAAGAACACGTAGTTATTAACCAGAAACTTTCTGATGGTACAATTATTAATGATATTGCCGTCGGTAAGTATGATGTAGTTGTAGCAGATGTTCCAACTCAAATTACGTTCCAGAATGCGCAGTTTAGCCAAGCCCTGGAACTCCGTAAGTATGGCGTTATGATTCCCGATGATGAGATGGTACGGATGTCCACCTTGTCTCGTAAGAATGATATTGCTAAGCGTATGAGTGGAGAAGAAGCCGCCCAGAAACAAGCTCAGATGCAGGAAGAGCAGTTTAAGAAACAGGTTCAGGAGATGGACGCTAAGGCAGAAAAGTTGGAAGGAGATGCCATCAATGCCCGTATTGTAGCAGTTAAAGCAGCTACTGAAATTGCTCAACTATTGCAGATTAATCCTGGATTGTCACCTTTAATCGATGCCGTCTTAAAGTCAGCAGAAGCAGCCCAAGAAGCAGAAGAAAATGAAGAAGAGCAAGACCCCCAAGCCGCCCAAGAAATGTTAAAAAATGTTCAAAATCAGGGGAACTTAGGCCAAAATCAAGTGTCTAGTACTCCAGTATCCGCCAAAGACGTATTTAAATAACTCGTCCCTGTAGTACGATAACTACTGTAAATTACGTAACCAAACGACAAAGGTAAACATGGCTAAGAATTTTAACGACGACGAAGACTATATCGATCTTGATAAACAGGAAGATGAAGATGAAACAGAGGACGAAGATCGTGGTGACACTCTTGAAACTGATGAAGATGAGGATGAAGAAGAGCTAGACGAAGACGAGGAAGAGTCTGAGGACGAAGATGAGGAGGAAGAGGAAGAAGAGCATCCCAAAGGTAAAATTAAAATTCCTAAGGAAAGGTTTGATGAAGTAAATGAACAATACAAAGCTGCTAAGCAACGGGAACGTTGGCTAGAGGAACAGCTAGAGAAATTAATTAATTCTGGTTCACAAGATAAAAAGAAACTTGAAGAGATTACGGCAGAAGCCTACGACTTCGAAGAAGCAGAAGAAAAGTATATTAGCTTGGTTATCGAGGGCGATGCTCCGGAAGCCGCTAAACTACGTCGGGAGATTAATGCTAAGAGGGCTGAGGCAGACGCACAGCGCATAAAGGCAATTAAGGAAGAGGCTGCTAGGGAAATTAAAGCGGCTCAGGATGAAGAGAAGTTTAATTTGCTTATTGAAAATTATGAAAGCAAGTATGATTTTCTTGATCCGGGCTCTAAACGTTACAATGCCGAGGCTGTAGATACAATCAACACTTTGATGGCCGGATACCTTGCTAAGGGATCAGTAAGGTCTGAGGCACTCAAGAAAGCTGTTGAAAAGGTTGTGCCAATGTTCAAAGTAGCCGAAAAGAAAACTCCTACTGGAGCACCTGATAAGCGTACTTTGGAACAAAAGAAGAAGAATATTCAAGCTATTAAACGCACCCCGGTGCAACTTAAAGGTAAGAACGCAAAGGATCTAGATATTGATACTTTGGATGTTACTTCCCTAGATGACAAGGAATTTGCTAAAATGTCTAAGGATCGGAGAGCATTGGCTAAGTTGAGAGGCGACATTCTATAAGAGTTTCCCGTGAAGGGTAGGGTTTCCGGTCATCCGCGATTAATCTTTGAAAATCGAGAAACCGGCCTAATTTCCTGCGTGTAATGTCAATTGGGTAGACGGCCTGATCTGGAATCAGGAGGTTGTAGGTTCGAGTCCTACCTCGCAGACCATCTTCGTTATGGATATACGATAATATCCCGGCAGAGGCTCCGTGATGCCCTATAAAAAGGTAATTAAACTTAAAAACTAAACTATAAGGTAATTTACAAAAATGGCATTAACTAACTAAAGCATTGGTTAGTATAAACACCTTTAATTGACGGGAACCTCCTTAGAGCTAATCACACCAACCGTAGCAGGAATGTATACGGGGCCCCCGGTAACGCGGTGGATAGGTAATAGAGGATTAGATTGGAAAACCCGCAGCCAAGCATCCAGAGTTAGGATGAAGGTTCAACGACTAAATACAGTAAAACTGTTAATGGGGTGCATCTATGAGTAAACTTTTTAAATGCCAAGTTTGCAATAAGAATAAGCAACTAAACGAATTCTATTTAAGGTCTAACGGTTTAGTTGGAGAATACAAGTGCAAACTGTGCATACAATCTAAGCGTAAAGTTAAATATACTGTTGATTATGAAAGTGTAAGGGAATGCAATAGGAAAGCAGTTAGCGAGTTTCAAAAAAGAAATAGAGACAAGAATTGCGCTAAAACTTCTCAATATAGATCAAAGAAGTTGAATGCGGTTCCAAAATGGCTTTCTAAAGAAGATGTTGCTAAAATGAGGTCGATTTATAAATCTTGCAAGTTGATTTCTAAAAAGACCGGCATTAGACATGAGGTCGACCATATAGTCCCGCTTAATCATCCTCTAGTACAAGGACTGCACGTTCCATGGAATTTGCAGATATTGACTGCTGAAGAAAATAAAAAGAAATCAAACTCATTGATTGAAGAGATAGTCTGATCTTACTAGAAATAGTAAGTTAACACAAATGTTGCTGCTTTGACCCCTAACCAGAAGATGGTATGGAGTCGTGATCTCTGGAAGGCAGCCCGCGACTTGATGTTCTTGAACAAGTTCGTTGGCACTGACCAGAATTCTGTAATTCAACGTATTACTGAACTGACTCGCACTGAAAAGGGTGAGAAGGTTATCATGTTCCTGCTTGCTGACCTTGTTGGTGACGGTATCGCAGGCGACAATGAGCGTGAAGGTAATGAAGAGTCGATGGTTTCTTATGACCAGACGATTACTATTGACCTGATCTCTCACGGTGTTCGTCAAAAGGGTAAGCTGGCTGACCAGAAGACTGTCATCAACTTCCGTGAAAACGGCCGTGATCGTCTTGCTTACTGGCTGGCAAATCGTATGGACCAGTTGGCTTTCCTGACCTTGTCAGGTATCAGCTACAGCTTCAACAACGACGGTTCTACCCGTAGTTCCAATACCTTTGCTAACCTTGCGTTTGCATCTCAGGTTGCTGCTCCTACGGCCAACCGTGGCTATCGTATCACCTCCTCTTCGGGCGTGTATGCTGGTCTGGCTGCTACGGCTACGGCTTCCATCACTGCAACTGACGTTTTGACCTATCAGTCGATCGTTGACATTGTCACGAAGGCTAAGACCAACTACATCAAGCCTTTGATGTCTGGTGGTAAGGAATACTATGTTGCATTTGTACGTCCTGAAGCTATTGCTCAGCTCAAGAAGGACCAGGACTTCCAGCGTGCTGTCGTAACTGGTATGCCTCGCGGTGAAGACAATCCGTTCTTTGCTGGCGGTATCCTGACCATCGACGGCCTTGTCATCCATGAACACCGTTTGGTTTACAACACTCTAGGTGCTGCTTCTGGCTCTAAGTGGGGTTCCGGCGGTACTGTGAACGGCTCCCGTATGCTGGTCTGCGGTGCTCAGGCTCTTGGCTTTGCTGACCTGGGTGCTCCTGAGTGGTCGGAAAAGTGGTTTAACTATGATTCCAGCCCTGGCATCAACGTTGACAAGATGTTTGGTTTCCTGAAGCCCAAGTTCTGGAGTATCTATAACCAAAGCGTTGAAGACTTCGGTGTAATGACCGTCGATCACGCAATTTGACAAATAAACGTTTAAGTTAGGGAACTGTTGATCTACCGAACTGTCTAAGTTTTGTACATTCAGTTCGGAGATCATATGAAAGAAATACAATTAACTAAAGGTAAGGTTGCTATTGTAGATGATGAAGATTATCAAAACCTTTCCAAATGCAGATGGTGTTTAAATGGGGAGTATGCTTATAATTTTACATTAGGTGCAATGCACAGGTACTTATTAAACCAGCCTAAAATGATTGGCCAAAAAGGCTCTAAAAAAGGCTCTAAAAAAGGCCAGTTGCAGGTAGACCACATAAACGGAAATAAGCTAGATAATCGTAAAGAGAATCTAAGGTTGGTCGACAATTCTCAAAATCAACTCAACCACGATAAAACCCAAGGGAAGTCTAGATACCGAGGTGTTATTTGGGCAGGCAGGCAAAAAAGCTTGCTAAATGCAGGCCGTCCTTGGGTAGCTCGTATAAAGCTTCCGGGAGTACCGCGTAAATATTTAGGTTCATTCTCTACTGAAGAAGAGGCTGCATTAGCTTATAATAGTGCTGCTTTAGAATTGTACCCTACTTATACAAAACTTAATAAACTAACATAAAGGTAATAATTAAATGGTTGGTATCGTTAATCCAATTACGTTCTTCCAGCGGAACTCTGCTCGGCAGAATGTTGAGGGTGGTGCAATCGAAGTTTTTGAGACTCAGCTCGCAAACTCTTCGACCACTTTTGTTTCTGGTTCCTATAACGTTGCAAATACTGCATTCGATCTAGATGTTTTTGAACTGCCTGCAAATGCTCTGGTTACTGGCATTCAGCTATATGTTACTCAGGCATGGGACTCAGCTACCGCTGCTACTGTCTCTATTGGTGATTCTGGCTCTGCTACTAAATACCTGGCTGCAACCAGCATCAAGGCTACTGGTATCACCGCTGGGTCTATCTCTTCAGAAGTATACCCAATTCCTAGCAATATCCGTCTTCGGTTTGCTTTGAACGGTGCTACTACTGCAACGGTTGGTAAGTTGTTTGTCGCAATTCAGTACATCGTGCTGGGCCGCGAACAGTTCAATTGGGGCTCTTCGGCCTCTACGGCTGTTCTTGGTGGTTTTGCTCAGACCGTAATCTAAGTATAGTCATACGGATATATTCGGAAGCAGGGACGCTTCCTTTCATTTAGAGAATTAAAATGGCATTTAAAAGTTTTCGTTCACCTACCCCCGATACCCGTAGAATTGCATTGACTACCGGTCATATTTACCTTATTGATCCCCAGTGGACCCCTCTCCCAGATTTTGCTTGGACCGAGGCTTATGCTGCTGGCTGTATCTCTGAAGATATGAATGCAACAGGAATTCCCTCGGAAGTGTTGCGTACACTTTCTGATGAAGCAGCTCTTTTGGATGAAGTTAAAGCAGTAATCCTAGAGGCAATCGATGATAGCGTTGCAGAAGCATTTTTTAAGACTTCTGGCGCAATTAAACCGGCCTATGTCCGTAATAAACTCAATCGTCCAGAGCTCCCAATCTCAATAGTAGAGAAGGCATGGGCTAAGGTACAACTTGGCGAGTAATAATGAAGACAATAGATGCAATCAAATACTTACGGCTGTATGTGTTGAATGACACAGGCGGCTCTGGAACTGATTGGACAACTATTACTGAAGCTAGTGTTAATGCCAAACAACTCTTGTGGTCTAATGAAGAGTTGGCTGCATTTATTAATGAAGCACAGATTCAGGCATTTCGTAGGTGTTTGTTGCAAGAAGATTTTGGGGCTGCATACAATATTTCAATTGTAGCAGGTACTGCAGAATATTCTTTGCATCCTAAAGTTCTTCAAGTTATTGCCAATACTCTTGCTTCAAATGGTAAGGAACTGCAGCTTACAGACACCCGCACAATCTTTGAATTGCAGAATTATTCGTTAGACACAGGTATCCCTAAGTTCTATTCAGCCAATTATAAAACTGGTACTGTACTGTTTTACCCTACTCCGGTAGCAAACGATACTTGGAAACCTCTGGTATATAGGCTGCCTCTTAATACCGTATCATTCTCCCTGCCTAACGCAGACCTAGAGATTCAAGAGCATTTTAGCATACCTATGTTGCATTGGGCAGCTTATTTAGCCTACAGTAAGCAAGATGCCGACACCTATGATCCGAAGCAGGCTGCAATTCACAAAGCAGCATTTACAGATGAGTTCGGAGAAACTTCCGTCTACTCTGATATGCGTAAGCTTAAGTCTGCTGATAACAGGGTTAAGTATGGCGGTATTCCAATGGGTGCTACACGTCCTCGTCCTCCAGTTAGAATTATAAGGAATTCAAATGGCTGATGTAGATACCGTAATAAACAATGCCACTGCTTTAGCTGCCAGTTATGCCGACAGTGTGGCCGTACTGTACACACAGGCATACAATGCTGCCCTAGAAAACAATCTTATTCAAAGCGCACCCTTATCAAATCACATGGCTTATGTGGATTTTCCGGGTATAGCCACGGGTCCACAAGGGTCTGAGATTCCAGTATTTGTCCCACAGCAGATTGACCCAACAACAATAGTTACACAGTTTGATTCAATCTACGCAATATTAAAGGATTTGGCAATCACAAGTGTTGCTAATTTTTTAGCTACATATATCGAGAATGATCCAGTATATGCAAAACTCCTAGAGATCATCAACGAGAATGGGTCTATCGAGGCTATTGCTGCTCCTATGTGGAATCAGGCAGCAGTTAGGGCCGCTACCGATAACTACAATGCTCAAGTGAATGTGCTAGCCATAACTGCTGGCAGGGCCATGCCACTCCCCCCTGGAGCTCAAAATGGACTGTTGGCTAAGTTAGCTTTAGACTACAACACAAAACAGCAAGAGATTAACATTGCTGCAACTGTTGAAAATATCAAGCTTCAAGTGTCTCATCTGGAATTTGCATTGAAGACTGCTGCTGACTTCAAGCTAGAGGCCCTTAAGGCCGCCGTAGAGTACGCAAGAGCGGTTATGGTGGCTCCTGATATAGCTAGCAGATTTACGCATCAAATAAGCGATCTCCAGTCGAATTTAATCAATGCCGTATCTAACCTCTATAGAGCAAGACTGGAACGTGATGATTTGTTCTTGAAAAAGACTATTGCGCAGAATGATCTTAGGACCAAACACTTAGGTCTACAGATTCAGAATATAGAGGATCGAGTTAAAGAACAGGTAAATGCTGCTGTAGGTTCTATGAACCCTATGGCTCACGTAGCAGCATCTGCTCTAAGTCAGATTAATGCAATGGCCTCTAAGATTGAGAACTTCTAATGCAAAGGCCTCCATTTAAATACACTTCTAAAATTCTTTTCTTTCCCCAAATCAATTCAATTAAAAAAGTAAAATAGAATTCTGGAATTTTACGAATATACTTGTCGTATTGACCGCCCTGCCACAAAAAAACATTTTTTGCAGTTTGTTGTGTAATGGTGCTAGCACCGCCACCTAAAGGAATTCTAGATTTCTTCTTTTTCTTTTTTGGACGCAAACTTTTTTCCATGGCGTCAAAATCAAAACCAATATGATCCGGAAAAACCTGGTCTTCGCTTGCAATAGCTGCAAGCTTTATATTATAAGACATATCCTCCCAAGCAACATAATCTCTTTTTAATCCCAAGCCGAAAGCGTTGGTAATTTGAGTAATGGTAATGGGCGGATTTACAAACTTAATCAATACAACATAAGCCAAAGAGCTTAAAAATAAATACAGTAAAACTTTCTTGATTTTCTTAATCACGGTACAATTAAATAATAGCTACGCTAAATCTTTTTCCAATCGGTCGATAGTTGGGATTTTTCTTAGCTTGTATTTTTCCTAAAATCCAAGCGCCAATACCTGCACCTAATTTTGGTAAATTACTTGATTCAAAAACAGGATCTTTTCTAATAAGAGAATTCACTACGTTTACTACAAAATAACCCGCACCCGCTGTTTGCAGAAATGCACCATTTCCAAAAACACTAGTATATTGACTTGACTCTTTTGCAAAAGCCTTTATTTCATTTATGCCTAAAACTAGTGTACCTAATTTTATAGTATCAAAATCTTTGGTACCCCACATCGTAACAGTGGATTGAAGACTAAACTGCTTAACATCAATAATATCTTCTTTGATTCTAGAAATATAGCCCGTAATCCATTAGCTATTGCTTAACTCCAATTTGTTATAATTACACCCTGTAAAATTTCTGATTACCATTTTTTTGTCTTTTAGCACCAACACGCGATCTGATTGAGCAAAAATGGTAGCAAAACAAAACAAAAGGGCAGCTTGTAGTAGTAGTATTTTTTTCACGAAAGCAAATTACTTAATAATAACGAATAGCACTATAAAATAATGCTGCACTAAATGTTAAAATAATGATTGCCGAAATACGATTAATCCATAAAAGGCTTTTCTCTGTTAATCTTGGTCTAAGGGCTCCTGCTAAAACGACTTTTAACAAATCAGAAACGAGTACAAACGCCAAACAGGTTCCAAAAACAATTAACCTGTATTGGATGGGGTGGTTACTATCTTCTGCTTTTGCTCCAATGGCAGCAGTCCAAGCAAACCAAAACAGAAACACACTTGGATTAAGCGTGTTCATTAAATAACCTGCAAAAAAGCTTTTGATCAAATCTTTTTTGCTTTGATTATTTGCACCACCATCAGTTGATTGATCAATAACGATCTTCTTAAAAAACAAAGTGTATAATCCAGAAATTAATAAAAACCCAGCTCCAAATAAGGCAATTAGGGCCTTGTGTTCTAATACTAAAGTAAATAAGCTGGTAAAAAGATTACATACCAATAACAAACTAATATCACTTGCCGAAACGCCTGCAACAAAAGCATATCCAGCTTTTTTTCCGTTGGTTAAGCTTTGTTTAATAATGGCAAAAATAACCGGTCCTATAGAGATGCTTAAAATTAGACCAAGCAACAAGCCTTTAATAACTGGGGCAAACATATTAATGATTTAAAATAAAGGCTTTCCAATCTTTTAATAAATCGCCCTTGATTACTCTTGGAAATTTGTGTTGGCCTCCTATTTTTCCTTTACTCTCCATAAAAGATAAAAAGGTATTTTCTTTTAGGATGGTCAATTGAACTTGTTTTAATGCAGATTTTCTTTCAACAGCGTAGTCGTCATTCAATTCGCATAAGCCTTATCGTGACTGGGAAAC
>OGVI01000018.1_pt1 | contig 16963 bp, 13 predicted proteins | sample 1575701 | NCBI WGS metagenome assembly OGVI01 (sample SAMN07581551, study PRJEB24739) | freshwater metagenome | place: Singapore | collected 2015-04 | reverse complement strand
CCCAGTCACGATAAGGATGATTATGAGTTAAACACTCGTAATTATGTTCAGAAGGATGATGATACAACTAGATCTCCTCATATTCAGATTAATAACGCTATTGAAACAGATGCTCTTGCTATGATTATGAAGGTTCTTGAGACTTATGCTACTGAGTATCCTAAGACTGTTGAAAGGTTGCGTTGTAGACATATGCTTTTGGATGATTCATATCCTCAATCAGATGATGATGAATGTAAGTATGCTTTTCTGCGTGATCAGATTAAGAATTATGAGAATCAGATGGTTGAAGAGAAACCATATCTTGCCAGGTTATTTGTAAGTCCGTCGTACGATCGGATGTTACAACGGTTTTGGCGGAATTTTCTCTGGCATATTTATCATAGAAATGCCCCTCAAGAGAATGCGGAAGCGCCCGACGACTCGTCTGGGTCGAGCGCGTAATGCCCGTTATACTGGATTTGGTGCTGCGGTTTCTAGTTTGGTTCGTCGTCGCCGGATGACGTTTAACCCGACTCCAAGCGCCGCAATCATTTTATTTCCTTTATATCCATGACTAGCATGATAGGCATAGGTTTGGGTGTAGCGGCATTGATTGTCGTGCTCTCTGTGATGAATGGATTTCAGGAGGAGCTACGTTCGCGTATTTTGGGCGTGGCCTCACACATTCAAATCACGGGTCCGAATAATGCATTGAACAATTGGCAGGAAGTTGCCGATGCCGCACAGCCTTCGCCTCACGTGGTCGGTGTGGCGCCTTATATTATGGCGCAAGGCATGTTGTCGAACGGTCAGGCAGTACAGGGTGCGATAGTCCGGGGCATTTTGCCCAGTGACGAAGGCAAGGTTTCAGATTTGGCTGGGCATATGCGAGCTGGGCAATTGGCAGATTTAAAAGCCGGTGAGTTCGGTATTGTGTTGGGGGCTGAGCTTGCCCAGTCTTTGGGTGTCATGTTGGGGGATAAGGTGGTGTTGATGGCGCCGCAAGGTCAATTCACTCCGACAGGGGTGGTCCCTCGCATTAAGCAATTTACTGTGGTGGGTGTGTTTCAAATCGGCATGTATGAATACGATGCGGGCTTGGCACTCATTAATATTGAAGATGCAGGCGTGCTCTACCGCATGGGCGATCGCGTCTCTGGCGTTCGTTTAAAATTAGATGACTTATTTTTGGCGCCGCAAGTCTCTCGTGACTTATCGGTGCGTTTAAGCAATCAGCCGCAATCCTTGTTTTTGACTGATTGGACGCAGGAGCACGCTAATTTCTTCCGGGCTGTGCAAATGGAAAAGCGCGTGATGTTTATTATTCTCGCGCTGATTGTGGCAGTGGCAGCATTCAATATTGTTTCTACCTTGGTGATGGCAGTCACCGATAAGCGTGCCGATATTGCAATTATGCGAACCTTTGGCGCTAGTCCTCGCAGCATTATGGCGATATTTATGGTGCAGGGTGCGTTAATAGGCGTGGTTGGTACTTTGATTGGCGCCATTTTTGGTGTCTTAATTGCTCTGAATATCAGCACAATTGTGCCTTTCATTGAACATTTATTTAAGGTGCAGTTCTTAGCCAAAGACGTCTATTACATTAGCGAATTGCCCTCACATTTATTATGGTCAGATGTCATTTCTATTGTGGTGATGTCCTTTCTATTGAGCTTGTTGGCTACTTTATATCCAAGCTGGAAAGCTTCACAAATGAATCCTGCAGAGGCATTGCGTTATGACTAAGTTAGTGCTCGAAGCTAAGAATTTACAAAAGACCTATGCTGGCTTAGATGTGCCTGTATTGAACGGGATTGATTTGTCTGTGGATGAAGGTGAGCAAATTGCGATTGTCGGGACTTCAGGCTCTGGTAAAAGTACGCTCTTGCATTTGTTAGGCGGTTTGGATGCACCAACTAGTGGTGAGGTAAACGTGCTCGGCCACCCGCTAATGAAGATGAGCGAAACGCAACGTGGCGAATTGCGTAATCAATCGCTAGGCTTTGTGTATCAATTTCATCATTTGTTGCCAGAATTTACGGCTTTGGAGAATGTGGCGTTGCCTTTACTCATCCGTCGTGTTGCGAGAGAAAAGGCACTTACCGATGCAGCGGATATGCTACAAAAGGTAGGTCTTGGACACCGCATGGAACATATGCCAGGAGAACTGTCTGGCGGCGAACGTCAGCGTGCTGCACTAGCCCGCGCCTTGGTGACCAACCCGCAATGTATTTTGGCAGATGAGCCAACGGGTAACTTGGATCGGCATACCGCGCATGCTGTGTTTGATTTGCTTTTGGAAATGAACAAAAGTCGTGGGGTGAGCCTAGTTGTGGTCACTCACGATTTGGATTTGGCAGCTAAGCTGAATCGGCAGTACAAGCTGGTTGATGGACGTTTGATGCCTGTATAGCGGCTAGCATGGCCATTCACGCATTAGCGTTTGTTGTTGGTGTGTGGCTGTTACAGCAGTTGGCCTATTTGCCCAGTGTTTGGGTAATGATGTGCCTGTCTTTTTTCGCAGTCCTTGCGGTTTTCTTTTTTCGGCAGTTCCGTGCAGTTTTCATTTTAAGTGTCCTTGCCTTAGGGTTTTGTTGGGCAGGATTTTTTGCGCAGCTTCGATTAAGTGAAACTTTGCCTGATGCTTGGGAGCAGCGTGAAATACAGGTGCAAGGGGTGGTGGCCAGTTTGCCGCAACAATTCGAAAACGGTACTCGCTTCGAGTTTGACGTAGAGCGCGTCATGACGGCTGGTGCAATAGTACCGCGACATATTTCACTAGCAGAATATTCATCAACACAGTATTCATCAGCGCAGTATTCGTCTGGACTTAATCAAGCTGAAAATGATTTATTGCCCATGCGTGCGGGTGAGCGTTGGCGATTGGTGGTCAAGCTAAAGCGGCCTCATGGTTTGGTGAATCCAAATGGCTTTGATTTTGAAGCTTGGGCATTGGAACGTGATATTCGGGCAACGGGAAGTGTTCGGAAAAGCACCTTAAATCAGCGTATTGATGGATTGGTTTGGTTGCCACAATATTTGGTACAGCGCGTTCGGCAGCTTCTTAAAGAGGATATGCAAGCCGTGTTGATAAACAAGCCTTATGCGGGCGTTTTGCAGGCATTGGTAATTGGAAGTGAAGATGCCATTTCTCTGGATGATTGGCAGATTTTTTTGCGCACAGGCACTAATCATTTAATGAGTATTTCTGGGTTGCATATCACCATGCTTTCCGGATTGGTGTTTAGTATGGTGATGTTTGGGTGGCGCAGAGTCCCATGGTTAACGCTTAGATTGCCTGCCCGTAAAGCGGCTGTATTGGCTGGTATGTTGACGGCATTTTGCTATGCTTTGATTGCTGGTTTTTCTGTGCCAACACAACGTACTTTTTATATGTTGTGTGTTTTTGCCTTAGCGCTGTGGTCAGGGCGTAAAGTCAATATTGCGTACGTGTTAGCTTACGCACTATTTGTGGTGGTCTTGCTTGACCCGTGGGCAGTATTGGCACCAGGCTTTTGGTTGTCGTTTGGTGCTGTTGCTTTTATGGCGTTTGCGCTGAGTGGTCGCCTGGGACAGGTTGGCTGGTGGCTTTCTGCGGTGCGCTCGCAATGGGTGGTGACGCTGGCCTTAGTTCCATTCTTGCTCATTTTCTTTCAGCAATTTTCAATCATTTCCTCATTGGCGAATGCGTTTGCGATTCCCATGGTGAGTTTGTTGGTAGTGCCATTGGCCATTTTAGGCGCCCTCTTTTCATTCAACCAAGCTTTGTTGTGGGCGCATTCCCTAATGACAATCACCATGCGTGTACTTGAGTATTTTGCCAACTTTTCCTTAGATGGTTCTTCTTGGGCTGTTTGGCAGCAATCGGCGCCACCTCACTGGGCAGCTTTGTTGGCCTTGTTGGGGATGGTGTGGTTATTCTTACCTAAAGGATTTCCGTTGCGCTTTTTAGGGGTGATGTTTGTTGCGCCCATGTTTCTAATTAAGCCTACAGCGCCATCGCACTCTGAAATGCGCTTAACAGTGCTTGATGTGGGGCAAGGGTTGGCGGCGCTCATCCAAACACAAAATCACAGTTTGCTTTACGATACAGGCAGCAAAACATCATCGCAAAACGATAGCGGTCGGCGTGTGTTAATCCCTTATTTGCGGTCAATTGGCGTTAAACATTTGGATGGTTTAGTCGTGAGTCATAACGATACTGATCATAGCGGCGGCATGGCCTCGGTGCTTGAGGAGGTGCCAGCAGATTGGTTGTTAAGTTCTTTGCCAGAGCCAGTTGAGGCTATTAGGAATTTACAATGCTTTGCAGGCCAAGCTTGGATTTGGGATGGAATTAAATTTGAGGTGCTAAGTCCAGAGCAATCGTCTTATCAGTTGGAAGTGAAAGATAATAATCGTAGCTGTGTGATCAAGATAAGTGGCGCAAGTGGCAGTGTTTTGCTGGCAGGGGATATTGAGCGGGAAGTCGAAAATCAATTGGTTTCCAGCAATAGCGCATTAAAAAGTGATGTTCTGATTGTCCCGCACCATGGAAGCAAAACTTCTTCTGGCAATCGATTTATTGAGGCTGTGCAACCTAAGATAGCCATTTTTACAGTGGGATATCGTAACCGCTTTGGACACCCCAAGCATGAAGTGGTTGAGCGGTACATTAGTCGTGGTGTTAAAACTTATCGGTCTGATGGTGATGGGGCAGTGTTGATTGACTTTAGTCGGCATCATATTTCACAAGCGACAGCTTGGCGCCACGAGGCTAGGCGCTATTGGTATGACTAAGCAGGATATGCTGCTTACACTTGCTGAAAACACGGTGACGCGCTAAAGTAGCGTCACTCAAATTTAATTAATCATAGCGATTAGTTTTTAAAGAACATTTAGGAGTTCCGCGTGTTAGAAATTATTAAAGCTGCTGGCTGGCCAATCTATCCCCTTATTCTTGCTTCAATTCTTGCTGTGGCGATTATTGTTGAACGTTTTTGGACATTGCGTAGCGAGTTGATTGCCCCATCTAATTTGTTGCCAGAAGTTAAGAAGTGGCTGGGACAGGGCGGCGTGACCAAAGAAACTTGTGAGAAGTTAGAACAACATTCTTTATTGGGCGAGATTTTCGCGGCAGCACTTAATAATGCTTCAGCTTCTCGCGAAGTGATTAAGGAATCCATCGAAGAGTCAGGCCGTGCTGTAGCGCACAAGCTTGAAAAACATCTTTCTATGTTGGGTACGATTGCAACAGTCAGTCCTTTGTTGGGTTTGTTGGGTACCGTGATTGGTATGGTGGAGTTGTTCGGTGCGTTTAATGCGGCTGGTTCAGGCCACGATGTAGCACAGTTTGCTAAGGGTATTTCAGTTGCACTTTACAACACAGCAGGCGGTATTGTGGTGGCGGTGCCAGCGATGATTTCTTATCGTTACTTCCGCGCCAAAGTGGATGGCTTGATTGTTGAAATGGAGCAACAGGCAATCAAATTAGTTGAAATCATTCACGGCGAGCGCAAGTAATTATGAATTTTCAACGTGGTAAACAGCACGAAGATTTAGAAATGAATCTTGTGCCTCTCATCGACGTTTTGTTGGTGATTATTATTTTCTTGGTGGTCAGCACAACCTTCGCCCGCATGAGTGAGTTGCAAATCAACTTGCCAACGGCACAAGCCAATTCCCCTGCAGATAAGCCGAAAGTGATTGAAGTGGGTGTGGATGCTAAAGGGCATTATGTTGTGGGTAAAAATAGTGTGGATGAGGGTACCGTCAGTGCGCTTAGTGCCGCACTTCAGCGTGCAGCAGGCGATGCTAAAGAGCCGACGATTGTGATTAGTGCCGATGCAAACACAACGCATCAGTCCGTCGTGAACGTGATGGAAGCGGCGCGTGAGGCTGGTATGACACACATTACTTTTGCAACTCAAACTTCAGGTGCGCAATAACAATCAAATTTTGTTAATAAAACCCAATCAGTTGAAACCCCAATTCAAGCTTAGCTGCGACTTGGGGTTTATTTATTTTTAAGTATTAATATTCATGGTTAAAGCTAGTTTCAAAAAAAACTCAAATTACACAGCAAAGGCACTCTATCTGCGCATGCTGCAATATGCTCTCCGCTACTGGAAAGTGTTTGCGGCTAGCATTTTAGGGCTGATGGTTTTTTCGGCAACTAATACGGGGTTTCTAGCCACGATTAAGCTGGTGACGGATGCCGGTTTTGTTAAGCAAGATTCGACCATGGCTCATTTCTTGCCATTTATGCTATTCGGTTTACTGGCACTGCGCGCCCTTGCTGGATTTGCTTCCACTTTTGCTATGAGGTGGGTTGCGCGTCGTGTCGTTGAAGACTTGCGTGTAGAAACCTTTGCAAAACTAATGACCTTGCCGGTGAGTTTTTTTGATGGGCATTCTGCAGGCACTGTGACATCAAAACTCACTTACGATACAGAGCAGATGGCGAGCGCAGCTACAACGGCTGCAGTCAGTTCTGTGCGTGACACATTGACGATTGTTGGCATGGTTGCTTATATGCTTTACTTGGACTGGCGCTTGACCATGATTTTTGTAGTGACAGCACCCATCATGGCCATTTATCTCAAAAAGATGACACCAAAGTTACGCGAGGCAGGAAGAACAGTTCAGGGAACGATGGGTGAGATGACTCAGGTCGCTGAAGAGGCCTGTTCTGGACAGCGCATGGTAAAAATTTTTGGTGGTGCTCAATATGAGCTCAATCGCTTTGCTTCTGTAGTGGCAAAAAATCGACACATGCAGCTTCGACTAACTCGTGTCTCTGGTGTGAATAGCATGGTGATTGAAATACTCGCTGCAATCTCCTTAGGTGCTGTGGTTTTTTACTCCATGGGTAAGTTTACTGCGGGGGAGTTTGCGGCATTTATTGGCGCTTTAATGATGTTAATCCCGCCTATTAAAAGTCTTACTAAAATGAATGAAACTGTGCAGATAGGCGTCGCTGCGGCACAGAGTGTATTTGGTTTGATTGACAATAGGCCCGAAGATAACCACGGTAAGCAGCTTATTCAGCGTGCTAGAGGCGAGATTGAATTTAAATTAGTTGGCTTGCGCTACGAAGGTGCTAAAGGTAACGCGCTTAATCAATTGAACTTTTTAATTAAGCCTGGTGAGAAGTTGGCATTGGTTGGCCGCTCTGGCGGTGGGAAAACGTCGCTGGTTAATTTGCTCCCTAGGTTTTATGAACATCAGCAAGGCGTTGTTCTGTTGGATGGGTTAGATACGCGGGCTATTAATTTATCCAATTTGCGCGAGCAATTTGCTTTGGTTAGCCAAGATGTCGTTCTGTTTAATGATACGGTCTTTAATAATATTGCCTATGGTTCCTTGCGCGGGGCTACGGAAGAGCAGGTGATTGTTGCCGCAAAAGCTGCTCATGCGTGGGAGTTTATTCAGCAATTACCTAAAGGTTTATATAGTGAGATTGGTGACCGTGGTGTTCGCTTGTCTGGCGGCCAACGTCAACGGTTGGCAATCGCTAGGGCTATCTTGAAAGATGCGCCAATTTTGCTTCTTGATGAGGCGACCTCTGCGTTGGATACTGAATCAGAACGTCATGTGCAGTCTGCGCTGGATGAGTTAATGCAAAATCGAACGAGTATTGTGATCGCTCATCGTCTATCAACGACTGAAAATGCAGATCGAATTTTGGTCATGGAGCACGGTGAAATCGTTGAAAGCGGAACGCATGCTAACCTTCTGGCACAAGGCGGTTATTATGCAAAACTTTATCAGAAACAATTTCACTAAGTATGCGGCATTGGCTTGAGCGGCACTGGTATTCGGATAAAGTTGGCTTTTGGTCGGTGCTTTTTGCGCCATTTTCGATGCTACTTGGGTTCTTGGTCTCGCTGAGAAGAGCTTTTTATAAAATTGGCCTCATTCCTTCTTGGCGTAGTCCTGTTCCAGTTGTGGTGGTGGGTAATGTCACGATTGGTGGTACCGGCAAGACCCCTGTGGTGATTTGGTTGGCGAAGCAATTATTGGCGCATGGCTATTCACCTGGAATTGTCAGTCGAGGCTACGGTGGTTCCGCCCAAGAAATTACTTCGGTTTTAATTAGTTCAGATCCCAGCGAGGTGGGGGATGAGCCATTGCTTATCGAGACGCGAACTGCTTGTCCGGTTTGGATAGGTAAAAAGCGCTCAGCGGTAGTACGCGCTTTGTTGCGAGCACACCCTCACTGCGATGTCATTATTTCAGATGATGGTTTGCAGCATTACGCGATGCAGCGCGATTTTGAGATTGTTGTCGTTGATGGGATGCGTTATTTCGGTAACGGTGCGATGTTGCCTTTTGGGCCGATGCGAGAACCCGCTTGGCGTTTGCGTGATATCGATGCGGTCGTGCTTAATGGCGCTGAAACTGACTTTGCGTCTGGCGAGTATTTGATGCGTTTGCAGGGGCAGGAGTTTTATTCACTGCACGCAGTTGAAAAGAAAGCTTCTGCCAACTTTTTTGCGGGAAAACGCATTCATGCTGTTGCGGGAATAGGTAATCCCAGTCGATTTTTTAGTCATCTGCGCAAGCTGGGATTAACGTTTGTTGAACATGCTTTTTCTGATCATCATCAATTTCAGTCCAAAGATTTGCAGATCCCTGAGGCTGACGTCGTATTGATGACAGAAAAAGACGCTGTAAAATGTTTACAGTTTCCGCAAGATAATATTTGGGTTCTGCCTGTGCAGGCCGAAGTGTCTGGTGGATTAGAAGGTAAAGTAATCGAGAAAATAGAAAGATTTTATGGACGCAAAGTTGCTTGATATTCTGGTTTGTCCAGTTTGTAAAAGTTCATTGAGATATAAAAGAACTGAACGTGAACTTATTTGCAAACCTTGTCGTTTGGCATTCCCAATTAAGGACGATATTCCTGTCATGCTTGAAGACGAAGCCCGTAAATTGTTGGATACGGAAGAACTTGAGTGAAATTTAAAGTTGTTATTCCTGCACGCTACGCGAGTAGTCGTCTTCCTGCTAAACCACTTCTGGATATTGCTGGTAAGCCTATGGTGGTGCGCGTTGTCGAGCAGGCGCAACGTAGCGGCGCCGAGCAGGTGATTGTCGCAACGGATCACCAAGAGATATTTGATGTGGTCACGAGATCTGGCTTTCAGGCTGTGATGACGCGCGAAGATCATCCGTCAGGTACGGATAGAATTGCTGAGGTTTCCGCGCACTTTAACTGGCCTAGTGACGAAATTGTTGTGAATGTGCAAGGCGATGAGCCTTTAATTGAACCTGCCTTAATTCGTGAAGTGGCTGAAAATCTAAAAGTCCACGCTGAGGCTTCAATCGCGACTGTCTGCCATGCCATTCACGACAAAGAAACCATGCTTAACCCCAATGTGGTAAAGGTGGTGATGGATGCAAATGGATATGCGATGTATTTTAGCCGCGCTCCCATTCCATACGCACGTGATGCTTTTGCGCAGAATTTAGCCTTGCCGGAAAGTATGCCTGTGTATCGGCACGTTGGTATTTATGCCTACCGTGCAAAATTTTTGTCGGATTACGCTCAATTGGCCCCAGCGCAGATTGAACAATGTGAGGCATTGGAGCAATTAAGGGCATTGTGGCATGGCTATAAAATTAGCGTTGCCATCATACAACAAGCGCCGGCGCCTGGCGTAGATACTCAGAAAGACCTAGAGATAGTCAGAAAATTGTTTGCGTAGCGCCTCCCTTTAACTAATCCAAATATTCTTAAATAGCCCTTGACCTAAAGCCCGATAGCTTGCTATAGTCTCACCTCTCGGCGTCATCTAGAGTCGAATCGGACGCGGGGTGGAGCAGTCTGGCAGCTCGTCGGGCTCATAACCCGAAGGTCGTAGGTTCAAATCCTGCCCCCGCAACCAATAAATCAAAGCGCGTGCGCTTTAGATTTTTGCGGTGCCCGAAAGTGGTGCAACCAATAAAAATAGATGTTGACGAGAAAATTGGCGTCTGTATAATGCGCCCCTCTTGATTGCTGACGGTAGTTAGTGGTTGAGGATAAAACGCTCTTTAAAAATTAGAACAATCGATAGGTGTGAGTGTTTGTAGCTGGTAGTTTCTTAAGTGAAACGCTCAGAATATAAATGCTTATACCTTGAATGAAACTTTGTAAGACACATTAGCAATAATGTTAAACCTAGATTCATTTGAGTAAATAAAGCAAAGCGATATACCTGCCTCATTTAATGGGGCAACAAGTAATAGTTAGGAATTAAACTGAAGAGTTTGATCCTGGCTCAGATTGAACGCTGGCGGAATGCTTTACACATGCAAGTCGAACGGCAGCACGGGTGCTTGCACCTGGTGGCGAGTGGCGAACGGGTGAGTAATGTATCGGAACGTATCCAATAATGGGGGATAACTAGCCGAAAGGTTAGCTAATACCGCATACGCCCTACGGGGGAAAGCAGGGGATCTTCGGACCTTGCGTTAATGGAGCGGCCGATATCTGATTAGCTAGTTGGTGAGGTAAGAGCTCACCAAGGCGACGATCAGTAGCTGGTCTGAGAGGACGACCAGCCACACTGGAACTGAGACACGGTCCAGACTCCTACGGGAGGCAGCAGTGGGGAATTTTGGACAATGGGGGCAACCCTGATCCAGCCATTCCGCGTGAGTGAAGAAGGCCTTCGGGTTGTAAAGCTCTTTCGCAAGGGAAGAAACGATACAGTCGAATAAACTGTGTTAATGACGGTACCTTGATAAGAAGCACCGGCTAACTACGTGCCAGCAGCCGCGGTAATACGTAGGGTGCGAGCGTTAATCGGAATTACTGGGCGTAAAGCGTGCGCAGGCGGTTTTGAAAGTCAGATGTGAAATCCCCGGGCTCAACCTGGGAACTGCGTTTGAAACTCCAAAGCTAGAGTATGGGAGAGGGGGGTAGAATTCCACGTGTAGCAGTGAAATGCGTAGAGATGTGGAGGAATACCAATGGCGAAGGCAGCCCCCTGGCCTAATACTGACGCTCATGCACGAAAGCGTGGGGAGCAAACAGGATTAGATACCCTGGTAGTCCACGCCCTAAACGATGTCTACTAGTTGTTGGGAGAGTAAAATCTCTTAGTAACGCAGCTAACGCGTGAAGTAGACCGCCTGGGGAGTACGGTCGCAAGATTAAAACTCAAAGGAATTGACGGGGGCCCGCACAAGCGGTGGATTATGTGGATTAATTCGATGCAACGCGAAAAACCTTACCTGGCCTTGACATGTAGCGAACTTAGCAGAGATGCTTTGGTGCCCGAAAGGGAACGCTAACACAGGTGCTGCATGGCTGTCGTCAGCTCGTGTCGTGAGATGTTGGGTTAAGTCCCGCAACGAGCGCAACCCTTGCCATTAATTGCCATCATTTAGTTGGGCACTTTAATGGGACTGCCGGTGACAAACCGGAGGAAGGTGGGGATGACGTCAAGTCCTCATGGCCCTTATGGCCAGGGCTTCACACGTAATACAATGGTCGGTACAGAGGGTTGCCAACCCGCGAGGGGGAGCCAATCCCAGAAAGCCGATCGTAGTCCGGATTGTAGTCTGCAACTCGACTACATGAAGTCGGAATCGCTAGTAATCGCGGATCAGCATGTCGCGGTGAATACGTTCCCGGGCCTTGTACACACCGCCCGTCACACCATGGGAGTGGGTTTCACCAGAAGTAGTTAGTCTAACCGCAAGGAGGACGATTACCACGGTGGGATTCATGACTGGGGTGAAGTCGTAACAAGGTAGCCGTATCGGAAGGTGCGGCTGGATCACCTCCTTTCTAGAGTAGGCCATGGCTGCAAGCATTCACACTTATCGGTTGTTCGAGTAAAAAGCGAAACTAAAAGATTGGTCCTTAGAAGCCTTAGAGGGTCTGTAGCTCAGCTGGTTAGAGCACCGTCTTGATAAGGCGGGGGTCGTTGGTTCGAGCCCAACCAGACCCACCACCCAAAAATGCAGTTGCTGAAGGCGCGTAAAGTAAGCGTGTTTTTAAGTGAATGTGTTTGGCAAGTAGAACGAGGCGCGAAGACGCGAAGCATACTTTGGTATGTGAGTGATCTGAGCAACGAAGTAATACGTAGTCAAATGGGGGATTAGCTCAGCTGGGAGAGCACCTGCTTTGCAAGCAGGGGGTCGTCGGTTCGATCCCGTCATCCTCCACCATCTTTTTAGTTGTGAGAAATTAGTCGTTAGTACTGGTTCGTTGAATGAGTATTAAGGACTAGCGTCTTGACGTTAGTTTGATCTTTAACAAAATGGAAGAAGTAAAGAGAACACACACATTTGTGATGAGTGTGATGTGTTCAATGGGTAGTAATTGATTGCAAAAATCATAATGTTTTAATGCGTTAAGTTCTGGCTAGTTCTCTAACTAGCTTGAAATAAGACGGTTAACTCAAGATGACGCTTTAGAATGGCCTATGACAAGCGGTTTTACTCACCGCGAAAGATTTGAATTGAAGGGTTCAGGTTTTAACGTTATAGGGTCAAGTGAATAAGTGCATATGGTGGATGCCTTGGCGATTACAGGCGATGAAAGACGTGATAGCCTGCGAAAAGCTACGGGGAGCTGGCAAATAAGCTTTGATCCGTAGATGTCTGAATGGGGAAACCCACCCGCAAGGGTAACCTTCTCTGAATATATAGGAGAAAGGTGGCGAACCGAGTGAACTGAAACATCTAAGTAGCTCGAGGAAAAGAAATCAACCGAGATTCCGGAAGTAGTGGCGAGCGAACCCGGAAAAGCCTGTTATTTTTAGCACATGCGATAGTAGAACGGAATGGAAAGTCCGGCCATAGAGGGTGATAGCCCCTTATACGAAATCCCGTGTGTGGAACTAGGGTAACGACAAGTAGGGCGGGGCACGAGAAACCCTGTCTGAACATGGGGGGACCATCCTCCAAGGCTAAATACTCGTAATCGACCGATAGTGAACCAGTACCGTGAGGGAAAGGCGAAAAGAACCCCGGGAGGGGAGTGAAATAGATCCTGAAACCGTATGCATACAAACAGTGGGAGCGGACTTGTTCCGTGACTGCGTACCTTTTGTATAATGGGTCAGCGACTTACATTCAGTAGCAAGCTTAACCGATAGGGGAGGCGTAGCGAAAGCGAGTCCGAATAGGGCGTTTAGTTGCTGGGTGTAGACCCGAAACCAGATGATCTATCCATGGCCAGGATGAAGGTGCCGTAACAGGTACTGGAGGTCCGAACCCACAAATGTTGAAAAATTTGGGGATGAGCTGTGGATAGGGGTGAAAGGCTAAACAAATCTGGAAATAGCTGGTTCTCTCCGAAAACTATTTAGGTAGTGCCTCGTAAATCACTCTTGGGGGTAGAGCACTGTTATGGCTAGGGGGTTCACAAGAACTTACCAAACCATTGCAAACTCCGAATACTGAGAAGTGCAATTACGGGAGACAGTCCATGGGTGCTAACGTCCGTGGACAAGAGGGAAACAACCCAGACCGCCAGCTAAGGTCCCAAATGACGTGCTAAGTGGAAAACGAAGTGGGAAGGCATAGACAGCTAGGAGGTTGGCTTAGAAGCAGCCACCCTTTAAAGAAAGCGTAATAGCTCACTAGTCGAGTCGTCCCGCGCGGAAGATGTAACGGGGCTAAGCACGTAACCGAAGCTGCGGACGCATTTAATGCGTGGTAGGAGAGCGTTCTGTAGGTCTGTGAAGGTGTTCTGTGAGGAATGCTGGAGATATCAGAAGTGCGAATGCTGACATGAGTAGCGATAAAGGGGGTGAAAAGCCCCCTCGCCGAAAGCCCAAGGTTTCCTGCGCAACGTTCATCGGCGCAGGGTGAGTCGGCCCCTAAGGTGAGGCAGAGATGCGTAGCTGATGGGAAACAGGTTAATATTCCTGTACTTTAATATGATGCGATGTGGGGACGGAGAAGGTTAGGTCATCCAACTGTTGGAATAGTTGGTTCAAGCGTGTAGGGAGATCTCTTAGGCAAATCCGGGAGGTCAATTCTGAGACGTGATGACGAGGCACTTAGGTGCTGAAGTGATTGATACCATGCTTCCAAGAAAAGCCACTAAGCTTCAGTCATATTAGAACCGTACCGCAAACCGACACAGGTGGGCAGGATGAGAATTCTAAGGCGCTTGAGAGAACCCGGGAGAAGGAACTCGGCAAATTTGCACCGTAACTTCGGGAGAAGGTGCGCCCCGGTAGGTTGTAGAGATTTACTCTCGAAGGCCGATGGGGTTGCAGTGAAAAGGTGGCTGCGACTGTTTAATAAAAACACAGCACTCTGCAAACACGAAAGTGGACGTATAGGGTGTGACGCCTGCCCGGTGCCGGAAGGTTAATTGATGGGGTGCAAGCTCTTGATCGAAGCCCCGGTAAACGGCGGCCGTAACTATAACGGTCCTAAGGTAGCGAAATTCCTTGTCGGGTAAGTTCCGACCCGCACGAATGGCGTAACGATGGCCACACTGTCTCCTCTCGGGACTCAGCGAAGTTGAAATGTTTGTGAAGATGCAATCTACCCGCGGCTAGACGGAAAGACCCCATGAACCTTTACTGTAGCTTTACATTGGACTTTGACAAGATTTGTGTAGGATAGGTGGGAGACTATGAAGTAGGGACGCTAGTTCTTATGGAGTCAACCTTGAAATACCACCCTGATGTTGTTGAGGTTCTAACCTAGGTCCGTAATCCGGATCGGGGACCGTGTATGGTGGGCAGTTTGACTGGGGCGGTCTCCTCCCAAAGAGTAACGGAGGAGTGCGAAGGTAACCTAGGTACGGTCGGAAATCGTACTGATAGTGCAATGGCAAAAGGTTGCTTGACTGCGAGACGGACAGGTCGAGCAGGTGCGAAAGCAGGTCATAGTGATCCGGTGGTTCTGTATGGAAGGGCCATCGCTCAACGGATAAAAGGTACTCTGGGGATAACAGGCTGATTCCTCCCAAGAGTTCATATCGACGGGGGAGTTTGGCACCTCGATGTCGGCTCATCACATCCTGGGGCTGTAGCCGGTCCCAAGGGTATGGCTGTTCGCCATTTAAAGTGGTACGTGAGCTGGGTTTAAAACGTCGTGAGACAGTTTGGTCCCTATCTGCCGTGGGCGTTGGAAGTTTGAGGGGGGCTGCTCCTAGTACGAGAGGACCGGAGTGGACGGATCTCTGGTGGACCGGTTGTCATGCCAATGGCATAGCCGGGTAGCTAAATCCGGAAGAGATAAACGCTGAAAGCATCTAAGCGTGAAACTTGCCTCAAGATGAGACTTCCCTGTGCTATAAGCGCACTAAAGAGTCGTTCGAGACCAGGACGTTGATAGGTCGGGTGTGGAAGCGCAGTAATGCGTTAAGCTAACCGATACTAATTGCTCGTGAGGCTTGATCCTATAACCTTAAATCTTGGGTGAATTCATTCAGATTAAGGATGTTCTAAAGAAAACCAATCATTAGTACCCGTATCTTTACTTCTTCCAATTTGTTAAAGACAGCTTGTTAAAGCTGACATGAATTAAGGTATTAAGCACCGCTTAGTATCACCGGTTATGTCTGGCGGCCATAGCGAATTGGAACCACCCCTTCCCATCCCGAACAGGGCCGTGAAACGATTCTGCGCCAATGATAGTATGCTCTTCGCATGCGAAAGTAGGTCACCGCCAGACTTCTTATACAAAACCCCAGTGGCCAAAATCACTGGGGTTTTTTTATTGCGCAAAAATGTTCTGACAATTCTCGTCATATCTTCTAATTAATTCCCTTCATGGCTTGTTAGCTAGAATAACTCTGAATATATTCCTCAAGGTCTTTGCTCCTGCCAACTGAAAGTCATTGGGATTTTTATTTTGAGGTATCAATATGGGTTTATGTCGCCGTGTATTGAATTTTGCTTTTTCATTAGCTTTGGCAGCTTGCACCCATCAAACCAAGATGCAGCCATCAACCGCTCATATTGATGATTCAATAGAGGCCTCTCATACTTCGCAAGTCATTTCTGCGAAGTCACTGCAAGAAGCCCCGATAGAGAAGATTAAGACTACATCATTTTCAAAAAGTAGGGGCAAAGAGCCGACCTACAGCGTGTCGTCAACGAAGTGTCAGTTAAAGAAATTCTTTTTGCGTTGGCACGAGAAAGTAAGCTGAATGTAGATATCAGCCCTAGCATCAATGGACTCGTCACACTGAACGCAGTAGATCAAACATTACCTGCAATTTTGGAGCGTCTTTCTAGGCAAGTGAGCATGATTTATCGCGTGGAAAATCAGGTGCTCATTATTGAGCCTGATCATCCGGTCATACGGAATTACAAGGTGAATTACGTCAATATGGATCGAGATACCAAAGGTGGGGTATCTGTGACTAATCAGCTGGCTTCAACTACTAGTGCTTCTAAATCTGTTGCGGGTGGATTAAATAATTCAAGTACGGCAATTAACTCAACTTCAACTAATCATTTTTGGGAATCATTGACTAAAAATATTGATGAAATTTTGCAGGAAACAGATAAGCAAGTTTTGATTAATAGGATGGATAGCGATGTGAGGTTGCAAGCCGAGTATGATGCTGCCACAAAAAATACGGCTTCTAGTTCATCCGTTGGTGATACCTCAAAAAGCAAAATCGAAACAGGTAATCAAGCAGGCGGCCAATTGCCATCACTTTCTGAAAGCACAGATAAATCTTTAAAGTCATACAAAACATTATTTGCTTCAAAAATTATTGCCAATAAAGAAACGGGAATATTGAGTGTTAGGGCGACCCAAAAGCAGCACGAAAAAATCCGAGAATTTATTGAACTGGTTGAATCTAGTGCTAAGAGACAAGTCTTGATTGAAGCCACTATTGTTGAGGTTGAGCTTAAAAATAATTATCAGTCTGGGATTGATTGGAATCGTTTAAATAAAGGTAATACGGGGTTTGTTTTTGGGCAAACTTTGGGAGCTAAGAGCGTTAATTTTGACAAAACAACAGGAGCCTTTACGCAAGGAGATGCCAATACTTTGGTGGGTATCGTGACTGGGAAAC
>OGVI01000017.1_pt1 | contig 16969 bp, 19 predicted proteins | sample 1575701 | NCBI WGS metagenome assembly OGVI01 (sample SAMN07581551, study PRJEB24739) | freshwater metagenome | place: Singapore | collected 2015-04 | reverse complement strand
TTTACAAAGCAGAGGTTGGTTCTCTGTCTGTCAAGGGTACAACCATCGTTGGATTCTCTGTTACTGAGTCCAAACAAATGACGCTACGCAAACCTGAAGAGTTCTTCAAGGGATTGTCTATCGGCAAACGTGCGTTGAACGCTAAGTTGAAGACGCTGACTACCAAGCCAGCGCAACCTAACGGTCGTATCAACGAAGAAACAATTATCCTTGGAGCATTTTGATGATTCTAGTAGATTATAGCCAAGTTAGTTTGGCAGCGATTCTTACCTTCCAGCGAGAGTTGAAGGGTACTGAGTCTGAGGTGAAGAATCTGATTCGTCATGTAACCCTCTCCACGCTCAAGTCGTATAAGAAGAAGTACGGTAAAGAGTATGGTGAACTGGTTGTGTGTTGCGATGGTCGTAAGTACTGGCGCAAAGAAGCATTTGCTCACTACAAAGCAGGTCGTAAGAAAGCACGTGAAGAGTCCGAACTGGATTGGAAGCTGATCTTTGATACGCTGTCTGAGATGCGTGAAGACATCGCCAAGTATTTCCCGTGGCGAGTTATCCACGTAGAACGTGCAGAAGCCGATGACGTCATCGCTTGTATGACCAAGTGGGTTCAGACCAACCAGCTGGTGCAAGAAGGTTTGATGGAAGAGCCGCAGAAGGTTTTGATTCTGTCTTCTGATAAAGACTTCAAGCAACTACAAGCTGAGTGGAATGTCAAGCAGTGGTCGCCGATGCAGAAGAAGTACGTGACTGCCACCAAGAAAGAAATCCAAGAGTGGATGATTGAGCATATCGTTAAGGGTGATGCTGGTGATGGTGTGCCTAACATTCTTTCTCCTGATGACATCTTCCTTCAAGAAGGTGTGCGTCAGAAGCGCATCAGCGCAGAGCGTCTTGCTGAGTTTATCGAGAAGGGTAAGGATGCTTGCCGTAACGAAACCGAACGACGTAACTGGGATCGTAACGCAACTCTTGTCGCATTTGAGCACATCCCCGAAGATGTGTACAATGAGATTACACAGACGTATCTAAATAACAAACCGAAAGGCGACAAGATGGCAGTCATGCAGTATCTGATTGAAAAGCGTTGCCGTCTTTTGCTTGATGAACTAGACGATTTTTAAGGATAACAATGGCGAAATATATCACTGAGATTTTAGACGAGATCAACAGCGACCCCAAGAAGATTGAGCAGTACAAAGGTAATGCTGCACTGCGTCTCATCTTTGAACATGGCTTCATCCCAGAGAAGAAGTTTGTTCTTCCAGAGGGAGATCCTCCGTACAAGAAAGATGCTGCACCGATAGGTATGTCACCTGCCAATCTCTACCAAGAGGTTCGTAAGCTGTACGTATTCTGTCGTGCTGATCTGAACGCAATTCGTCGTGAGACTCTCTTCATCCAACTGCTTGAGAATTTGCATCCAAGCGAAGCTGAGTTGATTCTTGCAATCAAAGATCAGAGAATTCCCAAGAAGTATCCCAAGATTACACACAAGCTAGTAGCTGATGCTGGATTTGTTCCTCCGCCACCTGCAAAGGAGACGAAGGTAAAAAACTCAAAGGCTCCAGCGAAGACTGGAGCCCAATCTACCGAAGAAAAAGTTTGACTCTCAAAGAAAAGTGTAGTAAACTTATACGTAAGATAATGAATGGAGTGAGAAATGCCTAACTGGTGCGATAATAGTGTCCGTCTGACGCATCAAGACAAAGAAAAGATTGATGCGCTGGAGAACGTACTGAAAGACCAGCAAGACTGCGAAGTCTTTTATCACCTGCGTCCACGACCAGTTGAGGAAGATGAGAATTGGTATGAGTGGAACTGTAACAATTGGGGTACGAAATGGGACATGACCATCATCGACTTCAGTCGTGAAGATGATCATACCATTTGGATCTCATTTGAGACTGCATGGTCTCCTCCGATCGCAATGTATGAGTTTCTGGCTGAAGAAGGCTGGGAAGTCGAAGGCTACTACCACGAAAGTGGATGTGCATTCTGCGGCAAGTATACCAACGAAGATGGCGACGAGTTCTACGAATACGACTTTCGTGACCGTGAGAGCATTGAAGCTATCCCGCAAGACATTGAAGAGTTTACTGGTCTGTTAGACTATCACGACTCTTGTAAAGAAGATGGTTACTTTGATGAAGAAGAAGTGGATTGATGCGTTTATGGATACAGCCGAGCGTTTCGCTCAGCTATCAAGCGCAAAGCGTTTACAGGTTGGTGCGGTAGTCGTTCAAGACAATCGCATCATCTCTATTGGTTACAACGGTACTCCTGCTGGTTGGACTAACGAATGTGAGGGTGAAGATGGAAAAACTAAAGGTGAAGTTATTCATGCTGAAGAGAATGCTATTCTCAAACTTGCCCGTGATGGCGAACGAGGCAATGGTGCCGATCTATTCTGCACTCACGCTCCTTGCATACAGTGCGCTAAACTCATTTATGGCGCAGGGGTGAAGAAGGTTTACTATCGTGACACTTATCGTGACACTCTGGGTGTTGACTTTCTAGAGAAGTGCGGTGTTGTGGTTGAGCGTGTTGAAAAATAGTTTCAAAAAGTTCAAAAATATGTTGACTTTTAATGAAATCTGAAGTAGAATTCTACTAAATAGAAGGTAAGCAATAACCCTCATGTGTTGAGGGTCTTACCAAAAGATGTTGACTTTAATTCAAAAGGGTTATATAATTTCTATTATGAAATCGATACTGTGTTTAGTTTCCAGAATGCATAAGCAGCAGCTACCACTCGTAGCTGGTTGGAATAGCACACGCCCATCATTTGCCTATGCGAATGAGATTGATGCGGAGGGTTTTGGTAAGAAGAAGTGATGTAAGACTGAACGTCTACTTACCAAAACCCTCGGAGCGAAAGTTTCGAGGGTTTTTTGTTTTAACCTACCATCGTGTAGGGTCTTTCAGAAAGTTGTTGACTTATAAAGCTGCTTGCTGTATAATTCGTGTTCTGATTGATTGAGTGCTTCGGCTCTCACTGTTCCTTAAAAATTAGGACTCTGTTTTGAACGGTCGGCGATCTTGGTTCGCTGAGGTTGCTGACCGTATGTTGGGGATTCGCCAAGTTGGTAAGGCATCGGATTTTGATTCCGACATTCGGTGGTTCGAGTCCATCATCCCCAGCCAAACAAGAGCGCATTACGTAACCTGAAGTGCGGTCACAGGACATCGAAAGGTGTGTTAGCCGTGGTAGTGTGCTCCTGTTTGGTAGTTTAATTTTTGAAAGAGAGGACGATATGAAGCGAGGTAAACGCTAGTGTCGCCCAAGTCCCCGTATGGTCTTGGGTTGGCACGTAAAATCAAATAATACGGACAACCCACTCGTGGCGTTAATGGTAGCGTACATGACTCTTAATCATCGAGGTCTGAGTTCGAATCTCAGCGAGTGGACCATATGGGGGTATAACTTAACGGCGAAAGTAGCTGGCTTTTAACCAGTTAATCAGAGTTCGATTCTCTGTGCCCCCACCATATAAAAGCATATTAGACTGGTCGTAAAATCATCGTTGGACTTTAAGACTTAGTATGCTTCTATATGGTATTCAATGGAGTTGGTAGTGTAGTGGTCTGCACACTGTGCTGTGAACGCAGTAGTATGGGTTCGATCCCCATCCTTCTCCCCAAAGTATTCATGCCGCTTAAGCTAATCTGGTGAAAGCGTGGGACTGAAAATCCTGAGAGGTTGGATCGTAACCAACAGGCGGCACCAAAGTTTTATTCCTCATGTAGCTCAAAGGTAGAGCAATCGGCTGATAACCGATAGACGAAGGATCGTTCCCTTCCGTGAGGACCAATGGAAGTATGGCTGAGTCTGGCTTAAGGCACCTGTCTAGAAAACAGTGGGACGAGAGATCGTCACGTGGGTTCGAATCCTACTACTTCCGCCAAGTTTTATATCGCATTCGACTTCAGGTGAGGTCACTAGGCTTTCAACCTAGCTAGAGGGGATCGTTACCCCTATGCGATACCAGTTTATTGTGTATGAGCAAGCATGGTGTATGCGCTCCGCTGTTAACGGAGAATGAGCTAGGTTCGATCCCTAGATACACAGCCAAATTTGTTGGGGAATGGTGTAACAGAATAGCACAACGGACTTTGACTCCGTTAGTTTGGGTTTGAGTCCCGATTCCTCTGCCAGTTTTTATCTCTCTATGGCGTAATCAGGTAGCGTGGTGCGTTTGGGGCGCAGCGGTCTAGGTTCAAATCCTAGTAGGGAGACCAGTTTCTTGGGGTGATAGTGATAGAGGGCTACACGTCGGTTTTGCAATCCGAAGATCGGGGATCGTTACCCCGTCGCTCCACCAAGTTTTATACCGTAGAGACCACCTGATGGTGATACCCGACTGTCGATCGGAATGCGGCGAGTTTGATTCTCGTCTACGGTGCCAAGTTTTGGAGATGTGATGTAATGGTTAGCATAGCACAGCAAAAAGTCAATTCTGTCTGTAGAATTGTTTCCGCAACACTAACGCTATCCCTCTGTGAAAGGGCTTGTACGTGGTTCGAATCCCGTCATCTCCACCAAAATTCGGGTCTGTAGTTCAATGGTAGAACGATACTTTGACATGGTATAGACAGAAGTTCAATTCTTCTCAGACCCACCAAGTTTTAGGTTAGTTACAGCAACGCATAACTGCACTGTCAATGGTTGACAAATTGCCTTCTAAGCAATCGTTTGTGGGTTCAATTCCCACTGCAAAACAAACTAGCCTGTTGTTTTCAATGTCCCTTTAGCATAACTGGAAAATGTACCATCCTACGAAGTTGGGGTATGCAGGTTCGAATCCTGTGGGGGACGCCAGAGATTTTCGCCGATGTGATGGAATTGGTATACGTGTTGGTCTTAGAAACCAAATTTTGTGAGTTCGAGTCTCACCGTCGGCACCAAGTTTTAGGGTAGGTTCTGCAAAAACAAAACTAGCTGGTTCGATTCCAGCATTACGCACCAAAACCTAGCGTGATGTGCCACGGTGGCAATCAAACTACCCTGTTGTTTAATGGAGACGTTAGCCGAATCGGCATAGCGGCAGCTGCCTTGAAAGCAGAAGGCTCAGAAATGGGTGTGTGAGTTCGAGTCTCACCGTCTCCGCCAATTTTAATGAAAGGAGCATGGTATGGGTTACAATACAAAACATTTTGACCACGAAGCCCACTATGCTTCTAAGTCAATAAAAGAACTTCAGGAGTATCTAAAAACTGCTGAAGAATTTTCAGAGAAACATCCTCGGTTCAGAGATGGATGGCATAATGAGTATATTCAGATGCTGAAGTTGAGAATTGCGGAGAGAATTGGAAAGAAAGGATAGCATATGCCAAGCGTGTTCTTAACAAGTGATACGCACTTCGGACACGCTGGTGTGTGCCGATTCTTGCGTGAAGATGGAACCAAGTTGCGACCATGGGACGATCCAGAAGAAATGGATGAAGCCATGATCAAGTCTTGGAACGAGACAGTGAAGCCCACTGATAAAGTTTATCACTTGGGTGACGTTGTCATCAATAGAAAAGCATTGAAGACCTTGCATCGGTTGAACGGTGATAAGGTTTTGATCAAGGGCAATCACGACATCTTTAGATTGGAAGAATACACTACATTCTTCAGAGATATCCGTAGCAGCCATGTGATGAATGGAATTATCTTGACTCACATACCGTTGCACCCTGATCAGTTATACCGTTTTGGTTGCAACATTCACGGTCACTTGCATAGCAACAGAGTTATGCATACTGATCAGTACGGTGTTCGCACTATCGATCCACGTTACTTCTCTGTGTGTGTTGAGCAAACTGACTTCAAGCCAATCTTGTTTGAAGAAGTTTTGGAGCGCATCAAGAGACAAGGTGGTGAAGTAGGTTTCAAAAATGGTAACCGTTAATGGAGCGTGGGCAGGACGGTAATGCAGCTGATTGCTAATCAGTAGATCGTAGAAATACGGTCACAGGGTTCGACTCCCTGACGCTCCGCCAATGTTGTGTCGACGACTAATCTCGGTGCTTCCGTTCTCCCGAGTTAAAATGACTGACTGGTGTTCTCCCCTGACGAGATAATCCTTTCGGTAAGACGGAGCCGTGCCCCTGTGGACAAATTGGTAAAGTCAGCACTCTCAAAAGGTGTGCCAGCGGTTTCTCGGTTCGAGTCCGAGCAGGGGTACCAGAATTCAATGCGGCTGTGGAGAAATGGTATACTCAGGAGACTTAAAATCTCCCGCCGAAGGGCATGTCGGTTCGAGTCCGACCAGCCGTACCAAGTTTTGCCCCGATGGTCTAACGGATAAGGCAACGGTCTTCTACACCGTACGATGTGGGTTCGATTCCTGCTCGGGGCGCCAGATGTTGGGCTGATAGCTTAATGGTAAAGCAGCCGACTCATAATCGGTCGAGTGAGAGTTCAATTCTCTCTCAGCCCACCAGAGTTTATGTGCGTGTGTAGCTGAATTGGTTAGGCAGCGGATTGCAAATCCGTATCATGCAGGTTCAAGTCCTGTCACGCACTCCAAGATACTTGTTGACTTGTAAAGCAGGTTGATGTATAATAGTGTCTTAGTTGATGAGGTCTTCGCTGTTGTTGATGAAGATACTTGTTGACTTGTAAAGCTGACTGAGGTATAATAATGTCTTAGTTAGTCGTTCTTTGAAAATTGATCTTGTTTATGCACCGTTCGTCTATCGGCTAGGACACCAGCCTTTCACGTTGGTAAGATGGGTTCGATTCCCATACGGTGTACCAAACTTTATACACATGACAATTCAGTGTAGATGTTGAGAAAGTAGAGCCTCGAAAACTCTATGAATGAAGGAATCAGCGCAAATCTGGCTAAACTAGTAACTTCTGCTACCAACTATCACTACGGATCGCAACTGAAACGTACATGAGGAGAATGTGACCCATGAAAGCGAGGGTCTGCTGAGTTGTCAGTTGTATAAAGTTTATGGGTGTGCGGCGAAGTTGGAGAGTCGCAGCGGACTGTAAATCCGTTTCCTCTGGATGAGTAGGTTCGATTCCTACCACACCCACCAATATCGGTAGTCAGCAGACTACTGTCAATCTTGACATAGGGTCAAGCGTGTAAAGTTCGGGTCTCCTCCTGGAGGTCTTTTCGGTACTCACGATAGAAGTACGGCTAAAGTTCGTAATGCCACAAATTCATGCACCGTTAGCTCAATCGGGAGAGCACTGCACTGTCACTGCAGAGGTAAGGGGATCGAAACCCCTACGGTGCGCCAAAACAGTCTGTTGAGGTAACGAAAACGCTAAATAGAACTAGGAGGATCTATGTTCTATCTTGTGTATAAAATTACCAACACAGTCAACGATAAGTTCTATATCGGGTGCCATAAAACAAAAGTCAAAGATGACGGTTATATGGGCTCAGGTATTCTTATCAAACGTGCAATAGAAAAGTATGGCGTTGAGAATTTCAAGAAAGAGATACTAGCTGAATGTTCCTCTTCTGAAGAGATGTATGCAAAAGAAAAGGAACTTGTGGTTCTCTGTGAAAATAGCTATAATATGAAACATGGTGGTGATGGTGGTTTTGATTTTATCAATGACAACCGAATCAACAATCGTGTTAATAACTGCGTGCTTGGAGGCAAGCATGGTGGTAAAGCTGTTCATGAGAGAAAACTAGGGATACACGCAGAAGATTGGGTGCGTCCTGAGCAGAAGAAGAAAGTTTCTGATTCAGATTTGTTAGCGTCATATGAGAAACATAGTAACGTCAGTGAAGCATTACTTGCTGTTGGGTTAGCCAGAACAGGTGGTGCTAGAAGACGATTATTACGATTGATAAGTAGATAATATTGCGGGTAGGTCAAGCGACCCGAATGGTCTCATAAGCCATCTCGAGCGTGGAGCGTTACCACGACCCGCAACCAGTTTTGCCCTTCTAGTATATTGGTATTACAGTTGCCTTGTAAGCATCAAAATGCGGTTCGATTCCGTGGTGGGGCACCAAGTTTTAGGATTCTTTCAGCAATTATAAACTTTCACTGTCTATGAAAAGAAAGCGAATCCTGTTGAATTATGCGCGAGTGGTGGAATGGTAGACACGCTGGTCTTAGAAGCCAGTGCCGAAAGGCGTGAGAGTTCGAGTCTCTCCTTGCGCACCAGTTATGCATCTTTAGCTCAGCGGTAGAGCGTCTCCCTTACAAGGAGAGGGTCGTAGGTTCAATCCCTGCAAGATGCACCAGTTTTAGGATAGGTTCTGCAATCAAAAGCATTCAACTTGTAATTGAAAAAAGCTAAAAACTATCCTGTTGTATTTCGGTGATGTGGCGTAGATGGATGCGCACCGCCCTCATAAGGCGAGGAGAGTGGATCGATACCACTCATCACCACCAGAGTTATTCGGAGTATAGCGCAGTCTGGTAGCGCATCTGCTTTGGGAGCAGAGGGTCGTAGGTTCGAATCCTACTACTCCGACCAAGTTTTAGGAAGGTTCCAGCAAATTCAAATTGCTAAACTTTTTGGTTGTCTAGCGACAAAACCCTTCCTGTTGAATACTGAAACTGTTAATCTACTAAATAGATTAAAAGGATTAACAGTATGGACTACACAAAGCACTACAATCTTCTAATAGATCGAGCCAAGAATCGAAAGCTAGAATGTTACGTTGAGAAACACCACATTCTTCCACGTTGTATGGGTGGTAGTGATGATGAAAGCAATTTGGTGGCTCTTACTGCACGAGAACATTTTATTGCTCATCTTCTTCTAGCTAAAATGTATCCTGGAAATTTGTATCTTGTTAGAGCAGTAGCTGTTATGTGCATTGGACAAACCGAAAGGAAACTTACCAATAGATGGTACGGTAAAGTTCGAGAGTTGTTTAGTGTTGCTATGTCCGAGGCTCAGACTGGAGAATTAAATTCTCAGTATGGAACTCAATGGATATGTAACGGTCATGAAGTTAGAAAGATAAAATCCGTCGAGCCAATTCCAGAAGGATGGGTTCGTGGTAGAAAATTGAAAACGCCAGTAGAATCTAAACGAGAGTTGAATAAAAAACGCTACGTTGAGTTGTACACTGGTTATTATAAGATGTACACACAACATGGGTTTGATAAGTTTGTTGAGATGACTGGGTATGACAAAACATTACCCAATCTTGTTCAAATGTTCAAACGTCATGTAGAGGAATTTATTCCTCAGAACGGTAAGAAAAGATAATCTATTCCGCAGAATCCGAGCAAGGTGCATGGACTTGACTGTTAATCAATGGTTAGCTGGGTTCGATTCCCAGGTCCGGAGCCAAAAACAATGGGCTGTTGGTATAGTTGGGAACACATCTGCCTTGCACGCAGAAGTCGGGAGTTCGACCCTCCCACGGTCCACCACTTAAACATTGAGGAACATTATGAACGTAGAGCCACTAGGTACACGAGTATACATCGCTGAAGTAAAGAAAGAACGAAAGACTGAGTCTGGGATTATCCTTGAAGGAGCCAACTCTGTCCGTGAAACAAAATTTGCTGAGGTACTCGCCATCGGCTATGACGTAAAGAAGGTTCGTGTTGGTAACAAAGTTATCATTGATTGGGGCAAGTGCGTACCTGTCAAGATCAATGATGTTGAACGTGCGATGATTGACGAGGAACATATTCTCGGCATCTATCGTGGAGAAGAATAAGTAGTAAGAATGCCCTTTTAGCTCAGTTGGTAGAGCAGCACATTAGTAATGTGAAGGTCGCGTGTTCGAATCATGCAAGGGGCACCAATTAAGGAGAATTTTCTTGGCAGCTAAGAATGATATTACAGGTGATTCAATCATCTCTAGACACTCAAAAGCGTATGAAGAAAATATCACCAAGATCTTCGGCGACAAGTCTGAAGAGAAAGCCAGAAAGCAGAAAGAGAAAGAAGAATACTTCGCCAAACTCGCTGCTGAAACGAAGGCTAGGTTAGAAAGTTAATATCTCGATGGTGTAATGGCAGCATAGCGGTCTCCAAAACCGTTGGTTGGGGTTCGAGTCCCTATCGGGATGCCAATTAGGAGTTGTTATGGTACAACGTATGCGTACGGTTGTTGTGACAAACAAGGCACAGTGTAAGCTGTGCGGTGATGTGATTGAATCGAAACACGGACATGACTTCAAGTGGTGTAAGTGTGGAGAGATCGCCGTTGATGGAGGCAAAAACTACATCAAACGTGCGGCAAAGAATCTCGGTAACATTATCGAGTTGAGTGAGACGTACGATGAACCGTACGAATCGCAGTTCTAATGCGGGTGTGGTGCTAGTGGTAACACATATCCTTGCCAAGGACAAGTTGCGGGTTCGATTCCCGCCACCCGCTCCAATTCTTTTATGAGGTGTTAAAGGTGTAATCATGAGAAAAATCAATATTGATGAAGTTAAGGCATTCATCGAGTCACAGGGTCCTAATACAAAAATCTACATTGGTGGTGACTCCGAGCGTTTCAATATTGGTAACGACTGGTATGCGGATTACACACTAGCCATTGTAGTACACATTGACGGTAAGCATGGATGTAAGATCTTCGGTGAAGTTCAAAGAGAACGTGACTGGGATCAAAAGAAGAATCGCCCACGTATGCGTCTTATGAATGAAGTTTACAAGATCGCTGAATTGTATCACAAGCTACATGAAGTACTTGAAGATAGAGAAGTTGAAATCCACTTGGACATCAACCCTAACGAAAAGTATGGATCAAGCTGCGTTGTGCAAGAAGCTGTAGGCTACATTCGTGGTATGTGTAACGTAGTTCCTTTGGTTAAGCCTCAAGCGTTCGCTGCTTCTTACTGCGCTGACCGTTTGAAGCACATCATGGCTCACCAAAAGGCTGCTTAGAATTTATAAATACCTGTACCCACTGAACTGTGGGACACTGTGCTTTTGCACTTTGACCCACCTTGCGTGGGTCACTTTTTCTTGCAAGACACATGAAATACTTGTTGACTTGCAAAGACATTTGATGTATAATAATGTCTTAGTTGGTTAGGAATTGGGATGACTGCAGCATATCTAAAACATACTGCTCTGTCGCTGGCGAAAAGCCAGATAGGTTGGAAGTGACTCGCTGACCCTAGTAGGATCTTTGAGTTCTGCCCGAATGCAGCCAAGTGCCCATCTCATGGGATATGCCAGAGAACTGGATGATTTACGCTGGGTTCCTTAAAGAGCGTGGTTTTAAGCAAACCGAATAACGTCCCGATCATCCCGTTGAAAAAGATGTTGACTTTAATTCATACTTGATGTATAATTGAAGTTCTTTAGTTAGGTTAGGTTCAGCAAACATCTTAGCGGATTAATACCCGCATCAGATGGTGCGATCTGATACCCCCGAAAGGGATTCTGTGCACGACCTGAGTTTCGAGTTCTCAGGCTAATCAAAAAGTAGGAAACTAACCTGTTGTTTGATTTAGGCTATCGTTGCCTGTTATTGGAGATGTAAAATGAATACATTCGTTTCTGCCGTTCAAAATCAATCTGCACGCACTACTAACGGCATGCGTGCTCGTAAGTCTACTGCAAATGCTTGCGTAGATCTTTTCTTCAAGATCGGTGCCTCTCGAGGCAAAGACGTTACCAAGGACTTTGTTGCTGCTTACGCAGAGAACAAGGAAGTCGCACTGCGTATCGCCCAATGGGTTCGTGACGCACGTGGTGGCGCTGGTGAACGTGAGATCTTCCGTCAAATCCTGAAGTATCTCGATAAGCATGCACCTGCTGATGCAGCTAAGCTGTTGATGAAGGTTCCTGAAATCGGTCGTTGGGATGACATCTTCGTGGTTGAATCCAAGGAAAACAAGTACAAGGCTTTTGCTATGCTGGGCGATGCTCTGCGTGCAAAGAATGGTCTTGCTGCCAAGTGGACTCCACGTAAGGGCGAACTTGCTGTTGAAATTCGTAATTTCTTCGGCATGTCTCCAAAGTTCTATCGTAAGTCTCTTGTTGAACTGACTAAGGTCGTTGAACAAGACATGTGCGCTAAGAACTGGGATAACATCAACTTTAGCCATGTGCCTTCGGTTGCGCATGCTCGTTACAAGAAAGCCTTCTTCCGTAACACTCAAGAGTATGCGAAGTACGTTGCTGAATTGACTAAGGATCCAAAGGATCGTACTGTCAATGTCAAGATCAACGCTGGCGCTGTTTTCCCATACGATGTGTTGAAGGGTGTTATCGGTTCATACCGTAACAACTACAACGCAACTGAATTGGGTGCTCTGCAAGCACAATGGGATGCGATCGAAAACTTCATTGGCGATGCTAACGTGTTGCCTCTGGTTGACGTATCGGGTTCTATGGCTTGCCCTGCAGGTGGTCGTAACTCTCAGAGCAAGACTACTTGTATGGATGTAGCAATCTCTCTTGGTCTGTACTGCGCAGACAAGAACACTGGTAAGTTCAAGGATACGTTCCTGACTTTCAGCGGTTCTCCAGAGTTGCTGCACCTGAAGGGTAACATCGTTCAGAAGGTGCAACAAATGGCTTCTTCTAACTGGGGTATGAATACTGACCTAGTGAAAGCTATGGACAAGATTCTGAAGACTGCCGTACAAGGTGGTGTTCCTCAAGAAGAAATGCCAGAATTGCTGCTGATCATGTCAGACATGCAGTTTGACCAATGCGCTCGTTTCGACGACAGCGCAATGAAGATGATCGAACGCAAGTTCACAGCAGCTGGCTATGAAATGCCTAAGATCGTGTTCTGGAATCTGAACGCTGCGGACAACGTCCCAGCTAAGTTCGATGCCTCTGGTGTCGCTCTGATCTCTGGTTTCAGCCCACAAATTATGACTGCCGTTCTTGGTGGTGATACTGAAAAGTTCACTCCAGAAGCAATCATGATGAAGGCGATCATGGTACCACGCTACGACCTAGCGTAACAGGTTCGCATTGACTGGTGTGCGTAATCACCAGTCACCATAATGAAGCATATTGACGGAGTTTGTGAAACACAAGCTGCAGCCTGTCTGTGAACTCTGCCTGCGGGACCAGCGCCATGAGGATGAGGAGATTGCTATCTACCCTTAGGCGTCTAAGCAATCTGTGGTTCAGTATGCTTCATTATGGTATAAATACCATTATGCGGGTAAGCCCAAGGTGGGACACCAGCCTTCCAAGCTGCGTTGAGTGGAGTTCGACTCTCCCTACCCGCTCCAAATTTTTGTGAGGTCGTTATGTTGGTTCTTTTGCTTCTCCAGATCAAACACTGGTATGTAGATTTTGTTATGCAGACACCAGAGATGGTTGCTGGCAAAGGCATCTACGCTAATCCCAAAGGTGTTCTTCACTCCGCACAACACGCAATCGCCACTCTGGTGATTCTTGCGTTCTTCACTTCCCTTCCGCTCGCTGCTGCTCTCGCTCTCTTTGACTTTGTGACTCACTACCACATTGACTGGGCGAAGATGAATTACGGCTGCAGAGACATACAGAATCCCAAGTTCTGGAATCATCTCGGTCTCGACCAGATGGCTCACCAAATCGTTTACTTACTAATTACGTCCGTAGCCTTGCTCTAAGGTGTTGACTTTAATTCCTTCCTGATGTATAATAAACTTATGGAAAGGAGTTAGTTATGGCAAGAATCGACAAACTACCCACCGCATATCGTGTTGATATGATTGAGTCTGAGCGTGGCTGGGGTCAGAAGCTAGATGAGACCATCTACTTTGACAACGAAGCTGAGGCTCGGCAATTTGCTCGGGATTACAACCTGAAGCACAACAACTTGGACTACGTTCCTGACTGGTATATCCGTGCCGAATACGTTGGTCGAGTTGGCTAAATAGAGAAAACGACTGGCAGTCAGTCGTTATGAATTCTTAGGAGTTAAGAATATGAGAACTGGAATTTTCATCGGCAGGTTTCAACCTGTTCATCAAGGGCACATCCATGCAATTGGAATCGCTGCCTCTCAAGTAGAGAAACTCTACATCCTAGTTGGTTCCGCCAATCAATGTCGCAGTATCCGTAACCCTTGGACATTTGATGAGCGTAGACAAATGCTTCAACTGAAGCTGCATTCTGAACGTATCACCAACTACGAAATCATTCCCCTGAACGATCACAAATATAGTGACACGCAATGGATGTCTGACGTCCGTGCCACTATCGAACACTTCAACATGGGTTCGCCTATTCTTTTCGGTCATATGAAAGAAGGCAACGACTATCTGAAGTGGTTCCCTGAACTTAAATTTAAGAGCATTGAGGCTCAATACAGCATTAACGCTACGCAGATCCGTGAGCAGATGTTCCGTGATAACGATCCTCTCATGCCAGAAACTGTACGAGGCGACTATGCTTTCTACCAAAAAGAAAAACAACTCTTCAAAGATTATCCATTCCCCGAAACTCTCAACTTCAACTGTTCCGATGCAGTCCTCGAATGTCAAGGTCACGTGCTGCTTATCCAGCGAAAGTTTAGTCCAGGAAAAGGTGCTTGGGCACTTCCAGGAGGTTTTCGCAATCAGCAAGAAACTTTTCTTGACTGCGCCATCCGAGAGTTGATGGAAGAAACCAACGTGCGAGTCCCAGAGAAAGTTCTCCGTGGCTCTATCGTGAAGACCGAACTGTTCGATTCTCCGAAGCGTTCATTCGGTATTCCCCGCAACACCTTAGCCGTGTATATGCGAATCAGCCCGAATCCTGATTATTCGCTTCCACGTGCCAATGGTGCTGACGATGCTATGATGTGCAAGTGGGTGCCACTTACTGATGCGCTGAATAACATCGAAATGTATGATGACCATAAGGACATCATCTCCAAAGTGACAGGTGTCAATCCGATGCCTGCCTTCGCAAAACTGTAAACCGATTAGGAGCTAATCATGAAACTCGCAAAAAATCTTCTTCTAAATACTGACAGCTACAAAGTGTCCATGTTCAAGCAGTATCCTGCTGGCACTACTGGCGTGTACAGTTACATCGAATCTCGTGGTGGACGCTACGATGAGACTGTGTTCTTCGGTCTTCAAGCGTTCATCAAGGAGTACTTACTTGAACCAATCACACAAGCAGATATTGATACTGCGGATGCAATCCTTACTGCCCATGGCGAGCCTTTCAACCGAGAAGGCTGGGAATATATTCTACGAGTACACGGAGGTAAACTTCCTGTCGTTATCAAAGCTGTTCCTGAAGGCACAGTGGTTCCTGTTAAGAACGTATTGGCAACAATTGAAAACACTGACCCGAACTGTTTCTGGCTGACCACTTATCTTGAAACTGCTCTGCTACGTGCAGTCTGGTATCCTACCACTGTCGCTACTCAAAGCAAGTACATCAAGAACGTCATCAAGGAATATCTGGAGAAAACTGGTGATCCATCTCTTATTGATTTCAAACTGCACGATTTCGGTGCTCGTGGCGTTTCTTCTATGGAGAGCGCAGGGATCGGGGGTGCTGCCCACTTGGTTAACTTCATGGGTACTGATACCGTCACTGCTCTTCTGTATGCTCGCGAGTATTACAACGCTGATATGGCTGGATTCTCCATCCCTGCCGCAGAACACAGCACAATCACCAGCTGGGGTCGTGAGAACGAAGTAAAAGCCTATGCCAATATGGTTGATCAATTTGCTAAGCCTGGAGCTATTCTTGCAGTGGTTAGCGATAGTTATGATATCTTCAACGCTGCATCGAAACTCTGGGGTGAAGAACTCAAGCAGAAGGTTATTGATAGTGGCGCTACTGTTGTCATCCGTCCAGACTCTGGCGATCCTGAAGGTGTATGTTGCAAGCTGATTCAGATTCTTGATCAGAAGTTTGGTCACACTGTCAATGACAAAGGTTACAAGGTTCTGAACAACGTGCGTATCATCCAAGGTGACGGTGTCAATGAGCGTACTATCCGTATGATTCTCGGTCACTTCTCGGTGCTGGGTTACTCTGCTGACAACATTGCTTTTGGTATGGGTGGTGCTCTGCTGCAGATCGTTGATCGTGACACTCAGAAGTTCGCTATGAAGTGTTCTGCTGCTTGCGTCAATGGTGAGTGGATCGACGTTCAGAAAGATCCTATCACTGACGCTGGTAAGAAGTCTAAGGCTGGTCGTGTCAGTCTCTGGAAGTCTGGTGGTGAGTGGGTTTCTGCCACTGACCAACCTAGCGGATGGGCTGATAAGGCTGTCGGCGAGTATCGCGAGATGCTCAAAGAGGTATACCGTGATGGTAAGCTGATGCTGGAGTACGACTTCGACGAAGTTCGAGCCAACTCCAACAAGTAAACTTTAGTTTACGAAATAAAGACCCTACCGAGTGTAGGGTCTTTTTCATTGGGGTGTTTACTTTTATTCGCAATGGATGTATAATAACTCTATTGTCTCGAAAAGGAAACCAAAATGTCTTTCGTCTCGTTTGCTACTACTTCTACTTCCGTTCCTGTCGCTGGCTCGGGCATCTTCAACGGGTATAAGGTTACTGCCATCCTTCATGGCGGACGAAAGATCGGTCTCAGTAAAAATACTTACTACTACATCCCGTTCCTCAATCGTCTGGTGACTTACCGTGGATCCAAGGCGAAAGTGATGCTGGCTACTGATGGTAAATACAACTTTATCGAGAAGTTTGCAGATCGTCAAGGTCACTGGGCTTTCAAGGTAGATGCTCATATGTTCCACGTGGACTGCGTCTCTCGCTTCGGTTGATAGGTGTTGACTTTTATTCGCAAGTGTGGTATAATAAATGTATTGATGATGTGAAAGTGAGATTGTAATGATTCTGAATAATACCCCTGAGAACCAAGCCATCATGTCCAACGTGGGCGAGATCGGCGAGTTCCGTATCCGCAACTCTGCTAAAGCGTTCAACATCCTTTCGTCTGGTCTGTACGCCAACAAGATCCGTGCGATCATCCGTGAACTTTCTTGCAATGCTGTTGACTCACATGTTGCAGCTGGTAAGGCTGATGTTCCGTTCGAGATTCATCTGCCGAATTCTCTGGATCCGTTCTCGAGCTTATCGTGACTGGGAAAC
>OGVI01000016.1_pt1 | contig 17458 bp, 18 predicted proteins | sample 1575701 | NCBI WGS metagenome assembly OGVI01 (sample SAMN07581551, study PRJEB24739) | freshwater metagenome | place: Singapore | collected 2015-04 | reverse complement strand
TTCGACTGGATCTTCACCGTCTACACGAATTAGAAATCCGTTTTCGACTTGTTTAACATTATACTCCATAACAACTCCTTAGAATGGTACTTCGTTAGATTCAAAATCCACTGGCTTTTCTGCAGTTACAACAGGTTCAGGTTGTGGATTTGCCACTTTATCGAACAGGTCAATGAAAGCAGCTTTAGTTGCAGCGTCGAAACGATTACAACATAGTTCAATGGCTTTAGCTTGGTTCTTGAAGATCGCAAAAGCACGAACAATGTGGGTCATACGACGAGTCGTAATAGTTTCATCCACACCACCGTCATCAAATGTTTTACGGATAGCATCAGCCCACTTAACAAGATTGTCAGCGAAAGTTTCGTCTAGGCAATCGTATGTCTTCATAAGATTCTGAACAATCTTACCTTCAATGCGAGAGTTTGGATACTCTTGATTGAATGTAACGGCAAAACGTTCTAGGAATGCTTCGTTAAGAATGTTCGTACCGATGTAACGACCATCGTCTGAACCCTTACCCTTGGTGTTAGCAGTAGCAAGAACATTGAAACCTGTAGCTGGAATGATCATTTCATTCTTCAGCTTGAAATAGTATGGCTTACCTTCAAGGATTGGTTGTAGGCAAAGCAGAGTGTTTGCAGCACCTGCGTCAATTTCGTCAAGTAATAGAGTCGTACCAGAACGCATAGCGATAAGGACTGGTCCTTCAACGACTTTAACATCACCGTTTTCTAGAGTCTTAGAACCGATAAGTTGTTCTTCGTCAGTCATCATGTTCAGGTTAACACGGATGAGTGGCTTCTTGTGCTTGGCACAAATCTGTTCAACCATCGTGGACTTACCATTACCAGTTGGACCACTGATATAAGCTGGATAGAAAATACCTGACTTGATAATGTTCTCAACGTCAGCATAGTTACCGAATGGTACAAAGTTTGGGTCTTTCTTTGGAATCAAAGAACTGACATCGGTGTAATCAACTTCATAAGAGTGCACAGGCTCTTCCTTCATAACAACGTTAGACTTGCCACCATCTACAGCGTACAAGCCTCGACCGACACGATTATGCATGTGCCATACAGGATACTTTTTGGTTTTGAGAGTGTTCATGACGTCAATAAGTTGTTGACGAGTGACCTGACCACTTTCAAAAACATCAGGGTACATCTCAGCCAACTTTGCATCGAACTGCTCGCGGAATTCTACGTTCTTCATACATTCTCCATAATATAGATACAACTCAACTTTCCATAATAGTATTATACTGACTTTTCCAATTTTAGTCAAGCATAATTTACCACTCTGGGAGGCTTACTCCCAGAGGGTCTCAGGCTACATAGTCAATAAAACGACTCAAAAGAACTCGAGAAGTCTTCTTGGCGCCAAGATATTTCCCAAGATTCTTGGAAAGCGCACGGGCATTCATCTCTGAAGTCACCGATAGATCACCTTCTTCGATCTTTGTAGATTCTAGAGGAACGATAAACAAGTCATCGCGACCAGTACCATTCATAGAATAGAAACCTTGTTCTTTAAACTTCTTACGCATTTCAGTAATAAGAAGTTGAGAATTGCCACGGAAGTTATGAATGTTATCACGAATAGCTGCGTTCAACGCACCAACTTTATTTCGACAGACATAAAAACCGACTACATTAATACCATAGTGATCTTTAATCATCTTAATCAAAGTTTCGGTTTGTTGACCAGAATCTCGAGTAAACTGATATGTCTTTTTAGTAACTTCGTCACGAACTAGATTCTTAACACTAACGTGTTTACGATTAACGTAATCAGACTGAGCCAAACCAATGGTAGAATCAATTGATGCTCCAGCACCGTCAGTTAGGGTAATGAAGTTCATCTTCTCAATACGATTAGCCTTCATATACTCTCCAAGATTTTGGTAAACCCAAACGAGAGCATCGTTAAGAGGTGTACCACCGAGGTCATATCCATTATGCCAGAATACACGACGATCGAGAAGTTTCTTGGTCATAGCGTTGAACTCTGACATGCTCATACGATTAGAGAACAATTCTAGCAAGTGAAAATCGTAAGAAGTAGTTAGCAGTGCTTCACCTTCACGACCACGGTCGCGAAGTGAACGCAAATAATCGTTGCGTGCTTCACGCTCTTCGCGAGTACCAGTGTACTGCGTAGTGAATGCAAATACTTCGTATGGAATCTGAGCCTTGTTACAGAACATACATAGATTGATAACTTGTTTCAAAGTATCCATGATAACTTCACTCATAGAACCAGACCAGTCAAGCAAGAACATCATGCCGTGGTTTTTACCATTAGGCATAACGGTGACACGCTTGAACAGGTCATCTTGAAGTTTGTAAGCATAAACCTTACGCATATCCAACGAACCAGTCTTTGAAATTTGAGCACGCTTATATTGATGTGCACTCTTACGCATTTCAAATTCTTTGACCAAGTAGTTTACTGAACTTGTGGAGTCAGCTTTAAACTTGTTCAATTCAGTGATTGAATCGGCAATAAATTGTTCTGGGGTTTTATCGTTATAAACATAACGTTTGTTCCAAGAAGCAATATAATTTTCGTCAAAGTTAAAATTAAGTTCTTGTAGGATACGCTTGTATGGGATAATTGGATTGAATGGTGACTTATCAAGTTTGTGATAACGATACACGGTTGATTGATCAGCCAGTTTTTCAAGATTATCGCTGAATGTTTGTTCAGTTTTAGACTCTAGTTCTTTTTCAATTTCATCTTCTTCTGAAGGTTCTTCAGCACCCTTGCCCTTACCATATTGGTTAGTTGGATTTGATAGATCTTCGTTATCGTCTTCATCACCAAATTCTGGATCCATATTATCAAACTGATCCATGTCATCTTGTTCTTCTTTACTTTGAGACTTACCAGCAATCTTCTGCATCTCAATTTTCTTCTCAGCTTGTTCACGAGCATAGTCGTAAATTTCCTGAGCAAGTTGGATGACATCGTCGATAGTTTCTACACGTTCAGCACGATTAACATAATGACGCTCATCGGCATCAAACTTAACACCGCTTTGGAAGCCAGCTTTGAAGTAGATATTGATGCGGTCAATAAGGTTCATCTCTTCCAAGTTCAGCTTGGAAAGACCAAAGAAGTCTCGATCGTTAAGCTGCTTGTATCCTTCGTTCATGCGCTTACGCAGACCTGGATATTTACGCTTGATGAGTTTCTCGATGCGAACGTCTTCGATGATATTCAGATATGACATCATCTTTGGGTTTTCTTCGATTGGTTTGATGTATTGTTCGCCAGTGTAAAGGGCATGACCAACTTCGTGACCGACTAGCATATCTTCGATCTCTGGGGTCATCTCTTTCCACATTGGAAGAGTCAAAACACGTGACTTGATATCAAACGATGCTGTAGGAACGTTTGAGCGAACGACTGTTAGATTCTCAGTCGCAAGTAGACGTGCTGATAGGTCAGTTGCTTGCATTTCCATAATTATTCACCAAATGCCATGTCAAGTTCAACTTCAGTAAGAAGGTTCTCGATCTCTTCACGGTTTGCAAGACCAAGCTCGCAATCAAACACAAGAGAATCTTCTAGACCATACTGACCTGCGAGGGTTGCAAGTTCAAAGTCGGTAAAGTCTTTCCACATGTTATCCATAATATACTCCTATCAATTTATAAGAGTATTATACGGGTTTTTTCAATTTTAGTCAAGCACTTTATGAAACCCCGTAGATGCGGGGTTCCCAAGGGTTAGTTCTTAGCGATTACAGAGAAATCGTTGCGTTTCTCGAACTTAATGACCGACCTGAACTTATCGAACAACTGATCACCTTTATGTGAGATAACAAAGATATTTGTATGTTCGCCGAAGCTGTTCATAAGATTTAGAAAGTAGTCAGTTCCCGCTGTATCAAGACTAGAGTCGAAAATCTCATCAAGCAACAGTAGGTTAGTGTTCACTGAGTTCTTCATCTTAGCGATCTGACGCCAAGTAAACAGGATAGCCAAGTCAATACGCATCTTCTCACCTTCAGAGAATGAAGCGTAGGTAAACTCATCACGGAATCTAGACTTAACAATCTCGTTGAACGCTTCATCAAGTTCAAAATGAATATATGCGTCCATTGCTTGGAGATACTTGTTGATCAGCTTATTCATAATTGGTAGATACTCACGAATAATAGCTGTCTTAATACCAGTATCTTTTAATAAGATCGAAGCAACCTCTTCCATATTACGATGATGTTGAAGATTATTTTTAATCTTAATCTTCTCCATAGCGTCTTCAGCTAATGCTTTTAGTTTTGCCTTCTCTTCATCAACGTTAGTTGTGTCAGCTTTACTATTAGCAATTTCATATTCTAAATCTTTGACTTGTTTGTTAAGCAAAGATACTGTATTGTTCTTTGTTGATAGTTCGATGTTCTTGTCGGTAATCTGACTAATAATTTCGTTAATGTCTTTAAGTTTATCTTGAAGACCGCTTAACACAGTTTCTAGTTCATCAATCTTCTTATTACTATCCTTCATTTTCTCATGAAGGTCATGGATTATTTTTGACTTGTGTTCCTCGGGAATATCCTGTGAACACTGCGGACAAACCGAATTCTCTTCAAAAAATTCCGACTGATGCTCGCATGTCTCCACCTTTTGATTGATTTTCGCTTTGATAGTTTTGGCTTTATCAATGTCCTCAACCACTCTATCTTTCGAAGCAATCTTAGCTGAGAGTTGTGCAATATCGGACACCAACTGTTGGATTTCAGATTGTGTCTGAAGGATTGCTCCATTGTTCGCATCAATCTTACTCTGTAGTCCGACAATAACTTCAGCTTTTGCTTGGGTGATAGTCTTGATGAGAGTCTGCTGCGCATCGACTTTCGCCTTAGCATTGGACAGTTCCGACTCAATTCGTGTAATTTCATTTTTAGTGTCACTTGACTTTTCCTTCAGCAATTGGTTCATCGTAGAGAAAATACGAATGTCTAAAATATCTTCGATGACTTCACGACGTTGTGATGAAGATAGTTGCATGAATGGTACAAAAGAAGCTGAACCCAAGATAACAACCTGTGTGAAGGTTTTATAGTTCAACTTTAAAATTTGCTGCTCAAGAACCTTTTGATAATCTTTAGCAGCGGCATCTTGATTTAATAGTTCATCGTTACACCAAATTTCAAATACGTTTGGTTTGATGCCACGAATAACTTTATACTCTTTTGAGTTAACAGAGAACTCAACAGTTACTAAGCAATTCTTACCATTGATAGAGTTTACTAACTGACCTTTGTTAATGTTACGGAAAGGTTTACCAAACAATGAAAAGCACAATGCATCTAAGATTGTGCTTTTACCTTCACCGTTCTTACCAATGATAAGAGTGGTAGTTGATTTGTTTAGTAATACCTTACTCGGCGCATTGCCTGTTGAAAGTAAGTTTTTCCATTCAATGGATTTAAATGTAATCATACAACCTCAATGTTGACAGCTTCAGTATATAAACCACGCATATATGTTTTAATAGTTTCTTTGTCCATATCGGTTTCAATCGAATCAATATAGTGCGCTAATACTGATAACGTATCTTCAAGATTAATCTCTTCGCCGATTTCGCCTTCTTGAAACTCAGACATATCTTCGACGACCTTAATATCGTAACAACCTTTATTATATAACTTTTGAATAAATCGGTCAAATTTATAATAGTCAGTTTTGTTGACAACTACAAGTTTGACATACATCTGTTGTAAGTCTAAAGCGTCAATATCGATGGGTTCTTGGTCTTTGTCATTGTATTCGATTCTGGCAAACATAGTATAAGGATTTCGGATGAATTCGATTTCTCTGCTTCCAAGATCAAACAGGTGAAATCCTCGGGGATCGTTGTAGTCTTGCCAAGTAAGTTCATACGGGTTTCCGAGGTAATAGATATGCCCATTATCAGACTTGTGATGATAATGCCCAGAAAAAACCAAATCAAACTTGTCAAATGTTTCTTTAGAAAGTCCATCGTGGGATTCCATTCCTCTATACATGGCAAAACCTGCGATCTCAAAGTGACCCATACAGATTTCTGCTTTGGTTGTTTTCATTTCGTTAATAGATTCATCATAGTTCTCTGGACAAATCCAAGGCATCATACAAATATCTGTACCATCAACAGTGATAGTAGTTGGCTTATCAATCACATTGATATTGCTGTATTCTTTCAACAGCAAGTCGGGAGAGTTTACATCATTGGTATTTTTAAAGTAAGTATCGTGATTGCCAGCAAGCATGTGAACATTGATACCGCTATCGCGAAGTTTATCAAAGAACATATCTTTCGCACGTTGGAGTGCATAGAAGTTGACATACTTACGACGGTCGAAAGTGTCGCCAAGAACAAGGACAGTGTCGATGTTATTACTATCAAGTGTAGGAAAAAAGACATTGTCGTAAAATTTCTGAAAGAAGTCTAAGAAAGCGATACTATCGTTACGAGCACCGAAGTGCTGGTCTGTAATAATGGCTACCTTCATCCGATAAAACCCACCTTTCTAGTTTTTGCAACTTGTGCATTTTCAGACTGCTGATTAAAGATTTCAGCAAGAGTATATTTTTCCATCTCCTTACCACGTGGACGGGTTTGAAGTGTAACGCCAAGTTTCTTAGCAAGAGCATCTGCTTGTTCTACATTGAGTGCATCAAAGGTAACGATGTCAAAGCAACGTCCTGGGCGAACAAGAGCAGAGTCAATATCACGGATGCTTGGTAGGTTGGTAGAGAAGATCATCTTCTTACCTTTGGTAGTAACAAGACCGTCACCTACGTTTAGGAAACGGTGCATCATTGTGTTACCATCGCTACGAGATTTTAGGAAAGCATCGCTGTCTTCAAGAACCATAACCTCAGCGTCATCCTCAATAAAGCGAGCGAAGAAGCCATCCTTGTCTAGGATAGCTGAATCATAGGTTACGATTGCGGAAGCGTTGCGGTGAGATAATAGTCCACGAATGAATGTAGTCTTGCCAGTTCCAGGTGGTCCAATTAGTAGAAGGATGTTTGCGTTGCTATCCATGTAGCGATCGTAATAATCTTCGAGAGATTCTTCGCCAAGGAATGGATACATTTCTTTGATTGGAAGACGTGAACGGTTTAGTGGTACATTGACAGAATGACCATCGCCACCATAAACCCATTCAATGTAAGATGTAACAACGTCAAAGTTAGCTACAACATTGTCAATAATATTCTCACAAAAATCTTCATCACCGAAAGCACGAACTTCGGTTGAGTTACTATTAACGCTGAACTTGATTAGGTTTAAAGTGTTTGGTTCAACAATAAAACCACTTGATGAGTTTGTTTGTACGAATTGATAATCAGCAAAAACAACTTCAGCCCAACGTTTCCAAGTATCACGATTAGCGAGGACAGTTGTTTCACGTTGTACAGTTGATAGTTTAGCGTCAACTCGCTTTTGCATAATTTGTGATGTAATTAGGTCTTCAACATCACTAACACCAAGGAATATATTTTCTTTATCCATAATCTTTTTCAAATTAAATTGATTATCATCTGCTGAATATGTCCAACGATTTAAAAATCGTTTTCCGTTGTTTAACCTATTTTTACGACGAGCACGATTTCTATTTCTGCTCGGTCTAGCTTCTATAGTATCAATCCCCATCTGTTGGAGTAGTTGACTGATCGAGTGTCCCATTATCTTCACCTATAAAATCATCAAGATTAGATTGTTTCTTTTTACGCTTTGCTGCTTTACGTTCCATGAATGAATCGTCAAAAGTTCCATGCTGTTGCATAAACTCTAGATACGCATTATGATACTCACCATCATCACCTTCTTGTAGTTCAAAGGCTTCAAAGGGCATGTCTTGAATCAGCTTACCTTTAATATATGATTGTTTCTTCTCCTTCGTAATTCTGCGAAGGAATGCATAATAGATAATCTGAGTAAAGTATGCGAAAGGATTACTGGATTTATCAGGATTGAAGTTGTCCAAATATTGGATGCAGTTTTCAATCCCGTCAAGAATCATATCATCCTTGTACGAGTAGTTGATAAAATTGGGCTTGTATGCTAAGTGATTAGCAATCTTTAGAATACAATCACCAATATAGTTTGGGATTTGCGGTTTTTGCAAACCTTCTTCTGCAGCTTTTTGAACATTCTTTTTATGCTCTATGAGTGCTGCAAGAAACTCTGCGTTATTAACGTAATGTGCCATTCATGTGGTTCCTCTGTTTATCGAGGCTTAGTTCATAGTATAGGCGATAATGTAATAAAAGTCAAACAAAGTTTTCATAAACCCAAGATTGGAATTCTTATTTGACTTTTATTTGACTTTTAGGCATAATAGCGGTGTTGGGGTTGATAAGTATTAGAACATAGTTAATGCTTTGTATCGTTACCTAATACGAATGTTCTAAATTCTTCTTCTAGATTTTCTTCTCTCGATGGTGCTTTAGCGATAGCTTCCAACATTTCGATTCGCTTAGCAATCTCTTCGACAGTCAATCCTTCCAGTTCCTCTAGATCTTCTTCTGACAAAGTTGCAGGAACCATTGCTTCATCGTACATCTTTACAAAGTTCTTATAATGAGGGATGAATGATCTGTTTAGTCGTTTGATGTATATTAAGTGGCTCTTTTCCAATACAAACGACTTTGATTCGCTGAACGGACAAAACGGTACAGCCGATACAGACTCTTTATTTAGCTCGGGAATAAGTACCGTTCTAATCTGAACAGGGTAGTCGATTTTTACAAACTTGTCATCTTCTCCTTCGTAAGTCGCCATGAGCGTCTCACCAGTGACAAGTTTTAATACGATATACATGATACCCTCTTTCATAGATCAACCTCTACCATTTTCAATTTAAATTCTTCTTCAACATACGTCTTGTAGCGTTCAGCTGCATGATTCAACGTATGATTCTTCCAAGACTTCCAATGTAAATCATCTGCAATATCGTATAAGTTGCAGTGAGTCTTTCCATCTTTTAAACGCAAACCTCTACCGATAGATTGTAAATTGCGAATCTTTGATTTGCTTGGTGAGGCAAAAATAACATTTTCAATAGATGGAATGTTAATACCCGTAGAGAAAGTTCCATAAGAAGCAATAATAATTGCGTCAGTTTCTTTTTCTGTAATATGGCGAATAGATTCTCGATCAGCGACATCAGTGCCGCCGTGGACAAAGAACACGTGTCGTCCGTCATGGACTTTATTCTTGATAAGATCGTAGAGAACTTTGCCGTGCTTTTCAACGTATTGAAAAAGAACCAGCGTGTTACCTTTAGAATTTACTGCCAGATTCCGAATAAACTTGTTGCGCTTTTCGTGCGAAACGAGAAAATCCATCTCATCCTGGTACGTGTTTTTATTACGTTCCTTACGAATCTCTTCACCATACTTTAATATTATACAAGTAATATTTAGCGCAGATAATCTTCCAGAATCCATTAGAGCTTTAGTAGTTGTTACTCTATGAACTGGTCCAAAGATTCCTTCAAGAACAAGTTGATGAATTTTCTTGTTGTCTAATGTGCCAGTGGTTCCAATACGATAACGAATGTTATCCATTTTCTCCATTACACCTGTAAGCGATTTGGCTTTGAAGTTATGAGCTTCGTCTCCAAACATTACATTGAATTGCCTAAACCACGCTTTAGGTTGTAAGTAGATAGATTGCCAAGTAGTAATCAATACATCTTTGGTAAACTCTTTGGGAAAACCGCTGTATAGTTTTTGACAGTGATTCTTTACAACAAAGCCGTTCTCTGAAGAATAATCTTCAAAGTCAGCATACATTTGTTCAACAAGTGAAGTAGTTGGTACAATCAAAATACATTTACGACCTTCGTTAATGTGCCAACGCATTGTAGTGTAAATAATAAATGACTTACCAGAAGCTGTCGGTGATAATAGTAATACACGCTCTTTGTTAAGAGCAGTTTGAACCGCTTCAATTTGATAATCACGAATTTGTATTGGTTCACCACGACTACATGGCTTTAACCACTCAGCAAACTCTTGAACAACTTCTGTTGTTACTACATTATCAGCTACAACTGCTTCTTTAGTTCTTAACAAGTAATCGTTACGAGCGCAGAACTTTTCAAGATACTCATATAATCCAAGGTACAGAGTTTTTCTGATTGGGTCGTACAAACGCACTTTACCATCCCACAATCTTGCTCTGTATTGAGGGGTGTAACGTGCACCTGGATATTCGTATGTAAAGAAGTCGGTGAGTTCTCTTTCAACAGAGGCATCACCGAAAACTCTAATATAGACTTCGTCTAATTTTTCAACGTATAAAGTATCTTGTTGTATTTCCATTACATTCCAGCTAGGAATCGTTTCCACTCGATAGCTGATTTAATTTGCCAATCTCGTGCCTTGATTTGACCAAGGATAGACTCCAATAAGTATATCATTGTTTCTAAGTATTCGATTTTAACTTTAAGTATATTTAAATCTGAGTCACCAGTAAGGAACTCATCCATCTCATTTTTGAGTGGCTTAACACCTTGCCATTGAGCCCAATCTAGTTGTTGTAATTCTTCGCGACTAAGTTCGCCACGGTAGTAGCGGAACTTCGCTTTACGCAGCATGTTATAATCTGAAGAAAGTTTAGTATGTTTGAGTTTGACACTCATAAGCATCTTTACATACTTAGAGTGTAGCTTTGGTGATTTGGTTGCATTTTCGCCGAGATAATTATCATCAATCTCGCAATCTTTTTCCCATTCATTCTGTATATCATCAAGTGTCATAATAACCTCAAAATCAATTAATGTTCGTCAATAGTAAAGTATGTATATTTAAAAGTTGCGGAGCCGATTACATAGTTTACGTCCATCGCAGTAGATTCAAACTGGACTGGGTCTAGTGAAATCGGAAACAAGTCGTAAAACTTGAAAGAGTTAGTTGGATTGTTCTGTGCGTTTAAAACAGTAACAGTTGCGTCAGAATAGTTACGAGATAATTCAGAATATGCAGTAGAACCTTCTGAATTAACAAGGTTTTGATATTGCTTATGGTCTTGAGGGAAACCTAACCCTATTAGCCAGTTGTAAATTGCCTTGTAGTTTTTCATCTGATCATCAATCAAAAACTGTAAAGAAAGTTCAGAAAACGTCATAATTTCACCTGGAATTGGTGTGTTTACGAACGGTGTAGGTCTTTCAATAGAGGCTAACGTGATTGATGGAATCATTACACGTTGACAGAAGAATGAAACATCTGGCAACTTGGAGATGGAGAAGTTAAACCCGTTGGGTGATAACGGATTTAAATTATTAGGATATAAACATGTATCAGTCATAAAGGTATTTATACTCCATAAAAAAGAGGGATCCGAAGATCCCTCTTTGAACTACCGATCTTAGTGTCGGCTTCTTAACATAACGAAGCCGAAACCAAAATTACATTAGGTTAGTAACCTTAACACGGCGATAGTAGTAGTTCTTATCAGATGTTAGGTTGTCTTGACCTTCAGTAGCGTCGTCAAGGTTGACGAATGGGTTAGCAACTAGACCGTAACGAGTCTTGAAGCCAATCTTAGGTTGGAAGCTGTTAGGATCTACAGCACGAACCATTTGTAGAGGAACGTATGGGCAGTAGAATAGACCAGCATCAAAAGCAGAAGCACCCTTGTAACCAACAACGAAGTATTGGTCGTTAGAGATGTTAGCTGCATATGGGTCAACATATACTTTATACTTGCCGTTTAGAACACCAGCAAAAGTAGTAGAAGTATCATCAACGTTTAGTGAAGTGTTTAGAGCTGGAGCGTAGTCTAGAACACCTGCCATAGCTAGGGCACTTGCAACATCAGCAGAAGTGATGATGAAGTTACCGCGACCACGACGTGTCAATTGACCAACAGCATTCGCTTCACGTTCGATTTGGAATAGTAGACCCTTGAACTTTTCAACTGACCAACGACCGTTAGAGTCGACGTCTAGGTCGAAAGTACCAGCTACAGCAGTACCAGCAGCAGCACCTGGCTTAGCAGTACGGTAAACAGTACGAACAACTTCACGGTTGATTTCAGTTAGGATTTCAGCTGATAGGATGTTGCTTAGTTCACCTTCAGCATCTAGACCATGCACAGACTTCATGTCTTGTGCTAGTTCGATTGAGTATTCAGCCTTTAGAGCACGAGTCTTAGCAGTTACGCTAGTCTTCTCGATTGAGAAAGCCATTTGACCGAATGAACCATCACCTGAACCGCCTTGACCTAGACGTTCTGCAGCAGAAGTAGCTAGACCAGTACCGTTAGTTTGTGAACCTAGAGTTGAACCATCTAGAGTTGAAGAGTGAGTACCAGTACCTGAGTAGTCAGTATCAGCTTCGTTGAATAGAGCTTCAGTACCGCCCATTGAACCATAACGGCTCTTCATTGCGAAGATTAGACCAGTTGGTTGAGTCATTGGCTGAACACCAGCGATGTCATAAGCGATTAGCTGTGGCATTGCACGGCGAACTAGGCTGATCAATACTGGGTCAAACTTAGCCATACCACCAGTGTCTGGGTATGCGCCAACTGCGTTAGTTGGAGCAGTTTCGAATAGGGCTTCGCGTTGCTTAGCCATTTCGCGTTCTTGGTTTTCTAGTAGAACTGCAGTAACTTCCTTACGGTAGTTATCAGCAATCTTCGGTGCACCTTCGTGGTTTAGGACTGGTGCCCATTTTTCCATTAGAGCTTGACGAGTAGTCATGTCGTTATTTCCTTTGTATTAAAAATTACTTAGTTAGAGCTGAAAGATAACGAGCCATAGTTGGATCGATCTTCTTCTCTTCAGTTAGAGATTCAACTGGAGCGTCAGTCACTGGTGACTTAACTTCAGCAGTTTGTTGTTTAGTGAAATAGCTTTCACGAATAGTCTTAACTTTAGTTGAGAATGAATCAGCATTTTCAAAAGAAAGTTCTTCAACTAGACCTTGGAACTTTTCAGCTTCAACGTCAGATAGACCTTCAGCAGCTTCAGCAACGATTTGTGCGCGAGTTGTTTCAGCAACTTGCTTAGTTAGAGCTACATTAGCTTCAACAGTTTCGTTTAATTTTGCTTCTAGTGATTCAATAGTTTGCTCCATCTCGCCTAGTACGTCGTACTTCTCTTCTGGAACATCAATATAATGCTCTTCAAAAAGACCCTTCATACCAGTGATAAAGCTCTCAACGATTTCAGACTTAATACCATGCTCAAGGGCTAATTCATTTTGTGCAATCCACTGCTCGGCAATATAGCCAAGATATCCATCAACCTGTTCAACAAGACCCTCAATCTGCTTTGCAGTTTCTTCTTCTAGAGTAGCTGCAAATTCTTCTTCTAGACGAGCAACTTCTTCTTTGACGCGAGTCATAACTGCAGCTTCAAAAATAGTAGTAGCTTTGTCTTTGAATTCTTCAGATAATTCTTCACCAGTAAATAGTGCGTCCATATCTTCTTTCATACCTTTAACGGCATTAGCACCCTTAACTGATGCGCCATTCTTTTCGCCATCAACAGCAGATGAGTTAGCTGGATTGGTTTTCTTTTCAGTACCACCCTCAGCTTCTTTTTCATCTTGCACATTGTTACGAGCATTGTCTGGGTTTTCGCCAGAATCAGTTGGGTTTACAGCATTGCTACCGTTAACTGATGCGCCTGACTTTTCACCAGAAACTGCTGATGAAGTAGCTTTGTCGCTTGAGCCAGTTTCAGTGCCGTTTGGCTTAACACGTTCTTCTTCTAGTTCCTGAGCCTTGCGTGACTCAGCAAGAAGTTCAGCGATTTTTTGTTCGATTGACATCGTTTAATCTCCTAACTTGGATAGTTCTTTAGATTATTTATAAATTATTTAATTTTACTCAGGAAATGCTGGAAGGCTAAAATTTTGGCTTCTTGTAAATTCTTAGAAGATGCCTTTCTAATAAACTTCTGGGTTTCCTCAATATTCTTTTCCACAAATTTTCCATCCACGAATACCCACTCCTTGCTCTCCATGATACCACGGACATATGCATCTGGAGCAGATGGGTCAGCAACGATGTCAGCTGCAGTTGACAGCATAAAGTCGTCCTGTACTACATTAACTCCTTCTTCGTTCATTTTTAGTGAACCAAGAGCACGGCTTGAAACGCCAAGGTTAGCACCACCGTCTAGTAAACCACGTGCAATGTTACCCATTGGAGTTTCCATAATCTTTGCTCGACCAACGTAATTAGTACCTTCTTTACGAAGATCAACAATCATGTGTGATACACGGTCAAGGTTGATTGATGGAGTGTCTGGATGACCTAGTTCACCGTATGCACGATTCTTTTGTACGCTTTCTTGAATGTAGCGTGCAACTTCTTTATCCATAACTGACTCTGGATACATGCGACCATTACGGTTCTTTAGGTCAGATTGAAGGAAAATACCTTCAATAAAATATTCTTTTTTACCTTTGCGTTCTTCGACAATAACGTTTGTAGTATCGAAGACTTCTTTAATTAGCTTCATTTGTGTTCCTTAGCCTGTGTAGTCTGGTGAACCTGGTATGTTAGTAGCAGCACCAACACGAGTTGGATCATCGTAAGCACCGTAAGTTGCGGCTTCAAACTTAGTAGCCCAACCAGCTAGTTTACGAAGTACAATGTAACCAGTTACAGCTTTAGCAACGTTATTAGAAATAACGATGTCATAAGTATTGTTTTGATTATCGCTAATACCAAATTGTGTTAGGTCTAAAACTGGTGCGTTTTCTGGTGCGCAAGCAACAATTAGTTTATTGTTTCTTAGAACTGTAAGAGATGCAGTATCTTCTCCAGTAGTAATTAAACGTACAATATTAACTGTTGGTGTTCCACCAGATACTAATTCTTGCGAACTAGCAGCTAAAGTGTTTAGAGCGATAGTACCAGTTTCAATTGCAGTTGAACTGAAATGAATAACTGTTTCTTGGTTTGTATTCTTTATAGTGGTAAATGTGACAGCCATCTTTATTCTCCGATCTGTTCAAGCACATTAAGAAAGTTATCTTTTGACTCTCTCATGTACTCGATAATCTCTGTTTGATTCTGTAATAACTTATTTAGGTATTCTTGGGTTGCTTCATCTATTGCAATCACATTTCCATCGTTTAGGGTATAATTGATCTTACCTTCAATCAAACGGTCTAACTTATTAAACCTACGCAACTCACAAACTACTGGGTCGACTGAGAAAATATTGGAAGAAGCCAACTCGACGTATGATTCAATTAATGTATCTGTAACTCGTATGTCGTGGTGTTCTTTAATAATTTCTGCTACTTTAATGTGTGGAATTTCTTCGTATGTTTCTTTAGCGACTTCTTCCATCACAGTCGTTATTTTCTTCGCTTCATTGCGAAGTTTTAAAGAGTTTAAGAATTGCTGATAGTACATTACTCTGTTCCAGCTTGACCTTCTGTTTCTGCGGTAGTCTCTTGAGTTTGAACTTCTTCTGGTGCAAACATGCTTTTAGCAACGTTAATACGCATATCATCTAAACGTGCAGAAATCTTTTCTGCCATGGCTGCATTGAAAGCTGTTTCTGTGGCAACTGCGTCACCTTGTGAAATTGCATTGATTAATTCAAGTGTAGAACTCATAGTATCTCCTTAGTTGTTCCATTCAAACGAGTCTTTTTGCTCGCCGTTAGCTTTGCGCTTGCTTGGTTTTGATTGTGATTCTTCTTGATCGTTAGCTTGTTGTTGCTGACCTTCTTGTTCAGCAGCTTGCTGAGGGTCTTGAGCTTGAACAGCTTGTTGTTGCATTTGCTGTTGGTAATCCATAGTAGGCTGTTGTTGAGCCAACTGTTGTTCACCCTTGTTCTGAGCAAACGAAACGTTATTTTGTAAACTTTCTTTATTCTGTTTATCAAGAAGTTTAATCTCATCATCAGTCATTCTTAAGATGTTACGCTTAACGTATTCATCAGAGAAATAACGACCAACGAATGGATCAATTTGTTGTAATAAAGTAATACGTTGAGTTAATAACTCAGCGTCTTTTAATTCAGAATAGTGGTTATCTTCAAGGAAGTCAAAACGAATATTGTAACGAATATCTTCCCAATCATCAATGTTGATGATATTCTTGGCTACTAGTTGAACCTTTAGAGCTTCTAAGAACAGAACTGCAAACTTCTTACGAAGTCTAACGATAAACTTATTGAACTTAACTTCATCACGAGTGATTTCATTTGAACGACCAATACTGAAACCTTGTGATTGCTGCATACGAGATACAGGAACGTTCAATGAGTGATATAGTTTATTTTGGAAATATTCAATATCTTCAATCGCGCCAAGATTCTGACCACCTGGTAGAGTAGAGATTTCTGTACCCTTACCACCTTCACGGCGAGGCATCCAGAAGTCTTCCATCATTGATAGATGACGACGATCGTCACGAGTCTCACCAGTAGTTGCATCATAAACAATCTTGTTACGGAACTTGTTCATGATGTCGTTAACATACTGTTCAGCTTTTAGCTTCGGTAAGTTACCAACGTCAACGTAGAAAATTCTACGTTCTGGTGCACGTGAAATACGATAGATGACTAAAGAGTCTTCAATCATCTTTAATTGGTTAGTTGGTTTGATTGCTTTATGTAAATGACCAAGCATCATACCAGTATTGGAATCAATAATTCCAGATGGGCAATGAACAATAGAATCTAAAGGTAACTTAACACCTTGTGATGATTGTTCTGAAATACCTTTATCGTTGTAAAGATAAAACTCTTCGATAGTCTTTACAATCTCAACACCTTGTGGTGTCTTTTCTTTCTTTACGTTTTTAATCTTCTTGATCTTACGTGGATCAATAAAACGTAGTTCTGCAATACCTTGCTTTACATTCTTTTCATCAAAAAGAACTTGGTAGTATAAGCGTCCGTCAACATACCATTGACGGAAGATTTCATGAGAACGATCGTTAAACTTTAATAGTCTAAGGATTTCGTTAAACTCATTTTCAATCTTATTTTTGATACCAGATGATACTTGAACGTCATCTAGTAGAATTTCGATAGGATGCTTCGCTTCATCGGCAATAATTGCTTCATTGACGATATCTTCAATAGCGGCATCACAATCACAATATTGTGAAATTTCACGATAACGACGAATAAGGTCGTTTTCGTTTTTTAAGGATGCGTCTAAGTCAACAACCATACCATAGTAACCACCAGCATTAACACCAGTGTTTACTACGGTAGAGCCGTCTTGATTAGATGGTGGCACCACACTTGGTAGTGCCACCTGATCTTTTTTACGAATGATTTCAAAGCCAAACAGCTGCATTATATATAAACCCTCTTCTTATTAAACTGGGAAGCTACCAACTGGAGTGTTGATAGTAGTATTGATACCGAAGTTAGCACCAGCACCTTCATTAGAAGTGAAGAAGTTGTAAACAAATTCAACGTCAAACTGTTCGATTGCGTTTTGTTGTT
>OGVI01000015.1_pt1 | contig 18049 bp, 22 predicted proteins | sample 1575701 | NCBI WGS metagenome assembly OGVI01 (sample SAMN07581551, study PRJEB24739) | freshwater metagenome | place: Singapore | collected 2015-04 | reverse complement strand
TACGGCAGTTACAATTAATGCCCCGAGCGGTAAAATAACTACCGCATCCTCGTCTTTGGCTGCAGGAGCTTCCAACTCTTTTACTGTCAATAATAGCAGGATGAAAATTACTGATACTGTTGTTGTCAATTCTCTGAATGGTAACTATACTGTAGAGGCCGCTAGTCCCACTAATGGTACGTTTGTAATCTATATTACAAATTCTAGGGGCGGGGCCTTGTTGAGCGATGCCGTCGGTATTAATTTTACCATTATCTCAGGGTCTCAGTCCTAATGAAAAGATTAGAAGATATAGAAACATTTTCCTCTATTATGAGGAAGTATAAAGAAACTATCAAAGGTTACACCGATGAATGGATTCTAGATACAAAAAATGTTGCTCTAATAGAAGACGATAACTTAGCCCTCTTTGAGTATATTAAAGACGGCGTCTATCGAGGCCATTATTTCTTTAGTGATAGAGGAAGAAAGGCTATTAATTTATCGAAAACTGCCTTAGACTATATCTTCTCTTCTGCCAAAATCATAGAAGGGTTGACCCCTATAGAAAATAAAGGGGCTATCTGGATGAGCAAACATCTAGGATTTACAGCCTATGGTGATATAGACACAATAGCAGGAAAATGCAAACATTTTATAATGACTCAAGAAGAGTGGAGAAAGCTTAATGGGTAGTATCTTTGGTGGCTCTAAGAGTAAGTCCACTAGCGAATCTTATAATAGAAATATGGACCTTGTCACTGGCGGCGTCAGAGACTCTCTTAAGTATGTCGGGCAGGGCGGGGCATCTCTTTCAGACCTTCTTGGTGGAGATGCCACTGGGTTCAATAGGTTTAAAAACTCTCTTGGTTATGACTGGGAGGCCGGACAAGGGGTTTCTTCTATTGCGGCTAAGAACCTTTCTAAAGGCCTAGGAGACAGCGGCTCAACATTGAAGGCATTGGCCCGTTTTCAGGCCGGACTAGATAATTCGTATCTTGATAAATATATTACTGGTCAGACAGGTCTTGCCCAGCTTGGTCTTAATGTCGGTAATCTCTTGGGTAATGTTGGTCAATACTCTAAAAGTACTAGTACTAGCTCGACTAATAATGGTTTTGGAGGTTTTCTTGGCGGTATGACAGGGGCTATTGCTGCCTCGGATCGTAGGCTCAAATATTCTATTAAGAAAATTAAAGAACTCCATGACGGACTTGGTATATACTCTTTTAAGTATATTGGGTCAAATAAAGAGACTATCGGGACTATGGCTGACGAGGTTAAGAGGCTTAGGCCACATGCGCTTGGACCAGTCATTAATGGTTATATGACGGTAGACTATTCACTGCTAGGGGATGATTATGGGGTTGTCTAATCTTTTGGGTCTTATTGCTCAAAATGCAGTGGCCCCTGATACTGCCGATCCAAATACTATTGATGTACTTGGGTCTATTCCACATCCGGGACGAACCCCTGGGATTGCTCCTCCGGTTGTCCCCGGAAACCCTTCTGTAAGTACTCCACGTATGTTGACTCAGGAGCAGCTTAACTCTCTAAAGGCCCCAGGAAATCTTCCTGAGCATAAAGGCATGTTTGGAGTTAAAGGGACTCTTAGAGACCTCCTAGGTATGGTCGGAGACGCCTTTTTGGCGCAGAGCGGAGGTAAGCCTGTTTACGCCCCTGTACGCCAGCAAGAGAAGTTGTCAGACTCTATGGCAGGCTTTGTCCAAGACCCTGTTAAAGCAATTTCGGCTATGTCTCAGGTCGATCCTGAGGCTGCTTTTAAACTTTATCAGGAATGGCAAGCGAATAACTATAAAAATGATATGGTTGATTTGCGAAAGAATGCTAATACGGTAGACTCAAATACTGCAGACGACAAAAGGTATGATCAGTATAGTAAACTGTTTTCTCAGTATATGGGGGCTGCCACCCCTGATACTTATGAGAGGATTAAACCGCTACTTGAAACTTTCAAGCAAAGGGGCGGTCTTGGTGAAGACTTTGAAATTCCAGATGCTTTTGATCCCAGTCTTTCTAGGACCTATCAGTATGGTGGAATGCCTTCTACCAACCAAGTCACTACTACTCAGCGGGATAGGCAGCTAAACATTTCTCAGCAAAATGCTGATGCCAATACTACGAGAGCTAACCGTCCTCCTGCATCTCGTCCCCACACTGTGACGGAGGCGGAAGAAATCTCACGTATTCGCTCTGCAGTAAATCGTGGTCAGCCGCTTTCTAAGGGTGACCAAGAGACGTGGACTAGGTATACTCAAGGAACAGGTGGTCGTCGCCGTGGTGCGGCTCCTCCGCCTCCGAGCAACCCTAGAGGTATTCGAGTAATTCGACCTAATTAAACTAAAAGGAGAGCCACATGGCCAATAAGCTTGTGACGTATAAACTACAAGATGGTAATGGAAAGACGTATACTCTGGAAGGCCCTGAAGATGCTACCGATGAAGAGCTTACTTCTGCCCTTAATGCCCATCTTGATTCTATTGAAAATGTGGACTCTCCTGCCGAACCTTCGGTAGAACCTCCTGAAGACGGGCTTGTCGGTTCAGTTACTGACACTTCTGTTCCCTCGACGAGGGTTCCTGCTGTTCCTAGGCATATTAATCCCTCAGTCTCTATGGACGGCAGGCCTCAGGCCCCTATTCAGAATAATGTAGAAAGTTATACGCAAAACGGCCTAGAGAATATAATCAATGATCAGCCACTCAATCGTCCTGTTACTGATGAAGTGGCTAATCAATATGTGCAGATGTGGCAAAACCCTTCCATATCTGAAGCAGATATAGCCTCTTTCTCTAATTCTATTGGAAGGCCTTGGGACGAAGTACAATCACAGAAGCTTGCTGCCTATCGTAAGTGGATGCAAGACAATCCGGGCAGGGACCCATCTTCTGAACTCTCTTATCGTAACCCTGTGACGGAGATTCTCGGAGAGAACTGGAAGCCGACTGAAGACAAGAATGTGACTGGCGGAGTACAGGCTGCGTGGGAAGCCGGTCTTGCGCGAAACCCTGTCAATCTGTTCAAGAATCTGTATCAAGACTGGACGGACTCCGATATGGGGTACGGTATTGATAAGGAGTATCTTCGTTCTCTTTATCCTAATATGACTGATGATCAGATTGAAGGCCTGCAGGACGCTCTTGCTGGTGAACTCCGTCGTCGTAATTATGAACAACGTGATTATCAGACAGAACTACACCCTATTAATGGTGCGGCTGATTTTGGTATTCAGGCTGCTGCCGGTCTGTCTCCTCTTGACATGGTCCCCGTAGTCCGTGGTAGTGGTTTTGTCAAAGGTGCTGCCGATGCCGTCATTCAGAACATGGGTATCGATGCTCTTCAACAAGGTCAGGACGTAGCCTACGGTACTCAGAATGGGTTCAACTATGTCCAGAGCTTAGAGCAGGGTGCTATGGGTCTTGCCGCCCATGGGGCAATCTCTACGGCATACCATGCTAAACCGATAGTTCGCCGTGTCTCTGATTATCTGAAGGACTCGATGTCCACAGAAGGATATAGCCGTCCGACTGAGAGGGCTTCTATCCAGCTTCCGACTGAAACGAATAAGAGGACTAAGGCATATAGGGAACAGCTTACTCAGACTATTGAGGGTATGCGTAACCATGTAGCCGACACTATCGGCGGATGGAAGAATGCACCCGAGATTGAGGTTCATGAGAATTTTAATAACCTTCCTATCGAGCATAAGAATGCATTAGGTGTTACCCTTGATGATGGTACTATTGCCATCAATGGTCGTCGTGTCCTATCTGAGGCTAAGCGTCTTTCTGTAGACCCTGAACATATCCTTACGTCTCTTGCTTATCACGAAGGGCTGGGACACCATGGTCTGGCTGTTAAGTTTGGTGAAGAACTTGACGGCGTTCTCAACCGTTTCTATGATCATGGTACAGATACGTTTAAGGCCGAAGTCAATGATTGGAAGGAGCGTAATCCTAAGACTTATGAAGGTCGTCCCGATGCACATGAACGTGCCATTGAAGAGACGATTGTTGAAAGGCTTGGTAAAAATGACAAGCTGTCGAAGTCTTTTGCTGATACGATCACTAATATCGTAAAGAAGTATGCCCGTCAGATGGGTTTTAACCTGAAGTATTCTACTCGTGAGATTAAGGCGATTCTGGCAGAAGCCCAGAAGGGTGTTATCAGCGGTAAGGAGACCGGTCCTGTCGCAGGCTCTAATCGGTATATGTATGCCGGGATTAACTCTCGTATGGCGTCATGGCCTGAAGCGACCGGGAAGGGCGAATGGTTTGAGGGCCCTGATGGTAAGGATCGTTATGAGATTAATGATGAGGATTCTTCTCTTAATCTGGACCATCTTCAGACGCTTGATGAGGGCGGTAACGTAACTGTAGGCGACCTTCTCAATCATCCTGAACTTTATAAAGCCTATCCTGAGGCAAAGAATATTCCTATCGAAAAGATTACTAATGGTAATCTAGGGGAATATTGGGAACGTAGTCCTAGAATTGGCCTAGATGTAAGCCGGAAGGCTTCGTCTATTCATAGTACTCTTCTTCACGAACTTCAGCACCACATTCAAGGTATAGAAGATTTTGCAAGGGGCGGTAGCACCGAGCGTTCTGTAGACAAGATGACTACCGACCATATGGTAGAGACTCTTGAGAATGTTATTGGCTGGATGGGTGAGCGCCTCCGTATAGACAAGGCACGTTTTGAGATGCTTCAGGAGTTTCTCACGACTGATGCTTATCGTAAGTTCCGTGAAGCTGACGAACGTTATGCCGACACAGAGATGATGAAGCAAGAGTTGAGGGAGGATTTAAAGGATCAAGGTATCGATCCTCTTGATGATCCTGAATATCTTGATATTATGGAGATGCACAAGGCAAACATTGAGGCTCGGTTCCAAAGCCGGGATGCTATGTTCGCCGAAGTAGGTATACCAGAACATCCTTCTACAGAGCTTGAATATGACCTTGCCGATTATCTTAAAAGGTTCTTAGAAGAACCTGATATCGGTTATGCAGTAGCAAAGGAACAGAAAAGGCTTCTACAGACTGAGCAACTCCTTGAAGAAGATTTGAGGGCTCTTGCCGACGGAAGTCGTGAAGCACTTAAGAGGCGTCTCAATGTATATAGAGGTGGTGAGGTTGATATTCCTTATCAGGCGTATCAAGCCATCTTCGGTGAAGTCGAGGCCCGAGATGTTCAAGTCCGCCAGAATCTTTCTGATGAACAGAGGAAAGATATTAAGCCTTACGCTACTCAACTCGAAGATAATCCTGAGTCGTCTTGGTTGATTCATCGTTATAATGAACCTTCTGCTGAGAAGATTGACGGACTCAATCGCGATGACAAGACCTCTCTTGATGAGTATCGTAAGAAGCAGTATCAAGATCATATGAAGGCTGAACGTCTTCGTCGTGTGACTGAGGCTCGTGACATTCTCTCGTGGCAGAAGAAGCTTATTGACGAGAACAAGGCTGAGGGCCGTGACCCGATGGGTAACAAGGTCAACCCTAACAATCGGTATATGACCAATTTTAAGTCTGATGCCTCAGCCCAGCCTGAGAGAATGAAGCTGACTGAGGAAATTACACACTATCCTGGAAGAGCCGCTAAAACATTTCTTAAGGAGTTAGGTGTCTATAATAACTATGAACTAATGCATATGAAAAATAATGAGGCTATCCAGAAAGCGGAACGCCTCGGCATAGACCATGAGTGGATAGATTACTTCAACGACAGAGAAGTGGGGGTACAAACCCCTCAGCCTAATATGTCTAAATATCTTCCTAACTTTAAGTACATGATGAACCTCGGTGTCCCCGACAAAGAAAACGAGTCTATCGTCAATGCTTCTGAAATTCTTAAGGACGTACTAGACAACTATACTCCTGAACATGAGTATTACTCGTGGGCTGAGGCGAGGGCTGATGCTAAGGCAAAGGGCCTTACTTCTGCTCAGATCAGGAGGACTAAGGGTCTGGCTAATCTCTCTCGTCGTGTCTTCCAGCAGGAAGAGGTGGCTCAGAGGACGTCTGAGAGGATTGCATACCTCAAGGAGAAGATTAATTCTGAAGGTGTGACTGCACAGAATAAGGCAGATTACCTTGCCGCCATGTTCCGTTACAACGAACTAATGGGTAAGATTTGGGATGATCATTCTCAGATGGCGAGGGGTCTGGCGGCTCTTCGTTCTATCCAGCATACGAGGAAAAACTACGGACGTCTCAACGAGATGTTGTCTGAAATGGCTAATCAGAAGAATGGCCTTGCAGCCTTTGCTTCGGATGATACCTTTAAGGCGTTTACTGATCAGGTAGACTACCTCATGTCGATGGGTAATCAGAAGGGTGTCAATAACCTTGTCTCGTCCATCGTCAAGCCTTACTGGTGGCAGTATGCTCTGACCTTCCGTCATAGTATGATGCTCAGTGGTATTGGTACTCACTACAAGAATGCTCTCGACAACGCCATGATGATTGCCCGAGAACTCGAAGAGAAGGCTATGGCTATGCCGGGTGCCCTCCTTCGCTCTGGCATGAATCGGGTCGGCATGAAGGTTCAAGAAGGCGTGACTCCTCAAGAACTGGCAGGTCATATGTACGGTCTTCTCCGTGCAGCCTTCGATTCTCAGACTTACATGGATAGCCTAAAAGCCTTCCGTGATGGTCATGGTAATCGTGCCCTCTCTTCTAAGGTTGAGATGGGTGATGCACATATTCCTGTTATCTCTAAGGTACAGGATGCCCTCCATGCGTCGGATACCTTCTTCCGGGCCTTCCATGATAATGCCAACCTTTATACGTTGGGTGTTCGTGAGGCAAGGAAGAGAGGCTTTACTGGTGTTGATGCCCTCTCTGAGGGTTCTGACATTGCCGCCAATCCTACGAAGGAGCTTCTTGAGGAGGCTCGTCGTATGTCTGACGTCTCTCTTCTTGTTGATAAGCCTTCGTGGCTTATGAGTAAGCTTGAAGCTGTTAAGGCTATTCGTCCGGGTATGAACGGGTTTGAACAGGCTGGTGTCTTTGCCGCCAACCTTCTCTTCCCATTCTTCCGAGTTACGGATAGGCTCCTCTTCCAGAAGCTTCGTCGTATTCCTGTTGCCAATCTCCTTGATCGGGTAACCCGTGAGGATATTGCAGCAGGTGGTCCACGTCGAGATATTGCTATAGCTCGTGCCGCCTTCGGTGGTATGCTGTTGTGGTACTACTGGGATCAGGCTGGTGATCGTTCTAAGATTGAAGGACAAGGCCCAGAGGATTACCTGAAGAGGGAGTCTCTTGAAGCTGGTGGGTATAAGCCTAATAGCACTATCGAAGATGGTAAGTATCGTGACGCCTCGGCATTGAATTTGTCGTGGCTTCCTTCGGACCTCAACAATAGCGTCGCCGCAAACATTGCCTCCATTCGTCAGGCCTATGATGCAGCCAAGTCTGATGGTGCCGATACTGGGACTCTGATGGCTACTGCTTATCATACTATTCTGTCGGTTCTGTCTTCCCAGACTTTTGCTGAGAACCTTTCTCAGTATATGGGAGACCCTAACCAGAAGGCAGGAGAGAGTACTGCGGAGGCTAATATTGCTGGCGGTATTGCTTCGTCCTTTGTCCCTGCTGCTGTACGTCAGTACAATCAGGGAGTAAATGATCCTTACCAGAGGGATACTTCTGGTGATAAGACGTTTGCTGATAGGGTGAAAGGTCGTGTAATGTCGGGTATTCCCGGTATGTCTGACGACCTTCCTATGAAGTATGATGCATTGGGCGATCCTAAAATGCAGGGCCGTTCTTTGAGTGGTGCCGACAATACTCAGACTATTAAGACTGACCCTATAGCCAAAGAGATTTCTCGTCTCGACAGGGGTACGTCTAAGCCTGTTCTTCGTTCTGCCCCCTCTTCGTTTAAGCACGAAGGCGAGACTGTTCGTCTTAATGCAGAGGCTAAGCAGGAATGGCAGAGGGTTCAAGGATATTACATCCGAACCTATATGAAAGAGGAGATGTCCGACCCTTCGTGGAAGACCCTCTCTGATGCAGAGAAGCGGGCTATCATTGATGAGGTAGGTAAAGATGCCTACAATGATACTAAAGACTACATGCTTCCGTTGCTTGGTCTGTCGGAAGATACTCAAGATACGGAGGGTAATTAATGGAAGAGAGGTTAGCAGTGCTAGAGACTAAGTTTGAGGAACTGTCGAAGAAGTTTGATGCTCACGTAGAAGATACTAGGAGTGAGTATCGATCTTTGGAGACTAAGCTAGACTCTCTTTTAGAAATTAAGAACAAGGGGGTGGGGGCCTTTTGGCTGGTCTCTGCCCTCATGGGATCAGGTATTATTGGACTATTTGCCTCATTCTTTCAATGGATGAAAGGGTAATGTATGGACGATCTAACTAAAGCTCTAAACTATCTTCTTGAAGAAGAGGGCGGTTTTTCTAATCATCCTAATGACCGAGGCGGCATGACCATGTACGGAGTGACTGATGTGGTCTATCAAGCCTTCCGTAAAAAGAAGGGGCGACCTCCGCAGTCGGTACGGAACATGACTAAAGAGGAGGCCTACGAACTCTATAAAGAAGAGTACTGGGAGGCTTCTTCCTGTCATAAACTGCCTTGGCCTATTAACTATATAACCTTTGATGCAGCCGTCAATAGCGGCTGTTCCAGAGCAATCCGATGGACTCAAGGTGGTTTAGGCCTCGCGCAAGACGGTCAAATTGGTACTGCCTCCATTGCTGCCGCTCAGTCGGCCATGAATAACGGTGAGGCTGGTGTACTTCTAGCCATTATTGATAAGCGCGTAGAATTTCTCGCCCGACTGGTGCAGAGGTCCCCAAGCCAAGGAGTATTTCTCTTGGGGTGGTGGCGTAGAACCCAACGAGTTCTTGCTCGTGCTCTAGTTGATATCGTATAGGAGAAAACATGGGTATTCCTTTTATTGGTGATATTATTAATGGTGTAAAAGACCTCGTCTCTGAAGTTGTAGTAGACAAGGACAAACGAGACCAAATTAACTATCAACTGGCAGAACTTCAAGATAAGGCTGAGGCTCGTTATCATGAAGAAATGATGGGACAGGTAGAGATAAACAAAGTAGAGGCTTCTTCTGGCTCTCTATTTGTTGCTGGTTGGAGGCCTTTTGTAGGCTGGGTTGGAGGTTTTGGTCTTGCGTATTCTACGATGGTACAACCTCTTGCTTCTTGGATTGCTAGAGTCGTTGGTTATTCTGGTGATTTTCCCCTTATTGATAATCAGCTTCTTTTGTATGTTCTTGGGGGGATGCTCGGCATTGGTGGGCTCCGTACTATCGAGAAAATTAAAGGTGTCTCTACGAACGACTACAGAGACAATCCTACAAAAGTAGTATCAAGCCCGAAGATTGAGGAAGTTAAAAACGTAAAAACTGTTAGAACCCCTCATTGGAAATTGTAAACAAAAAAAAAACCCCCCAGGGATTTCTCCTTGGGGGGTTTTTTATTATCCATAGATGAACTCTTCTAGTCGTCGGGCAGCCTCAATAAGACCACTAGTATCGTCTCCACCATAATGAGGGAGGAGAAGTCCGACAAGTTCTAGTCGTCGTTCAGTCTGGTCAAAGCGGACGTCAATGTCTTCTACTTTACCATACATAGTATATACATCACTCAATTTAATTACTCCTTTATCTTTAGATGACATCGCACGAACCACCCGTGCAAGCCAGTTCCTGAGTCCCTGTAGTCTGATCCTCTGTCTCATAGAAACGAAGATCGTCCCAATTGATAGAGGGACTAGGATGGGAATCAATCCAGTGGTAGTATTCATCCTTTGTTACTTCTTGGTAGGGAGCCTGCTTATAAGTACCCCCGTCGTGTGGTAGAAAGGAGACTCCGCTGAGACTATCGAAATTGCGATAGACCCAAGCTGCAACTTCCACCCACTCCTCTTCACGAACGTTAATGGTGGCAGACGGCTTATGCTCACACCAGTTATCTTGGAGATGCTTCCAAAGCTCAAGAGCCTCAATAGACGACTGATGGTCACGAGTCACCGATCCTTCAGGCGACTGGATAGGGAAGTAAAAGACTGAAGTGTTTTCTTCAGCCATGACATCCGGCTCCCAGTATACACCACTATCTTTAAGAAACTTCGTGAGAGGGTCCTTATTATCCGAACGAACAGTACGAAGATAGTAAGCGGAGTGGCGAGTATGAAGCCCACTAGAACTATTAACCAACTGAGAGACAGTCCCAGAAGGCTTAACGCAAGTAGTCGCAGCACTTGGATTAATTCCAAGAAGTCCTGCCCACTCTGCGTTAGTCCTGATGACCAAGTCCCTGAGTTCTTGAAGTACTTCGGGTCTTCCAAGTACTTCGAGATTGTCGCAGACACCTGTGAGACTAACTCCGAGCAAACGTTCTTCATCGCACGTATCCTTCCATTTCTTTCTTAGGTACTTGAAGTCTGTGAAGGAGGACTGTATAGTTCCGAGTATGCTAGCCAGTCGAGCCTTCCGTCGCAAATTCTCAATTGTGTCTGTGCTTCGTACAACAATTTCCGTAAGGTTACAGAATTGGAAGGGCCGAAGGATGATTTCCGAGCAAGGGTTAGTGCCGAACTCAAAGTCTGGGTTACGTCTTCCAGTTCTCGCTGCAATTGCTTGACATGCATATCGACTGAAGAAACCGGGTTCACCGCTCTTCGACTCATACAACTCTTTCCACTTCTTCATAAAGAAACCGACATCAGGACGACGACGTTCGTAGACGGCGCTGTTATTGGCAAGACGACGATGACCAGTAGCTTCCCACCATGCGCCGCTCTTAGACTTACTCATACGATCATCAGTACAATCAAAGAGAGAAATCATGGCAGAACGGCGGACACCTCCTACTACGACAATGTCGGCAATCTTACACATGAGGTCGTGACACTCAAGCGATGTAAGTCTACGACCACTGGCTCCCCGAAAAAGAGACACTGTGTAGGAGAACAAGTCAACGAGGGGGGCCGGACCAGAAGCGCGTCCCCCAAAAGTCTTGAGACGGGCTCCGGCAGGTCGTACTCGTGATACGTCCCATCGTGGTACTTGACCAGCAATGAGAAGAGATATGAGTTCTCGGAAGGCCTTAGCCCATCCTTCCTTACTATCAGAGACTGAGATTGTTGTGGACGATTCCTCAAAATTCTCAGAAATTCGTGGAAGCTGATCGACATACTTATCCTCTACAGAGAAGCCTACACCTGTCCCACACATGAGGATTAGCATGGCTTCGTCAAAACTACGAGGAGAATCTACAGGAAGATAGGCACAATTATAACCACAGACGTCATTATTATCCATAGCCTTACCTGCTACCATAAGACTTCTCATAGATGGCATTACTTCAAGATTATAAATACCCTTATAAAGCTCTTCCCAATCACCAATAGTTCCAACCCATTTAGTCCTTTTTCCATAGTAATTAATTAAACGTTCAACAGTTTCATCCCACTTTTCGCGTCTTTTATCTTCCTCAATCCATCTAGAATACCTAGAAGTATAAATGAAGCGTTCGTAATCCGAAGGGAATGGGTCTTTAAGATCATTAGGTTTTTGCAACGTCAAAGACCCCTCATATCAGGCTTCTCATAGCCCTCAGGTTTTAGAATTTTACCATCTTCTCGACGCTGGATTTTTTTACTACCGTCAGGTCCATCTATAACCTTAGTCATGTTATTATTGGCCACCCGGTTGAAGGCTACCTCTCCGTCGATGTTGTAGAAACAGGCGACCTGACTGAGTACGTATTGTACATCGGCCCATTCCTTGACGAATGCTGCACGATACTTTGCCTTGGTCTCATCATCAGCATTGCTATCGAGAATGGTATGAAAATCCTGAGCAGCCTCCTGAAGTTCAAGACATTCCTCACCAAGACAGTTCCAGACTGCTTCAAAAGTAGTTCCTCCGCAAGCATCAATAAACTCCTGAACCCGCTCTTCACGGGTTCGATATCCATCAAATCGCATTAGTTAAGCTTTCCTGCAAATGCTTCGGGCATAGGCAACGGCTGCATAGGCCATGCCAATGGCTGAGGCTCTGAAATAATAACCTTATCCCCACAAGAGATAGCCAAGGTCTGATGGGTTACCAGTCCTTCCTCACTCTGGACAAATTCAGAATCAAACTGGACACGCTCGAAGAACTTCATCAGTTCTGTGAGGACCTCTTCATCAGTCCAAATCCCAATCTTCTTGTCGATAATATTCTTTGCCAATATACTGTCCTTCATTCTTATTATGTTTTTGGGTACGGCGGTACTTATCTTTTTGTTTATATGACCGCCGTGCCTTACGCTTTTCTTTATCGTCGAGACGATGAATGCTGACCATTACTCACCCGGTTGAAGATAGTTACAACCATTAATGTATTCCACCATCTCTTCCTCTTCTCTCAACCAGAGTTCAAGACGCGCGAGGGCGTTCCATGCGGTGTGGGCAGCATGAAGAAGTCCACTATCAGAGTCCACATCTTGGCCTTCTGCTTCATATCCAAGGTGTCGTACCATTGCGTCAGAGTATCTGTTATATCCGTCAGGGACGTCTTTCCATCCTCCCCAAGCATATTTATCTGCTCCAAAAGCACTGACGGTAGCAACTGCTGAAATTGCACGAGGGAAGTAAGAAATGACTCCGCGATAGATTGGTGACTTACCTCCGTCGTACTTAGTACTGCCTGCCGCAACTGCTTCCGCCGAGTCATTAGAATATTCCTTCTTTATATTATTCGTCATAAATATAGATTTCTTTCAAGGTATCGTAACTTATAAAATCATTATCCTCAAGAAACTCAACTACTTCTAGAGCTTGGGCATAGTCTAGTCCCACATTCTGCATCAAATCTTTAGCAAGCAATTCGTAAACATCCTCATCCATTATGCGACCTTCTCCTTCTTGCCGTCCTGCCAAGAGCCGCAGTTCTGGCATTGGAGGCGCTGAATCTTGAAGGACTTAGTCCTACGATATCCACGACTATGGAGCACTGTCCCCTCACAGGCACCACAAGCCCCACGATTACCGATGAAGGGATGATTCTTAATGTAAGGGAGAATCTTTTTATAGAGCTTCTCAAGAAGGATTACATCCTGACGACAGTACTTCTCCATCTTAGCCTGAGCCTTCTTGTCTCCGCCCATTGTCTTAGTCCAGAGGCTCATGCCTTCATGAGACACCTTACTACCAAGACCCAGAAACGGTCCGATAAAGGCAAGCTTGTTCATGAAGAACCCAAACTTCTTTACTGCCTTTAGGCAATCAATAGATGTGACAGGAGGCATAGGCCCAATATTGTTGAGTACAAACTCTCCCTCAAGCTTCTTAAGATCGAAGCGATCACCATTATAAGTAATGATTGCATCGGCTTCCATAATCATATCATGAGTCTTTTGGAGCATCTCCTTATGCCCATCCTTCCATTCAGACAGGACGACGCTATTCTTATCTCCTACCCACTTCAGACCAATACAGAGAAGACCGCCATGTTCTTTAATCTTCTCAGGAGTAATCGTCTGATCATAGGCACCCCATACATAGGCTAGGGTGGGCCTCCACTCAATATCAAGTGCTAGAATCTTTGTCAATTTTCTTCTTCTTTCTCGGTTTCTTCCGACCGGTTTTAAATTGTGCCGGAACAAAGAGGCCCGTCCCTTGTGATATATAATCGGCGATGGTTCTCAATAGTTCAGGATCACGATGACGTCCGACTAGACGGTGATTACAATAGTGACACAGCAGACCCCTAATCTCCCCACTCTTATGATCGTGGTCTACACAGAGTCTTGTTTTGAAGTTTGATGTATGCCTCTTACAGACTGCACAGGCATTGTTCTGTCCTTCTAACATATTGTCATATTGTTCTACTGTAATACCGTACAATCTCTTTAGGTTACTCTCCCTTGACAAGAGCTTTCCACGAGCAAGGAAAGAGGTCAGAGACGATTTTGTCAATCTTCTCGGCGACCTCCCTCGTCTCGGCTTGTGCGTGTTCGTCGAGGCGTAGCCTACAAATCCGTGCATAAGATGCCAAGCTCCCTGTCCAATACCATTCAGTATACATACTCTGAGGCAACACCATCCTCGCTTGCTCAGGAGCTACCCCTTCTGCAAGTAGGACTTCGTATTCTGCTAAACACCTGTCAATAAGGTCGGAGTATCGGATAGTTTTATTAAGCTGTCCTCCTACTTCCCCGCTACTTCCTTGCTTAGCACCGTCCGTAGGACGGCCCCTCCACTTATCCGGGAAATAGAACTCTGGTTCATCATCTACATAACGACGAGACACCTCGTTCTCTGTCATGCCTACCTTATGCTTAAAGAGTTGTCGTGCCACAAAGATTGGAGCCTTAACCCTCAGACAGATTGATGGGTGAGAGAAAGGAGTCCAATGCCCATGAGTAGCCAAATAGTTGATAAGCTTAATGTCAGCAGTTCGGAGTTCACGTAGATCGATGTCTTCCTCGTGAGTGGCAGGATCGAAATGTTGCCTCTCCCAATCGCTTTCTTTATCAAAGGATACACGAGCGGCATTGACCACCATAAGATCGTCGCCCATATGATTAACATATTCAACGTGCATTTGTGTTAGTCATCTTTACGATATCGGACCTAATCTCTTTCTTAGTCATGTGCTCAGTGTCCAATGCATTAATATAGTTTACAATAAAGTCCATGGCGGCGTTCCATCCACGTTTATACTCAATTTTAGCTACTGACGTAATCTGAGCGTCTCGATATATTCCGTGAGCCATTTATACCTTATAGAGCACAGCATCAAAGAGCTTCACCCTATCCTCCTTGTTGAGTAGATTCATGGACTTGGCAATCTTAGTAGCATAAACAAACTTCTTGTAGAACTTAGTATCGGTTGTGACAATATAGTTTTGTGTCCCCTTCCTATAGGCATAGAAGTTGGCACCGCTGTCTGAATACTCTGCCCCAGAACAAGGTGTCCATCCTTCAGAAAGGAGGGCTCCTATATAGCCAGCCTCTGCCAAGATAATAGTATCGAAGTCTGTATTAAGAACAGGAGGTTCACAGATATAAGAACTACCCGTAGGATGCGACTTAATAACGTATTCTGAAAAGTATAGAGGTGAAAGTTGTGGTATATCGGGCGACATCCACCAGCCGGTTGTTGTAGACGTAACTGTGTTGGAAGTAATAGGTGCTACGGTATATGTAGAAGGAGTATATGTGTAAATTTTATTCTGATTAGGCATTAGTAAACTCCGGAACATCTGGGGTCTTAACCACAGTAGTCAGGTAACGAGGTCCATTAGAGTAGGCAAACCCTCGTAGGTTAGGATGGCATCGCCACTTATGAGAACAGTAACCACAAGGCGTATCAAGCTTCATGTTGCCGCTCTTTCCGTCAGGAACAGGTTCGTGGCAGAGAGGAGGAGGCTCGGTCTTATCGATTACTACCTTCAATTCTGCGATACGTTCTGCCGGATCATGATGCTTGATGACATTCTTAGGCAGAATAGAGACACAAATGTCACCGCCTACCTTATCCTTAGCCAGCCATGCCGCATCTTCTCCGGGGGTGAGTACGTTTGCGTACCCCGAGAGTTGGGCAACATAGCCGAAAGGATCATCCTGTGTTACGGTGTTTCCCTCGAATTTCTTATATCCGAAAGGAGACGCTGATTTGACGTCCACCACGACACCATCAATGATCGCATCAATGTGTCCAGTGACACCGTCGATTTCAACTTCCATTTGTTCCGAAGTAACTTCATGTCCAGACTCCTTTACTAGAAAGAGGAGAAGCTGCTCAATGACATCACCATATAGAAACTTTAGGTATGTCTTAGGTAGTAGCTTTTCCTTCCCCCCCTCCACCGGGTGGGCGTCGAACCAGAGTTGCCTGTCCGGCTTACCCAGAGAGGAAAACCGAAGGGCATTTGATCGTTCTGGTGCCTTTGCGAGTCGTCCTCGGAGGAGGTCTTTGATGTTGGTTGCGAATGCTTCGAGGTTTTCTTCTGATGGTTCATGATGCACCTCGGGATTAAAGAGATTATAGACGTCGTCTACTAGAGTGTCTAACTTAGGCATAGAATGACGTCTGTCCTAGAAAGTCTGTGTACCTTGCCACATGGGGCCAGAGTACCATCAGATTAGTGATAAGAATTAAATCCATAATGATTCCTTAAAAGGCAGCCCGGTAAGCCGGGTATCTCCCAGCCTCTTACTCGTTCTGCGCCGGGGCCATCCCCCACAGACGAGACTCAATTACTTAATTACTCAATCACTTAGAAAGGAAGATCATCGTCGAGGTCTTCGAGAACCTTCTTACCCTTCTTCGGCTTATCTTCGCTCTTAACCATACCACCAAACTCATCCGAAACATACGGAACATGAGAGGTAACACGGATAGCCTTAATCCAGATAGCCTTCTTCTTACCCTTACCGAAGTCAGCAATAGTAAGCTTCAGATCGACTTCGCTACCATTACCGATAGCCTTACCCGATTCCCACTGGACGTTGTCGGCGTCATAGATTCGGATAGGCTCATTCTTATTACCTTCCTTATCCTTCTCAGGCTTCTTCAGGTGGATGTAATCACCCTCCATAGGTCCCTTCTGGTCCTTAAGACGATCAAGAAGCTTATGCTCCTTCAAGAAGGCGACGTCATCAGGGACGAAATCAAACGCCCACTCCTTACCATCCTTCTCATAGTTCAGGACCGGGACAAAAACCTTAGCCCAATAAATCTTACCGCTAACATATACAGTCGTAAAGTCTGACAATTTCTTTTCCTTTTCTCTTCCTTCGTCAGAAGGATTTCTTTCTAAAGTATAAGGTAGTTCTCCCTACCTTATATCACTATTATATCAGATATTCAATAAATGTCAAGTATTATTTTTAATATACTTTACTATTCTCTCAAGTTCATCTAAAGTGGCGTCATTTTTAAGTCTATTAGCTCTCCACGATATTACCTGAATGTTACCTTTCACATAGCCCTTAGACGGATTAAGCCTGTCTAAAGATGGAGTATTATCTGAACGCCTCCTGGGCCCATCAGTTTTTATAAGATCAATAGGTATCTCTAAGACTGGGCACAGAGGCGGGAAGATAATATCTGATTCTTCTAGGTCAAAAGGGATTCCTTTATCTTTAGCCCTTTTTTTAGCAGCTAAGAGGTAACTTCGTATTGGATTATTCCTATGCCAATCTCTGGTTCTTTTATTTCTGTGGTCTCTATCCTCTCTATGATACTTCATTTTATTATTCTCTTTTTCTATCTCTTCTACGTAATAGTTGAAATCATGGAGTGCAACATCCTTCATCCTCCTAAGATAATTAATGTGTATTGGCCCAAGTCTTTCCAAGTTTATACTCTCCATCCAACGGAACGTTGAGGTTAAGCCTCTCGCCCGATTGTATTATAGATCGAACCCTCATCTCGCCAAAAGATTCAGCACATTCTATGGCGCTATCACTCTGATCTTCGTCATGGATATCTCCGACTTTAAGAACATCCCAACCGTTCTTTCTTACTTCAATATCAGCAATGACTGCTGATAGAGCCATGACTCTGGCCCCGCCACCCTGAAGCTTATAGTTGAGGGCAGCGTGAGGACTCGGACATATGACCTGTGATCCATCGACGAGAGTGACTCTACCACGACTCTGCTCATGTTGACATTCTTCGATAAGCTCCTTCAGTCCCAATCTTTCGAGAAACATATTACGGACAATGGCACCCTCCTTAACAGAGACATTGAGTGTCTTGGCAATCTTAGGTGCGGCGGCACCATACATGATAGCATAGATCAATGTCTTAGCCTGAGGACGAGTAATGCCTACCACATCTGCATTATACTGGTGAGGATCACCTTCGACTACCTCCTTGGTGAAGTCAGGGCGATTGAGATAGTGGGCAAGCATTCTAAGCTCAAGCCCTGCCGCGTCAGTTCCGACGAGTATACGACCTGGCCTTGCGATCCATAGATTACGAGCCTCATAAGTATAATATCCGTCTTCTCCCAGAAGAGGATGTCCTACTTTACATATCGTGACTGGGAAAC
>OGVI01000014.1_pt1 | contig 18238 bp, 32 predicted proteins | sample 1575701 | NCBI WGS metagenome assembly OGVI01 (sample SAMN07581551, study PRJEB24739) | freshwater metagenome | place: Singapore | collected 2015-04 | reverse complement strand
AGTGAGTTGCCACCCACGAAAATCAAAAGCAGGGCCAACAGTAATGTCTTGCCAATAACCAAACTGTTTAGCAACCCGTTCAATCTGGTCACGAATATCCCACTCGTCAGCGTGAGCAATAGTGTGTTCATAAATGTGAACAGGCTCACCGTTCTCGTTATAGATATGGTAGGCAGCACCACTACAACTAAACACTTCTAACCCTGCAGAATGGTTTAGTCTTTGAGCAACCTGATAATGAACCTGCTCAAAAGTGCCACCAGTGATAATAGCAATAATGTAGTTACTTGCTAGTCTTTCTAATTCTGCAGCAATCTCGTCAGGAATAGGTTGTTTAGAGTCAGCTAAAGTACCGTCAAGGTCAAAAGCTAAACATTTAACTTCTGCCATAGTCGTCCTCTAAACGCACAATGTCTGTTTCACTGTATGCACCAACAATGAGTTCAACAATTTGGATTTCACGGTCTGTATCGTTTGTGATACGGTGTTTGACACCTGCAGGGATAACGTATTGGTTGTATCCGATTAGTTCGACCAGATTTTCGTCTATTTGTGCTGTTAGACCAGAATCTAACGGAAACCAGATTTCAGTGCGTTTTCTGTGTGTTTGTAGGGATAAACGTTCGCCTGGTTTTACACACAAAATTTTTACAGCGTTAACTGCTTGTTCTGTGAGGGTTTGATACCAACCCCAAGGTCTTGAAACATAGCTACGCATCTTTACCCCATCCTTTTCCTTTAAACGTTACTGCAGCAACCCCAAACACACGAACCATAGCTTTTTTACAGGTAGGGCATTTGGGTGCTTTTTCTTTATCATTTATCCTACGGACAACAAGTTCTTTGTTATCGCAGTGAGTGTATTCGTAAGCAGGCATTTATCTCTCTCCCTTGATAAGAGCAATAGCCTTTTCAAATGCCCAAATATCTTCATCTGAATAGTCTTTGGCATTTACTATCGGGTCAGTTTCTAGCAGTTTGATAATGCGTTCACGCTCTTGCTGTTCGCCAGCAGTAAACGCTTCAGTAATTGACTTGCCAAGGCGAGAGTTGAAAATATCAACGACTTCCTGCGTATAGCCCTGTGGTTCGCTCATTCGCTACGCTCCATACTATGAATGTAATCAACCAAAGACTTAATCTTTGCAGGTTTAAACCCAGACCAAATCTTTACATCAGTAGTAACAATAGGAGCAGACATTAAACCCTGAGCCTTAAACTCCTCAACCTTTTCAGGCACAGAAGCCAAATCAACAACACTATAAACAACCCCATGCTTATCAAACTGACGCTTCGTCATATCGCACTGAACACACTGAGGGTTCGTATAAACAATTACAGGTATCTTAGCCATTTTTAATCCTTCTTATAGTTTTCTAAAATCCAGCTAGAACTATTCTTCTTGTCATCCCCACCAACACCAAAAATAAACTCTAACCTCTCCGACTCTACCCCCATCTCAGGAATATTGTCAAGTTTTCTATCCCCACCATTAGCAAACACAACCACAGCATCAGGATAATTCTCCAAAACCTTACGAATAGCATCCCTAGCAGACCCATCAGAATCATCAAAACTACGAATACCATCAACCATCTTCAACTGGCTAACAATCAACGCACGCTCACCCCAAGGCATAAACGGTTTACCCTTTTTACGAGTCAACCATTCATCACTATTCACACCAACAATAAGAATGTCACCGAGCTTTTTTGCTGCAGCGAAATAAGCGATATGACCAGAATGTAGCGGGTCAAACCCGCCAGTAACTAAAACAACCTTCATAACTAAACCAACTTGACTAAGTTACCTGTGAACTGTTTGCCCTCTTCAACAAAGAAACAAACCAACCCAGGCTGAGAGTCCTCACCACTATTACGCATATACCAACCAGAACCATTATCCAAAGTAGCTGCCTGAATCCAAAAACGAGACTGACCGTCAGCGTTCATACCTAACTCTTGCAACCGTAAATGGTGAAAATGGCCTGTAACCAGAATAGAAGCAGCAGCAATAGGACTGTTACCAAAACTTGACTTACGCCAAAAGTCAGGGATACCTTCAGGACGATTCACTTGATGCCCGTGAACCAACCCAATACGATGCCCAAACACATCCAACGTTAATGATTCATCATATGTTTGCGGTTCAAAAAACTTTACAGGCAAACCCTTTTCAGCCGAAAGACGAGCAAGCTGTCTACCAACAAACACACCCCAATCGTCTGTAGGAGTGCCAACAACCTGTTTTTGTACACGCCACTGACAATGATTAGACCCGACACTAGCGTAGGTAATGTCGGGAGTATACGCAACCAAATCTTTTAACAATTCCCAAAGAATAGTGGTTGCTAAATCTAACTGTTGCATAATCGAAAGGTCATTAGTGCGAAGCTGTTGCAAATTAGCAGCATTACTAAAATTCTCAACAAGGTCACCAACATCAAGCAAAACAATTCGTGCAGGTTTCTGTTGCTTAACCAAATCCAACAACTGTGCTTTTACTTCAGCAACACGTTGCACCAAAGCCTCAACACCGCCACGATGGTCAACCTTACCAATCTGTAAATCAGACCAACAAATAACAAGAGCCTTAGAGCCTGTAACAGGTTTACCAACTTTTACATTCTTTTTAGCTGCAGCAAACAACACAGGCAAATCAGCGATAACAGTCTTAGCTCTAAAGTTAAACCTGTAAGCGGTCAGCCAAGACCCGTCATAACGTTGCCAACGGCTAGTGCGGGGATTACCAACAACTTCATACTTGTCAGGGTCGTAACCTGCGTCACGCAAATACTCTTCAAAATCAACACCGTCAGCAAGACCAGGAGTAGTAGCAACACCTTCAGAGCCGTCAAACTCAATCGCTGCAGGGCCAAACGAAGATTTTTGTAGCCGTTCAGCAACTTTAAGGTTTTCTAGCATCACATACTCCTATAACAGCTACATACTTTAGTACGATGCTTCTTAATGCTTGATTGAGAAATTGTTACACCCAGTTTACCTAAAGCAGTTTCCAAAGTGACGTAAGGCCATTCAGGGTTATCTACAGCATCTAAAAGAATGTTTTTATCTTTAGCGTCTAGTTCTTCAGCAACATTACGAACACGACATGGATACTTACGTTTAGGAAGAGCTAATCCTTCTAACACTTTTACCCCTCATCAATAAGTTCGCTACTGATTGTTTCTGCAGCAGCAAACAGGTTCTCTAACGAGACTAACAGGTTAGCGAGGTCATGTCTAATAGCATCAAAATCTTCAGACCAAACCAGATTATCGTCTTGCAGTAAAGTGATTGCTTTAGATATTGGCATCGTCAACAAATCCTTTCTTACGCCACACTGCAGGAGCAAAGTTAGCTTCAATAGATTTACATTCTTCTTCAGAAGCGTAAGGTCTCATGATGTGAATACACTGTTCTTCTTCATAAAACTTTTCATCTTCTTCTGGTGTGGTTGGTATACCGTCATGGAAGTAGCACACTGGTGGTGAGCAGTATCCGTTTTCGATACCAAACTTTAGCCATTCTTCTCTAGTCAATTTTTAACTCCTTTTTAATCCAGTTCCAATAATCTTCGACATCGAATTCTTTGGCAGCTTGTTTTTCTGCTTTTCGATATAGTTTGAAGTAGTGTGCTTCGCACAGGTTTTTGCGTTTTGTTAGTTTTAGGCATAATGGTTCAGAGCATTTGTTCATTTGTTCTCTCCCTTGATAAAAGCGACAAAGTTTTGGTTGATGCCCATCCATTTATCACTCATTTAGCAACACCCCGCATCTTCAAACAAAAAGACTTTTTCTTCCAAAGCATTGCACTCATAACTCAAATCAGGTTCAGGAAGTTCTTTACACTCAACCTCTTTTTCAGCCAAATGTTCTTTCCAAGCATCGTTATAAGAACGAGAAGTAATAATTACGATACCCCCGCCATCGTGCCAATTATCCGTTATTCCAACGACATACTGCCAAATGTAAGTTTTCACTTGTTCTCTCCCTTGATAAGAGCGATAGCTTCGTTAAGTTTGACTGGCTTATCATCTTCAATCGTTACAAGATAAGCACCGTCAGTTTTGTAGTTATCTTCTAGCAGTTTAATAATGCGTTCACGCTCTTGCTCAACACCCTTACGCTCCGCAGTAGCCAAAGCCCAAGCCAAATCCCACACAGGCTTCTTACCCGCAGGATGACGCTTCATAGAATCATCTACACCCATTTATATCTCCATTTCTCTAGGTAAAAACACTCTAACAAAAAGCTGCAACCAAACACAACAAAAAATTATGTCGTTACCAAAACGTTATATTTCAGACAAAGTAACATGAACACCCCAAGGGCAACCATCCGCATACCTCTTAGACGCAACAACATCCACAAAAATAGCATCATCATAAATCACACCAGAATCAGTGCAACCATCCCCAACAGCCCTAACCAACTTATCCAAATCATAAGGAGTAGTTGGAAAATCACGTTTCACAGTCTTAGGACGCTCAATACAAAAATGAGCCTCTAACTTAGTAGGCCCATCAAAAAAAACTTCATTCCCCAACAACTTTTCATGAATCGCATCAACAACAGCTTTACGCCACAAACGCAACTTCTTATCATTAGACGCAATCATACGCCCACCCCCAATATGTTTCATCGAACCCTGACCAATCGGTTCACCAGGCACAACAAAACTAAAAGACTTAGCCACGTCTCAACAAACTAGCCACACCGCCGACAGCCATAAGCACACCGACAATAACATCCAGCCACATCAAAGTTTTATTAGACACTTCGCTGGCAGACCAAATAAACAAACCTGCCAGCACCATGCCCCAAATAAAAACACGCACTAGAAAGGAGCATCCTCAATAGGAGTCCAAGAAGAAGGAATAATGCTCTCGTTACCAGTGACTGGTTTAGCCGAAACAGCTACAACCTTAATCTTTTCTGCAGCAACATGCAGGTTGTAACGCTTCTCACCGTTGTAATCCTCAGCAACAGTTTTCTGACGACCAGTAACCTCAATCAAATCGTTCTCACCAGGCATAGCACAATCACCCAACCAAACAGTGAAGAAAGTACGGCCAACAGTTTCCCACTCGCCTGCAGCGTTCTTACGGCGGTGCGACTCAACAACCTTAATACCCTTAGTACCCAGCTTGCGTTCCACAAACCCAGTGAACTTAATTTCTGCCATTTCTTTAACCTTTCAATAATGGTATGAACATGGTAACAAAAAACAAATTAAAAAGCAATAATGTGTTCAATGTTTACACAATCCCTATGATTGCAAGTTCGATACCCTGGCAAATAATAATCCCCATGCAACATAGGTTTATCATCCAAATCGAAATCACCACCCCAAGGAATACAAATTGACCCATCATAATCAATCTGTTCCACTCGCACAGCACGACAAGACTCACAACGAGCCTTAAGGTTAGGTTTCTTGCCAGGAATCTCCCAACGTAAACCACACCTCACACACTGAGCAAAGTTATACACACAACGAGTTTAGCGGTTTGGGTCAATAATGCGTGAATACTTGCCCTCAAATTTAAAATTCATTACACCAGTTTGACCATGGCGATTCTTCACACAAGCAATCTCCATCACGTTCAAATCCCAAGAACCAACAGAACCCTCACCCATACGGCGATGCAACAACATCACAACATCAGCGTCCTGCTCAATCGAACCAGAATCACGCAAATCCGCCATAATCGGAGCATTATCCTTACGAGCCTCAATAGCACGATTCAACTGAGCCAATACAATCACAGGCACATCGAAATCTTTAGCCATAGCTTTTAACGCACCAGAAACCAAAGTCATAGCCTCATAACGGTTACGACCAGTATTAGCTTCAGCAATCAACCCAATATAGTCAACAACAATCGCTTTAAGACGGCCACCGTTACGTTTAATCGCACGACAATAATTACGAATACCATTCAACGACTGACCAGCACGGTCATTAATCGTCAACGCCTTAGCTAACAAACCACGTTCCTTCTCAATCAAACGCATCTCACTGTTCGCAACTTCTTTGCGGTCAAGACGATTCATTTCAATCTCAAAAGTTTGAGCAACAATACGGTTCATCAGCTCCCGTTTAGACATTTCCAACGAGAAAAACGCAACCACACCAGCCTCTTCATCAGAAGCCAACTCAACCTTAGAACGAGCCAAACCCAACGCAACCTGCAAACCCACAACAGTCTTACCAACTGCAGGTCTAGCACCAATCACATACAAAGCACCCTTACGAAACCCATTCAACAAACCGTCAATGGAACGCAACCCACAAGTCGCATTAGTTCGCTTATCCACAAGGTAAGACAAATAATCATCAACCTGTTCGTGCAGGAACGAAACTTCCTCAACCTTACGTAAAGTCGTCAAACGGTCAAGAGAGCCATAAAGCGACTCAACAAGGGAATCACCCTCAACACCGCCCGAAACGGCTTCCTGAGCGATTTTAGAGCCAATCTGAGCCAAATTACGCTTCAACGCTGCATCACGAACCTCAGCAGCGTAAAAATTAATCGAAGCTACCGAAGGGCAAGCAGACGAACACTCCCAAACAAACGACTGCAACTCAGGCAAAGCCGAAGCAACAATAACAGCATCCAAAGGTTCGCCAGCAGACAAACGAGAAACAATGAAACCGAACAAACGAGCAGCACGAGCATCATAAAAATCCTCAACCCGCAAATCAATCTCATCCAACGCAGACTGACCACCAAGAATCAACCCACCAATAACAGCCTGTTCAGCAGTCACAACCGCACCCCAATCTGAGGCAAACCATCAACAACCACAACAGCACTCAACGCACCATTAGCGAACTTGTCAGCATTACGCATCCAAGTCCTAAAACGAGCAGCCATATCCTTCACTTCCTTTTTCTTACCGTTAGCCAAATAATAATCAATCATCTTCTCCAGCTCCAAATCCAAATCAGCATTAGGGTATTTGGCTGTAAGAGTTGCACGCAGTTCTGGTGACATTTTCCAGTCCTCAGAGAAAGCCGTAGGCGTAGATTTAATATTCTTAGTTAAATAGTATTCTTTGTGTTCTATTTCACCACGTTGGGGTTTTGGAACGGGTGTTCTATTTTGGAACGGGTTATCCACAGAGTTATCCACAGAACTAGGGTCGCAAGTAACCCAAGAAAAACCAGCAAAAGTACCATCCTCGTTATGATTCTGATACTCAGAACGCTTCAAATATCCAGCCTTTTCAAGCTCTTCAGCAGCAGACTTAATCATTCCCAAACCAGTACCATTCTGTTTAGCCAAAGAACGAATACTCATAGACCAGCCAGGTTCATGCGACAAAATCTGTGCCAACAAACCAATAGCTTTTAAAGACAAACGAGTATCACGCAACCAAGCATTAGGTATCTGCGTAAACTGTCCATCAAATGAATGGTGACCCCGAATTAACGGCATAATCCCCATCTCCTCTCAATAACTAAACCAGGGTCATTCCCCAGTTATCATCCAACAAAACCCACTCCTGACGGCCATGATGCCACACAGGAATCTCCTTCGGGTCAGACCAAGAATGAACCTTCCAACCCTGACGCAAAGCAACCTCAGCCTTAACACGAGACGCTTCCATCTCCATATTCGACCACCAACACAACAAAATCAAATTAGACGGCGTATCCAATAACTTAGACCCACCCATCCCACGATTCTTACGATGCTGAACAGTCAAATTATCGTCAGACCCACAATGCCAACAAGAATCATTATCACGCTCACGCAACAACTTCACAATCTTCTTATTCATCACAAACCAGCAGTCTTATACGTCAACTCAACCATACGAGCCTGAGTCTGAATCGAAGTCTGAGCATCCTGCAAAATACGCAACTTAGTCTTAACACGACTCAACTCAGCCACCGCAATATCCAAATCCAACTTAATAGACTCAGTAGCCAAACAAGCCAAAGCCTCACGGTCAACAACAGTACCCTTAGCCTCTAACAAAGCCTTAGAACGAGCCGTATCATAATTGATACGCAACCGAGCCACCTTTTCCTCAGCAGCAAACAACGCATCAACACCCTTAGCGGATTCAGACCGAAGATTACGCAAATCCTCAATAATCGAATCAGGCGTTTGGAAGTTCATTAGCACGCTCCTGAATCTTCTCTAAAACTTCATGAGAAGCACCCGCACTTCTAGCCTCAACCCAAAGGTCACGAGCCTCAGTCTTATTAGTCAAATCCTTAGCTAAAGCAAGCCAATCACGTTTTACAGGCGATGCAGAGGCTCTTTGAACCTTCTCCATCTCCTCACGAGATGGCGACTTAGCACCCGTATACCCAAGAGCCTGCAAAGCACGACCACGAGCCGAAGTCTCAGCGTTCTCCAAAGCAGACGTTTGATTCGCCATACCAGTTCCATCAACCTCAAACGCAAACCCAGTCGCAGACGGCGTGACCTCATCCAAATAACGGAAAGCCGAAGCCTTAACCACCCAACGAGTCTTACCAACCTCACCATCCATAGAAACAATCTCAGTGACAATACGCCCATCCTCATAATCAGTCAAAAACTTTTTAATACGACTATCAACTGTGTCGTACTCGTCCAAATTAAACTTAGCCATTTTACTTCTCCTTCACATTTACAAGAAACGGTGCAGCCCCATTACGGCCAGCTTGACGTTTAACAAAAGGTTTACCATTCAGCAACCCTACCTTAGCGTTACCCAAAGAGTCAAGAATCTCAGACTTCAACATCTTCACCAACGACTCAGTAGACTCAAAAGCCGACAAAGCGTTCAAATAAGCTGAACCAATGTTCGGGTCAACCTCAACCTCAGAACCATCAATCTCAGGGTGCAAAACACGAACACTCTCATAAGTCGAATCAGAACCATCCCAATCAGGGCGAACATCATCCTGAACCATATCCCAAAACTTTTCAGCCAAAGCCAAATCAGCATCCTGCTGAAACTTATCAGCCAAAACCTCAAACTCACGATACTTATTACCACTAAACAAGGCAACAACAATCGCACGGTCAAAACCAAAAATACGCAAATACCACTGAACCTGAGTCAAATAATAACGAGGAACACCAGACGCATCACCACGCACACCCTCAGCAGGCAAAACCCAATCATCCGCATAAGCAGCAGTCTTAACCTCAACAATCCCATAACCCTTATCGTCATGGAAAATAGCGTCAGGATTAGCAAGCTCCCAAATACGCTCCCCATACCAAGACCCAGCATCACGCCACAAGTCAACACCCTCATTACGGCGAGCAAACTCATCCAAAATCACAGACTCTAAACGAGAACCCCAATACATAGGCTCAGACTGTTTAACAGAATCCTGCAAACGACCAGTCTTTTTACACCACAAAGTAAAAGCAGACTCCCAACGATTCAAACCACAAATAGTCGAAATCTCAGAACCACCAATACCCATAGCACGCTGCTGATGCCACTCAGGACTACCATTCTCAAAAATACCAACCTGAACAGCCTTAGTAAAACCAGAATCAAAAATCATTTCATCTCCAAATAAATAAATTTGCGTAACCATCAAACGATTGCTACCGTATAACCATAAACGTAACCACAGACACTAAACAAGTCAAAAAGGTCACAGAACGGTAACAATGAACAAAGTCAAAAAAGCTCGCATCAAACTATTCGCAAAAATAGATGCACACGAGGACGAAGTGCCATGCCTAACCGAATCACCAGACCTATTCGACCCAGATATGCACGGCAACCCATACTCCAGGGATTACAAAAACATAGCAAACATCGCTAAAGCGTTCTGTGCCGAATGTCCAGCACGTTTAGAATGTTTAGACTTCGGACTCAAATCCTATCCAACAGCAATGGTATGGGGTGGTCTCACCACAGGTGAACTATCACAAATACGCAGAGGCAACAGAAAATAAAAACCCCCGCCTACCGAATTGCAGACGGGGGGCTAGAACCCAAACTATTTCTTCGACTGTTCCTCAATCGAATCCGCAGCCTTCTTAAAAGCACGCTGCAAATCCTCAACAGCCACACGCATCTTGCTAATCATCGTCTTACCAATCTCCGAACCAGCAATCAGCAAACCACCACCAACCATAGTGATAACACCATTAATCCAATTACCAGTCAAAGCACCCATAGCAGCACCAGCACCAGCAACAACCAAAACCAAACCAACAGTGAACCAAACAGTCCAACCAATCAGCTTCAAAAGAGCAACAAGTCGTTCTTTCATCACTTACCTACAATCTTTTTCCAAGCACCTTCATCAATGATACCAGTCGCTACAAGACCATTTTTAGTCTGCCAAAGTTTCACAGCAGCCTCAGTCTTAGGGCCAAACACACCATCAGCAGCCACCTTTACAGCAACCTGAACCTTCTTAACATCAGCCCCCTTACTGCCAACCTTAATGGGCTTGAACACGACAGGAGCTACAGGAACTTCAACAGAATGAGCAGGCATAGGCTCAGCAGGAGCATCAGCAGGAGTCTCCAAATGAGCCTCACCATTAACCTTCTCCCACTCAATAGCTGCAGCAGTAAAAGCCATAGGGTCATAAAAACCCTTACCAGTCGCAAAACCAGCCAAAGGCTGAGACTTCAAATGACCAGCCCAAATCTCCCAATGCACATGCTTACCAGTAGCGAAACCAGTAGCACCCATACGGCCAACAACAGTTCCAGCCTCAATCTTCTGGCCAACCTTAACCTTAATCGAACCAGCAACCATGTGGAAATAAGTCCAAGTAATCTTCTTACCCATCACAGTAGACTGCACAATAACCTTATTACCTGCACCCTTAGGGTCAGTAGAAGTGCTTACGCCAACAACCTTTCCATCAAAACAAGCCTCAAGATAGCTAGGTTCTTTAGCCTGCCAAATATCTACACCATTATGATGTTTTTTAGCACCAGTCTTAGGGTGAATACGCCAACCAAACTTAGAAGTAACCTTCCACTGTTTCTTGTTGACACCATCCAAAGGATACTGAGACTTAGCCATAATTAACCTTTCAAAATTGAATAAACGCTAGTAATAAAACCAACAATGCCTGCCGTCATAGCAGTCCACAACAGGCGAGGAATCCAAGCACGCTCAGCCGAAACAATCTCTAACTTAGAAACACGCTCAGGCAAATCAGACAGCGACTCCAACTTAGAAGCCAACTGAATCAACAGCTTGTTAGTTTCCTGCTGTTCCTTATACAAGTCATTAATAGTGACTTTGACATGTGTAGGGTCATTCTGCGACATCTACAACCTCAACAATCTCATGTGAGGAAGGAATTGTATCAATTTGCTTCAAAATAGACTCAGCATCAACACGCTCAGAAGCGGACGCAACTACAGCAGAACTAATTAAATTAACAACATTAAACATTATGGGCCTACATATTCAACAATAAATTTTGACTCAAAACCTGCAACATAATATAGGTCTAGTGATGAACCAGAGTTTTGGATACCCTGCAAAACAAGGGTATCTCCAGCAGTAAGTTTCACACCATTTATAGATAGGGTGCACATAGGTGCTGCACCTGAAACAGGTGCAACACTATTACGCCAAATCTTTGTCATACTACCGCCTTGTGCTATTTGAAATAAGCGATATCCAGTAGTGTTAGCAGTTCCAAAAGCAAAAAATCCAGTAACATTGTAGCGACCAGTTAGAGGAACAGTTACCACACCAGACGATTCAGTAAATCCACCACGAAGCTCTGTTTGAGTCCACCCAGTAATAGTAATCGTACTGCCCGAAGTAAAAAAGTTTGTTCCAGTGCTTGACCTGGTAAGCTCACATCTAGGCATTTGTCCAGCAATCGGATACCAACCAGAAGCCGAACCATCCAAATTCATCTGATACTGATTTAAATCCTGCAAATAAACCAACATACCCTCAGCAGGAGCAAGAGTAGCAGTAGTAGCAGTACCAATAGCAGTACCAGCCGTACCAATAGCAGCAGTACCAGGTAGCGAAATAACACTCTGCGACATCAAATAATTATTTAAATTAGCAGCAGTCAAAATTTCAAATGACTCAAAATTCTTTGCACCAGAACCCATAAAAACTCCTAAACTACTACTATTCTAACCTAGAATGTTTGCATCAAGGATACCGAGCGCAGCGTTATCAAGCACAAACGGAGTATTGTCAACAGATGATAAACGGAAAGTCACTGTATGTGATTCAATATCAGCTTCGTGTGAAACAGCGACAATACGGCCATAAGTCTGAATCTGGTCGCCAACACCATTAGGTGTAAAGAAAACAACAATCACATCATCAATATCAAGGTTCAAAACATTCTGAACATTAGCAGAAGATAAAGTGTTCAAGCGTACCGTAATTGACTCTACACGCAAATTAGGTAGATAACTGCGATATAGAACAGCATTAGCAGCCAAAGTCACATCTGCTTCATAAGCGTTTAACAAATCAGTACCTATGTCATAACCACGCACACCATAAAGGCTCTGTGAGTTAGCAGCCTCAACAGTAGATGAAGTGCCTGTAGGGTCAGCTCTATCATAAATAAACTTTGAAGCAGCAGTAACACGGTTATATAGATTCTCCGAACCATAAACAACCTGAATACCCTCGTAAGATATGCCAGAACCATCATCTGCAAAAACAAGAGGCGTAGGGTTCAAGTTATTCACATTCACAGTCAAAGTAGAAGTAGATTTACCTGCTACTGGTGCAACAATGGTGACTGAAACGCTACTGCTGTATGGGCCACTATAAGTAGAACCAAAAGTAGTCGAAACCTCATTATGAGCTGCTACACGGAAATAGTAAATTTGACCATTAGTCAACCCAGTATTGTCATAAGTAGTAGCAGTAGTTCCAGTATCCGATACAACAGTAGTCCAAGTAGCATTATCGGTAGACCGCTGAATACGATAACCAGTGATAGGTGTTTCACCAGAAATAGTGCTAGGTGCAGTCCACGACAAGGAAGCAGTCGTACCACTATTGGTTACAGTTAATCCTGTAGGGGCAGCGGGCAGAATATCGTATGTAATAGTCCATACAAGAGATGCACCAGACGAATAAACAGCATCGGCAGCAAAGTTAGACGAATTACCAGAGTTGCTGTTATCCCTATAAACATTTCCAGACTTAGCTGTATCAATACCCCAAACAACAGTATTAGTATCACGCTTTAAAAATCCAACAATATAGTTAGTATTGGCATATACCTGCTTGCTGGTACTGAGCGTTTTAGTTACTTTAGGTGGAGTGGACGAACCACCATTAGGCAAAGTAAAAGTAGAAGTGAACTTACCATTAGTTCCATCAGTTTCCCAAATACCAAACTGCGACCCAGCAGACGAATTGTTATATCCACCAACAGCAATAGAAATAGTACGAACCAGAGCTGGCTTAGCAGTATTACCACTCAATCCAGGAGCGTCACGGCCAACAATGTCAGGGAAATTAAAATAGTCACCAATTTTGTATGGCGGACGAAAACCATTATAAGGACTGCTATTAGTTGTACCATACGAATACGATGCGTAAGCCATTAAACACCATCCCAAACAGAAGTATAAGTATAAACAGCATCATCAGACGGTTTCACAGTGCCATCAAAATAATCGCCCAAGTTAGAAGATGCTTCAATCAAAACACCATCCACATAAACACTACCAGTAGTCGCCAAACCTAAACGAGCATAAGTCTTAGAATAATCCGAAACATAACTCACACTAATACGAGTCCAATCAGTACTATTAACAGTTGTAACAGTAGAACCAGTAGTAGTAAACGAAGTTCCATCACTAGACTCTTGAGCAGAAATAGTCACACTCGGTGTACCAGAAGCAGCCTTTACATAACAAGACAAAGTATAAGGAGTAGCAGTATTTTGCGGATAATCAATAGAAGTAGCAGAAGTAACATTCAAACTAGCTGCACCATACAAAAATGCTGAAGTGCTACGAGTACCAGCAGACCAATAAGTAGTATCAACCTCAAAAGACGGATTCTTACACAAATTCTTGCGTGTATAAGAATAGGCAGACCCATACGAGTTATCATTACGAGTTTTAAAAACAACATTGCCTGCTTTATCCATGTAAAGACGGCCAGCCTCGGAAGCCTCAACCTTCTGCATATAATCCAAAATGTTATCGCCAGCAACAAGACTATCTGCATCTAAAACAGCCTGCCCCAACGAAATGCGGCGTTTACTGCTAGACCAACCAGAAGCATTAAGCACATTACCAAGACGCACAGACGACAACTCAGCACTATAGTTCACATCTGTACCATAAGTCTGATTAGTGAAAACACTGAACGCATCAGAAGCCGAAATAGAAGCCACACTATCGCCATCAAGCGTATAACTCAAATTCCAGTCATTAATCAACCCAGTAAAAATGTAAATACCATCACGGCTAATACGCAAACCACCAGTAGGCTGAACCTCACCATAAAAAGGCGAACCAGTATATGTAGGGTCAAACGCACGAGACCGATTCAACAAATCAACATTAGCTTGACCAGCATTAAAAGGGCCAAGATTATTCTGCTTACCACGGCTAACAGAAACAGACTTCACATAAGTGCTTATATCCCGATAAACATATTCGCCAGAAGCATTTTTAGTGAAACCAAACTCTACCTTAGTAGTCATTATGCTCTCCAGCTAGAACCAGACTGACGCTCAAACGCCTGAATAGCAGCCACAACTGCCTTACCAATAGTAGCACCAGAACCAACACCACCATCAACATTAATGTTGTACTGGTTCTGATACCTAGCCTGAATAGTCTCCGAAGCAATACCAGTAGCCAACTGACCATACTCAGCATAAGAAGTATTAGCCTGGTTAATCAAATCAGCGTTACCAGCCAAAGCCTTAGCAGCATCCATACCATTAACAGGGCCAGCCTTAACAATCTGAGTCAACAAATCAGCGTTCAAACCCTTAGCACGCAAATCCTTAATCAACGCACTAAACGCACGCATCTTTTCCATAAGTTTCGACATATTACGAGAAATAGTCGAACCGTTAGAACCCATCTGGGTAATGTCAAACGCACCCATAAGCGAGTCATGCAAAGCAGCCATCTCGCCTTTAATCTTCTGAACAGCCTGTTGGAACGGTGACACCATAGCCTTAGCAGCCTTACCAGCAGCACCAGTCAACGAACCGGCATTCATCAACCTCTTCATGTCCTTTAGCTGCTTTTCAATAGCTAACTCTTCAGGAGTCTTAGGCTTATTCTTTGCAGCCTTAGTATCATCCTTACGCATAGCATTACGAGCCTTGAAATAGTCAGGCATAGTACCTTGCAAAGCCAAGTTAGCGTTAGCAGCCTCTTGCGCCTTAGAAGCAACAATAGACATATTGTTGCCCAAATCAGAAACTTGCTGATTGTATGCCAACATCTTGCCAGACGCATCAGCCATGTTCGTACCCATAACAGAAGTAGACACAGCCAAATCAGTACCAGCATCAGCACTCTTAGAAGCCATAGTTGAGAAAGCAACCAAACCACCCACAACAACAGCAATCGCAACCGCAATAGCACCCCAAGGAGTAGCAGCCATAGCAGCCGTAGAAGCCACAGCAGCCTCACCAGCAGCCGTCTCAGCAACAGCCAAAGCCTCAGCAGACGCAGCAGCAGCAACGTTAGAAGCAGTCAAAGCAGCCGTAATAGCTGTATAAGCCATCTGAATACCCTGAGCAGTCTTAATAACACCATTCAACAACTTAAACGCAACTACACCAGCCAAAATAGCTGAACCAAAATTACTAGCAAGCCACATCACCAAAGCAACAATCGGCTGAATCAAAGTCAAAAAGTTAGTCAACTGGTCAATCAAACCAGACACCTGACCAGCAAAACCAGCAGCACCATCGCCAGCCATAGTGAAATAAGTTCCAATAACAGCAAACAAACTCTCCAAGTGAGGCCCAACAGTCTCAGTCAAAGCAGTCATAACCTGAATCAAAACAGTCATAGGAGCAATCAAAGAGTTACCCAACTTAGCCTGCATATTAGTAAACGAAGCAGACAAACGTTGCTGAGAAACAAACAAAGTATCGCCGTTACGAGTAAAAGCACCCTGAGCATCAGAAGTAGCCTGCAACAAAAACTTCATACGAATCAACTGTTGAGCATGAAGTTTCTCTTGACCAGTCAGCTTATTAAGACCCAAACGCTGCATTTCAGCATTAACCTGAGCCTGCTTAATAGCAACACCAAACTTCTCAATCGGGTCATACTCACCACGAAACATAGCAGTCATACCCGTAAGAGCTTCCTGCACATCATAACCATAAGTAGCAGCCAAGTCAGCACCCAAAGAAACAAGTTTCTTCGTAAACATCATGTTCGACTGCATATCAAAACCAGACTGCTTCAGTACCGAACCCAAGAACGTAACGTGTTTAGCAGCCTCAGCAGTAGACATACCCATAGCAGTACCAGACTCAGCAAACGCCTGCATCTGACCACTAGATTTACCAAAAATAGTCTGCAAACCAGACAAGTTACGCTGCAAATCACGAGACGCATCCACAGAGTTGCGAATAAAATCTACACCCTTGTTATACGCTTCCCACGCACCAAAACCACCCAACAGCTTCTTAGAAACATCCCCAATACCCTCACGCAGTTTACTAAGAGAACCAATAGCCTCTTTAACACCCTTATCGTTATACGCCGAAAGAATATTTAAATTAATACCACTAGCCATTAGAGACCTTTCAACATAGCGTTCAAATCATCAGAAGCCTTCTGAACCGCAACCTTCATCTCCGCAGCAACAGCAGGAATCTTAGACTCAGCAGCAGGATAAATAAAACGAGAAGCCTTACCACCAAAACGGCCATTCAAACCCGAAATCATCTTTCGACCCTGACCATTAATCCTGTGCTTACGCTTACCCAAAACCTTCTGACCATCAATCGTGTAAGTGTAATCATATTCACGAGTAACAGCCCTAGAGTTAACATAACGCCCGCTACGCCCAGACATATCAGCCAAAGCGGTAGGAGCAGCATTAACACGAGCCTGTACCAAACCAACAATCGGTAAACTCTTACCCTTCACACTCAAAGCACGCTTCTCACGAATCACAGCAGACTTCAACGGACGAGTCTGATTCATAGTCCTAGACCAAGACAAACGACCAACCTTAGTCACCATACCCGACAAAGGCGGATTAGACGGAATAGCAGACTTAATAGCTGTAACAACAGGCTGACCAATCTGACGATACCGTTTACGCAACTGGCGAACCAACTCAGGCTGAACCTTACGCATCACAGCAATCATCTCCCTGTAATCAGACAACACAAGATTGCCCGCAACAGATTTAATAGCCATGATTCACCACCTACCAATCTATTCTACCTAATAAAAGAAACCCCCCACCCGAAGGCAGAGGGCTTCCTCACTGCTGTTGATTCCGTGAAACCAGGTAGCGACCCATAGTCCACAACATACGCTCATCCAACTTTAGCAACTCAAGAGGACTAATACCCGTCTCAACAGCTAAAACTGCGATAAACCAGTGAACCGAAGAATCACCAAGACCCTTTATTTTGGGTCAGCATCACCATAACTAATACCATCAACCTCTTCAACCCATTCGTCAAAAGATTTAGCGGTAGCCTTACGGCGATGTTCAGACGACCAAGCCAAATAAAGCAAGTGCGTCAATTTTGCAGTTTTCTCCAAACTAGCAATCGAAAGTTCAAACTCTCGCTCAAAAGCCACCATATCAGCAGCCGTAGCAACAACGTCCTTAGTTTCGCCAGAAGCTAGTTCAATGCGTAGGTTAATTTTCAATTTTTACTCCTGATTAAGCAGTCGCACGAGTAACAGTACCGCTAGTAGGCCAAGTAACCGAGAAACCCGCAAGGTCACCGATAGAGGCGTTAATAGGCTGGTAGCTGTTAATCAGCACGTTAGCAGTGTAAGAAGGGTTAGTAGCCGAAACAGTACCCGAAGTAGGGGTAAGAACAAGCGTACCAATAGTGTTAATAAGAGGCCAAATAGTAGCGTCTACTGAGCCTGCAGCGAAGTCCTGGTAAAAGTCCAGTTTGACCGAACCAGAAACAATACCACCAACAACAGTCTTGTAAGTGTTACCGAAAGTGGTGGTCTCAACTTCATTAGCGTTAACATCAAGAGTTACAGCGTGAATAGACGGCGAAAGAGCAGTACCATTCAGGGTAATCTTGAAGTCGGTAGCAA
>OGVI01000013.1_pt1 | contig 19556 bp, 30 predicted proteins | sample 1575701 | NCBI WGS metagenome assembly OGVI01 (sample SAMN07581551, study PRJEB24739) | freshwater metagenome | place: Singapore | collected 2015-04 | reverse complement strand
ATTTTGGTTATTCCAATGAGAAAGCTAAAGAAGCACTCAGCGTCTTGTCGGAAGAACAATTGAAAATGATTGAAGAAAAATTACAAAAAGGTGGAAGATAATGACCGTCGAAATGATTTACTACGACTGGACTCCTGAGTCCATGCTTGAAGTGACTCTGCCAGAGCCTGACAATTTCTTAAAGGTTCGTGAGACTCTTACACGCATTGGCATCGCATCCAGAAAAGAAAACAAACTCTATCAGTCTTGCCATATCCTACATAAGCAAGGCAGATACTTCATCGTGCACTTCAAAGAACTGTTTGCGCTCGATGGAAAAGAATCGAACATCACCAGTGGTGATATCGAGAGACGTAATGCGATCGCTTCCCTGTTAGCTGATTGGGATCTATTGAAAATCGTAACCCCAGCTAAAGGCGAACCGAAAGCATCTCTGTCTCAAATTAAGGTCGTCTCTTTCAAAGAGAAAGACCAGTGGGAACTTGTACCGAAATATAACATAGGAAAAAAGCGAAATGATTAAACTTGAGTTGACTATCGATGAAGTAAATATGATTCTTCGTACGCTGGGTAAGCATCCTTTTGATGAAGTTGTTCTCTTGATCAACAAGATCAAAGGTCAAGGCGAACCACAAGTTGCTGAATTAGCAAAACAATTAGAAGCTGCTAAGGCTGCAGAAACTCCTGCTGCCTAAATAGTTTTATCCCTCGGGATGGGAACGTAAAGATTGGCTCTACTACCTTAGGAGCGTCTATCGCTGGCACAACGATATGGTGTCCCTGTACTCAGTAAGCAGGACTTTAACCGCAATGCCTTCGGGGTTGCATAACAATTTGACTCGCTTAATAGGAGAAACAACATGACAAAAGCATTCATTCCAACTATCTTTGGTGACCTAACAAAAGACTTTGATAAGTTCTTTGTTGGCTTCGACGAGCAATTCGCGAAGATGCAGAAACTGCACGATGACATCACCAAGAACATTCCTAACTACCCTCCATACAACATCAAGAAAGTTGATGACACTCACTACGTCATTGAGATGGCTGTCGCTGGCTTTGGTCAGAACGAAATTGACATCGAGATCGACGGTGGTAAGCTAGTCGTCAAGGGTAACGTATCCCAAGAAGCAGAAGACAACTTCTTGTTCAAGGGTATCGCCAACCGTGCTTTCACACGTACCTTCGCTCTTAACGACCAAGTGGAAGTTAAGGATGCTGAACTCTTCAACGGTATGCTGAAGATCGCTCTTGAGCGTCTGATCCCTGAAGAAAAGAAAGCAAAGAAAGTCGAAGTTAAGACTCGTGGTGAGAAGCAGTTCTTGAACGACTAATCGGAGGAGGGGAGGCAACTCCCCTTATCAGTTATGATCCCCAGAAAGTTATCGTTACTCGATAAGAGTAAAATCACATCACACCTACAGAATCTACAGGGCGAAGAACGCCGACTACGTTTCGGTGGTAGTGTTAGTGATGATTACATTGCTGAATACGTAGAGAGATCTTTCAAAGACAACTCTAAATGGTTTGGTGTTGATCACATTGACGGATACCTTGTAGCTGTATGTCACGTTGCTATCATGGACAACGATGCTGAGTTGGGATGTTCTGTTGATAAGGACTACCGCAATCAAGGGCTGGCTCAGTTGATGTTTGACCGAGCAGTTACATGGCTACGTTCTAAAGGAATAAACCACGTGTTCATGCATTGTCTCTCTGAGAATGGTGCCATGAAGCACATTGCTCGTAAGAATGAGATGACTGTTGTGTCGTTCTCTGGTGAGACTGACGCTGAAGTTGATTTGGAACCAGCTACACCATTCACGCCACTGGTTGATGCATACGCTGATCGTATGGCTGTGTATGATATGCTCTTGAAGAACAATCTGCGTCTGATGCGCACTATGTTTAAGGTGACCGATCATACCTAAATACTGGTATGATCAAAGCAAGAATTTCGCCGAATCTACTATCCTTCATCACTATCCGTCGAGGAAACTGGGTGATGAAGATTTCAGTATTCAAGTCGAAGTGGGTCATGATAGTAGCACAACACTACTTCGAGAAAGACCAGTTCCATATTCGTCAGTTCGCTTCACAAACAGAAGCAGCTGACTTCATAGATTTTTTAGTAAGTGAGGATAGTAATGAGCATTAAAGTGTATAAGTTGTTAAATGGTGAAGAGTTGATTGCTGAGCAGTTCAACGTATATGACCGTCACTATGAGTTGAAGAATCCTGCGCAGATCGTTCTTCAGCAAACTCCGCAAGGAGTCGGCGTGGCGTTGGCTCCATACATGCCATACGTCGAAGGAAACCTGAAACTATCAAAGTCTGCGATTGCAGCCGAAGGTGAACCAAACCAGCAGATGCAGAACGAATACAACCGTATCTTCGGTTCTGGTATCCAAGTCGCCCCTGCATCGGCTCTAGCAGGGCTTCAGGTAGCGTCCTAAACCCTTCTCTCTCGGGGCTTCTAGCCCCTAAAATCTCCCTGCAAACCCTTCTCCTAGAAGGGGAAAATAACCCTACCGAGTGTAGGGTTTTGTCATTTAGGTGTTTACTTTTATTCGCACCTGATGTATAATTATATTATGATGAGTGATAAGGAGATCGTGATGAGTTTCGAAAAGCGTGTTCTGGATGTTGTGAAGTCGGTTACCAATGTTCGTGCTTACTTCTTCAATGGTACCATGTTCCTTGAGACTGAGGATTCTAAGACCGCTGTCGAAGTCTTCAATGCTCTGTATGAAAAAGTGACTGCTGCCATCATCTTTGGTAAGGCTGGTCAATCTGAAACTTTCTATGACTTTGTTTAATCTTTGAGAGGAATCTATATCATGAACGTCGTTTACAAGTCCAAGTCCCAAGTCCGTGACGAAACTGCTGAAGCCATTGAGCAGTTCCTTGCTCGTGGTGGTCAGATTGAAGTCGTGAAGGCTCGCAAAGCGCCGAAGCAGAAGATGTCTGGCAAGACCACTCGCCAACCTTCCAAGGGTACTTCTGGCTTCGCCGTTGGTTTCCGTCGTAGCAGCATCTAAGGAGTTTATCATGGGTCTCGATATGTATGCATTCTCTGTTGCCAAGAACGATGGCAACGAACAATTCGCTGTTGCTGATGGCAACTCTCGCACTGAAATCGCCTACTGGCGCAAGTTCAATGCCCTCCATGGCTGGATGGAAGACCTTGCAGTCGAACTCGGTTTTGATGGTGAGTTCAACTGTGTTCCTGTCCAACTTTCTCCTGCACTGATTGACCGTCTTGAGCAAGACCTCAAGAACAACCAACTCAAACCCCGAGCAGGATTCTTCTTCGGTTCTCAGGAGATCTACCCTGAAGACGTAGAATCCACTGTGGCTTTTATCAAGGCTGCACGTGCGGAGTTTGACGCTGGCAACGACGTATACTACGATAGCTGGTGGTGATATGAGAGCCTTTCTTGAAACGACTAAGGACTGGGTGGGTGATGTGCCGAATCACATCTACTACCTGACCGATGACAAGTCGAAGATGGTTGCCTTCTACAATGTTGTGACTGGAGAGACCAAGAAGTTCAAGAAGCCAATCGGATTTGATACTCGTCGCCGCACTTTTAAGGAATTGAAACGCAAATGAACCTACTTAACCTCCACAAGTTTTTCGAGAGCCTAGCAGCCAACTCGTCACGCAATTTCAAAATCGAGCAACTGACTAAGCATCGCGACAACGAAACCCTGCGTGAAGTTGTGCGCTTGGCTCTTGATCCTTTCACTCAGTTCTACCAACGTAAGATTCCGTCTTACAAACGTGGTGCTGATGAGAACACGATCAAGCTGGAGGAAGGTATTGATGCGCTGTTCGATCTTTCCAATCGTCACGTGACTGGCAATGCAGCTATTGAACACCTGACCAACATCCTCACAAACCTTACCCCTGATGACGCTAAGGTCATCGAGCGTATCATTCAGAAGGATCTCAAATGTGGAGTACAAGTATCAACCGCAAACGCAGTGTGGACTGGCTTGGTGCACGAATATCCAGTAATGCTATGCAGTCAGTTCGAACAGAAACTCGTAGACAAAGTGCAGTACCCAGCCCTAGTCCAAACAAAGATGGACGGGATGCGCTTCAACGCCATCGTACGTGGTGGTAAGGTAGAGTACCGCAGTCGTAACGGTAAAGAGATCCAGTTGCTTGGTAACTTGGATGAAGACTTCTTGACGCTGGCTGGAGACATCGACTGTGTGTTCGATGGCGAGTTGCTGGTCAACGACAAGGGTGTTGTGCTTGACCGTCAAACTGGTAATGGCATTCTGAACAAAGCCAACAAGGGCACAATCTCTGATCTGGAAGCACGTAAAGTTCATGCTACCGTCTGGGATGTCATCCCCTATCTTTACTTTGTTGATGGCGAGTGTCCGACTCCGTATGGCACCCGCATGGAATCTCTCAAGGTTCTGTTTGATATCCACAAGCCGAAGAAGGCTCATCTGGTTGATAGTTGGGAAGTTGCTAACTACGAAGAAGCAAAGACTCTGTTTGAAGGTTTGCTTGCGCAAGGGCAAGAAGGTATCATCCTGAAAGACAAGCGTGGTATCTGGGAAAACAAGCGTGCAAAGCACCAGATCAAGTTCAAAGGCGAACTGGAGTGCGACCTGAAGATCGTTGGAGTTGAAGAGGGTACTGGTAAGTATGCAGGTATGCTCGGTGCAGTTCTTTGCGAATCTTCTGATGGCGTCGTGCAAGTCCGTGTTGGTTCTGGCTTCAACGACGATCAACGCAAGAATCTTTGGAAAGAAAATTTAGTTGACAAAATCGTTGCTGTGAAGTATAATATGAGAATCAAGAATAAGTTGGGAGAAGAGTCGTTGTTCCTCCCTATCTTTATCGAAGTTCGTGATGACAAGGATGTGGCAGATGCAAGCAATCAAATTAGCTAAGAAGCGCAAGTTCGACCTGAACGACAAGAAAGATGTAGAGATCTACCGTTCTTTCCTACAGACTAACTCATGGAAGATCACTGGTAGTTGTCCGTTTGAATTGGAGTATCCTTACAATTCTGTTCCAGATATGATCAAGGATAAACTGATTCGTAAGTACCTGAAAGTCTAACATGAATGAGATTATCCAAGAGATGCGACTGAGCCGAGCCTTTGCTTGTGCGTTCTTTGATGCACTGACCGAAGGTAAGGTTGATGTTCCGAAAGAAGTGCTTGAGAAGTTTGATGACCTCAAGCGTCATTATGATATGCAAATTAGTAGAGAATTGTCATGAGCGAAGAATACGATAGCTTTTACAAGCGCATGGTTGAGAAGTATCCTCGAGAGTTCCGCAATGTTTACTGTGGTGTGTCCATCGGCGCAGGTTGGGAGCATATCATCGAGAACCTAGTGGCGCAAGCCCGACATCATATCAAGTGGCGTCGTGATATGCGTATGCGTGATCATCTTCAGAATCGAGCAGTCAAACGTGGCATTGAAGCAGTAACCAAGTTGGTGTGTAAAGGACGCACTCCGTCCATGTTCGATGAGACTCGCATTGAGGAAATCATGGAAGCTGGGTTTATTGAACCAACTCCGCTTGTCCATCACATTGAGGTTCACCAGATCAAAGAGAAGTTCGGTGGTCTGCGTTTCTACTATCATGGTGGTGATGATGAAGTGAGTGGCATGGTTCGTATGGCTGAAGCGTGGGCTGGTCACACTTGCGAAACCTGCGGTGAGCGTGGTAAACTCCGTCACGGTGGATGGGTTCGCACTCTGTGTGACAAACACGAGGCTGAGTATCAACAAAGAATTAAGGAGAGAAATCGTGAGTGAGTATAATCCAGATCGTTGGGTGATGTTGAAGTTTAATAACAACGGTGAAGTGATCTACAAAATCCTTGCTACATTTTACGGTGGTTACACAACTGGTGATAGCTGGAAACTGAATAGTGGATGCACTAAAGTTGAGAAGGATGGCGACTTCTATTGCTTTCATGGTTCTAGCGGTAGCGTCTATCGAGTGCACAAGGATTCTTATGGTATGGGTGGATATACCTCTAGTGTGTATCTTTCTTTCCAGAAGCAAGTTGAAGGTGCTGAGAATGTCACAATGGAACTGCTACCCGAAGATACAAATTGGATGGAGTTAGATTATGGCGAATAAATGGGTGTTAGTTGATTGTGTCTCAATGTTCCGTATGCGCTACATGGTTGAAGTGCCAGAAGAGCATCCAGAATACGCACTTGATACCGTTGTTATGAGAGAAGCCAAGGAGTTCTCTCAAGAGCACTTGGATGAAGTTATTGTGTCACATCGTGTAATGGGTAGCACTGCTGAGGCTCTCGTTCAATGCGACTTGGACAACTCGTATTGTTCTAGCTGGACTGATGAGCAGAAGATCAATGCGTTCTTTACTCGTGATGGTGAAAAGGTAGAACTATAATGTTTGTATTCGACGTTGAGACGTTGGGTGTTGAGTCTAATGCTGTCGTTTTATCGGCAGCATTAGTTCATTTTGACCCTGAACAAAGACCAGACTATCAGACCATGCTAGATGGCGCATGCTTTGTTAAGTTCAAAGCCAAAGACCAGATTGAGCGACTGAAGCGCACTGTTGATATTGGTACACTTGAGTGGTGGAAGAACCAACATGAGTATACCCGTAGCGTTTCGTTTGATCCTTCGGGCGATGATGTAACCGCAGAGGAAGGTATAACTCTGCTACATAATTACATGAACAAGTTCCCGAATGCAAACAAACAGACTATGTGGGCACGTGGCTCTCTTGATCAACTTGTGATTGACTCGCTGGCAGTTAAAGTTGGCATGCAACAAATCACAGGGTATAATATGTGGAGAGATGTGAGAACCGCAGTCGATATTCTGTATGGTACAACCAACGGATATGTTGAAGTCGAACATCCAACATTTAGACGACACGAAGTTATCAAGCACCATCCTGTTCATGACTGCGCATTGGATGCGATGCAACTAATGTATGGAAAACAAGTATAATGCAATTTTACACTCACGTATTTCCCTTTGGCAACCGTATGTTTGTTCGAGGGTACGAGAATGGTCGTCCGTTCCAATCTAAGCTGGACTACTACCCAACCCTGTACGTATCTTCCAAGAAACAAGACAGCGAGTGGCGCACACTCGATGGTCGAGTTGTTGACGAAGTCAAACCTGGACTTGTAAAAGAAGCCCGAGAGTTTGTCAAGCGTTACGAAGACGTACAGGGTTTTGACATTTACGGTAACACCAACTACGTTTGCCAGTACCTCAGCGACACTTATGACTACGATATCAACTGGGATATCGATCAAGTGCGCACGTTCTTCCTTGACATTGAAACCAAAACCGAATACGGTTTCCCTGACATCAAGATTGCCAACGAAGAAATCCTGCTGATCACCATTAAAGACTCCAAGACCAAGCAAGTAGTCACTTGGGGTACTAACCCATTCCAGAATGTACGTTCTGACGTAGAGTATCGCTGCTTTGATAGCGAACAGCGTCTGCTCAAAGACTTCATCATATGGTGGCAACAAAACTATCCTGACGTCATCACTGGTTGGAATACTGAGTTCTTCGACATCCCGTATCTAGTCAAGCGTATTGAACGAGAGTTGGGTGAGACTTTGGCGTCCAAACTCAGCCCATGGGGTTACATCAACGAACGCAAGACCTTCATCAAAGGTAACGAAGGGATCAGCTATGACATTCATGGCATCTCTCATCTTGACTACTTGGCATTGTACAAGAAGTTCACTTACTCCAAGCAAGAGTCTTACCGTCTTGACTATATCGCCGAACAAGAACTCGGCGAGAACAAGAAAGAAAACCCTGGAGATACCTTCAAGGAATTCTACACTGAACACTGGCAGAAGTTCGTAGAGTATAACATCCATGACGTTGAACTGGTTGAAATGCTTGATGACAAGATGCGTCTGCTTGAACTGTGTTTGACTATGGCATATCAAGCCAAGATCAACTACGAGGACGTATTCTCTCAAGTCCGTATGTGGGATGCCATCATCTACAACCACCTACGTTCCAAGAAGATCGTGATTCCTTCCAAGGGGTTCTCAGCTAAGTCTGAACAGTTTGAAGGTGCGTATGTGAAGGATCCTCTGGTTGGTCCACATCGTTGGGTTGCGTCGTTTGACTTGAACTCTCTGTACCCCCACTTGATCATGCAGTACAACATCTCGCCTGAGACGCTGACGCATGAGAAGATTTCTTGTACCGTTGAACAGCTGCTCAATCAAGAAGTTGATACCAGCTACGCTCATCGTCGTGACCTTGCGCTTACTGCAAATGGTTGGTGCTATCGCAAAGACATCAAAGGGTTCATGCCTGAGTTGATGGAAAAGATGTATGCTGACCGTTCCAAGTTCAAGAAGCAGATGCTGAAGGTTCAGCAGAACTACGAAAACGATAAGTCTCAAAAGCACCTGCTGAAAGAGATCAGTCGTTTGAACAACCTGCAGATGGCGATGAAGATTGCTCTGAACTCTGCTTATGGTGCGATGGGTAACCAATACTTCCGTTACTTCGATATCCGTATGGCTGAAGGTATTACTACTTCTGGTCAGTTGTCTATTCGTTGGATGGCTAACGAGTTCAACAAGTACATGAACAAGATCATGAAGACCGAAGGTAAAGATTACGTTATTGCGATTGACACTGACTCAATCTACCTAACGATGGAAGATCTGGTTGAACATACCTGCAAGGGTAAGACTGACGATCAAAAGATCAAGTACATGGATCGTGTTTGCGAAGAGATCTTCCAACCGTTCATTGACAATACCTATCAGAAGCTGGCTGACTATATGAATGCATACAGTCAGAAGATGCAGATGAAGCGAGAAGTTCTAGCTGACAAAGCCATCTGGACTGCCAAGAAGCGTTACATTCTGAACGTCCACAACTCTGAGGGTGTTCAGTTTGCGAAGCCGAAGCTGAAGGTCATGGGTCTTGAGATGGTTAAGTCTTCGACTCCAGCCATCATCCGTGACAAGTTGAAAGACTCTATCAGTGTAATTCTTCAAGGTGATCAGTCCAAGCTGCATAGCTACATTGAAGACTTCCGCAAAGAGTTCCGTCAGCTTCCAGTTGAAGACATCGCATTCCCACGTGGTGTGAATGGTATGAACACCTACAAAGGTTCGCCGATCTATGCTAAGGGTACGCCGATCCATGTCCGTGGCTCTCTGTTGTTCAATCACCACTGCAAGCGTCTTGGTCTTGATAAAAAGTATCAAGCGATTCGTGATGGTGATAAGATCAAGTTTGTATATGTGCGCAAACCGAATCCGTTCCAAGAAGATGTTATTTCGTTCCCTCAAGAACTGCCGAAAGAATTCAACCTACATAGTTACGTAGATTACGATTTGCAGTTCGAGAAAGTTTTCCTTGATGCGATGCAAACCGTCATCGAACCACTTGGTTGGAAGACCGAACAACAATCATCTATCGAGGATTTCTTTGCATGAAGAACATTAGAGTTTTGGAAACAGGTATTGATGTTTCAGAAGTGCTTGCACAACTGAAAGCGCACCCAGAAGATTGGGGTGCGGTTCGTAAGATCGAGGGAAGCCACAACGTCGTCAACGACTATGGATTTCCAGAAGTTGAAGCAGGTGTTTTACAGTTAGTGATGGGAGCAGTAGCTAACGAAGGACAGTATGTTGGTGATAGCGAATTCTGCGTACCAACGCCAGCGATTAAGAATCATACTGCGATTCTAAAGATTCTTGGTTACTACTTCCGTGATGTTTCTAGATGCGCATTTCTTTCATTACCTGTTGGTGGTAAAGTTGGCACACATATTGATATTGGAGATTATTACCAAACTAGAGATCGTTACCACTTATCAATACAGGGTACATACAAGTATCATGTTGGCGATGAAGAGATTGTTATCAAACCTGGAATGTTAGTTTGGTTCAACAACAAACTACCTCACGGCACAGAAAATATCGGCGATGACATCAGAATTACATTTGTATTTGATGTAAAGAACCCGAATTATAAACTTGACTTGCAGGCAGAACAGGGGTAGAATAATGAATATAGATCTTGAGTTTCTAAAGAAAACGGTTGATGCGAGAAGAGACGTAGTTAAGTGGTTGAACGAAAGACCATATACTGGGTTGTCTGTTTCTGATGTAGATCTACTAGTGCAGGGTTACGATTACCTTGCTAAGATCCTAAGAGATGTTACTGGTGACGACCTAACTAATTACTCAACTGCTCACATTGAGCAACCGCAAATGACGATTACATATGGAGAAGAAAATGAAAGTTCTTAAGTTTTATGCTACATGGTGTGGACCATGTAAGGGTTTGACTATGACCCTCAATGGTATGGCTGATAAGATCAGCATGCCTATCGAAGAAGTCGATATTGACGCAAACATGGAAGTTGCTCGCAAGTACAATGTGCGCTCTGTTCCAACTATGGTCGTCGTCGATGACAATGGCACCGAAGTGAAGCGTGTTGTTGGTATGATGAACGAAACCCAAGTTCTAGAATTCTTGGAGGCTTAATGAGTATCCTAGAGAAACTGCGTAAAAATTCTACGATCAAGGACACTTCTGTCCTATCGAAGTCTAAGTTCTTCACCAAGAAGGACATGATTCCTACGAGCATTCCAGTCATTAACGTGGCTCTATCTGGTCGTTTGGATGGTGGTCTTACTCCTGGACTCACTATGTGGGCTGGTCCAAGTAAGCACTTCAAAACTGCATTCAGCCTACTAATGGCGAAAGCGTATCTGGACAAGTATGAAGACGGTGTTGTTCTTTTCTACGATTCTGAGTTTGGTACTCCGCAGAGTTATTTCGACTCTTTCGGTATTGACACTGAGCGTGTTATTCATACACCTATTACTGACGTTGAGCAGCTGAAGTTCGACATCATGAAGCAGCTGGAACAGATTGAGCGTGGTGAGCATGTCATCATCGTTGTTGACTCAATCGGTAACCTTGCTTCTAAGAAAGAAGTTGAAGATGCACTTGACGGTAAGGCAGTTGCTGATATGTCACGTGCAAAGCAGATGAAGAGTTTGTGGCGTATGGTTACACCGCACTTGACGCTAAAGGACATTCCTTGCGTTGTCGTGAACCACACATATAAAGAAATTGGTCTGTATCCGAAAGATATCGTTGGTGGTGGTACTGGTTCGTACTACTCTGCTGACAACATCTTCATCTTGGGTCGCCAACAAGAAAAGGAAGGTACTGAAGTTGTTGGATACAATTTTATCATCAACGTGGAGAAGTCTCGCTACGTTCGTGAGAAGTCAAAGATTCCTGTTAGCGTATCTTTTGATGGTGGTATTAGCCGTTGGTCTGGCTTGCTGGATATCGCACTCGAGTCTGGACACGTCATCAAGCCAAGCAATGGTTGGTATCAGAAAGTAGACAAAGAAACTGGCGAGATGGATGAGAAGAAGTATCGCCTGAAGGATACTGACAGCAAAGAGTTCTGGATGCCAATCCTGATGCAAAAGTCTTTCGTTGAGTTCGTCAAGAGCAAGTACCAAGTTGCAGCTGGAGAGATTCTCAAAGACGAAGATATCTCTGCTGACTTAAACGCTATTGATGACACAGACTTTGGTGAAGAAGATGCCTAAGTTTGTTACCGTAGAAAACCGCAAGAATGGTATGGATGCGATAAAGTTGCTTGAAGAACCATTTGCGGGTATAATTTATACCTACGGTAGAGTTAGTTTTGATGAAGACGAATCTAACGATGAGTTGAGAATCTCATTTGAGTATGAGATTCTTGACTATGCAAATAAGGCTTTGTCCGATAAAAAGCCTTTCGAGCAATACATCGGCGATCTTCTTCAAGAGCTAATTCATCAAGGTATTGCAGAGAACAGTTTAACTTACACAGGTGGTGTTGATGAGAATAGAACAGGCGATCCTATCGAACCTGATTCACAGTGAAGAGTATTGCCGCAAGGTAGTTCCTCATCTTAAGAAGGAATACTTTGCCGACCACAAAGAGGCAGCAATTGCCTCTTTACTCATTAAGTTCTTTGAAGATTACAACCATCCCGCATCTCCCGAAATCGTGGCGATCGAAGTTGGTAATCTCAAAGGTCTTACTGACAAAGAAGTACCCGAACTGCAAGAGTACGTCAAGCAACTTGACAAGGCTGAGCCGAATCAAGAGTGGCTAATCCAACAGACTGAAAAGTTCTGTAAGGATCGTGCAGTTTATAACGCAATCCTCGACTCCATCAAGATCATTGATGGACGAGACAAAAACCACCAACAAGATGCTATTCCTCATATCTTATCTAATGCTCTTGCCGTCTGTTTTGATAATCATGTCGGTCACGACTACATTGAAGACTTCGCCGACCGCTATGAGTACTACCACCGTGTCGAGGAGAAAATTCCTTTCGACTTGGAGATGTTTAACAAGATCACCAAAGGTGGATTGAGCAAGAAGACTTTGAACATCGCACTGGCTGGTACTGGTGTTGGTAAGTCTCTGTTCATGTGTCACGTTGCCGCTGGTGCGTTGATGCAGGGTAAGAACGTCCTTTACATCACCATGGAAATGGCTGAAGAACGTATCGCTGAACGTATTGATGCGAACCTTCTGAACCTGACCATGGATGAGTTGAAGGTTGTCGATCGTGACATCTTTGAGACTCGTCTTGACAAAATCGCCAAGAAGACTCAAGGTAAACTGATCGTCAAAGAGTATCCAACCGCAAGTGCTCACGCTGGACACTTCCGTGCGCTGTTGGAAGAATTGAAGATGAAGCGTGAGTTCGCACCTGACATTATCATGATTGACTATCTGAATATCTGTTCTAGTCAGCGTATGAAAATGGGAGCCTCTGTAAACTCTTATACATATATCAAGTCGATTGCAGAAGAACTGCGTGGTCTTGCGGTAGAGTACAATGTGCCTATCGTTTCGGCTACTCAAACCACTCGCTCTGGTTATACCAATAGCGATCCAGGTTTGGAAGATACTTCTGAATCGTTTGGTCTGCCAGCCACCGCTGACTTTATGTTTGCGCTGGTGAGTAATGAAGAGTTGGAGCAATTGAATCAGATTATTGTGAAGCAACTGAAGAACCGCTACAATGATCCAAACTTCTACAAGCGTTTTATCATCGGTGTTGACAGATCCAAGATGAAGCTGTATGACGTTGAAGCGTCTGCTCAAGACGGTTTGTCTGACGCAGGTCAAGACAAATACGATGATAAGCCACTGTTTGATAAATCAGACTTTGGAAAGCGCATACATAGTAGTGAAGGATTTAGTGGTTTCAAGTTTTAAGGAGAATGAAAATGGAACAGACAATTAACACCATCGACATCAACCGCAACGTCAAGGTTGTTGTTCTAGAGGCACCTGACGTTACACCTCGCCCCGATCTAGTCGGCACTTGGCTGGATGAGCGTCACTACCATACTCTGGTTCAGAGCGACATGGATCTTTATCTGCCACCCAAGTGTGCTGGAGAACTGGGTAGCACCGACTGCGATAAAGACTGCGGTAACTGCGGTGATGCGCTGAACGAACAGAACATCGTATTCAAGTTCCGTAAGAACTACTTCTCGCCAGAGATGGTTGCTTCCGCATACGAAGGTCTTCGTGAAGCTGCTCAAGAAACTCAGAACCGTGGTACTGCTGCTGGTCCACGTGAAGGCAAACTGGGCAATCGTGAGTGGGTTACTACTTACCAGTGGGATATTATCGACGAGTTCAAAGACGCTAAGGCTAACATCCTTGGTGAAGATCCAATCGAAGCCATTCAGAAGAAGTATGAAACTCAACCGAAGGATGCCGTATCTGGTCGTGCTCAGGTTTGGTCTATCGAAGCTGTTCGTGATACTGCATTCGTGTTTGACGATTGGGTTGAGAAGACTCGCAAACTGTCTCCCGACGAGCAGAAAGCCGAAGCCGAGTGGGTTGAAAACGAACTGATCTGTAAGACTACTTACGCTAACTCTGTTCTGTCTGGTATCGCTGGTTGGTATGATCGTTACCCACGTATTCCTTGGGGTCGTGCTACTTCTTACACTGAGAAGCAGCCAGAGAAGTTTGCCAAGTCTTACCCATACCTACAGCACCTAGCTGATGCGTTCAAGCAAATGCTACCATGGCGCTATGGTAATCAGATGGAAGCAGCAAGCAAGGTTGATCCGAAGTTCTTGGTTCCTGGAACTCCGTTCTCAACTATCACTGTTAACCGTAACTTCCGTACTGCTGCTCACTACGACCCAGCAAACATGGAAAATGGTTTCGCTAACATCTGCGTGTTCAGTAACTCTGATAAGTATCGTGGCGCATACCTAGTGTTCCCTGAGATTGGTTACGCTGTTGACATCCGTCCAGGAGACTTGCTGTTCGTTAACAACATGGCTGGTCTGCACGGTAACACTGAGTTGATTCTTGACGACCCGACTGCAGAACGTATCTCTATCATTGCGTTCTTCCACGAAGGTATGTTGAGTCTTGGTTCTTGGGAGTATGAGCAAACTCGTAAAGCGTTCGTTGAACAGTGCAAGAACGATGTTGAACATCCATACTACAAACCACGTTTCAATGGTGTGTATCCAGGAATGTGGGAAAGCCAAGAATGGTTCGACTTCTGTGAGCAGCGTCTTGGTCGTGAAGAACTTCTGAAGATGCATCCAGAAGCTGAGAAGTCTAATTCGCTAGAAGGATTCTTTTAATGTGCGCTGTGATTGGTGCTATCCTGCTTAAACCCACTAAGCAGGACTTCGCTATGATTCGTCGTGTGTTCCACGAGTCTAAGATTCGTGGGTTACACGCTACTGGTATGTCATTCCTACCAAAGTGGAGCGATAAGATCGCAACTATTAAAGAACCAATCCCAGCCGACCAATTTGTTGAGAAGCATCTACACGATGACAACCTCTCAAGTATGGTTGCTGACGATGGCAATCTTTACTTGATTGGTCATTGCCGCTATTCTACCAGCGACCTTGAGTATAACCAACCAATGTGCGGTGACGAGAAGTCCATCGTCCACAATGGCGTTATCACTCAAGAGTTGCCAGAGAACTGGAAAGATCTTTATGGGTATGAGTGCATCACAAAGAACGATAGTGAACTTGTGCTGCATTCTAACGATCCACTGAGAGAGTTTAACCACATGTCTATGGGCGTAGTTGAGTTGAACATCAACAAGACTATCCGACTGTACCGCAATGGTAAGCGTCCATTATATTTGACTACGGTTGGAAACGGTAGTATAATTACTTCTACTGAGGATATTGCAGTCCGTGCAGGATTACAGTATCCAGCTGAAGTGCCAATGAACCTTTACATGACTATTGACTCCAATTTAGCAGTTATGATGGAGAGGGTTCAGACTAATGATGAACATGATTATCAAAAGGTAGAATATGAAACAGTATCCGTCAGATAAGTTTACATGGGGTTACGAGATCGAGTGGGGTGATGTTGATCGCCGTTTGACTCCGCCAGAACATCTTGGTAAGTGGGAGTTCGCAGAGACTGACATTGTGAACATCCACGAACCGTTCAAGTACATTGCTTGCGATCCGCTCGGTAAAGAACCTTACATGGGTGGTGAGATTAACACTAAGCCGACTGCTACATGGCAGCAACAGGTTGATCGTGTCATGGAACTGCATCAGTTCTTTGTTGATGCTGGCAACCAACCCTCTGCTTCTTGCGTGAATCACGGACACCTTCATGTGTTCGTTCCAGGTCTTAAAGATGATCTCGATGGACTGAAGCGTCTTATTTCCTACATCAAAGCCAATCAAGCAGACACCATTGAAGCGTGTTATGGTTTCTACGAGAGTGGTCAGATGAAAGGTGCTAAGGGTGCTAAGATGTATCTGAAGTACGACGGTGGTCGTGAGATGCCTGACTACATGTGCGACAACATCGTAAACCTAGCAACTGATTTTGAGCACTTCATCAAGCTGCATGCTGCAGGTAAAGACGGTGTATCAATGGGTCGCCCATTCCGTTACGCAATCAACACCTACTGTATGAAGCACACTGGCACTATCGAGTTCCGCTGCTTCCGTTCTTCAACTAAGCGTGACGAGATCGAATCTCAGTTCCGTTTCGCTGAGAAGTTTATTGATGCTGCGCTCAACGATGGTCCAAGCGTCAAGGAAATCCTAGCATCTGACACTTACAAGTTCCCTCCATTCGTTTGGGATCTGAATGAGTATGTTGGTTGGGAAAAGACTAAGTACGATAAATCACGTGGAGAGAAGCATCGTGAGTACCATGAAGTTGCGTAAATGCACTCGTGAGGAATTTGTCGCCGCAATCACTGACGACAAAGCTGATAGTTTCGCTAAGACATTTCGTGCCAAAGCAGACATGCAGAAAAATTGGGATGACTGTCTTGGCGCTTTTAATGATGACGGCGAACTAATGGGCGCAATCATCACTACGCTCAGTAAGACCTCACCGAAGGTTGCTAATCTTCAGCTGCTTCATACATTTGCTAAACATCGCCGTAAAGGTGTAGCGAAAGAACTAACCCTCAAATCATTTAGCGAGGCTACTTGGACTCAGGGAGCAGTTTACTTTAGAGTTTCCGCTGAACCAGATGCAGTTGCATTCTACGAATCCGTTGGGTTTAAGTTCTGGGGGAAACAAAAGGGTGGTTGCAGCCTATCCATGTTCAAAGTTGCAGGTGGAAGAATCGACACTGGAATATACGACGAAAACGACCCTGTAATTCGTAAAGCGTTATTCTCAGGTCGAAAGGGAAGCCTAGCCTCGTCCTACGACTCGCAAAAAAGTGTTGACTTAAATCAATTTATGTAGTATAATAATACTATTGAGTTGAGGGATTTTTGTTATGAAATACGAAGCGATTGTTTACGGCTGGCGCAATATCATTAATGGCAAGATGTATATTGGCTTTCACAAAACCGAAGAAGAATTTGACGGTTATGTGACTTCATCCGAAGACGATGAATTGAAGTATGCATGGTCGAATGGTCATATGCGCCGCACGATTCTCTATCGTGGTAGCCAATCTGTAGCCATTACTCTTGAGAATTTCCTTCTCAAGTCTGTCAAGGCTAACAAAAATCCCGAGTTCTACAACAAGTCTGTTGGTGGCGGTAAAGGTTGCGTCAAGGACTTCTCTAATCTAACTGAATCTGTTAAGCGTGTCGGTGAAGACTGGATCAAGGGTATTGAACCTGAAGAGAATCTCGACTACCTAGACATTGCTGATCAAGACGTAACTGCTAGTATCAAAGCACGCATTGAAGCTGGTCACTATATCGTCTATCAAGCCAATACTAAAGAAGTTTACTCTCTGCCGAAGAATCAGATTCGATTCAACAGCATTGAACCTGAGCACCTTGAAGACATTAAAGACTTCATGCGTGATGACCCTAAGCGTGCACGTGAGAATGTTTCTCCAATCGTTATCGTTGTTGATGAGTTCGGCAACAAGATGATTCTGGATGGCAACCATACCATCACTGCTGCATACGAAGTGGGTTGGACAAACGTCCCAGTTATCTACATCAACAGTTCGGAGTTCCTGAACAAGCAAGCCAACTACGACGACTTCGGTCTTCTCATGAACCACCAAGAGAAGCGCAAGAAGCCTAACACTAAGGCTGACTTGAAGCGTGGCATTCTGAACCTTATTCAGACTACTGGTCTTGATATCAACTCCACGACTTTCAAGAACACTGCTCTACGCAATCTCGTTAAATACTACTCCAAGAGTGCTATTGCCCACAACATCAAGTCTGTGGCAAAGATGCTGCGTGAAGAGCAAGAAGTTCTAAGCAACAACTTCAAGCGTTACACGAAGAAAGAACTTGAAGCTGTAGTTGCTGAGTTGGAACAAAAGAATCCTGCTGCTGGCATTATTAGTATCTCGTCCGACCGTTCAATGAACGACGGTATCGGGGCTGTGCTTAACAAGATGGGTGGTATGAATACTTGGGAAGGTATCATCGTTGTCTCTCATCGAAACATGACTGAGTATCGAGCACGCAAGCAGCACTCTGATAAATTGAAGAAGGCACTTGAGCGTGTTCACCCGAATGCGAAGATTACTGTCAAAGAACTGCCTGCCTTTGTCAAACTGTCTAAGAAGAAAAATGGATTATCGACTAAAACAAAATCGCCGTGAAGCCTTCATCCGCTGGTATGCATGGTCGTTGAAGTATGACGACTGCGACCCTGCGGTGTGGGCTACGAACTACCTGAACAAGAGATACGAACACAATGATGAGCAGCGTCTATGGTTAGCATGGCTCTACGGTAATACCTACTACCTACCAACCTCATGGATTCTCATGAACGAGTTTCCTGACTTTGAGTTGGCTACGGTAGATCGTATGACTGTATGGAACACCGCAAACTACAAACGACTGCGCTACCAAACTGACACGAAGTGGAACAAAGGTCACTTACCTGCCATGTTCGACTCCTATCAGAAATTCATTGGTGATAAAACTCAACGTGAGAAACTGGAGTCCTACTATGGAGATAACGAGGAAGAATCATTTAACAATCTGTGGAGTGGCGTTAAGACACAGCTGCATAAGTTTGGTCGTTATTCCACTTGGTTTTATCTTCAGCATCTTAAGCACACTGCTGGTGTACGGATTAGCCCTACTAGTCTCATGCTGGATGATTATGATGGCTCTCGCTCTCACCGTAATGGGCTGCATCTCGCCATCGGCGAAGATGACAAGTACGATACGAAACTTACTGGAGCAGAGTATGTATCTCTTGAAAGTCAAGCCAAGGAAATCTTGGATGAAACGAGAGCAAGGTTTCCCGATCTGAGCCATCAGATTGACTTCTTCACGATGGAAACATGCCTGTGTTCTTTCAAAAAGATCTTCCGTGAGAAACATGGTCGTTACCTTGGGTACTACCTAGATCGTCAAGCTGAAGAGATTATGCAATGCGAGAAAGACGGTTGGTATGGTATCGACTGGGATGTGCTTTGGCAAGCACGAAATGAGACGATTGACCTACGCTTGGATCACAAGAAAGGTATCGACAAAGAAAAGTTTCCTAACTTCCTTAGATCAGGTAAAATGGAGAACTTAGAATGGATGTTTGAGGACGAAGAGCCTCAACTGATTGGTTTAGAAGCATTCGCTTAATGGAGTAATTATGTTCAAAGAAAATATTGGAGTGGAGGATACCATCTCCATTCAACTGATTAAGGGAGAACCTAAAGTGCGTAAACTCGTAGCTGTTGGTGGACAACCTGGAACTGGCAAGACAACCTTGTTCCGAAAGTTTATGGAGAAGTATACTTGGGAGAAGGTTGAGCCTAAGAAGATGCTCCCTGCGCTTTACTCTAAAGAACTAGACCTTTACATCCTAGGTAAGTACGAAGACGGTGAGACCTTTGCTGGTACTGACCGACTGTCGATGGCTGTTCAGCCAGTGGCTCAGGAGTTCGTGAAGGAGACTACTTCCAACATCCTGTTCGAAGGTGACCGAATCTTCAACCAGTCGTTCCTAGAGTTCGCTATGGATCTACCCAATACTGATCTGCAGGTGCTTTATCGTGACTGGGAAAC
>OGVI01000012.1_pt1 | contig 20215 bp, 32 predicted proteins | sample 1575701 | NCBI WGS metagenome assembly OGVI01 (sample SAMN07581551, study PRJEB24739) | freshwater metagenome | place: Singapore | collected 2015-04 | reverse complement strand
TTCCGATCTGTTTCCCAGTCACGATACCTTTTCTGTAACAGAAGAGCCTACGTGGAGTAGCGAGAACATAGCCATGATGTCTGCGTTGTTCTGGTTTGTTGTGGGATTGTTTGTTGTTGGATTAACGTCTTCAGTTATAGCCGCGCTAGTATTCATCCACTTAGCTCATGCCTTTACGTTACGTTGGAAGAGAGAGGCATACCCTCAGGAGGCGCTATCATATTTCATCCCATCTATACTACTGATAACTCCGCTGGGATGGATTTATGTCTTGTTCCTGTTTCTATTGGTCTGAAATGCTAAATACAAGGTAAGGAGATATTATGCCAACGTATGAATTTAGAAATAAAGAAACTGGTGAGGTGACGGCAGTTTTTATGAAGATGTCCGAGCGTGAAAAATACCTTCAGGACAATCCTCATTTAGAGCAAACTATTACACAAGCGCCAGCTTTCACAGGCGATCACGTTGTGATTAAGAAGGACTCGGGATTTAAGGAGGTGCTACAAAAGATCCACGAAAAAACTCCAGGAAGCCAATTGAATAGAATCTCAACCCAAATTTAATAAGGACTGTTAATGGCAACTAAGCGTCCAGCTAAGACAGTTGATAATGAACTCTGTGAAGACAAAACGACTACCAATAAGTCAAAACCAAATAATCACCTGAGACTTCGCCTTGATGATCTCAAGACATTTGAACCTTTGACTGCGAATCAGAAACAATTCTATGACGCTTACAAACGAGGAGACTATTTCGTAGCACTACACGGTGTTGCGGGTACAGGTAAGACATTCATTGCTCTGTACAAAGCCATTGAAGAAGTTCTCGATAAGAGTAACCCATTCAATAAAATTATCATCGTCCGTTCGGCTGTTCCATCACGTGAAGTCGGACACCTTCCAGGAGACCTTGACGAGAAAACTGAGATTTATCGTCAGCCATATCAGCAGATTTGCACAACTCTGTTTGGTAGACCTGACGCTTATGCACGATTAGAAGAACAACACCACATTGAGTTTATTTCTACATCGTTCATTAGAGGTATGTCGTTCGATGATGCAATCATCATCGTTGACGAGATGCAAAACTTGACTTATGAAGAAATTGACACAGTGATGACACGTGTCGGCTATCGATCAAAGATTATTTGGTGCGGTGATTATCGACAGACCGATTTGAATAAAAAGAAAAACGACATGTCGGGTATTTTGAAGTTCTTTGATATCGCCCAACACATGTCGGCGTTTACTCGTATTGAGTTTACGCCAGATGACATCGTGAGAAGCTCTTTGGTAAAGGATTACATTTTGGCTAAACTTCGATATGAGGATAAAATCGAAGGAAACCAAAATGGAGTTAACCGCTAAACAGTTTGCCACCTTATTTCCTAGAGCACAAGACCCACAGTCGTGGGTCGACTCTATGAATGCGGTGTTCCCAAATTATCAGATTAATACACCACAGCGAGTTGCTGCTTTCTTAGCACAATGTGGTCATGAGTCTGGTGGTTGGACAGTATTTGAAGAGAACCTGAATTATTCTGCAAAGGGTTTGAACGGAATCTTCAAAAAGTATTTCCCTACGCTTGAGTCAGCAATGCCTTATGAGCGTAAGCCAGAAATGATTGCCAACAAAATCTATGCTAATCGTATGGGTAATGGCTCTCCTGAATCTGGCGATGGATGGAAGTATCGTGGGCGTGGACCAATCCAATTGACTGGACGTTCAAACTACACTGCCTTTGCTAAGGACATGTTCGAAGATTGGCAGAACGTAGTTGAGAATCCTGATTGGGTTACGTCTGATAAAGACTTCGCCCTGATGTCTGCTATCTGGTTCTGGAACAAGAATGGTCTGAACAAAGAAGCAGATGCTGGTGACATTAAAACTATGACAAGGAAAATTAACGGTGGATACATTGGTCTTGAAGACCGTATCAAGCACTACAATGAGGCGATCCACCTACTTACATAATGCGTACATTTATACATCATGATTTGCCAAAACTTGAGCGTGACACGGCACCCGATGGTACTAGAGTCTACAAAACACCATCGGGTAAAGCCTATCCTTCCGTCACAACGGTTACAGGATTGCACACAAGAGAAGGCATCGCAAAATGGCGAGCAAGAGTTGGCGAAGAAGAAGCCAACCGAGTTTCTGCCAGAGCATCAGCGAGGGGAACAAGAATCCACAGCAATTGTGAAAGCTACTTGCTTGGAGAATCTTTTGAACCAGATATCTTTGATGCAGAGATGTTCAACTCAATCAAGTTCTTGCTTGACCAGATCGACAACATTCACTGTTTGGAGACTCCACTCTATTCTGACTTTCTACAAGTCGCAGGAACAGTCGATTGTATCGGAGAGTTTCAAGGTAAACTGTCTGTCATAGATTTCAAAACGGCTAGTAAGCCAAAGGATCGTGACGACATTTACAACTACTTTATGCAATGCGCTGCATATGCAGTTGCGTTTGAAGAGCGTACAGGTATTCCTATTGGAAGACTTGTAATTATCATGGCAGTCGATAACGACGACCCACGTTGGTTCATTGAGAAACGAGACAACTGGATCGGTGGCTTCCGTAAGCTACGTTTAGACTACAAGAATGAGTTTGGTATTTAAGTTTGTCTTGCAAGTAATTGTGGGGTATACTTATGATAATGGTTGTAATTCCTTCAAAGCGAAGGACTTCTGGACGGCGGTTCGACTCCGCCCACCTCCACCAAAAGAAAATTGACACGGTGTACAACGTGCGTCACTGCGAAAGCAAACGGTTAGGACGTAGAGCCTAAATTTAGTTTTCTTTTGATGGGGGTGTACTTGGTTTCGACAGGGGTAGATAGTAGAGACGGCAACCCGTCAGGCGATCGACGTAAATGAAGCAAATCAAAGTAAACGCAAACGAAAGCATTTACGCATTGGCAGCTTGATAGCTGACTAGGGTTTCGGTGGGTTTCCTCGTAACAGAATAACCCACCACAGAATAAGGAAGAACAATGCTGGGTGTAGTTTTAGGTAATGGACCAAGTAAAGAGTATTTCGACCGCAAGGGAGATTACGTAGTTGGGTGTAACATTCCTGGAGATGAGTTCAGCGTTGATGCTACTGTGATATGTGACGAAGAAATTGTTTGGGTTCTGAAGAACGATCCAGACATGATCACTTGTCCAGTTATTGTGAGCACCAAAGCATATGAGAAAATGAAAGAACTCCGTATCGACGGACACTTCGACATTCATCATGTGTTTGATGTGAGAGACTGGCATAACGCTGCGCATTACGCTGCAGAGTTTTTGCTGGAATTTGGTTGTGATGAACTGAACGTATGGGGTTGTGATTCCATCTTCAAGGATGACATATCCTCGACCACGGACGTTTATGTGAAGAAAGACCCAGACACGGAGCGATTCGTTAAGCATTGGCGAAGAGTCTGGAACGATATCTTTCAAAGATATCCAAATGTAAACATTCAAGCGATGAGGATAGACTGATGAAACAATTACTAGCAATCGTAGCATTTGCATTCGCCACCAGTGCGTTTGCTCAAGCAGCTAAGCAACCCGAAGGTATCATTAAGGCACCTGAAAAGAAAGAAGAAGTAAACTGCGTAAAAAAGGATAAGAATGGTAAGTGTCCTCCTGCTCCGAAGTCTCCTAAGCCGACTCCAAAGAAGCCAGCTGAGAAGAAGTCCTAAATAGTATACTGGCTTGGTGGAGCCAGTCCAGAATCCACCATTTACACACTACATCACTACAGGAGAAGTAAATGTCTAATATGACACCGTTCGAGATTCGCCTTGAACTCTTAAAAATGGCGAAAGATATGCTCGTTGAAGATTACTATGGCTCAAGAGAAAAGATTAGTAATGAATGGGCACTGAAGGCTGATATTGCCAAAATCCACGGCAATCCAATTCCTGAACATCCAGGTTATCCAGCCTACCCAACCGAAGCCGACATTATTGCTAAAGCCACTGCGCTTAATGGCTTCGTTTCACAAATCCCCACTACACTAGAAAAGACTAGCAAAAAGTCCACCTGATAGGGATCGGAGTGGAGGATAAGTTCATCCTTCACTCTCTAACTTAAAAAGGAGATCGTATGCGATCAAAACCATTTTTAATTGGAGTTGTTTCCACACTAATTTTATCGTTAGCTTTATTCACTGCCTCTGCTACAGGGTTTACAAGCGAACGTATACTTGACGTTGCCTATACAGAATTAACTAAAGACGCCAAGAAAGAAGTTGATTGTCTTGCTGAAAACATCTATCATGAAGCAAAGACCGAATCAGCAAAAGGACAAATGGCTGTTGCCCTTGTCACTATGAATCGTGTCAATGATGACCGATTCCCGAAGAAAATCTGCGAAGTTGTAAAACAGAAGACTAATGGAGTTTGCCAGTTCAGTTGGTACTGCATGCAGGTGAGGTTAAATAAGAGTAGCGAAGACTATCAAGAAGCACTCAAAACAGCCTTACACGTTTATGCTAATTATGAGTTGATTGATGACGTCACTCGTGGCTCATTATACTACCATGCGGACTATGTTCGTCCAGGATGGAAGTTGTTAAAGACGGTTGTTATCGGTCGTCACATTTTTTATAAAGAAGGTGGAAAACACTATGATGCAAAAGCTAAATCTTCAACTGAAAGAGGATTCCAATTCTAGACACTCATTCTTCCTTCTGATGGAAGAGATTAGTCTATCGACTTGTAAGCAAGCCATTGAATGGATCTTCGAAGCTAACTTTGCTGAAGAACGACCAGACATGTTAAACATGATTGTGTGTTCTCCAGGAGGCGACTTAAATGCCGCTTTTGCGTTAGTTGATACAATGCGTGGTTCTGCCATTCCTATTCGTACGATTGGTTTGGGACAGATCGCTTCAGCTGGTCTGATGATTTTCATTGCTGGCGATAAAGGTCAGCGAATTCTTACACCGAACACTTCTATTCTGAGTCATCAGTACTCATGGGGTGCGTTTGGTAAAGAGCATGAACTGTTTGCTCAGATTAAAGAATTCGATCTTACCACTAAGCGTATGATTGCGCACTATAAGAAGTGTACTGGTTTGAATGAGGAAAAGATTCGTGAAGTGTTACTGCCACCACAAGACGTTTGGTTGAGCGCACTTGAAGCGAAGAAACATGGTATCTGTGACGATGTTAAAGATCTTAAGTAAATACGTCCGTTACTCAGGAATATGGGTTGGTTTGGTTATCAACCCATGTCATTGGGATTTCCGCATTGAACAAATGCATCCCGATGAATTGAACCCTAACATGCGTGGGTTTTATGTGTCGCTTGGACCAGTTTGGCTCCGTGCGGTTTTAGATGATGGATCATGGTAAGGAGAAATTATGAGAGTTGAGATTGTAACTGGTATTCTTGGTGCTGTTATTGCACTTGCTTCTTTGATCGGCAGTATCACCTATTATCAGATCAAGAAGGATGAGGCTCTGAAGTCTAGCATCGAATCGGCTATCGTCAAAGGGATTGACCCTATGGCTGTCCGATGCGCCTACGGAGCCAGCGATAACGTCTGCCTAGTCTATGCAGCGAGCCTAAAAAAGTAAACCTAAAGTAAACGAATAACCCTACCGAGTGTAGGGTTATTTTTCGCCTTACGAGAGAAGGGTTTGGAGGGTGTTTACTTTAATTCGCAGACGGTGTATAATTCTATTATGATGAATGAAAAGGACACCGAAATGAAAGTGCTGTATACCTCCCCTCTGTTTTCTACCAACGGTTCTCCTCGCCAGTTTATGATTCCTCTGGCTGGTCTGAAGTATCACCAGAAACGTGATGCGGCTGTTTTGGCTATGCAAGCACTCGGTGGTATCCACGCTCCGAATACCCCTGAAGTGCAGAAACTGATGCGTGCGATCCGTTCTGCCAAACGTGCCATTGAACGCAATGGTTACTTCGCAACCCCTGTTGGAGTTTAATCATGAAACTGTTGAGCACTGGCAATCCCAAACTCATGAAGGGTGAGAAACTCGGTTATCTCTCTTTCGTCCTTCACCTTGCACCTGCTGACTTGTCTGGCAAAGAAGTTTGCCCGAAACGCACTGCTGGCTGCACAGCTGCATGTCTGAACACTGCTGGTCGTGGTGGTATGTTCAAGACTGGCGAAACCACCAACGCTATCCAACAAGCACGTATCCGCAAAACCAAGATGTTCTTTGAGAATCGTGAACAATTCCTCAAAGATCTGGTAGCTGACGTCAAACTCGGCATCAAGCAAGCCGAAAAGAAGAACATGGTTCCTTGTTTCCGTCTCAACGGTACTTCTGATCTAGCATGGGAGAAGTACGAGATCGAAGAAGGTAAGAACATCTTCCAAATGTTCCCTGAAGTTCAATTCTACGACTATACCAAAGTCCGTAACCGTAAAGTCGCTCACATCAACAACTACCACCTGACTTTCTCGAAGGCTGATGGTAACGACATGGATGTGCGTCTGGCTGCATCAGCTGGCATGAATGTCGCTGCAGTATTCAAAGAAATTCCCGCTACGTATATCGGTCGCCCTGTCATCAACGGCGATGACACCGATCTGCGTTTCCTCGACCCGAAGGGTGTTATCGTTGGTCTGAAAGCTAAGGGAAAAGCTAAGAAAGACACCACTGGGTTTGTAATCTAAGAAAGGTTATCATGAAGAAACTTATTGCTGGTCTGATAGTTGGCATGCTTGTTTCGACTTCTGCGTTTGCGTGGGGTCCGAAAGAACAAGGTATCCTCATCGGTGCTGCTGGTCTCTGGACTATCCAACAACTTACTCGTCCGAACGCAATCATCAACGTGAACGGAAACCCTGTGAACGTCAATCCTGTATACGTGCAACCTGCACCACAAGTATACGTCTCTCCTCCAGTTTACGTTCAACCGCAGGTGCAACAATTTTGCGAATCCGTTCCCGTCGTTGATCAATTTGGTGGACATCGCACCGTCCAGTACTGCTACTACCGATAACCTGTTGACTTGTAAACATTATTGGGGTATAATATGGTTATGATGATTTTTACCGCACCTGCAAAGTCTAAGAAGCGCAAGCCTAACGCTAAACAGCGCCAGCTGCAATCTGACTGGGAAAAGTTGCTTAAGAAGTATGAGCCCAAGAAGCCTGTTGCGAAGTCAAAGGATAACTGGTCATACTCGCTTGGAGAACCTGCTCGTCGAGAGACGCCTAAGATTCCGAGCCTTCCATTTACAGCCGAACCATGCACCAAGAAAGAGTCGCCACGTTACACTGGCACTGCTATGAAGGGTATCGGTACGATGCACAAGTCTAACTCCGTTCCTATTTTCTCTGACGAAGAAGCAGTTGCAATTGCTACTATGAGGAGAAACTAATGGCTGAGTTTTGCGTCAAGTGCGCTGCCCATGAGGCAACTATTGAGTTGCTACAGAAGAAACACTATGAAGAATTGCAGAAGTTGAGTGCTCAGCTTCGCAAACTTGAGGAAGAAGTCTCTTCCTTGTCCCTCGATCTTGCATTTTACGAAGGTAAGATTACAAACTTGTCTTGTAACAACAAATAAGGTATAATTACATCATGATTACGGTTGAACAACTTTCCGCAATGGCTGGCGAACGAAACTATCAAGGTATTGCTGATGCTAAAACTCAACTATTGATTGAGCGCATGAAGATGGATAAATTCTTCAGTATGTTCTTGGATAAATTTGAACGTAAGATGGATCCAGAGAATACGGATACCCCGATCTGGAAATTGTACAAACAGAAGATGAAAGAGTACGGCGAACTTGAACGTACGATCAAGTCTTCAAATTATTATCTAACGAGACCTAATGTTTAAGAACTCCAACGAATTTTCACTACACATTGAGCAGGTGGTCAAGGAGAAACGTGTCTCATATATGGACGCTGTCCTTGATTACTGTAAAGAAAATTACCTTGAACCTGACGATGTTGCCAAGTTAATCAACAAGTCACTCAAGGATAAAATTGAGATGAATTTCCGTGAACTTAACTACCTCCCGAAACAAGCACAGCTTGATATTTAAGACGCTGTCTATTGTCGTCTGGACTATCATATTAAGCACTTGGTTGGGTATTGCCTACGTCTTCCTGAAGAACTTTGGGAAACAAGAGGGTGATACTATTACTATCAATTGCGGAGTCTCTGAGATTTCTCCTGAATTCACAACTGAGATGAGAGAACTTTGTAGGAAAGCAAGAAGTGGACGGTTTTAAGGCTTACAAGTATTACATGGCTATTAAGCTGCACTTCACCAAGGATAGTTTCGATGTTTTCAAGAACCGTGGCAATATCAAAGGCACACGTGAAGCATTTAATGCACGAAACGATCGCTACATCTTTGAGAAGCTGGCACGCAAATACCCAGTTGATAAAGACCTGATTCAATTCTTCGTGGCTAACTTTGCATATGGTAACGATACGTCTCTGTATTCCTACGAAGAAGCTGAAACTAATTTACTTGAGTGGCAGAAACGCAAACAATCAATCACAAAGATCTTCAGCGATGACTGTGGTACGATTTTGCTAACTGCTCACAAGAACAAACTTAAAGAGAACGATCTATTTTATTTTACTTCCAACACTTATCCAGGTATACTAAAGCTATTCCTCGGTAAACAGATCAGCATTGAGACTGTAAGAATCCTTGATGACATGCTCGGTTTGGTTGAGAGTTGGAAAGAAAACTCTTCAATGATGTTTTTGTGGGAGAACGATATACGAAGAATCGAAAAATCCAAAGGGTTTGTCAAGTACGACAAAGAGCGTGTGACTAAAGTTTTTAGTTCTTTCAAGGAAGAAGTTTCAGAGTTATAAAATGGGTAAGACCTATAAGAATCAGAGTCATAGGTATGACGATGAGTTTACCAGTGGGCGTTCGGGTAAGCATAAAAAACATTCCAGCGGTAAGAAAACTGGTGGTATGAGGACGCTAAATAGTTATGCCGAAGATGAAGATTACGGCGATCCTTTCGAAGATGATGTTGGGGTTGTCGATGAAATTTATATTCAGCATATACAAGACGACAAAACGTAATACATTTTTATACAAAGGAAATACGATGGACATTCAAGCACTCCGTAAAATGCGCAATTCTGACTTCAGCAAGATCGCTGGAGAATTCGAAAAGATTGCCAATCCCCAATCTGAATCCAAGTCATATGTCGATGATCGCTTCTGGCGTCTCGAAGGTGATAAAGCTGGTAACGGTACAGCTACGATTCGATTCCTCCCACGTGTTGAAGGCGATGAACTCCCTTGGGTTCGTATCTTCTCTCATGGCTTCCAAGGTCCGACTGGTAAGTGGTACATCGAAAACTCGCTGACTACTCTTGGCGAGAACGACCCTGTTGGTGAGTTGAACACTCGCCTATGGAACTCTGGTTCTGAAGCTAACAAAGAGATCGCACGTAAGCAAAAGCGTAAGCTGTCTTTCACTGCCAACATTCTGGTTGTTTCTGATCCGAAGCATCCTGAGAATGAAGGTAAGGTATTCCTGTTCAAGTTCGGTAAGAAGATCTTTGACAAGATCATGGACAAGGCTCGTCCTACTTTCGAGGATGAAAAGCCTGTGAACGTGTTTGACCTGTGGGAAGGTGCCAACTTCAAACTGCGTATGCGTAAGAAGGATGGTTATGCCAACTACGACGAATCCGCTTTCATGGAACCGTCTGCTATTTCAGAAGATGAAGACACTCTGCTTCGTATTGTCAATAGCCAACACAAGCTGTCTGAATTCACTGATCGTAAGAACTTCAAGTCTTATGACGAACTGAAGAAGAAGTTGGAAGAAGTGCTTTCTGGCGACACCTTCGTTGGCAAGTCTGCTGCGCAGATGGCTGAGGAAGAAGATCGTCCTGTCATGGCTGCACCTGAACCTGCTCGTTCTGCACCTGCTTTCACACCGAAGGCTGCTGCGAAGCCAGCAATGGAAGATGACGACGATGATGTGATGTCTTATTTCGAGAAGATCGCAAAAGAAGACTGATCTACGTTAAGTAGAAACAGTAAGGGCTACCGTTTGGTAGCCCTTTTTGCATTTAGAAAGCCCAACGACTTTGCATGTACTTGTTAACGGTACTATCGTTGTTTCTTGGAGACAGTTTGACGCTGTTCGTTTGGTTTTGGGTATTGTTGTTGGTTGTTGGAGCAGAGACAACAGTATTGCCACCGCCACCCTTAGTGGCATCTAGTCGTGCTTGATCAGTTTCACTAGAAGCGCGAGAGACTGTCTCACCAGTCATTGCTACTGCTGCTGGAGATAAGCTAGGTTTAGTACCTGCCTTTTCTGCTCGCTGAGCACGTTTGGTTTCTTGAATGGCGCTGATCAGCTTATCAGCTTCTTCAGTCTTACCAGAAGTAGCCAATTCTTGAATGCGGTTGTATTGATGTTTAGATACGTCTAGTTCTTGTCCATCAGATCCAGTAATCTTGTAGCTGTCAGAACCGAAAAGACCACCAGCAACACGACGACCAGAGATCTGGCTGTAAGATGCGCTGTCACCTTTTACGTTCTCGCCATTACCAACAAACGAACCTGTTTCAAGACCTTTCTTAGTGAATAGAGCACCAAGAGTAGTTGATCCAAGTACAGACTTGTTTGTAGCCACACCTTGTTGGAATCTGCTAGTGCTACCTGCAGCAGAATCTGTCTGAGTTAGTGATGTGTTAGAAGAAACTTTCTGGTCGGCTTGAACGAATGCGTTAGGGTCTTTCTTCAGAATTTCAGCACGGACTTCTTGACGAATCTGGTTGGCACGATCAGAACCAAACTCAACACCTTCAGCTTGCATACGCTTGGCAGCTTCAGCATCCATGTTCTGTGCAGCTTCTTTACCAGAAGTACCAGTGTTGAATACATTCTTTGCGCTATCAATTAGATTGCCTGCCCAGTTCTTAGCTTGACCAGCCTTCTTACCGAGCCACTCGCCACCTTTACCACCAAGCCAGCTACCACCGATGGCACCAACAGTAGCACCAATAGCACCACCAACTACAGTACCAACAACTGGTACAACTGAGCCGATAGCAGCACCTGTAGCCGCACCTTTAAGTGCACCAGCTGCACCGCCGATAGCCATACCAGCACCCTTACCTGCAGCACCACCTTTCTCAACTGTGGCAGTCTCGTCTACTTGCTTGGTTAGTTGGTTAGCCTCACCTTGAGTGATTTCACCAGACTCAACTTTAGCTTTGATCTCTTCTTTAGCAGCCTCTTGCTTGTCGCTGGCTTCAGTCCAACCTTTGTAACCTTCATAAGCACCAGCACCAACAGCAGCAACTGCAGCTAATGGACCCGCACGTTTCAGTAGGAAGCTACCTGCTGTTTTAGCGCCAGACAGCAGACCACGACCTGCCATCTTAGCAATCTTTCCTAACTTGCCTGCTTTACCGCCAAGCATATCCATAAGACCAAGACCACCAGCTTCCTCTTCAGCTGGTTTCTGGGTAGTACCACCGCCTTGCGTACCACCCTTCAGTGATCTTGTGTTTTCTTCAATCTTCTTTAGGAGTTCGCTTTGCTCAGCAACCATACGGTTCTGTTCAAGCATAGTTTCTTCATTACCGAGAGAAGTAGCACCCTCAGCAGGTGCAGCGAATGGTACAGACTTACCTTTGCCTGCACTCTTTGCTTTTGCTTGCTGTTCAGTTGCAGTTTCTGGAGCAGAGATCTTGACTTTACCAGTCTTTGGATCAAATCCTTCTGGACGGACGCTAGGATCTACCTTAGCCAGACTTGCTGCAAGTGCTGCACGCTTATCCAGCAGACCACTACGCTTCAAACCAATATCAGTTGCTCCACTCTCACGTAGCTTTTGAATCTCAGCTTCGTTTCTACGAATGTCGTATTGAACAGCTTGTTGCGCATCAAACTGTTTCGCGAATGTCTCACGAGAACCGAAAGTGGTTCCCTTAGTCTTCATGCGCTGTTCGATGTATTTCTTCTTAGCCTCACCTCTGTCTAGATACTCAGAGATGATGCCACCAGAACCGCGTGAAACGATTCCAGTCTTATCTAAGAACCCACGCATAGTGAAGAAGTCTTTGACGTTGTCTTTGAAGCTATCTACACGTGGGCGTAGTGTGTTGAACTGGCGACGTTCCATAGATGCGCCAGTGATAGACTTAACTTCTTCTGCGTTTAGGTTGCGTTTTGGAGAAGAGACTTTTTGAATCTCTTTGAACAGCTTGATGACGTTTCCATTCAGGTTGTTACCTGAGCTGTCGTTTAGTTTCTTTATACCTTTGTCAAGAGACTTTAGCGTTTCAAGAGTCTTTTCGCTTTCATCGTCAAGTCGCTTTTCTTCATAAAGCTGAGCAATCTGGATGATCTTATCCTGCTTGATGTCCTTTTGAATAGACTCAAGTGCTTTTGTTTGACGTTCTAGCAATGCTTGCATTATTGGTTACTCTTTAGTCGTTGTTTTTCTTCTTCTAGGTGTTTGACCAACAAGCTAACGTAGATTTCTCTTTCGAACGGAATCATGTCGTCCAACTCTTGTAACGAATATTTATGATATTGCATCAATGCAAAGTTCGTTTTGTAGTAGTTGAACGCATTCTCATGACAAAGGTTCATTAAAAAAAATTGTTGAGACCCTCGAGCACCTTGTGATGCTCTTTCTGGCAAACTGGGCATCGGTAGTCTACCTTTTGACGCAGTTTTGGCATGGTCTCAAAGAAGTTCTCAATCTTAGAGAACTGTTCAGCCGTTAGGTTGTTGATAAAATCAGCTAGTTCTTGTTTGGACTGCTCAGCAGCGTGATAAACTTCATTGGTATCGTAGATGTAGTCGATACATTCAGTGATGATATCAAAAACAAGGTCAATTTCTGAATCTACATTACCAAGTTTCTCAATGTTTCCGACTACGTTGATGTTTGGGTACTTCATAACAACACCAACATCATCAAACAGTTCAATCTTGTTTGTATGCCCTTCGAAGTTCTCAACCTTTAGCTTAGTCAAGTCGATATTGATTTTGACTTTAGCTTTCTCATCGTCGCATGTGTCACAATAGAAGAAAAGTTCGACGTTCTCACCAACAGACTTTGCTCGGATTTGACTGAAGATGAATTCGAGGTCAAAAACAGCTAACTTGTCGATGTCTAATTTGGATTGAGCGCAAGATTTGATTACGCTCTTCAGCGTATCAACCATCACGTGAAGGTCTTCACTCTGTTGTGCCAGTAGAAGAGCCTTTTGTTCTTTAACCAAGAATGGTCTGAACTTCAGCTTCTCTTTGCTTGATGGAATCTCAAGCGTATAGGTTGGGGTGTTCTGTACTGGTAAAGCCATACTATTATTCTCCTCGGTTCATATTCTTAATCATCTTTGTCAATTCAGCTGTGCTACCCACAAAGATTGCATTATTATTCGTCACCTTAGCCTTCTGTTGTTCGGCTTTCGGTGCATCAAGTTTTTGTTTCTGCTGGTGAACATCCATCAGCTGTTGGTTCACATCAGCAAGTTGCTTCATAAGGTTACCCACCACTTCAAATGCACGTGGGTGTTCGGATTGTTTAGCTACCTCAAGCGCATGGCTGAGTGCTTCATGACCTTTCATTAGAAGGTCGTGTAAATTCTTACGGGATTGCTCATAATCAGATTCGATCTTTTCGTCGCTAGAGACTACGATCTCGCCAGTTGATGCGTCAATAACTTCGCCTGTAGTTGTCTCAGGCATTTTAGGCACGTCAAAGATATCTGATAATCTATCATCAATTTTCATGTATTAACACCGTTAATTATATCCAATTATCATCAACAAAGTTGCTGATGTCATACTCTTCTAAACGCCCAGCATTTCTAATGACGTTCTGTGCGTCGTTCCAGTCCTGTTGGTACTTTTGAATGTCGTTTCGATAAGATTCTGGCAGCAGATAGTCTTCAATACCATCAAACTGTTTCTGGTCTGTCTGACCAAGAGCAACTCCGTTAGACTCAGATCTCCAATACTTGTACTGCATCGTGACCTGCATTTTCATCACATCCTTGCCCGCATAGTCCATTTGAATTGGACTAATTGTTTTTGGGTAGCACTCAAAGGCAGTTACAACATACACAGAGCTATTTTGTAAATCTTCTACACGAATTTCCATGTCCGTGATGTAGTTGTTGTAGTACTCGAACGTGCGTGTGTTAGGATTCTGTATTGCGTTGAACCATTCATCAAAGAACGTCTTCACATACAAGTTGTTGTCTACATAGAACGACATCTGAATGTCGCCATACAACTTCTCATAAGGAACTTCTCTGAATTCGCCGTATGTTCTATTCTGAGTGGTAGCTAGATTGATACCTGGAAGTTGTACCTGATCGCAATAAAGAAGTATCTCACGTAACCCACTAAACTGCGTAACAGTAGAAGGTGGGGTTAGTATAACGCTGAATCGGTTGGTTCTTGCCATACCGAAGTTTTTTACTTGAGAGATAAATTCGTTTAGCTTTGTGCTCATCTTGCCTGTCTCATAGAGTGTGACCAAACTTGCTCTCTAGTTGCCTTAGTAAACTGCTCAACTGGAAGCATCATAGCTGTACCCCAGTCGTCGGAGTCTACCTTTCTTAGCGGAGAACGAACATGTTCCATTAGGTACTGCTTAACGCAAGGTTTAGCTAGTGCGTAACGAGAGGCTCCACCGATAAGCTGCCAAGAGTATTTGATTCTTGTTGTTTCGTCCATGCGGTCATTAGATGCGAAGGTCATTAGACGATCCAGCAACACTGCACGCATTTGGTATGGTAGATAGTGTAGGTTTAGCCCAATGAATCCTCCAGGAACTCTGTCCCATGGGAGAACTAACGGGAAACGATCATAGTACGGTAGTTCTTCTTTGTACTTCGGATCATATGCGAACATGTACATAAATCCAGGAGTGATCTGCTGGCGAAGTTGTTTCACATCGCTGTTTAGAACCTTCTGGGGAGTTATGCGCTGACCACGCATCAGGAGAACTTGCTGATTAAACCATGCACGACTCTTCTTGGACACATCGTCCAAGTTGTATTTGTTCTTTTCGAACACGTCGAGTAAATTAGGGGGTTTAGTAGCCATACAATTATTTAGGCTGTTAGCCCAAGTTCGTGTTCAGTGATAATTTTGAACTCGTAGCCTCTATCTTTTGCATATTCAACTGCAGCCTTCCACTTAGCTTGATTCTTAATGAATGTCATTGACTCCGTAATGTATCTCTGGGTGTTTCGTCCAGGATATACGGGTGGTTGCGTCTGTTTGGCTGGTTTGACCTCAATCAGATAGGTTTTCAGTAGCCCGTCTTTGTTACGGATCTGGATCTTGAAGTCTACGAAATAACGGTGTATTTTGTCGTCAGTCGGACAGCGATATGGGATAATCGTCTCTTCCGAACTCCACTTCACGACTGCAGGATTCTTATCGCACCATGAAGCGAATCTAGTTTCCCATGAGCTACGCATGACGATGTTTGTGGGATCGCCAGCGTACTTTTCGGGGAATAACGGTTTGTAGAGTCTCTTATGGAACATCGAATAAATAGTAGAGTATAAATAACCACAATTTATTTAGGTTAAAGGCTTCCATGGCTGACTATCAAAAGAACAAGTACAAGGTGTCTGGATATTCTTACCCAGAAGACCTAACCAACAATGAAATCTACGGTGGCAACTACGCCATCTTTTACATTAACGTAAACGTAGACTCCAAGCTGTTAAAAGAGAATGGCGGAAACGCTGTAATCACAGACGATAAAAATTACACAAGAGAACGTGGTCCTCTTGTGGCACAAGATCTGGGTAAGGCTGGAGTTACCGCAGCTGGCGTTGGAGAGAACGTAGCACGTGGTGCGGTTGCTGGTGGTGTAGTCACAAAATCTCTTGGTGGTGCTCTTAAAGGTTCTGCTGTCGCTGGCGCTCCAGGTGCTATCGGTTTGGGCGCTGCAGCAGTTGTTGCTGGCTCTACAAACAGATCTCAGAAACGACTAGAAACTGCTATCGCTCTGCACATTCCAAACCAACTACAGATTCGTTACGGTACTCAGTGGTCTGAAGAAGATACTTCTACTGCTCTTATGCTTCCGCTTCTCGGTGAGGCTGCTTTGAAAGCACTTGGTAATGCAGCCACTGGTAACTGGGGTGGCGATAGCCCAAATGCTCGTGCTATGGGGCAAGGTATGGCAGCGTTTGGTTTGGCTGGCGGCGTTCCAGGAACTAACACTGGCGTAGTTTCAGCTGCCACTGGTTTGGCATTCAACCCTCGTAAAGAACAAGTATTCAAAGGTGTTGATTTCCGCACATTCCAGTTCGACTACCAATTCTTCCCAAGAAGTCAGACTGAAGCAAGAAATGTTTTGGACATCATCAAGATGTTCAAGCTGCATATGCACCCAGAGTTTAAGGATAAGAACAAGTTCTTGTATATCTACCCTTCTGAATTTGACATCTCTTATTTCACGAATGGTACGGAGAATCCTGCTCTGCATAAACACACCAGCTGTGTATTGACTGAAATGTCTGTCAACTATACACCTAATGGTCAATTCACATCGTTCCCTGATGGAACACCAACTCAGATTAACATGCAACTTACTTTCCGTGAACTTGCTCAGTTGGACAAGCCTATGATTCAAGGAGGTATGTAATGTACTTTGAGAATTTCCCAAAATTCGTTTATGAATTCAATGTAGCAGACAAGACGAAAGCTATCATTGTATCAGACATTACACGAAACGTCAGATTCCGTAAAGAGATGTTTGCGAACATTTCTCTTTATGACGAGTATGACATTGAAGATGGCGACACGCCAGAGATTATCGCAGAGAAGTTTTACGGTAACGCACAATACCATTGGATAGTCATGTTGGTTAATGATCGCTATGACTACATTGGCGACTTCCCCATGTCTTATACTCAACTCGTTAAATACGCCGAAGATAAGTATGGAGTGGGTAATTTATATGATGTTCATCACTACGAAAACCCAAACGGATTAGTTGTCAATCAAGACGACCCTAGTGCTGGTGCTGTTACAAACATTCAGTATGAAGAGCGTGTTAATGAGTCTAAGCGTAGAATTAAGATAGTATCCCCAGAGTTGGTTGCTAAAGTATTGAAACAGTTTAACGATCTATTATAATGCCTACCTCAGAAAAGTTAAGATTTGCTGGTGATGTAAACATTGGCAAGGTTCTTGTGACCTCTGTCAATGGGTTCTATCAGGATATTGCCAACCAAGTTGTTGGCATTCAGATTTTTGAAGACATATTCTCGCCGTTCATCACAGGTTCTTTGATTATCAAAGATTCCCTTGATCTTCTTAACGTATTTCCATTCACTGGAGAAGAGTATCTAACTCTAGAGATTTCAACTCCAGAGTTGAAGAAGGGAGCTATTAAAGGCGACTTCTATATCTTCAAGATGACCAACAGAGAGATTCTCGGCGACCGTTCGGTTGTTTATGAACTACACTTCATAACACAAGAAGCTGTAGTTGATATGAACAAGCGAATCAGTAAGAAGTTTGAGGGTAAGCCATCTGAGATTGCTAAGACAATTATTCAAGATAAAGATAACGGTCTTCAGATCACTGGCGCTGTCAATATTGAAGAGTCTAGTAACACCATCAAGTATATTTCTAACTTCTGGAGCCCAGTTAGAAATATGACTTACCTGTGCGACCATGCAGTGAATATGAAAGAAAGCCCATCATACGTTTTCTTCCAGAATCGTGCTGGGTTTAACTTCGTTTCCCTTGATGCGCTTTACGGAAATAGTGACTATATCGAATACTTTATTTACGATAACTACGTTCGTGATGTTCTTCCAGGAGACACTAGCGCTAAAAACATCGTTGAGGATTATAAACGCATTCGTCGAATTGCTGCTCCTGTCTTGTTTGACTATATGGAGCGTATTGACGGTGGTATGATGGGATCCAAACAATACTCATTCGATATGATCTCAAAGAACGTGGATATCAAGGAGTATGATATGTTCAAAGATTTCGAGAAGAACACACATACTAATTTATACCCTCTAGCTTCTTCTAAGTCTATCTTTAGATACAACGCTAAGATTATCAACCGTGTTCGTCATTGGGATAATTTCAAAGATGGTGGCGATTCTTCAAATAGTAAGTTTTTGCAGAAACGCATTTCTATTATGAAGATTGTCGATGCGGCAAAGATTGAAATTACAGTTCCAGGTCGTACTCAATATACAGCAGGGCAAAAAGTTCTTGTTGAGGTTGATAAAATGGAACCTGCAGAAAAGAAAGACAAAGACACTCTTGATAGTATGCTTTCTGGTGCTTATATTATCAGCGCCATCAACCATTACATCGACAAAGAAAAGCATGAGTGTGTTATGGAGTTGATTAAAGACTCTCTGTTGAAAGACATTAACAAGGTAAAATAAGATATGATGAAGTTGTATACAGGTTGCGTTGAGAACCGCAACGATCCGCTGAAACTTGGTCGTTGCCAAGTTCGTATCGTTGGTCTCCACACAGAAAGTAAGATATCACTTCCAACTGAAGACCTTCCTTGGGCATATCCAGTTCAGCCAATTACATCTGCTGGTACTTCAGGTGTAGGCTCTGCTCCACTTGGACCAGTTGAAGGTTCATGGGTTCTGATTACGTTCATGGATCCAGACGAGCAGATGCCAATGATGCTTGGTACTCTTGCTGGCGCTTATCAGACTCCAGAGTCTCTAAAGACTGGTCAGTTTCAGATTGACGAGGCTGATGCTGCTGGTAACGTAGATCTAACTGGGTCAAAGTCTATCCCACAAAACCCAGACGGCACTGTTGGTGATGTTGCTAAAGCTGCTGATCCTTATGGCGGACAAGCTGCAGTTAAAGATGGCAAGGTTGTTACTGAGCCAGGAAAAATTGTCGGACCACTTGGTTCTCTGATTGCCAAAGCTGAGTCTGGTAAAGACGGTTACAATGCGTTCAACCGTGGTACTGCTAACGGAAAGATTATTCCTCCAGGTGGAAAACTTGAATTGACTAAAATGTCAATCAAGGAAATTATGGCAAAGCAAGCGTTGCCTCCAGGATCTCCAGATCGCTTGTTTGCTGTTGGTAAGTATCAGTGTATTCCCGTCACATTGAAGGCTGCTTGCCAAGCACTTAATATTGACATCAACCAACCATTCAGTGAGAAAACTCAAGACATTATTTGTCAAGAGTATCTTGTTGCTAAGAAACGCCCAGCGTTAGTTGCCTACTACCGCAACCCAGACAAGAACAACGAGAAGTTGCTAATGGATGCTGGGCAATCTCTTGCAGCAGAATTTGCTTCTATTGAAGATCCTTACTTCCTCGGCTATCCTTACAAAGGACCAAACGGTACATATTACAAGAGTGGTAACCGTGCGCACACAAAGTGGTCGCAGATTAAAGCTACCCTACAGAGCGAGTGGGAATTCCGCAACGATAAGAAAAATCCTCCTCCAACCTCAACTATCGCAAATAATGACAAGATTGAGAAGGGTGCAGATTATTCTGGTGTTGCTAAAGCTGCCCCACTTGATGACTCTGTAGCTACTGCGCCAGAACCATCAGTTGTTGCCGAATCGACTCCAGGTGGTGAGGACATCATTCCAGAGGCTCCAGTTCTACCTGATGTTCCACAAGTTCCAACATCAGTTCTAGTTGGCGCTAGTGAGATTCAAGGGTCTTTACAGAGCACGGTGTCTGGATTAACCAGTACTATTACCAACGAGTTTGGTGATATTATCAGGATGTTATGATGGTGTATATGAGCTTTGTGGTTCGCCTCAACGTTTTATACAAAAATCTGTAGTTGGTGGAAGAACTATGATGTCTAATAATACAAAAACATATGTCAATCAAGATTATGTAAAGACCGGCAAATATAAACCAATCAGTGATTTTGACGGTGTAAGTCTTTATCCCTCTGCGATGTATCGAATGACTGGACTTTTAAAAGGAAAGCCAAAAGTATTAAATACCACCGATTATAATACTATTAAAAATTATGATGGTTATTTTGTTGAGATTAAGATACATAATATACCTATTAAACGAGCTTTTCCTCTTGTAAGTGAAAAAAATGAAGATGGTATACGCTTATTTTCAAACGATATACACAATACGATTATTGTTGATAAAATACAACTAGAGGACTTAATTGAGTTTCACGGTTTATCGCTTTACGATTTTACTATTATTCGGGTTGTATCGTGACTGGGAAAC
>OGVI01000011.1_pt1 | contig 20335 bp, 37 predicted proteins | sample 1575701 | NCBI WGS metagenome assembly OGVI01 (sample SAMN07581551, study PRJEB24739) | freshwater metagenome | place: Singapore | collected 2015-04 | reverse complement strand
AATGGACTCCGCGTGGCATCCAACGCGCTACCGCTATTCCGTCTGCATTGGCAGCTGGTAGCGTTGCCAGCCCTGCCGCTGGTGCTGCTATGCTTGCTGCTTCTTCGCCACGCTTGGTTGGTGAAACAGCCCTTAAAGCAGGACAATTAGCCCGCGGTCTGCGTAATGTTCAAGGCAAGGTAATGGCTCCATTAAATGCAGCCAATATTGACCCGCGTATTCTTGCTAATTACCTATATCAAGCTGGCGTAAACACTCAAGGACAATAAGATGAAAGCAGACATTCAACAATTCGTAGGGCTTCTATTTGCCTCGCGTGATTATGCCCATAAAGCTCATCTGAATACGGATTCTTTCGCGCAGCACATGGCGCTAAATACGTTCTATGATGAAATTATTGATCTTGCTGATTCATTGGCTGAAACGTGGATGGGCCGGAAGCAAGAAAAAATCGGCGATATTCCCGTAATTAACCCGCCTAAAGGCGAACCGTTGGCTGTAATGAAACGACTGTTATCGGTTGCGCAAGATACGCGTGATTTCTGTTCTGATGATACTGTTCTTTCAAATATCTGCGATGAAATCGAACAGCTTTACTCATCGACTATTTATAAGCTAAAATTCCTGAAATAAGGAGCAACTATGAGTTATAACGGTTCTGGGGTTTATACCCTTCCAGGCGCACAATTAGCCAATGGTGAAATAGTTTCGGCAACTGAAAACAACCAGTTCCGCAATGACGTTGCTACCGCTCTTAATACCGCGTGGACGCGCGATGGCCAGGCTCCGGCTACGGGAAATATCCCGATGGGTAGCCATAAGTTCACCGGATTGGCTGCCGGTACTGGTGCTGGTGATTCGGTTCGATTTGAACAGTTAATTAGTTCAACAAATCCCGTGGATTTGACAACACAAGTAACCGGAACGCTTCCAATTGGGAACGGCGGCACTAACGCAACAACCGCTTCTGGCGCACGAACAAGCCTTGGCTTGGTTATCGGAACGGACGTGCAAGCCTATAACGCAAACACGGCTTTTACTAACGCTGCACAGACTTTCTCTGCAAGCCAGCGCGGAACTGTAACCACAGACAACGACGGTTCGTTTGACCAATCGGTTACAAATAACTTTGTCTGCACCCCAACGGGTACGTTTGCACTAACCTTTACTAATCACACAGCCGGTCAAAGTGGATACGTTTTACTCGTAAACACAAGTGGTTATGCAATCACCGCTGCCGCAACGACTAAAGTTGGAGCCTCTACGCTATCGACTATTAGTGCTGCCGGTACATACCTACTAAGCTATTTTGACAACGGCACTAACGCCTATGTAACTGCTTCTGGAGCCTTGAGCTAATGTCTTTACTTGCTAACAGCAATGCCATTGAAACAAGCGGTTATAACATCCAGCGTTCACTGCGCTTTCGTTCGTCTGCTAGTGCGTATTTGAACCGGACGCCAGCCAGTAGTGCGAACCGTCAAATCTCGACATTCTCTGCATGGGTGAAGCGCGGTATATTAAGTTCTGGATTTCCAGAAGTATTTAGCGCAGCACCGAATGGTTCAACATACAAAGACGCGCTTTATTTCACTAACACAGACACCTTATGCGTGTTAATTAACGGCGGCGTAAGCTATCAACTTATTACATCGCAAGTATTCCGTGACCCTTCTGCGTGGTATCACATTGTTTTGTCGATTGACACGACACAGGCAACCGCATCAAATAGAATAAAGCTGTATGTGAACGGAAGCCAAGTCACGGCTTTCAGCACAGCCAACTATCCGACGCAGAATTACAACCCGAACTTCAACTCGGCAATCGTTCACAACATCGGACGAAGCACCGATGCCAATGACTACTTCGACGGCTACCTAGCCGAAGTCAACTTCATCGACGGCCAAGCACTCACGCCTTCATCCTTCGGTCAGACTGACCCTGTAACCGGCGTATGGACTCCGAAGAAATACACCGGAACCTACGGCACTAACGGTTTCTACCTGCCGTTCTCGGATAACACCTCTGCTACCACGCTGGCGTATGACAAGTCAGGCAACGGCAACAACTGGACGCCGAACAATATCAGCACGACTGCTGGTGCCACCTACGACAGCATGACGGATGTGCCTACGCTGACAAGTGCGACTGCGGCGAATTTTGCGACAATCAATCTGCTAAAGAATCCTGTTGGAACGGTATCAGATGGCAACTTAAAATGTTCCGGCACACCTGCTGCTGTTTATGCCTCCACCATAGGCATCACTTCTGGCAAGTGGTACTGGGAAGGTTCGTACTCTGCTATTGGTTCAACCGCCGTTGCGTTTGCCTTGCGCGATGACACCAGCACTTATGAAATTGCGTACTACAACAATGGCAATAAGCGTATTGACGGCACAAACACAGCTTATGGTGCGACTTGGACTACAAACGATATTGTTGGAATTGCTGTTGATTATGACGGAGGCTCTGTAACTTTTTATAAAAACGGTGCCAGCCAAGGCGCAATTTCATATTCGTTTAACGGAAGGCTCTATTTCTGCACCAACCTCGTTTCATCTCCATTTGGCGCAGACACATTTGTTATGAACTTCGGCCAGCGACCATTCAGCTACACCCCGCCTACCGGTTTCAAGGCACTCAACACCTTCAACCTGCCTGACCCGACTATTAAGAAGCCGAATCAGTATATGGATGCGACGACTTATACGGGGAATGGCGGAACGCAGACAGTAACTAACGCCGCTGGTTTCCAGCCTGATTTAGTGTGGGTAAAGAACCGTTCTGTTGCATTGAACAACGAACTTTCGGATAGTGTTCGTGGCGCAACGAAAGAGTTGAACTCAAACAATACCGGCGCTGAAACAACTAATCCAAACGGCATTACAGCATTTAATTCTAACGGTTTCACTGTCGGCCCCGATAACAACTATAACCAGAACACTACATCGCTTGTCGGCTGGCAATGGCAAGCAGGTAAAGGCACTACATCCTCTAATACCAACGGCAGCATCACCAGCACCGTCAGCGTAAACCCTACGGCTGGATTTAGCGTGGTGACTTATACGGGTACGGGTGCTGCTGGTACTGTCGGGCATGGCCTTGGCATTTCTCCGAAGTTTATTATTGTAAAAGACCGTAGTGGAGCAAACCCTTGGCCTACATACCATGATTCATTGGGTGCGCAGTATTACACTCTGCTGAATGCTTCCGATATGTCGTATAACAACCTTGCAAACTATTGGGGTTCAACTAATCCAAGTTCAACCACATTTGGATTAAACAGTTATGGTGGTAATAATACAAGTGGACATGGATATGTAGCCTACTGCTTCTCAGAAATCACAGGCTATAGCAAGTTCGGCTCGTACACCGGCAACAGTAGTGCTGATGGTGTGTTTTGCTACACCGGTTTTCGTCCAAAATGGATTCTGATTAAGAAGTCTGCTGGCGGCACAAACGCTGATTGGCATTTGCACGATACTTCGCGAGATACATACAACTCAAGCAATTCTATTCTGTTGCCTGATTCAAGCGGTGCTGAAGCGGTTAACGCCGCGTTTGCGATTGATGTGCTGTCAAATGGGTTCAAGCTGCGTACTGCTGATGCCTCAACGAATGGCCCGTCTTTTAGCTACATCTACGCCGCTTTCGCAGAAAACCCTCTGAAATATAGTTTGGCTCGGTGATGACTGTGCGACAAAGAAAACCTCGCATTGACCTAATCGGATACGACAACGACTATGTTGTTGTAGAGCTGGTTGGTGCGCCTAATAAATGGTTTGGCAGATGTAAGTCATGTGGTGAATTGCATGAGCAAGTTGGCCGTGAGATTCAGCGCAATCAAGCGCCGATGTCATGTGAAAACTATGCTCCGCACAACAAAATATATGACAACAAGCGTGATGGAATTATTCGCCGCCAGTATGGAATCACTCTTGCTGACTACGAAGAACTGCTAGAAACACAGAACTTCAAATGCGCCATTTGCGGCAATGAGGACGAAGTGGAAGGCCGTAGGCTTGCTATCGACCATTGCCATGAATCAGGCGATGTCCGTGGCCTTTTGTGCGGCAAATGCAATCGTGGGCTTGGCTTGTTCTATGACAATCCAGAACTGCTTTCAAACGCAATCGAATACCTTAATCAATACTCTCTCGCCCGATAGGAGCGCACAATGTTCTACGCAACTAAACAACAAAAATATATCGTCGAAGGTACGGCCTTTGAACTCGATGGTGTTCAATATCCTGCCGTATGGCTGAATCAAGCTACTGCTGAACAGAAAGCAGAGATTGGCTTGGAAGAAGTATTAGCTACTAATTCTCCTGCTGATTCACGTTTTTATTGGGTATCTGAAAATCTTGATAAAGCAACTTTGACATACGTCAATACTCCGAAAGACTTGGCCGAACTCAAGAAAAACAGCGTAGACCAACTTAATCAAACAGCTTATTCGCTTCTGTTTCCTAGCGACTGGATGGTTATTCGTGCTGCTGAAGGAACTCCAATTGCGCAAGACTGGACGGATTATCGTGCCGCTGTTCGAGCTACCGCTAATTCGGCCCGCGCATCTATCGAATCTGTTGTAGACATTCCGGCTTTAGAGGCTATTGTCATTGAATGGCCGCATGACCCAAATTACATTGCTCCGGTTGAAACTGATACAATGCAATCTGCATAATCTTTTGAGGAAGCGTCATGGGTCAGGAAATGCTTAACTGGATATTTGGGCTTGCTAATATTGCTCTTGGCGCTTTCATCAAATGGATATATGACTCACACAAAGAATTACGAGATGCCGATAAAGAACTCACAGAGAAAGTGAGCAAAATCGAAGTTCTTGTTGCGGGGCAATATATTACACGGGAAGAATTTGACCGTGTAATGCGCAGAATTTTCGATAAACTAGACCACATTGAAGCCAAGATAAAATGATTATCGAAGCGATTTTATCCGCTTTAGTCCCTGTTGGGATTGAAGGCGTTAAACAGATAATAGCTAAGTTTACAGGTACGGTTAGGCCAACAACTATTGCCGAGCAAATTCAGCTAGACCAGAACGAGATTCAACGATTACAAGCTCTTGCCCAATTAGATAACCCTGGCGGAACACCTAGCCAATGGGTTATTGATTTAAGAGCCTCTTCTCGTTATATCGGCGCTCTAGCGGTTATATCTATTGGGATTACTTCCATTTACCTTCCTATTGATGACTACACCAAAGGAATCGCTTTAGAGGCCGCCAATATAGCTTTTGGTTTCCTTTTCGGCTCTAGGATTATGGCTAATCTGCAAAAATGAAAAACAACTTTGAGAAGTGCCTAGAATCTGTATTGAAATCAGAAGGCGGTTTTTCTGACCATAAGTCAGACCCAGGGGGAATCACTAATCTAGGCGTGACAAAGAAAACATGGGAAGAATGGATAGGCCACGAAGTATCTGTAGAAGATATGAAGAAGCTAACCAAAGACGATGTAAAGGCGCTCTATGAGAATCGCTACTGGATGGCTTGTCGCTGCGACGATTTACCTGCTGGAGTTGATTATTGCGTCTTTGATACCGCTGTCAATTCTGGGCGGGTTAGGGCTGTTAAATTCCTTCAGTCCGTGGTTGGAACTGTACCTGACGGGAGTGTCGGGCCTATTACTATCGCTTCTGCTAATTCACGCGGTTCAAGATTGACTATTGAACAGTTTATGGGCAAACGAGAAGCGTTTTTGCGCGGTTTAAGCAACTTTTCCACGTTTGGGAATGGATGGCTTAACCGAACCAAAGAAGTACGCTCTAAAGCTCTAGGAATGGCAGATGTCGGCTGATATTTTAGACAACGCAAGTAACATTGAGATGGCAGAACGTGAGCACATGATTGCCAAGGCAAGAAATGGCGAGAAAGTTCAATCAACCGGACACTGCTTATATTGCAATGCAGAACTTCCAAATGACCAGCGGTGGTGTGATGCCTGGTGTCGGGAAGATTGGCAGTTAGAGCAGGATGCTCGTAAGCGTAACTGGAAATAGTTATATTGAAATTAGCGAAGTTATCAGATTTCGATAACTTTACTAATTCGTACATAGATTAGTATAAAACTGTTATACTTCTACCAACACGTTCCCTCCCTGTGTTTTTGCCCCTCCTATCGAGGGGCTTTTTTTTAGCTCCCTTTTGACCTGACCATTTCGTTGTATCTCTCACCGCTTCCACGATGTTTACAGTTTTCGCAGCGGGGGTCGTTCAATGACATATCGTAACGACATTCGTGCGACATACGATACTCAATAAACTTATCTCGGATAACATAGGTATTATCTGATTTGTATTGCCGTTCTTGAACCCAATAGCCTTTTGACCTATTTCCAAACCCGTTACAACCATAAGGTTTATTAAGTTCAATCCTTACCTTCTCATGTACCTCATGTTCAAGAACGGCCATTATCGACAAACTCCGTTTAAGCGGTCTGCAACGAGTTTTGCGTAACCGGCAATGTCAACCCATGAATCAGCGTAATTCGGGTCGCCATTGACGATTCTACCTAGCTTATGGGCAATCATTTCCAACGCTTCTTTCTGGTCGCAATCAAGGATTAAATCTGGGTTTGAGTTGAACAAAGACGATTTAATTGCTTGAGTTACAAAAGCATGGTCTTTGAACTTCCCATACCTTTTTCCACGTTCAATAAGAACAGAGTCAATGTTTTCCATTTTGTGCCTCATATAGTTTTATGAATTTCTCCAATTCACGGATGGAGAAGATATACAAAGGCTCAACATTCATTCCGGTTGGAATATAGGCACAGCCAGAATCCAACGCTAATTTTGTAAGGTAAATGTCAGTCATTTTTCACCGCCGTATAAGCATACAACCTAGTGTTAGGTTTCTTGACTTTAATCCGTTTAGCCAATCCTTCTTTTACGAATGTACTCATAATCTGGCTACAGTAGTTACGAGTAAATGGAGTTTTTCTTGCCATATCTTCGCCTGTGATTGGTTTAATCTGGCAGCGCAACAGACTTAATACTTTTTTGCCCGACTTTGATAGCTTTTCTTCAAAAGAACGGGAATCAGAACTACTCACACCGTATTGATAAGGAACGTGGCGTGGTTCGTTTGCAAAACCTAATTTGTGAACTCTTGTGGAAACGGTTTGTGGTGGCACAAAAGAACCGTAAAACACTTCGGTCAAATTCATTTATATCTCTATGTAGAAGGTGGGTGGCCGCAGTATCCCGCTGCACGATTACCTCCTGAGCTATTGGTTATCTAGCCACCCATTAAAAAGGTGGGGCTACTCGCTACACCCGCTTGAAGCCAACCAGGAACCCCTAATCGGCGTAGACATGGAATCCGCTTTTGCCCCTTAAACTTAGAACGGAATGTCTGCGTCAGGCGTAGCAGATTGGACGGTTGCCTTTTCCTTTGGAACAAAGAACGAAACCATGCCGGTGAAACCTACTGGAATCGAATCAATGATGGCGTACATACCTTTATCGTTTTCCATGACCACGCCAATCTTCTGCCAGCGATCTTTTCCGCCGCGATCAACTTTAGTACTCATTTCATATTTAACAGCCATGTTCTACTCCTTACTTTTTGATGTTTTTAACAAGTTTATAGGAAGCATACTTAGCCCCATTTTCTCGATAAATCGGGATGGTTTTAATGTCTACCCCGCGACTTCGCAGGGTGTGAATGATAGCCGCTAAACGCATCGTTCCGCAACCATCAAACGCAAGAATCGGCGTTAAAGAACGCCCTTTTTTCAACTGACCATAAACCCATGCGATCTGTTCCATTTTCTTTCCTTTACTTGATTGACAATGTGTTGCTACGCACAAGTGATACACCTTCTACGACTTCTCCTGATTCGATGGCTTCTTTCAAAGCCTTCTTATCAACCGATTCAGTTGTTTTGATTACTAAATACTTACTTGGAACAACCGCGTTTTCTGCAACTACTACTGAAGGCGCGTTAGTTCTAATCGACACCTTGAACAATGGACATTCCACCTTATCCATGCCAATAGCCTTCATGTTAGTTAGGACGTATGACTTTAGATGCTCAACCTTTGAATCAAGTGCTTTTCTCCTGGCGTACATATCTGATTCTGCTTGTTTGATAGCTTCAGCAGTAGATTCCAGGTTACGGATAAACGAAGAAATAGCGATTACTTTGTTTTCAAAGTCTGCCGAATACCCTTCTAGCGTATCTGAAATTGTTTGATCGTCTAAATCAAGTTCTTCCAGCTTCTGTGCAACAGCCTTAAACTCTGCTGTCATTTCGTAAAGTGCAATACTCATTTCTCACCCCTTGCTAGGATCGCTGCGGCGCAATCCTCACAGCCCCAGATGTGACCCGCCAGAAAATCACCGGATACTTCACCGTGGTCTGGGTGTGTGTCAGTTTCTAGGCATAGCTTGGCGCATTGTTCTAACGATTGCTTATACAACCACTTCATTGCACCTACCGTACCAATCTCGCATATCTTGGATAGTGCTTCGTCAACTAATGTCATTTATTCTTCTCCTTATATGCGGCAATGACGGAACGGGCAACTGCTTTGAACATCGCTAGTTCAGATGTGGTTACGCCTTCAACTGTTTCGGTGATAATCTTCCGTTCTTCATCATCCGTCAGGTCTTTTGTACGGACAGTGGAGTCCTCAAGCTGTTTTACATAACCAAGCACAAACTGCTCGATAGTTTCATCGTCGCGAATCTCACGACCTAATCCGCGTTCCGCAATACCTCGCAGATATTTAATCGTCTCAATCAGGCGCAACATATCCATCAAGTCTGTTGCCACCGGCTCCTGCTCTGATTGCTTGGCACAATAAGCCCCGTTCTTCCACGCAATCTCGGCAACCAACTTGATGTCGTCATCGGTCGTTGTGTTGAGCGCATACAAAAACTCTTGTCCTTCACGCTCCCACCAAGTTTCAAAGTTACTCATTTATTCTTCTCCCTATCAGCGGCAATGACGGAACGGGCAAAACGTAATGCCATACCTTTTCCAAGTCCGGTTATTCCGTAGATTTTCCACACTTCATCATCCGTCAGGTCTTTTATACGGACAGTGGCGGCGTAGAAATGGCATTGCAGTTTGCAATCTGTATCCTTACATCCACAGTTTTGTTTACTACAGGTACGACAAGCGTACTCTGGGGAGTTGTTTATGTTTGCGGTCATAGTTCTTTCTCGGCTGAAATAACTGCGTCTGTCTTTCTTCGGAATTCGCACACCGGCTCTTGGATTACAGGCTGCGGGGCGGTATAGATAGGCCATGCTCCGGTTTCGTACTCGTCAGCCAAACATTCCAGCCTGCCACCAATAATCATTCCAATAGGCCCCTGCTCGATAGCGACAGGCTCGGCTAACGCTTCTCGCAGGGCGGTGATGGCTTTATGCCTGTAATCTGTAAACCAGTTTGGTACTGCTCCAGCCGCTTCCATAGCCTCCAACGCCTGTTGCATTGCTGCTCGTTCTTTGTCGTTCATAGCTGATTACCCTTTTTCTTCGGCGTGACTTCATCAGCCACAAAGTCGTTAATGTTATAGACCCTACGCTGGTTGTTGTCCCAGACAACATGAATCTTTCCATCTAGCAAAGCCCAACACCCATCATTAAATGTTTGTGGAGTATGGGTATAAGCGTAATAGGTATATTTCATACCTTTGCATAGCCGGTCAGTAAGAACAATCTGGCCGCCCCCGTTGTTGTTCATAACCCATGTATCTGCCATTGCCGAACCAGATACAAGTAACAGGCCAATCAGTAGATTTTTCACTTTGAACCCTCCAATACTTCTTTAGCAACTTCATAAGCCGCATCCAGGGAAAACACATCTTCACCCGTTGCGCGTTTTACTGCTGCTTCATGGAACTTCTTTAGCGTAGCAATATCCTTTGCGCCACGAATAGCTGCTAGTGCTTTATCAATGTTCAATGGCTCTGGCTTGGCTGGTTCTTCGTTTGGCAAATCTTCACCGGCATAGATATATAGGCCAATACCGAAGCAAGCGATACATTTAGCCAAACAGCGCATGGTTGCATCGCTAATCTTTCGTGCATCTGGGTTAGAGATAGCGTTGTTTCGATTGTCCATCACCGGAAGCTGCATCTTCATTGTTTTACCAAACGCTGTGACGTTACAGAACACCATCACAGACTCACCGAAATACTTAGGCTCTGGGAACTCCCACGTTGCCGTTGAATCGTGTTGCAACAGAGTATCGACTGCCCACGCCCAGGAAAGGTATGTAAGCTGACCCTTCTTTTCGGTGTGTTCATTCACGTTGATCTTGCGTAGTTCGTTATAGCTGTTCATTTTCTTGCTCCCAAAGTTCACGCATCACTTCATATTCATATTGTTCTTGGCTAGGCATTGAAATCCTCCAAACACTCATAAGCCAAATCTTCTATAAGACTGGAATTAAGCAAGGAAAGAATACTCAACTGCTTACCATCAAGAAATACACAAACATCTGTTACTTCTGCGTATTCCGGTTCTGGGGGTAGGTATTGGTCATTGCTCCCTAACCCTGCAAAGTAGTCATAGAACACTTCTACCTCCTGCTCACCAATAACCCCGAAATCAAGATACGTTGTATAGATATGCTCTCTCATGGTTACACCGGACGCGGAGTGTTAAGACGCGACTTCGTGTGAATAGGGTGAAGGATGTACTTCTCTCCCATTTCTTCTTTGATAGCCTGTAGTCGAACAGAATTACGGTCTGCCATGCCTGCCATTCCAAGCAGTTCTTCTGCGTTAACTTGCTCTGGCTTAATGAACACTCGGAATATGTCTGAGAAAGTCATGTTAGACCCCCATGCCAAGCATAAGACCTAATACCAGGCCGCATACAACTGCGATGGTGTAGTTCTCAAAGTTCTGCTTACGGATGCTTTGCTTTGCTGCTTTAGTTAGTGCGTTCATTGCTCTCTCCTGTGTAAGCCAGCAGTTGTGCCGACCATGTGAAACAGTATAGGGAACAAAAAAACGTCTGTCAAGCATTTTTTCGCTTGCATTGTGATTTTTTTCGCACTATACTGTGATTGTCTTACAACAGGAGAAATCATGGATTACATCAAAGAAGCGGCTTACGAACTCCGTATGCCAATCACTCAACTATGCAGAAAGCTAGGCGTTTCATCGCGCATCATGGCTGAGTGGCGCAAAACTCATGCTTACCCTCCGAAGGTATGCGTAAAGCTGGAAAAGTGGACAGAAGGAAAGGTCACAAGAAAGCAACTTCGCCCTACTGACTACATGGAAATCTGGCCTGAGCTAGAGGTGTGAGATGTGGCGTTATGAACAACTAAAACAGAAGTGGATAGCAGAGCATCCAGATGCTACTCACAAAGAATACGAACAAGCTATGCGTGAAATCGCAAGGAAGGCCGGTGTGTAATGGCTCGTATTAGAACAGTAAAGCCTGACTTTTGGCGTGATGATGCTCTTTCTGAGATTAGCGCAGAGGCCGCATTGCTTGCTATAGGTTTGCTGAATCATTCGGATGATGAAGGGTATTTCAAGGCAAACCCAAAGCTAATTGAAGCTGATGTTTTTCCACTAAGAAAACTATCCCGTAGCATTCCGGTACTACTACGGGAGCTATCCGATATAGGTTATTTATCGCTATTTTTGGGTACTGATAACCGTGAATATGGGTCTATCAGCAATTTCTCTAAACACCAATCAATAAACAAGCCAACTGCAAGCAAAATCAAGGAGTTATACACAATCCCGAAAGACTCCCGTAGTGATACGGTAGCGCTACCTCTAGGAAAGGAAAGGAAAGGAAAGGAAAAGGAAGTAAACGGCTCCGCTCGTTTTGATGCTGTTCAGCATCTTGTGCGTGTTGGTGCTGATAAGTCTCTAGTGAATGAATGGTTTTGTGTTCGCAAGTCAAAGAAAGCTCATAACAGCGAAACAGCAATGAACAGGTTTCTTTCTGAAGTAGGAAAATCAGGGAAAGAGATAAACGAAGTTCTAAGGCTGTGCGTAGAGAAGTCTTGGTCTGGATTCAGTTCGACATGGGGAACCGGAGAGCAACAGATTTCACAACCGATTTCTGGTTCATCATTGCGTAACTTGCCAGGGATGATTCTGTGACTCCCAATGACTTCAAGGAATATCGGCTATCCGGTTTTCTCTCTGATGACAAAGTTGAGCTATGGGCTATAGAAGGCGTTAAAACGTGGAGAGATAACCAAGTGTATACCCATCCATCTATTCGCCTCACCATGAGCGATTGCATGGCATTTGCGGGGCTTTCTGTATTCATTCACACCGAGCATTACACGCAAACACTCGTAGAAAACTACGAATTGCTTAAAAAAGTAGCAAATTACATCCTTGTCGTCGTAGAAGATTTTGGCGATGATCTAGGTTTTGATTGGAGGAAAGAATGACTGTGAATTATCTCGACCCAGACGAGTTCAAGAAGTATCTGGATGACCATTCACACATTGCAAAGATGCAATCTGCTTCAGACTTCCACGGAGAGGTGACTAACTTCTTTCATGGAAAGACGGTGGATGTTGGTGACGGTATGCCTTTTGGAAGCATGACTCAGATGTTCAAGTTTCGCCCTGGAGAGGTATCAATCTGGACTGGTTTCTCTGGGCACGGGAAATCTCTGTTACTTGGTCAAGTTATGTCTAAGTTCATGCTGCAAGACAAGAAGAAGGTAGCAATTGCTTCAATGGAAATGAAACCTGTAACAACTCTCAACCGAATGGTTAGACAATACTTTGAAAGCTCTAAGCCTTCTGTTGAAGAACTAGATGGATGGTTCGCTGCTTTGGGTGATGTTTGCTGGATTTACAACCATCAAGGCGTGGCTATCCCTAATGAACTCATAGCTGCTATGAAATACTCTGCTAAAGACTTAGGAGTTAATCATTTTGTTATTGATTCATTACTTAAATGCGGATTGCCCGAAGATGATTTAACGGCGCAGAAAAACTTTGTAGACCAATTGTGTTCTGTTGCTAGAGATTCAAAAATGCACATTCATTTAGTGTGCCATGCAAGAAAAGCAGAGAATGAAATGAAGATACCTGGCAAGCACGATATTCGTGGTTCTGCTGCTATTTCAGACCAAGTTGACAATGTAATTGTGGTTTGGAGAAACAAAGATGAAAAACGACCTATTGGAGAGGACGCAATTATTTCAATTGAAAAACAACGTAATGGTGAATTTGAGGGAAAAACGCTTCTTTCTTATAACCAAGCAGGGCAATCTTTTAATGAGTTTGGGAATAAGCAATGGACTCCGTTTTAACTGACGAAAAAGAGTTGTTTAACGAAAGAGCTGGAATAAGAGAATTTGATGGGGGATTAGATCGTGAAAATGCAGAGTTATTGGCACAACAGGATGTTGAAGCATATAAATACAAATGCGAGATTGATAGCATTGTTAGGATGTATAAAACAAAAGGTGGCGATGCTGTTAAGAGTTTTTTGCTTCAAGTGGAAAAACACAGAGGAAGCGAAACAGCCGCTAGATTACGAGAGGAAGCATTGGCACAAATACGATTGGGAAAAGTGGGTAAATAATAATAAAGACGAATGGAACTAAAAAATGAAAAACCTTGAAGATATTGATATTTTTGAAACGCTTGAATACATCAAACGTACTGCGCCTAAATACGCCAAAGCCAAAGCCGACCGTATTTACCTTGAAGAATATCGAAAGAGCCTAAAAGCCGCTTTGATGGCAACACAAGTTGGCGACCCCGTAAACGCACAAGAAAGATACGCTTACGCCCACCATGATTACACCCGCCACCTAGAGGCATTGCAGATAGCTATTCAACAAGAAGAAGAATACCGCTGGAAACTTGTTGCGGCACAAGCTTTAATTGAAGTTTGGCGTAGTCTTTCAGCTAATCAACGTGCAGAGGCAAAGGTGATATGAATGAGTTGGCTTTATTCGCGGGCGCTGGTGGAGGAATACTTGGGGGAAAACTTCTCGGATGGCGAACAGTCTGCGCCGTTGAGTGGGAACCCTACGCAGCTTGCGTACTTGCCTCCAGACAAAATGATGGATTTCTCACGCCTTTCCCGATTTGGGATGACGTTCAAACCTTTGACGGAAAACCGTGGAGAGGAATTGTTGACGTTGTATCTGGAGGATTTCCATGCCAAGACATATCCGCAGCAGGAAATGGAGCAGGAATTGACGGCGAGCGAAGCGGAATGTGGAAAGAGATGGCACGGATTATTGGCGAAGTACGACCAAGATTCGTGTTCGTGGAAAACTCCCCAATGCTCACTTCTCGAGGACTCGGAGTTGTACTCGGAGACTTGGCCACGTTGGGGTACGATGCAGAATGGGGAGTCATTTCTGCGGCAGATACCGGCGCTCCGCACTTGCGAGAGCGAATCTGGATTGTGGCCCACGCCACGGAGTTGCTCTGCAATGGCGGCAACGATAACACCGGAAAACTCATGGAACGACAACAGGTTTCCGAACTTGGAAACAGTAGTTGGTCAACGGATGTGGCCAACACCGACAGCGCACAATGCCAAGGAAACGGCAGCACCAAGCGAATACAAAATATCAACACAAGCGGGTGGGCAATTGAACCCAACGTGGGTAGAGTGGCTGATGGGGTGGCCGCTAGGGTGGACAGACTTAAAGCCATTGGAAATGGGCAAGTTCCAAGAGTGGCTGCAACAGCATTTGAGTTATTAAATGAAACCGAAGAAATGTAAAGTATGCGGAACCGAGTTTGTACCAATGCGTTCAACGGCTATTGCGTGTTCCTATCTGTGTGCCAAAGCCTGGGTCGATGCCAGAAGCGAGAAACTAGCCAAGCAACGGGAACAGATGGCGAAAAAAATAGAACGTCAGATGGACAGAGAACGGAAAGAAAAGCTAAAAAGCCTTCGTGATTGGAAGAAAGACGCTCAAACATGGGTAAATAAATATGTTCGCATGAGAGATGATGCTTTGCCGTGTATCTCTTGCGGTAGGCATCATCAAGGGCAGTATCACGCCGGACATTATTTAAGCCGTGGTGCACACCCAGAACTTTCTCTGGAATTGCGGAATATCCACAAACAATGCGCTCCTTGTAACAACCATCTATCTGGAAACCAGGTTAAGTATCGTTTTGGACTAATTGAAAGATACGGTGTTGAATATGTTGAATGGCTAGAAGGGCCACATGAACCTAAAAAGACAACTATTGACGATTGCAAAGCTATAATTGCAGAAATGAAGCTACTAATCAAAGGCTTGAAAAATGGCAACCAAGAATGATGTAACAGGTGATATGCTAATATCCCGTGTGCCTTCAGAGGCATACAAAAACAACTACGACCTAATCTTTAGACGTAAGGGCAACCCCGAAAAGGAAAAGGAAAATGGCAGCACGACTAAATCCGCGCCACCAAGACATGGTGAGGGCGAAAATACAAGCAAGTCAGCTAATTAACGTACTGCAAAATCATGCACTTAACGCAGAAGGCGAAGAATTAAGCGCATCTCGTTTGAAAGCGATTGAGATTTTGCTTCGTAAATCCGTACCCGACTTACAATCTATTCAGCTATCCGGTGATGAAGATAACCCGCTACTGCACAAGATTGAGTTAGAAATTGTCAAAGCTACGGATTAAGATTCCCGAAAAGCTGGCTCCCCTGCTTGCAGGTAAACGATACAAAGGCGCGTACGGTGGACGGGGTGGGGCTAAATCCCACTTCTTTGCCGAGATGGGTCTTATCCGTTGCTTGCAAGCGCCTACTCGCATGGTGTGTATTCGGGAGGTGCAGAACTCGATTAAAGACTCGGTTAAGCAGTTGATGACCGATAAGATTACGCAGATGGGGCTAGAGCCTTATTTTGACGTAATGCAGGATGAGATACGGGGTAAGAACGGGTCGCTTATCGTGTTTAAGGGGATGCAATCTTACAACGCGGCAAACATAAAAAGTCTGGAAGGTTTTGATGTGTCGTGGGTTGAGGAAGCCCAGACCTTTAGCCAACATTCGCTTGATTTGCTACGACCGACGATTCGTAAGCCCAAATCTGAACTGTGGTTTAGCTGGAACCCAAGGTATAAAACGGATGCCGTGGATAGATTCTTTCGGGTTAATCCACCAGAAGATGCTATTTCGGTATTTGTGAACTGGAACGATAACCCTTGGTTCAAAGAAACTCCGCTTTACAAGGATATGCTGTCTGACTACGCTGCTGACCCTGATAAAGCAGAGCACGTTTGGGGTGGTGGATACGGACAGGCGCAAGGCGCTATTCTTGCTCGATGGGTAAATGAGGCCGATAGAGATGGGCGAATTAACAACGATGTTGTCTATGACCCTGACGGCGCTCCCGTTATCGTGTCTTGTGACTTGGGTTTCCGTGATACTGCTTCTTTCTGGTACTGGCAGCCGGTGGTTGGTGGCTATAACGTGCTTAAGTACGATGCTGACCACGGCTTTGATGCTGATGACTGGATACCTAGGGTACAGGCTAATCTAATGGATTTTGGGTGTCATAAAACACCTATGGTATGGTTGCCACACGATGCAAGGGCTAAAACGTTTCAGAGCAAACACACCAGCCAAGAAAAGTTTTCAAAGGCTTTCGGCGCTGGAAATGTAAGAATTGTTCCGCAATCTCGAAAATCTGACCAAATTGAGGCAAGCCGCGATGTTATTAAAACCTGTGCTTTCAACAAAACCCTTTGCGCTGATGGACTTGACGGATTACGCGCATGGGAGTTTTTATATAATGAGGACGCTGGGGTATTTAGCCGCGAGCCTAACCATAACTGGGCATCTCACCCGTCTGATGCGTTCGCATACGGATGCCAAGTGGTAAAACTGCCGGTAGAAAAGCCGCACGAAAGAAAGCCTAGATTCTGGGATGATCTTTCGCTTAACGCTTTGTGGGAAGAAAGTAGTAAACCGAAACGGAATAGGATATGACGATTAAGCTATTGCAAGGCGATTGCCTAGAGTTGATGAAAGATATACCAGATGGAAGCATAGATATGATTCTGTGCGACTTGCCCTATGGAACCACGGCGTGCAAATGGGATAGTGTTATACCGTTTTATCCGCTTTGGGCGCAATACAAGCGAATCATTAAACAAAATGGAGCCATCGTATTAACTGGAGCGCAGCCTTTTGCAGCCAGGCTAATCAATAGTAATGAAAAGCATTTCAAATACGAATGGATATGGGAAAAAGAACGCCCTAAAAACCCATTAGTTGTAAATAAAAGGGTTATGCCAAGGCACGAAAACATTCTTGTATTTTTTGAGAAATTTGGAACGTATAACCCTCAAAAAGTTAAAAGAGAAAAGTTTAGAAATAATAAACCACGTTTTCATACCACAGAAACAAAAGGCGATGCAATAATGTTTCAAGGAAACGGGGCGACGGAAATGATGCACCCATCTAGCATTATAAAATTTGGGTCAGATAGCGGCCTTCATCCAACTCAAAAACCAGTCGCTTTGATGGAGTATCTAATCCGCACTTATACCAACGAAGGTGAAACGGTGCTTGATAATTGCATGGGGTCTGGCACTACTGGGGTTGCTTGTCTAAATACTGGAAGAAACTTCATCGGCATGGAAAAGGACGAAACATACTTTCGGATAGCCAAAAACCGGATAGAATCATGTATGATTGACGAAACAACAGCCAACTAAAGGACGCTTTATGGCTTATGACGCATTTTATTGGCGGGATGAAATTCACCGCTACAAAGAAGATTACAAAAAGTGGTGTGAATCTGGTCGTAAGATCATTAAGCGCTATCGAGATGAGCGAAAAGACGCGACTAATATCGACGTTCGGTTCAATATTCTTTGGTCGAATATTAAAACGCTGAAGCCAGCGGTTTATTCTCGCGCCCCGAATATTGAAGTATCTCGCCGTTTCAAAGACCAGAACGATGTCGGTCGGGTAGCTGCTACGATTCTGGAGCGCACGATTGATTACGAACTGCGTCAATACACGGACTTTCACTCTGCCCTATCAAACACGGTAGATGATCGCCTGTTGCCAGGACGCGGTGTGGCATGGGTTCGTTATGAGCCTAAGATTGAATCGCAAGAAGAACCACAAATTACGGATGATATTGAAGATGAAGGTAGCGAAGCCGGTGAAACTGAAGCCTATGGAATGGCAGGTGAGGTTGAACCACTTGAGGTCGTCACCGACGAAAGAACCCCAGTTGACTACGTTTTTTGGGAAGATTTTGCACACCTTCCAGCGCGTACTTGGGAAGAAGTAACGTGGGTTGCTCGTCGTGTTTATATGTCGAAAGACGAGGGTTTGGAACGGTTTGGTGACATTTTTGAAAATGTATCGCTGACCTATTCACGCGAAAAAGACCCGCAGAACGATGATAATAATCAGAACGTAGTTGCTGACGATAAAAAGGCTGTTATCTGGGAAATCTGGTGCAAATCGAGCAAGAAGGTTTACTGGATTGCTGACGGATTTGAAGAACTGCTGGACGAACGGGATGACCCGCTTGAGCTTGAGTGTTTCTTCCCTTGCCCGAAACCTCTGTTCTCGACGATTACGACTGACTCGTTGATTCCGGTTGCAGACTTTAAGCTGTATCAAGACCAAGCCGATGAGATGGACGAAATTTCGGGCCGCATTGCACACTTGACCAAAGCATTAAAGGTTATGGGGGTGTATGCTGCCGACGAGCCGAGCCTTGCCCGTCTGATGAAGGAAGGCCAAGATGCCGTTCTGATTCCGGTGGAAAACTGGCCTGCTTTTATGGAAAAGGGCGGTTTGGGCCAAGCCATTCAACTGGTTCCGCTGGCAGACATTATTGCTACGCTGCAACAACTGTACGCTGCTCGTGAGGCGTGTAAGCAGGTGATTTATGAAACTACTGGTCTGTCTGATATTTTGCGCGGCGCTTCTGTTGCAAATGAAACTGCCACCGCCCAGGGGATAAAGGCGCAGTTTGCTTCTATTCGCCTCAACGACATGAAAGATGATGTATCTCGTTTCGCACGGGATATTCTGCGCATGAAGGCAGAGATCATCTGTTCTAAGTACCAGCCTGACATCATTCTGCAAGTATCTGGCATTGCCAATACGCCTGACGGTCAGAATCCTGAGCTAATTGCGCAGGCTATCCAACTGCTCAAGAACGAGCCAATCCGCAACTATAATATCGACATTGAAACCGACTCGATGGTTGAGATTGACCAGCAAAAGGAAAAGGCTGACCGCATTGAGTTCCTTTCTGCATCGTCTAGCTTCTTGGAAAAGGCTGTTCAAGCCGCCCAAGTATCGCCTGAGATTCTGCCTGTTGTAACCCAAATGCTTCTGTTTGGTATCCGCGGATTCAAGGTTGGCCGTGAGCTAGAAGGTACATTTGAGCAATTCCAGCAACAAGTTCTGCAAAAGGTTCAAGAGCGCCAAGCTAACCCACAGCCGAATCCAGAAGAACAGAAGATGCAGGCAGAAATGCAACTGGAACAAGCTAAAGCGCAGCAAGAGGCTCAAAAGACCGAAATGGACGCTCAGATCAAGAAGTACCAAGCTGATCTCAAAGCCCAAACGGATATGCAGATTGCCCAAATGCGCGCAGAAACCGACATTAAGCTCAAGGCAATGGAGAAATCCGGCGACTTGGTTGAATATGATGAACTTGGTCGTCAGCAAGCCTCTGCTGTTATCCAAGGCGTAGTGGCTGAGAACAATGCTGCGCTACAACAGAATATGGCTGGTGTAATCCAAGCAATTCAAGCGAGCAACGAGCAACAAACGCAAGCATTGGCTGGTATGTTGGCTCAACTAACCAAACCTAAACAAGTTGTTCGTGATGCGAACGGCAAAATCGTAGGAGTAGCATAATGGCTGCATTTAATAAGTACCAAAAGGGCGTTGAAGCGCTTGTAGAAGGCATTAACGCAGGTTCTAACGTATGGAAGGTTGCGCTTAGCAACCGTACCCCCGTTGTTGCTTCGGACGCTTCTCTGGCTGATGCTGTAGAAATCTCGGCAACCAATGGCTATACGGCTGGAGGCAACACCGCTGCTACCGTAAGCTCATCGCAAACTGGCGGCACTTACAAGCTGGTTCTTTCTAGCCCTTCCACTTGGACTGCTACTGGCGGTTCGATTGGCCCGTTTGAATACGCTATTCTGTATGACTCGACCACGGATAACCTGATTGGTTATTGGGATTATGGTTCGCCTGTAACACTAAGTGTAGGGGAATCATTCTCCGTGGTGCTTGACGGTACTTCTGGTGTGTTTACTGTAGCCTAATGACTACAACCGCCCAATACGGCACAGCCCTATACGGCGATTCTTATTATGGCCTGCTGGTACTTAA
>OGVI01000010.1_pt1 | contig 22089 bp, 36 predicted proteins | sample 1575701 | NCBI WGS metagenome assembly OGVI01 (sample SAMN07581551, study PRJEB24739) | freshwater metagenome | place: Singapore | collected 2015-04 | reverse complement strand
CCAGTCACGATAGGTTCGGCCTATGCCTGCACTCGTTGCTTTGGCTCCATCGCAATCACTTCAGGCATAGGCCATCCGTAATCGGACATGACTTTCAGCAACTTCTTCAGCACGTCCCGAACAGCAGCATCGTTGGATTTGCGCAGAGGCTTACCCCTGACCCATCCATAATACGTCATTCGGCTGACTCCCAACAGACCAGCCATATCGCTGGCTGTCAGGAGCATGTGCTTGCGCAGCGCCTCAACCTTTGTAAAGTCAAGAGGCGGATTAGGCGTCATCCGCATTTACCTCCCCAACAAGAGCGGCAATCTCGTCAGCCAGTGATGCAGCAGACGGAGCCGCAGCCGCAGGAGCAGCCGCCTTTACTGGTGCGGCAGCAGGAGCAGCCGCTTTAGGAGCACCAGAACCACGCTTCGCAGCGGCAGGTTTTTCTGCCACGGGGGTAGGAGCAGGTTCAGGAGTCGCCACTACGGGAGCGGGTTTCGGTGCAACTGGTGCAGGAGCAGCCACTTGGGGGACTGCCACTGGATTGGATACGGCGGCTTCGCCAGTAATCTCAAGAACTTCTTGAGTGCCGAACAGTCCGTCAACAACTCCGACCGTGGCTTCGTCAAGGAAACCACCAAAGCCGAACTTCAGTTTCGGGAACGATGCGTCAGTGTCAAAGCCGATGCGAGTGCGGACAATCTCAGGGGCAATGCCACGGATGGAAAGTTCTTTCTGATAGGCGTTCAAGTCCTTGAGGGCCGCAGGTGTGACTTGCAGCAGGTAGACAGGGCCACTGGCATCGTCAGCAGCCACGACAGCCAAACGCTTTTGGTCAGCACAGGCTTTGACTTGCTTGCCTTGCGGGGTAATCTTGGAACCCCAAGCGTTCTGAGGGCAGCTTGCGCACAGGTCGTTCTGCGGGTCGGTCGATGCGGCGTCAGGGCTGATGCCGTTGAGCGAGAAGCAGTCAGGGCTAGAAGGCTCAGAGTCAGGTGTCCAAGTCTTAGCGTACCAAGTCTTGCTCAGGCGGGGGTTAGCACCAACGATGACCACATCAAGGGTCGTGGTGTCGAGGACGGTTTCATTGCCGCCTTCAACGATGCGGAAGCGAGAGCCTTTGATGCTGATGCGAGGGAAGGCTTCACCACCACCGATGCCACCTGCAATGGACTGAGCCAGTGCGGACGGTTGACCGACACGAGTAGCGAGGTACGAAGGGATTTGGATGTTTGCGGGTACGAGATTGCTCATGGTTTTCTCCTTTGAAATGAGCGTTACTTAACGTGCTGCCTTGGCAGCGGTAGGGTTGCGGTATGCTTGCTCTGCTTGTGCTTGGCGTTGGGCTAAGACACCCTGACCAAACATTTCTTGTTGCTCACCAATCAGCTTGCGCTTGGCTTCGGAACCAACAAGATGTTCTGCTATGGCGGCATGGTCTTTGCAGTAGGTGAAACCTCCCACTCTACCACCGACAATAGCCGTGTGTTCGTCCATTGTGCGGACGACAAAGCCGTTGTCAATTCGGAACGCCACTACTGCGGGGTTAGCCGAACCGAACATGCGCTCCATAGACGCAGTACGTTCTTTCTCCATAACATCTTGGTTTGCCTTTGTCTCACGCAGAAGGTTTATCAGTTTGTTTCCAAACCAGTTTTTGATTCCCATATCAGTCCTCAGCTTTCGCGGTTGGTTTACGAATGTTCACGCCAATCTTCGTACCGTAGTTAACTCCGGGGGGTACGACTTTGTTCGCTTGGATGTACTCACGCACGGCAACTTTGTTGACTGCCTTGTTGAGCATTTCAAACGCACTCTGTTCTTGGATGAACGCCAATACAGAATCCCAATCTGCCACGGTTGCATAGTCCGTAGTGGATAGGAACGCTGTGCCATGCTTGGTCTTGAAACTGGTAACGCCTTGAGCGTCAGCCTGTTCCTTAATCCAAGACTCCATCTTGGTCATCTTTGCTTCGATGGCCTTGACTTGTTCTTCGATGGACTTCTCCAAGTCATCTTTCGCTTTGCGTAGCTTCATGTACGCAGCGACTACATCATCTACATTCACTGTCATAGTGTCACCTATTCGTTGTTTGTTGAATCATGTCAAGCAGTAAGCCCTGCATCTTCTGCTTGTTCTTCAGTCGTTCATACATCCTGTACTCAAGGTCTGTCGCCTCAATGTGGATGACGTTCGACACGTGCTTCTTACCAATGCGCTCGACTCGACCATTCGCCTGAACATATTGTTCGTTGCTTGTAATCGGGCCATACCAGATGACAGTTGACGCGCTCGTTAGAGTTAAGCCATGTGCCATCGTTGCGGGGTGAGCAATCAGAACACGGGGGTCTTTGCTGTGTTGGAAGTCATGGAAGATTTGGTTCCGCTGACTAGCGGACACTTGTCCATTGACGACTGCGCAAGTCCAATGCTTCGATAGTTCACGCTCTAGCATGTGCAAAGTTCCTGTCAGGGGAACGAACACAATCACCTTTTCACCTGCTTCTTCAATCACCTCCTTCACTACGTTGACACGAGGACTGCAATCCAACTCGACGTTCTGCCCGTCCTCGGTATAGGCAACGCCGCATGAAATCTGAATCAGCTTTTGAATCTTCACCGCTTCGTTAGCCGCAGTGATAGCACCCTGCGCCGCCTCAGTCACAAGATGTTTAATCATGTGCTGATAGTGTTTCTTCTGCTCGGCAGTCAACTCCACTTGACGGGTTTGCACCACGGTATCAGGCAAGTCAAAGCACTCGTCACGGGTATACCGCACCGATGGCTGAAGAACATGGCGGGTAATCTCGATGGACTCAGGACGTGGAACCCACTTCCACTGACCAATCTTCATCATCACCTGCTCACGGAAGGCGGTGTAGGTCTTGGTACAGAACGGACTGTTGACCAACTTCGCCAAAGCCCAAGCATCTGTCGGGTCGTTGGGTGTCGGTGTACCAGTGAGCAACCACAAACGTGTGTCCACGTTAGCATCCATCCACTTGCGGAACACCTTGAACCGTTGGGTCGATGGGTTGCGTAGCACGGCGGCTTCATCCACGATGACCAAATCAAACATGCCCTTGGCTTCTTCGGCAATGATGTTGAACCCATCGTGGTTGATGATGTAGAAGTCCGCCTCCTGCTTGAGCAACTTCATACGGCGCTCGGCAGTACCGTGCAGAACCACAAACTTCCTGTGCATGAACTGCGTGAAGATGGCGTCACCCCATACACGTTCAAGCGTAGACAGTGGGGACAGGATGAGTACCTTCTTCACTAGCTTACGTGCGATGAGATAGTCCGCAGCCCACAGACAGGATTGCGTTTTGCCCGTGCCGATTTCATTCAACACAAGCCCGCGCTGCTGAAGCGTCAAGAACGCAGCAGTTTGTTTTTGGTGGTCATACGGTGTGTACTGGCCGGGCCAGTCGTAGTAATGCAAGATGGGCGAGGGTGCATTGATGCCAAGGTTGCGCAACACCCGCACTTCGTCAATGCGATGCGGTGTCACGACCAAGGTCGTACCCTTCACGTTCAATGGCTTGGCAGTAGGGATGGAGTCGAGAACCCTGTTCGGGTTGTTCAACTTCAACGCCAATGCTTTCGCCTTCTCCACTACTAGCATGTTGTCACCTGTTTCTCGTGATGTACTGCTCAACTTGACGCAGACTCACATCGTCACATACCAAGAACCATTCGGCTCCTGACTCTCTTATCTCTTTGCCACACCGCAGTTGCAACTCTGTTGGTTTCTTCGTGCGGTCAGCCTTACATTCAATGCCGACAAAGATGCCATCCACTATCGCAATGATGTCGGGGATGCCGCCTTTGCCGAACCCGTTGTTGGCGGGGAAGAAGTACCAAATCTTGTGAGACTTGAGCAGGTCTGTGACCTTCTTCTTCACCTTGCCTTCAGGGGTTGATGTACCCATCATACTCTCCTTTACACTACTGTCAAGTTTATTTTTATTAGGTTAAACCCTAGCACTCACACAGTCGTGTCGGGCAGGGCAGAATCTGCACAAACCTGACGGACGCATAGGCCAGTTGCCATGCTCATAGGACGTGTGAATACGTTGTATGCGCTTCATAATCTCAGCCCACAAAGCGTTAGCATCAAGGCGGTTGTACTGCTCCGTGTCCATGCTCATGTCCTTGAGCCACACGAGGGAAGTCTTTACACGAACCACCTCGGGGAAATGCTTGAACACCTGCACAGCGAATATCTGCATCTGAAAGAAGTCAGGATTCCGCTTGCCAGTTTTCCAGTCCATCACCACCGCATCGTGCCCTTTGATTACAAGCACGTCAAGTTTGCTACGGAGCCATGCGTCTGCATCCCACCAACCTGTTGGCTCAAGTTTGTCGTTCAGCACTAGCTCACGCTCGACCTCAAGCGTACCGCCATTAGCCATGCGCTCGGCGGCTTGACACAGAACCTCATAGGACTTGACCTCCTGCGGCAGTTCGGTGTCCGCTTTCAAGCGGTTCTCAAGGAAAGCATGGATACGCTCCCCGTGTTTGGATGCCTCGCCACCTTCATCCACAACATCTTTGGCGATGCGTTGACGGTAGTAGCGATGCGGACAGTTCTCGTACAACTTGATTGACGAGTATGAGTGTGCAAGGCGCATAGATTGTTGCCCCAAGGTGTGTCCTTGGGGTTCGCTGTTAATTGGAAAGACCAGTGTACATCACTGAGTCATGCGGCGCAATGCGTCATACTTTGCCAGTTCCAGTTGGGCGATGGTAGCCATCACGTCCTCTGTACTGGAGGCGTAGCGCACGTAGTCCCCGTCAATCTTCACAAGCACAGTCAAATCGCTCACGGATTCGGCGTCTTGAATTGCGTTCATCATGGCTTCGATGATGGTCAGTATCTCGACCCGCTTGGTGTTGTCCTTCAATGCGGTCAAATTCGTTACGTTGCTGGATTCGCTCATGTTCTAGTTCCTTAAATTTGTTTACACGTGTTTGCCATATCTCAGGCGCTGGTTGGTCATGCCATTCAATCTCTGTGCCGTACTCAGGGTGACCGTGGATGTTGAGCATGTCCTCAAGGCATAGCCATACAGACCACGACTGACAGGCAGTCAGCCACCGCAGGGTCACAGTTCCATCTGACCAAATGACTCCCTCAAACTGGGCCTCAGCTTCGTCATTCATCTGCAAAGATGTATGTGTGCCCCTGCTTGCAAGGTTACGTCGGTAGACAGTGAATCGACTAATCATAGTAACGGCTGACAATGAAGAATCGGTGGTGGATATTGAGCGTGTCACCGCCCTGCATCTTCACGCCCTTGGTGTACTTCCATGTACCGACTGCGCTTCGGTACGCCAACTTCAAACGCAGTAGCCAGTCGGGTGTCCGCTTGCCATAGACTATCTGAATCATTTGCAATCTCCGTAGTTGTAGCCAAAGCCCGATTCGCATGACACAGGTAGCCCTTGTGCCCATGCAGGTGCGGTACTCATGGCTTGTTCAATGGCTTGGATGGCAACATCTTTCTCTGCCTCGTCCACCATAATGATGATTTCATCATGCACTTGGAAAACAACGTGGTACTTCTGCCCAATCATTGCCATCTGTTCAGCGACAACGATACGTGCCAACGCTTGCACGATGTTCTCCGTGACCTTGCCACCGTAGATACGAGTCCATTCAACTTTCACTTCCTCGCCATCTATGACACGCTTCTTCAACATGTTGCGGTACGCACGTGCATCGGCTACGTAAGCAAAGCCATCCTCCATCTGACGTAGTGCAGGGTAGCGAATCTTCAAAGTGTTCGGCAGGATGATGCCTTCCTCGTCATACTTGAGTAGTTCGTGCATCTCCCCGGAATTACGCTGTACGATTTGGTGCAACGTGTTGCCACAACGATTCCAAAAGGAAACAATTTTGTGGTTGATTCCTCGGTAGAGTTGGACGATACGCTTCGCCTCATTTATATCTAGCACCACGCTGATACCACCCTGACCAATCTCAAGGGTGCGTCTGAACTTCTCTGCGCCCATGCCATAGCCAAGTCCAAGCACACAGGTCTTGCCAACGAATCGCTCCACCTTGTCTGCCTTGGTTATCTTGCGACCATAGACTTGGGATGCGAACTCACTATATACGTCACGCCCTTCAGCGAACGCTTGCACAAGGTCGGCTTGCCCTGAAATCCATGCGACAACACGGGCCTCAATCTGTGACGAATCACACGCCACAAGAACTTTACCTTTGGGCGCAGTCAGCGATGCCCGCAACGTACCGCCACGTGGCAGGTTCTGAAGGTTCATCTTGTCGCCACCCGAGAACCGCCCCGTGTGCGCACCATAATAATTAAGCATGATGGGCAGGCGTCCGCGCTCGGCTACGCCAATGAGTGAGGCGGTGCGAGTTTCCTCAAGAGTAGACTTCACGCCAAGCCTCGCCGCCACCGCCTTCGCCACTCGGTCGTTCTCATGTGACAACAACTCTGTGAATCCTTTGTCGGTCTTGCCGAACGCCCATGCAAGTTTGCCCGTGCGCAGGCTAGTCTTTTGCGGTGGCTCGACCCCAAGGTTCTGAAGATACATGGCGAACTGGTCGTTGCTCATCAATATCTTCTTCGCTTCTTCCTCGGTGCAAGCCAAGCCCATGTCCTCGACCAATGTCGTCTTGCGGTTACGCACTTCCTCAAGATGTTTCTCCAACATCGCCGTGTCAATCTCGATGGTTGGCTCGGTGTACATGCGCAGGGTTTGGTCAATCACCATCAACTCGCTGATGGGGAACTGCTTGCTCAACTTCTTAAACAGTTGGTAAGTCAAGTCCACATCGTTCATGCAGTAGGACGCATATCGGTCAAGTTCGTCAGGGCTGAAGTCTGCTTTTCGTTTACCGATTGCATTAAGAACTTCCTCCCCCTTCTGCCCGAGGCGGTAGTACGAGGCGAGTGCCTTCAAGCTACCACCCACAGTGATGTTGTGCAGTGGTCGTGCCATGCTCAGGGTATCGAGCCATAGCTTCGGCTTGATTCCATAGTGCCATGACAGGATGGCTCCATCGAACGCTGTGTTGTGGCAGAGGATAGCCTTGTCCGAGTAGTCGATGGAGTTCAAGAACCCACCCACGTTGTCGCCCGAGTACCAGTCAGTCGGATGGTTGTTCACCTTCACACCCACACCAATAACCTCAAACTCAGGGCTACGGATATAGGCTTCAGTTGTCATCTTCGACAGGCTGAAGTCCTTGCTATAAAAAGTTTCAAAGTCAATGGTCACTATGTCCATGTCAGTCTCCAAAAGTTAAGGTGTCCACACCCAATCCACAGAACGCTTCGTACTTACTTGTCACCTCGACTGCACGTACTGCGTCCGCTCCCATTTCAAGTGCGCCGTAGGCAAAGTCCCGCCCTGACCCGATACACATGAACTTGTTTTGTGAGAAGTCAATCGGGTAGGCACACCGCTCGTACTTCAATATGCGCCCGTCAGGTTTAACCACTAGCGTACCCACCCAATCGTCCTTGTCCTTCTGATGGTCGGGAAAGGTTTGTGGTTCTGCACCAGTCTCAAGCCAATGCTTCATACCACCGACATACATAAGGTCGCCAACGAACCCAACAAGGTCGTCACCTACCCTGAATATCTTGGAGCATGTGTGCTTCAGCCCTGAGTTCGTCGCCTGTTTGTCAGCGGCAAGGGTCTTGCCATCCCATACGATGATGCTCATGGCTTCTCTGCTTTCACACCAAGGCGTGTCTTGGCTAGTGTTGCTAGGGTGAACTCGTTGACTACCTCGGGGTAGTGTTGCGCACAGAATTTCGTGAACGCTTCCAGTTCATTCATTCGTTGCATGAGTCCATTGATTTTTGTATCGACCGTAGTCGATTCATTCGATAGGTCTTGAAAGGCTTTCTGCACACACTCAGGGTCAAGAACTTGTATCGTCTTGCCGTTGGGTGTGCATGTCGAACTCATCACCATCGGGCTCATAAACATGTCACTCTCCTTTTATCTTCACCATCTTCTTCTGACGGCGTTCGTTCTCAATGATTGCAATGCCCCGCTCAATATCTTTCACGGTGGCAATCTCCAACTGAGCATCGTGTAGTTCCATCACGTTGTTCAGTGCCTTCATTTCCTCAGCACGTAGCACGAACCTCCCGCTCTCCGCACCACGATTGCATAGCGCATACAGGGACGCAAGCCCCGTGTTCACAATGTCTTTGTACTCTGTGCCAAAGCCAAGGCGGTGCATCGCTTCGGTCATATTGACTGCGGCAATCAGCACATCCATGTCCTGCTTGGTTGCCTCACCACGGGTGAGTACAGTCATAGCAAGGTGGTTCTTCAGCTTCAAATCCACAAGCGCATCGTCATGCTTTGCCAATGGCGTAATGCTTTCAATCACATACGCCAATGGGTTAGCCAGTACAGGTTTCGGACGGTACTTGCTTCGCTTTCTCATGTCAGTCCTCGGTTTCCAATACCTCAAGAAGTTTCTGCATGTAATGCTTGCCCTTCGCAATCTCGGTAGGCGATTCATCCTTGCTACCCATACGCATGATGTACTTGAGTGCACCGCCACGGTAGTAACCAATGCGCTGTTCACGAGGCCACGTATCGACTACATCCCAAGGCTCTACACCCATAGCCTTGTAGTGGTCACCACCCACCTGAGTATCGTTGGCACGGGCAGTTTCTTTCTGCTGTGCAAAGCCATACTCGATGATGGGTTCAGGGTCAGGCTTGTTCAGATGGGCATACGCCTCACGAACTTCCTTGCGAATCTTGTACACCACAGGCATGGCGCATTTGTATTTCTTACCCACGGCGGTAGGGCTTGCGTCAGGGTTCTCAACGAACGCTTCTCTCACCTTGGATGACTTAGTTGCTACTGCTTTCATTTACCTTCTCCTTTTGCTTGGTTATATCCATGTTCAACGAACGCTACTTCTTCCTCCAACAACTTGATACGTTGTTGCAAGGCATCAACCTCCTCCTGACGGGCGAACCATGCGGCATCCCATACCTCCCGTGTCCACCCACCATCATCTTCAATAGCCACTCGACCAACAAAGAGTTGGTACTTTGCATCACGCTCAACTGACATTGCCTTCTCCTTCTTCAAAGACGCCGAACTCACGGCGCAGTTGTACGCTGTACGAATTGCAGGTGGAATCAACTGCCTCAAGTACAGACTGGGGTGTGACGTTAGCCCGCCACGATTTTGTATGCGCAGTCTGAACCATACCTTTCAATAGCTGTTCTGAAAAGTCATGGTCACGGATGGCATTGGTCAGTAGCTTAATCCACTCGGCGTTGTCCCAATCAGGACGCTCACGTTTGTTGCGATTAGCTGTGACTTCTGCGATGTACTTATCGAACGCACCTAGCTTGGCACGTAGTTTCATACCACGCTTGAACTTACGTAGCGCACCGAGCCATAGCTTACGGGTGTCCACGTTGACAGTATCAAGTAAGTCTTGCTTGCGGTTCAGGCACATACCATTGGACAGGTCAAAGGCGATACCCTCAAAGTATTCGGGAGCCGCAGTCTTGAACTGATGGTAGTCAGGGTACGTACCGTAGGAACGCTGTTGCATGACTAGGTTCTTGTCGTGGTTGATACGATACCGACCCATACCCACTCGGATAATATCGAATGGCAGGGCACGGCGCATGGAACTGACAATGGTAGCAGACCATCGGCGCACACCTGATGTAGTCAGCTTGAACTCAAACTTGTTGTCAGGTGTGAATACACCTAGCGTATCGCTACCAATGCAGACTTCATAGTTGTCACCATTCTTTTTGAGCCGACCCCATGACGCAAGGGGGCGACCCTTCTCCTTGTCTCTGCCCTTATAGAAATAAGTTTGTGCTTCATTGTATGTACGGAGTTGTGTGATAGCCATGTCTGTTCTCCTTATCGTGTCAACTTGTTGAAGGTAACTGCCGCAGTCAGCGCACCAAGGTTCACATCAACCTCGACCTCACGCTTCTCACGCACCTTGATTTCCTTGTGCTTCTCCTTGTACTGCTCGGGAACCAAGTCCCACAGGGCAGGCCACATCTTCAGGGCAGGAGCAAGGGTGGCATGAGCCTCGATGATTTGAGTCACCTGTTGAACGAACTCGTTGCGCTTCTGCTCTGCCACCTGTACCCCATCCTTCCAACGCTTCACGTCAGCAAAGAACTCACCCCATGCAAGGTTGTCCTTCAGGTCAATCTCACTACCATAGCTGTTGGATTTCTTGGCAAGGTCAGTCTCCTTGAACTCACGGCTCCATGCTCGGGGTGAAGTCAGGTCAAAGCGCAGTCCGCATTGCAGACTACCGACCCGCTGTACTTCCACGTAGTCAACCATGTGCAGGAACTCCTGCGGTACTGCGTTCAGGGCAGGGGTAAGGTGTCCAAACATCTTGTCGTAAATCACGTTGCCCCATGAGTGGGGTGGACGTGCATCCTTTGCCGCTTGCACTTGCTTTTCAAACACCTTCTTTGCGTTCGCAATGATGGCGTCTTTCAACTCTTGGGAAAAACGTACTGTTGCCATGTCACTCTCCTTCATCTTCATCGTTTAAGTCATTGGCAATAACCGCCTCGGCTACTGCCTCGTCACTGGTCAAGTGGTCATACTCAGTCTCCAACCTACGGTACAAGTCCCGCATGTGGCTCTTGAATATCTCAATGCTTGCCGTTTCAAACTCACCTACTTCAATGCTCAACTTCTCGTCCATACTTGCCACAACTTGTTCATGGAACTCAGTCGGCATGTTCATGCAATACTGCAACTCGTCAGCACCAATGCTGAATCGGGTGCAGTTCTCGTGGTAGTAGTGACCGCTGTGATTGCAGTTAATCACTACGCTACCGCCCTCATCCAACAACTTGCGAATCATGGGGTATTCATCGGGCTTGAAGTGGGAATCAATGAACAGTCGAACGTCATCGAACCCACCTTCAAAACAAGCGCCGTCACCCTGCGACCAAAAGCCGCTGAAGTACATGCGCACCACGTCAATACCCTTTGCCTTCATATCTTCACGGAAGGACTCGTACTCATAGTCGTACCAGTCATGCTCCACGTTGATGTGACGATGCTTCTCCAACATCTTGTCGCTTACGTGCAATACTGAATCCATCACCTGCTCCTTTGATTTCAACTTCACCACTAGCAATGTCGTGCAGAATCATCGTCAACATTGCCCCCGCTTTATTGCTTTTCTTGAGTTGGTGCTGAAGATACATGATGTACCCCGCCATACACGCATACACAATCAAAGCGAATAGTTCTCCATAGCTAATCATTTGCCTATCCTTACTGGTGCATAGGTGTCAGGTGCAGGGATATACCCTAGCCGTTCACCGTTGTTTGAGTACACATTGGTCACGCCCTGCGGATTCACAGTCGTGTAGCCAATCCGATTGCCGCTCGTGTCATAGATGCCATTGGTAGACATCTTGTTGAGTGGGTTGTTGTCGAAGTTAGCGGGGCTGTTCAGCCAGTTGGACGGGCTGTTGTCAAAGTTGCGACCGCTATTGTCGAAGTTGCTAGGGCTAGTAGCGAAGTTGAAGAACTGCATCGGTTCGCTACTGCACTCTTTAAGGTATGCGCCAAGGCATCCCAGTACCGCTCCCGCTATTGCCCACTTCATTATTCGATTCATGTTGTACTCCTATCCTATGTTTGGTTGTCATCACCTTAATCATGTACTCAAGGTTGTCGAACTGTTGCCACGTACCGTGGGTTAGCTTCCCCGCAAAGCGGGGTTGCCAATGTCGCATGTCAAACTGCTTGGCAATCTCAAAGGCAGGGTATCCCTTGTAGTACACAAGCACTTGCCATTCATCACCCATCAAGTTAGCCATGACCTTGCCTTGTCTGCGCTTGGTCGGGCCAACTTGATACCCGTCAGGTAGATTGAGACTCACATCAACACCACTTCACCGAAGGGTGCTTCACCCTCGTCAGTCGATACCCACAGTACAGGGTAGTCAGGTGCGTCACCGAAGTCGTTGCAACACAGGTCAGTCAGGAAGATGCAAGCGACTGGTTCAATCTGATGTTCAGCGAAGTATTCAAACACAGGGCTGAACGCAGTACCGCCACCGCCATGAGGCTTAATGTCAAGGCTATCGTCAGGCTCGTACTTCTCGTAGTGAGATACCTCGGAATCAAAGTACACCACATGGATACGTGACGGGTTGCCATCGTCCTTGACCATGCCAATCTCAGCGGCGAACTGGTTGATGGTGTGTTGGTCAATCGAACCTGAACAGTCAACGGCGAAGGCAATCTCACCAAGATGTTCGCCTGAGACTGACGGCAGGTACATACCCTGAGCCAAGAACCTACGGTTCGGACGTGACCATGAACGGGTATCGTTCTTGCACCGCTCAACAAACTTGCGCAGTACATCACGCCAGTCAACCTTGGGTTGCAGTACCTCGTCAACAAGTCGTTGCATGTTGGCACTCATCTTGCCCATCATCTTGGCAGACTGAGCGGCTTGGGCAACCTTCACTTTCCACTCAGCTTGGGACTGAGCCTGTTCAGCGGGGCTACCCTCACCGTCTTGGCAGTCATCGAGTGGGTCACCTTCACCGCCGAAGGAATCGTTCTGCCCATTGCCGTTGCCATCATCGGGCAACAACTTGTAGATGCCGTCAGTAGTCCCGCCACCTGCATCGTAGATAGCCTTGTTGAGCAAGCCATTGGAAGGCATACGACCGATGTTGTCATCGGACAGTAGCTGATTCACCACGTAGTCAGCGGCCTTGTTCCATTGCCGTGGGTCACGACCACTACGCCTGAAGTTGTGTTCAAGCATGGGGTGCATACACTCATGGGCAACAAGGAACTTTACTTCCTCGTCACTCAGTCCATCGACAAAGGTCGGGTTGAACTTGATGACCTTGCCATTGGTAGCGGCAGTCTTGATGGATTCATCGAAGATGAACGGCATGTTCAGGGCAATACTGCCCACGAACGGATGCTCAAGAATCAGGCTAGTCTTAGCCTTGGCAAGTTTCTTTTGTGCAGTTGCACTCATACAGTACCTCCCATCAATGCGGACATCTTGTCCATGATTGCTTTGGCTTCAGCCGCTGTATCACGGCGAAGGTCAGGGTCACATCGCAAGGCTTCAGGATGCTTGAGCAATGAACCTTCCACGTCTTGACGCAGTTGCTCCAATGCAGGGTCATCCATGAAGTTCAAGCGGGGTAACAGGTCACACAGTTCACGGGTGTTCTCCACCATCGTGTCTCGGAAGATAGCCTTGGGGTCAGCCAGCTTCTCAGCCATGTGCTTTACACGGTCGTACAGTCGCTTCCATACATCGTTCATAGCTTGCGTCTGTGCCAACTTCACACGTTGCTCAACATCTTGTTGGATGCGAGTCAGTTCATCGTCACCTATCTGACAGCGGAAGTCATTGGTCGGGACAGGGAAGATTGCCATGTCCATCTTGAACTTCTTGGCAATGTCCTCCTTGGACGGGTAGTCAGCGTCAGAGTACAGGCTACCCAAGATGCGCTTGGCATCAAGCACCAAGCCATCGTAGGCATCAACGAACTGGTTGACAAGGAACTCCCACTCAGCCTTCTCCTTGCGGAACTCAGTCATAAAGGCAAGGTAGTTGGCAGTCGGCAACATCATCGTCCCTTCAATACCCCAAGGCAGGGTGTTGTCGTAGAACTTGGTACGGATGTGGGTAGCCTTCTTGTGAACGTGGTCAAGGTAGTCGTTCATCGGAAGCAACGACTTGTTGTAGCGTCCCACCGAAGTGGTGACACCGTGGTTGGAAGCCACCTCTTGAGTGGCACGTTTGTCGTACTTACGGGCAGTCCACTGACTGATGGACAGTTGCACAAGCAACGCTCTGTCTGAAAGTTTCATACTGATTCTCCTTGTAAAGTTACGGATTAAAACAACACGTCTTGGTGAGCGATAGCCCACTTGTTGAACGCATTGGTATTCGCCAACTCAGGCTTCTTACGAGCCGCATAGCTAACGGTCAGGACTGAGAACTCGGGAGGCATACGTTCGCTGTACTGGCAAACACGCTCAAAGTTATTCTCAGATGCACGTTCTGCCAATGCACCACTCAGGGCATACAGAGTGGCAGGGTCAGTCGGCACATCGGAAGTGGTTGGGTTCATCAAGATGGCATCGGGGTTGGGTAGCTTGCGGAAGATTCGCATGAAGCCAACGAACTCAGCCGCCGCTCCTTCACCGACTGCACCCTTGAAGCACTCAAACTCAGCGTCAGCAGGGACAGTACCAAGCACATCGGATACACCCTCAACCCATGAACGAGGGGTAGCGTTCTGGTCACGCTGAGGGTCAAAGTCGTGCAACAAGTTGGGACGAAAGCGAATGAAGCTGATGACCTCGGGCTTAACCCCGTTGTCGATAGCCCACGATGACCAGTCATCAAGGTGAGTCTCAAGTTCAAGCACAGTCTCACGGTTACGAAGGTGAGACAGCACACGGTTAGCCCCTGCTCTGTCGCTCTGACGATTGCCTGTACTGATGACTTGCCAACCGTCAGGCATAGGGACACCATGTAAAGTTCTCGCTTGACAGATGTTGGCAAGGACTTTCTGCAAGTCTGCATTGGCTTGGTTGCGGTCATCGAACAGCAAGATGCCACGTTCAGGTGCTTTGCCCTTGACAGGGAACCAGTCAGGCAACTTGTAATGCAGGGACTCATCACCGTTGGGGAACAGGATGCCAAAATCCTCCACTAGCATGGTCGGCATGTGCTTCTCAATGCAGGGAACGTCAAGTTCTTGTGCAAGTTCATGGACGATGGTCGTCTTGCCACCGCCCGGTGAACCCTCGATACAGACGGTACGCTGAATGGGGAACAGTGCAGACAGTGTGGCTTTGAGTGTAGTGGCTCGCATTATTTTGCTCCTTTGAAAGATTGATGGTCAGGGCCAAGGGTCACAACGATGTTGCCCCCTTCACGATTGAGTTCGTCACGGGACTGCTTGGCAGAGGGCTTGTCGTTGAACGTGATGAGTTCACCGTTGGAGTTCTTGACCAAGGCTCCACCCTTGCCGTGACGCAGTGCAAACAGTTTCATAGCTTTCTCCTGTAAAGTTACTGTTGGTTAGGGATAAACAAACACTCGTTCTGATGCCTCACCCCATTGGCATCAACATAGGACTCACCGCAACCTGCAAGCCACTCTAAGACGAGGACTGCAAGTAAGCCTCCGACTAGAAGCATGGCAAGGGCTGAACACAGCCACTTTACACAGCGCAACCACATCGGCTCATTGATGGACTTACCCATCGGTTTAATCGGTCGGTACTGGTTTCTGAAAGGCATCATTGAACTCCCCTCAAGATGCGGTCTTTGGCAATGGAGTTGTAACCCCCTTGAGCCAAGCGTTTCATGTACTCGGTAGACAGCAGGAAAGTGTTGGATGTTGGACGGGCTTGACCCTTGTGCTTTGAAGTGGTCGGACTGTACTTGTCCTCGTTCTCAAACCAACAACCATTGGCATTGATGTACATGGGGTAATGAACCCCGTAACTGTACACAACGTACCATTCCTCGCTGTCATTGGACTCCCAACGGGCAAAGAGATTGCTCCCCTCAAAGGGTCGTAGACTCTGCACCATTGAAGCGGCGGCTTTGTTTGCTATCTTCATCATGTTCCCCGATAGATGTTGTGGAAAGGGTGTGAACTGAACTCACACCCTGATTGCTGGTGTCAAGCCAACTTCTGCACAGTGACTTTGACAGCAGACGGTGCTTCCTTGGCAGGCAACAGGGCAATGTAAGGATTGCCGTAACGGTCACTGAACAGAAGTGGTGTGTCGCCGTTAGCTTGGGGCTTGTACAGCTTGACCTCAGCTTTCAGTTTCTTACCCAGTGCAACCACTGTCTTGTAAAGTTCATCCACATTGGAATGATTGAACTTGCCTTGGTCATCACGCTTTACAACGATTGCACCCTTGGTGTTTTGAAAGACGCTGACATTGTGTTTATAAATCATTGCCATGATAGGCTCCTTATGTAAAGTTGTTGAGATTAAATTGACATCGGTTAAGAGGGAACTCCGCCGACACCAACAGACTAGCCGAGCCACCCCGAGGCGACAAGTCGCCGCCAGTTCATAGAGAAACGGGGAACTTTACGCTGTTTCATGTAAAGTTTAGTTAAAAAGAGGGCGACTGTACGTAAAGTAGTTGATGTGCTAGTTAAAATAGCGGCGGACTTGACTAGAAAAAAGCCTTATGAATCAACGTCTTACGAGGAGCTAGTCGAGATAGTCAAGATTTTGATGGTAATGTGGTGCAGAAATTATTTTGTTTGTGTGTTGCGCCGAAACTGAAAGTCGGTGAGAAAAAAAATTTCTGAACAAAAGACATTGAATTTCTCAACTAATCTAACTAGTTCAACTAGACTATACATATCTCTCTATGGCTAAGTGCTTGATTTCATTGGCTTTTCTCGTTTTTTCGTGTAAAGTTAGCCCCACTTTACAGCGTATAGTTACGAGCAACTAGTTTGACTAAACCTTACAAACGCTTAACTAGTTTACATCCCCCCTATAACTTGACGTTTACAGTGTCAACTTACATACGCGATGTGTAAAGCACGGCGCTGTTGCGTGCCAAAACCCCCCGACGTATGGGGTATTTATATATAAAAAGAAAGTGCAACGACAGCAGGCAATAAAAAAGCCCGCTTTCGCGGGCCTTGGTTAGAAACTCATCGCTACGACGAGGATGAAGTAGATGGCTGGTGCAACGATGATTGCGACCAAAACCGGATGCTTCTCGCAAAACTGTTCCATGTGATTCTCCAAAAGAGAGGCGGATTGCTCCGCCTCTTGGGTTACGACATCTTGATTGCGATGTCGGCTGGGTTGACTCCAAGGGTTGTCAGCTTGTCAACGAACTCCATTGCGGCGTTGTCTCGCTTGAACACTTGGAACTTGAGCATGTTGCCTTCAATCCACTTGACTGTTGTCGTGTGGGTTTCTTGTTTACGATGCTTGCGTGGGCCTTTGTAGGGCAGAACTGTCACCTTCATGTTTTTCTCCGGTAGTTCAGAAAAGGAGCCGGAGCTTGCGCTCCGGCTGTCAAGTTAGGCTAGTTTCACAATCTTCGCCTTGCTCGCTTGCTCACCGCTTCGGGGAGGCAGGAGGGTGATTCGTGGGTTACCGTAACGGTCAGCCATGAGAACCACATCCTTACCGCCGTCAGCTATGAACAGTGACCACTTGTTGATTGGAGCCTTGAGCTTTTTGGCAAGCTCTTGCAGCTTCGCATAACAAGCCGTTGCGTTCTCGGCGTTGAAAGCACCTTCGGGGTCTCGCTTGAGGGCGATTTCGCCTTTGGTGTTTTTGACGATGGAAACATTACCTTCAAAGATTCTGCTAGACATAGCATTTCTCCAGTTAGATTGTTAAAGAGCAGGTGCAGGATTTGCACCTGCTGTCGGTGCGATTGCATCGACAAATTCAGACTAGCAAAACGTGACAATCGTGTAAAGTCACGGGCAGAATCAGGGGTTTTGCGGGCGCGTTGCGCCGTGCGCGGGCAAGCGTGCGAGCAGGCACGAGGGGGGTCACATGGACTGCGCGATTGACCCCCGCCCCCATATATCTAAACCCCTTAAACCAAGACCCGAAAAAAGGACGTGTAAAGTTAGCTCAGCAGACTAAACTTCCTAACCTCGGTATAACCGAACCTCTTGACAGTCCCGTAACTTCGCGTGCTAGACTCCCAGCATGGACACACTACCGCTCAACTACACCAAATGGTCTGACCGTCTCGCGTTGGACGTAGCACTGACCCTTGAGGGGAGCGGTGAGACGTTGCAAGAGGTGATGAATCGTCACCACATCACGGCGATGGACATACTGGAGTTCAACAAAGACCCCATCTTCCTCAAGAAAGTGGATGCCTACCGTGTGGAAGTGCGCGACAAGGGCATGACCTTCAAGATGAAGGCGCGTGCGCAGGCCGAAGAACTCCTCACAACGTCTTGGTTGTTGATTCACAGCCCCGAAGTAAGCGCCGCAGTGAAGGCTGACCTCATCAAATCGACGGTGAAGTGGGGTGGACTGGAGCCGAAGGGCGATGTTGGCGCTGAAGGCGCTGGCGGCGGAGGCGTTCGCATCACAATCAACCTCGGTGGGCAGTCACACGAGACACGAATCATCGACCAACCTGCTGCGGATGTCACAGATGCAACTCCAATCGGCTATTCGGACGCTGTTTAAGGACACTTTCGACGGATTTCCGTCGATTCGGTTCGCTAGTGCCAGCGAAACGGTGGCTTTTGAGGCGCAGTTGCGACAGGAAAAGTTGTCGTACCAGACCAAAATCACGAAAAACCGCAAGCGCGGGGTCAGTTTTGTGGTCATGCTGGTGGAGAAAGCCGCATGACGTGGCACATCATCCCTGTGGATGACCTCAAACCGCACTACACGGACGGTAGAACATGTTGGTGCGTGCCGGAGTATGATGACGAGGACGACTTGTACATCCACAACGCACTTGACCAGCGTGAAAAGTACGAAACAGGTGAGAGGAAGCCCCACTGATGATGGACATTAACTATACGCCGCCCCCAACGGGTGAGAAGTTCATGGAGTCGGACGCGAAAATGCGCGTTCTGATGGGGCCAGTCGGCTCCGGCAAGTCCGTGACCTCCTCGTTTGAGATTGTGCGGCGTGCGTCCATGCAGGCTCCCAATCAGCAGGGCATACGCAAGACCCGCGCTGCCATTGTGCGTGAAACCGCACGGCAGTTGCAGGACACCACCATCAAAACCTTCCTTGACTGGTTCCCTCCGGGGGTGTGCGGGCAGTACATGCGCACCACCAAGACCTATTTCTTCAAAGTGGGCGACATTGAGTGCGAGATTATGTTCCGCGCCCTTGATGACGCCGACGACGTTGCCAACTTGAACTCGTTGGAGTTGACCTTCGCATGGTTCAACGAGTGCCGCGACATTCACCCCGACATTGTGGACGCCATGTCCAAACGTATTGGGCGTTTCCCGTCTGCGAAGGACGGTGGCCCGACGTGGCACGGGATGTGGGGCGACACTAACCCCCCGACGATGGATACGTGGTGGTTCTACCAGATGGAAAAGCTCGACCCCAAGGACGGGGTCAGCCCCAACGACAACGGGTGGGAAGTTTTCAAGCAGCCCTCGGGCCGCAGCGCGTTTGCAGAGAACATCGAGAACCTGCCGGACGGCTACTACGATACGCAGGGTCGCTCGGAAGAATACATCCGTGTATACATCGACGGCGAGTACGGGCTGTCCAGCGCGGGTATGCCCGTGTACAAGTATTTCCGGCCTGACTACCACATGGCAAAGCAGCAGCTTCGGGCGTTCGTCAACGGCGTGCGCCCCATCGTCATCGGGATGGACTTAGGGTTAACCCCAGCCGCCGTGTTCGGGCAGCAAGACCCTCGTGGTCGCGCACTGATACTGGCGGAGGCCGTGTCGTTTGACATGGGTGTACAGCGGTTCATCCGCACGGTACTCAAGCCGCTCATCTACGAGCGGTTCCCCGGTGCACCCATCCTCATCGTGACTGACCCAGCGGGTATCCAGCGGGCGCAGACTGACGAGCGCAGTGCGGTGGACATCATCAAGGCCGAAGGATTCAGGGTCATCCCAGCCAAGACCAACAACATCTCTGCACGTATCAACGCGGTTGATGACTTCCTCATGCGACAAGTGGACGGTGACCCAGCGTTCATCGTTGACCCGCGCTGCACACAGCTTAAAGCTGCCATGATGGGTGGCTACCGCTACAAGCCCAAGGGCGACGGCGAGATTGAGAAAGGCAAAGCGTCTCACGTGGCTGAAGCGTTGCAGTACCTGATGCTCCACATCTCCACGGCGGGAGAAGGTGCGCTACTCGCCCAACGGCGCGAAGTGCGACCAGCTTCTGCATTAGGCTGGACTTAACTCATAGGTTAAGCTATGCTCGCAGTTGTCACCTCGGGCGCTGTCTCCACGCCCTTACCCCCGTCGATGCTTATGCACCGGGGGTCTTTTTTTCTTCTTGACAACGTGTATACTTGTTGTAGTACCCTTGCTACAATTTATGGTAGGGTGTCAAACAGGAGGTGACTATGGCAACAAAGCAATCGACCATCTACTCTACGAATCCCAAGATGGATACGTCGGGTATCTCGGCTTCCACATCGCGTATGGGCCATGACATGAAGCCTCTGCCAGCCCGCAAAGTCGCAGGCGGCGAACTGTATCTTGAAGCGATTGACGAAGCTGGTAGCAAGGTCAACGCATCGACAAGCAAAGCGAACATGAAGAAGGCTGCAAACCTCGTTGGACAGGGCTACTCAGTTGACCATGCGGTTGACATCGTTGCTCGTGAAGCGATGGAGCCGGACGACATGGGGTGCTGACATGGCTAAGGTTCTCTCTTTCAACTCGACCAACGCCAAGATGGGTGGCAACGCCCCGGTGAAGGTCAAAGGCTATGCCGCAGGCGGCATGGTCGATACGCGCCCGAGCGAGGGTGCGGAAGGTATGACGTACAAAGAGTACGACACCACGATGGAAGCAGAGGCCAAAGCCCCCACCGTAGGCTACGGTGAAGCTCCGAAGGTTGCGAAGATGGCAGTGCTTGAGAAGCCTGCTGACATCAACTACTACGGTGAGAGTCAGAAGCAAGCTGCGAACGACCTCAACCAAAAGCGTTGGGATGCGTACAACCGTCGTGTTTCCAACGAAGCAATCCGTACTGGCAATGTGATGCCTGATGCTGCCAAGCCCGCTGAGGTGATGCAGCAGAACGTGAACCCTATCTTCGGCACGCAAGCTGCTGCCAAGGTAACCAAACAAGCAGCGGCTGGCGCAAGTGCTGGCCTGACCCCTGATAACAGCTTGGTGATGGGCAAGATTGTTGCTCAGTCTGGCATCACCCGGTCGGCTCCTTCAGCCGCTTCTGCGGCATCGGGCGAGCGTCGTAAGCGCAAGGATGACTAAATGGCTGGCTTGACTATGCTCCGTGTTGTTGACAACGCTACGCTGATTCGGCAAGAGCAGGAAGCCCTTGCTAATAAAGCCTTGGCGGAGCGTCAGGCGCAGCCCATGATTCTTGGGTTGGCGGCTCACCTGCGTGAGTGCTGGTCTGCTGCGCAGCAAGCGAAGAAACCCATTGAGCAAAAGATGCTCAAAGCCATGCGTCAGCGCAATGGTGAGTACGAGGCCAACAAGCTCAAAGCGATTCAAGCTCAGGGCGGCTCCGACATTTACATGATGCTTACCGAAGTGAAGTGCCGCGCCGCTGAAAGCTGGCTGCGAGACATTTTGCTCGACACGGGTACACCTCCTTGGGATATTCAGGCTACGCCGATTCCCGACCTGTCACCCAAGCAGTCCAAAGAGATTCAAGACATCTTCGCCAACATCGTGTTGGAGATGGTGCAGAAGAATCAGCAGGCTCCGTCGCTGGAGCAGATGGCTGAAATCAAAGAGACTGTCAGCCAAGACTATCGCTTCAAGGTTCTGCGTGAGGCGCAGTATCGTTGCGACAAGATGAAGCTGAAGATTCAAGACCAGTTCTCGCAAGGCGGGTGGTCTGAGTCATTCAACGACTTCATTACCGACCTGACTACATTCCCTGCTGCCTTCGTCAAAGGCCCGATTGTTCGTCGTCAGCGTGCGCTGGGGTGGACGACCGATGCTGAGACTGGCAAGACTGTGGCAAAGCCCATCGAACGCTTGGCTCCTGAGTACGAGCGCGTTGACCCGTTCCGCATCTACCCTGAACCGGGTATCACCAGCGTGAACGAGGGCTACCTGTTTGAACATCACCCGCTCTCCCGCATTGACCTGTCTGACCTCATCGGTGTGCCGGGCTACGACGAGCAAGCAATCCGCAAGATATTGTCGGAAGGCTCAGGCCCGTCTTGGTTCAGCGAAGATGTTGAGCTTCAGAAGCAAGAGCAGGAGCGCAAGTTCTATGCGTACACCCGTCCGACTGAGGTGTACGACGCCCTAGAGTTTTGGGGTAAGGTCTCCGGCAAGATGCTCATTGAATGGGGCATGGACGAGGCTGAGATTCCTGATGAAGCTATCGTGACTGGGAAAC